>Ga0182741_1000808_pt1 | contig 44294 bp, 36 predicted proteins | sample eDN5th37CBELigOP_FD_128874 | JGI IMG/M metagenome (GOLD analysis project Ga0182741, IMG submission 128874) | Enriched Organic Plus compost microbial communities from Emeryville, California, USA - eDNA 5th pass 37_C BE-Lig OP (version 2) (version 2) ... | reverse complement strand
CGCCGACGAGCAGAACACGCTCAAGGTACCCGCCGTGGCACTCGCCGATTTGAAAATCGGCTATGAAAAAGATAATTGGGGCATCGATCTCAACGTGACCAATCTGTTCGACAAGGATTATGTTGCTGGATGCCAGGGCGTCTATGTCTGCGGTTACGGCGAAGGCAGGAAGGCTTTGCTCAGGGTGCACACCCAGTGGTGACGCGCCGGTTCCGGACGCGGGTTCCCTCATGACAGTCAGTCGTCGCACGGTTCTCGGATTTGCAGGCGCCCTTTTTGCGGCGCCTGCACTGCGTTCGGCTCGAGCGGCGAGAGTGCGTTTCGCAGCGATCGACTGGGCCATGCTGGAGACCGCTCTGGCCATCGGCGCTGTGCCTGTGGCAGCGGCAGAACTGCGCCAATACCGGCAGATGCAGCTTGAACCTGCCTTGCCGGATAGCGTTGCCGATCTCGGTCTGCGCGGTGCGCCCAATCTTGAACTGCTGCGCATGATCGAACCGAACCTGATTGTTGCCTCCAACTTCTATGAATATCAGCGTGCAGCCCTTGAACGCATTGCGCCGGTCTTTGCACCGACTGTCTACAGCGCCGGTCAGCTGCCCTATGCGATGCTGGAAGAGGCGACGTCAAGCCTTGGCGAAAAGCTTGGTCTGGCTGCGGAAGGGCGCGCTTACGTCGCCACTGTTGCACGCGAGATTGGAGAGGCGCGGCAGCACTTGGCCTCGGTATCGGGACGGAAGGTCTTTGTCATCAGTTTGGGCGATGCCCGCCATTTTCGCGCATTCGGGCGCGACAGCCTGTTTGGCGACGTTTTGGTTCGGCTTGATTTCGAGAATGCGTGGACGCGCGAAACAAGCTATTCAGCCGCAGCGCCGGTAGGACTGGAGCAATTGGCCGAAATGCCAGACGCATCCATCGTGGTCGTCGGTCCAACCGATCCGGAAACGCTTTATCGTCTGCCGCAGAATGCCTTGTGGAATGCGCTGCCCGCTATCCGTGAAAAGCGGGTTCTGTTTCTGCCGCCGCTCGACCATTTTGGCGGATTGCCAGCTGCACGCCGCTTTGCCCAGCTTCTTCATGAAAACTGGAAGAGCAGCCTATGACGGAGAATAGAGTTGCAGGCCTCAGGCCGCTTCTGTTCTGGGCACTGCTCGCGCTCGTCGCAGCCCTAATGGCCGCTTTCGAGTTCACGCGGGCGCTGAATGCCCCTGCCGATTCACCGGAACTGCTGGCGCTTTACCGGGTCATAGCGTTCGACACCGTTCTGCCGCGCAATGCCATGGCGCTGATCTGCGGCGCAGGTCTCGGGCTTTCCGGTCTGCTGTTGCAGCAGGTCTTACGCAATCCGCTCGCCGAACCGTCGACACTCGGCATCGCTGCCGGTGCGCAACTCGCCATGACGGCGGGTATGCTCTATCTGCCCGCGGCCCTCATCTTTCGCGAATGGTTGGCTTTGGCGGGTGGGCTGGCGGCGGTCAGTCTGGTGCTGGCGCTCAACTGGAAACGCGTGCTGGAACCGGCTTCGGTTATTCTTTGCGGCATGATCGTGTCGCTGACCGCAACGGCGGCAAGCACGGCGCTTATCCTCGCCAATGGCGAATATGTTTTCTCGCTGTTCGTCTGGGGCGGAGGTTCGCTGGAACAGCAAAGCTGGGGACCCGGCATCTCGCTTGGCCTCAGGGTTCTGATCGGCGGCGGTACTGCTTTGTTCCTGCTGCGTCCGTTGACATTGCTGGCGCTCGACAACGCCAATGCGCGCAGCCTCGGCCTGTCGCTGGCGGCAAGCCGCCTTCTGGTGATTACCATCGCTGTCTGGCTGGCGGCGAGCATCACCGCCGAGGTTGGCATACTAGGCTTTGTTGGTCTGGTCGCCCCGACGCTGGCGCAACTGTCCGGTGCGCGGCGTCTCAAGACGAAGCTGATCACCGCGCCTGCCATTGGAGCGATTTTGCTCTGGTTGACCGACGGATGCGTCAGCCTGTTGCAGAACGTCACCGGTGACCGCCTGCCGGTGGGCGCTGCGACTGCACTGCTTGGCGGCCCCGTGCTGTTGTGGATGCTACCGCGTCTGCGTATGTTCGAATGGCCATCGGGCCAGAGTGAGGTAAGGGCCGTTCGCCTCAGGCGCACGGGGCTTTTCTTCGGCATTCTGCTGCTGCTTGTCTTGATTGTCGCCGCCATCACGCTCGGTCTTGGTCGGAGTGAGGAAGGCTTCGTTCTCGCTCGAGGTGAACTGTTTGATGCGCTTTTCAACTGGAGGGCGCAAAGACTTGCGCTTGCGGGCTTATCCGGCGGCATGCTGGCTCTGGCTGGAGCCATTCTTCAGCGCATGACCGGCAATACGCTCGCCAGCCCCGAAATTCTGGGCGTCGGCCTTGGTGCCGGTGCCGGTCTGGCGGTGGTTCTCCTGCTTCCCGTCGCGAGCGTTTCCCTGCAATGGCTGGGCGCTTCGATCGGCTCGGTGCTGGCGCTGATCTTCGTTCTGGCGGTCGCCGCACGGAGTGGTTTCGGTGCGGAAAAACTGCTTCTGGCTGGTGTCGGCCTTGGCGCGATGGTCAGCTCCATTCTGACCGCAATCATAGCAACTGGTTCGCCACAGGCCCTTGTCCTGCTCGGCTGGTTGAGCGGCACCGGCACGCAGTCGGCGCCCATGCAGCTTTGGATGGCCGGTTTCGCTTTGGTCGTCGGCTTTACAATCCTGCTCGCTTTGTCGCGCTGGCTCGACATTTTGCCGCTCGGTTCGGTGACGATGCGCAGCCTCGGTCTTTCGCTCATTTTGCCGCGCCTTGTGATCGTGCTGATTGCAGCGCTTCTGACGGCGATTGCGTCCATGATGGTCGGGCCGCTCTCATTTGTTGGGCTGATCGCTCCGCATCTGACGCGCAATTTCGGGCTGCACACGCCCAAGCGCTTCCTCACGTCCTCCATGCTGATTGGCGTGGTGATGATGGTCAGCGCCGATTGGCTCGCGCGGATAGTGACCTTTCCCTACAATTTGCCGCTTGGCCTCTTCGCTTCGCTTCTCGGCGGGACTTGCTTCCTCGTCCTTTTGTCGCGGCGAACGTCCTTGTAACGGTTCTGTCGCAAATATTTTAGCGGGTTAAGCTGGCCTATTTCCCGGCGCAAATGCTGCGAGATACGTCGCTGCGGGTCTTGTTTGCGCCTCCATTTCGGCCATTCAGATCACAGCCAACAATTCCATAAGCAGCAATCGCCACGGCGTATTGGCTTTAAGGGGACGCGATCAACCGCGTCTAACCTCGCTCACGCGCCACGCACGAGCGCCCGGCGACAGCGGCAAACGTCAGCGCGAGAGTACCGATTGTCGTTCGAGGGTAACCCTGCGCAACTGAATTTCCAGTTGATCTGTCTCATTATCTCAATTGTTCATCCCTTCCTCTCTGGAGAAGGATGCAGCCGACGGCGGCAGATGCCCCCGCCGACGCCTGCCATACGCTAACTCTTGATGGTGATGCGCTTCACCTGCGACTGCGCCTCTTCGCTATTCGGCAAGCTACCGGTCAGAACGCCATTATTGAATCGCGCATCCACTTGGTCGTCCTTGTCCTCCGTCCCGGAGCGCTTTCGAGCTTCAACGTCAGCACGCCCTGGTTGAGCAGGACCTCAATGTCCTTTTCTTCGAGACCCGGCACCTCAGCTGTCACCTTGATTTCCTCTTGCCGCCGGAGATATCCGCGCTCGGCCAGCCGCCGAAAGCGGATGCGCCCTTGAAGGAAGGGAATTTGGAACCGAAGCCATGGAAGATGTGGTCGAATAGTGTTGGTTTTCACGCGGAACTGAGCCGGTTGGGCGACTAATTTCCATCGAGAATTGAGCCATGTGAACCTACTCCCCCGCTATGAGCGATGGGAGCAACGGAGTGATCCACATGGGACTTTTAAACATCATCCGCCGTATGGCACTGCGCGAGAGGAAATCGATACGGGAGATCAGCCGGCGTACCGGTCTTTCACGCAACACGATCACCAAATATCTGAACGCGGGAACGATTGAGCCGACATTTACGGTTGCAGAGCGACCAAGCAAGCTGGATCCTTTTGCGGATAAACTGTCGAGTTGGCTTAGAACCGAGGCGAACAAATCACGCAAGCAGCGGCGAACGCTGAAGCAACTTCATGCCGATCTGGTTGTTCTCGGCTTCACCGGTTCCTATGGCCGGGTTGCCGCCTTCGCTCGTGATTGGCGAGCGGAGCGACAACGCGAGCAGCAGACAACTGGACGAGGCATATTCGTTCCGCTGTCTTTCCGGCCAGGCGAAGCATTCCAATTCGATTGGAGTGAGGACTATGCCGTGATCGGCGGGGAACGCGTGAAGCTGCAGGTGGCGCACATGAAGTTATCGCACAGCCGGGCGTTTCTTGTGCGGGCGTATCTGCTCCAGACACACGAGATGCTCTTCGATGCCCATTGGCACGGCTTCCGGGTGTTTGGCGGCGTACCTGGTCGCGGCATTTACGACAACATGAAGACGGCGGTTGATCGGGTCGGGCGCGGCAAGGAGCGGCAGGTGAATATCCGCTTCCTGGCGATGACGAACCACTACGTCTTTGCGCCCGAGTTCTGCAATCCCGCCGCCGGTTGGGAGAAGGGACAGGTCGAGAAGAATGTGCAGGATTCTCGTCCGCGGCTGTGGCAACAGATGCCGGAATTTCCGGATCTGGCAACGCTGAACGTCTGGTTGGAACAGCATTGCCAGGACCTGTGGCGGGAGATCCCGCATGGCAATTTGCCCGGTACGATCGCCGATGTCTGGGCTGATGAGCGGGCAGCATTGATGGCATTGCCTACCGCTTTTGATGGCTTCGTCGAGCAGAGCAAGCGCGTCTCGCCGACATGCCTGATCACCTTTGAACGGAACCGTTACAGTGTACCGGCATCTTTTGCGAACCGGCCCGTCAGCCTGCGGGTTTATCCCGAGCGACTGGTCGTTGCAGCTGAAGGCAATATCCTGTGCGAACATGCGCGGATCATAGAACGCAGCCACGACAAGCCACCGAGGACGATTTACGACTGGCGGCATTACCTTGCAGTTATCCAGCGCAAGCCCGGTGCCTTGCGTAATGGTGCGCCCTTCATGGAGTTGCCGCTGGCCTTTCGGCGCTTGCAAGACCAGATGCTTCGCCGCTCCGGCGGCGATCGCGAGATGGTCGATATCCTCGCGCTCGTCCTTCATCACGACGAACAGGTCGTCGTCAGGGCCGTGGAATTGGCTCTGGACCAAGGCGTGGCAACCAAAACCCATGTGCTGAATCTCCTTCACATGCTGATCGACGGCAAGACGACCGATGGACCAAACATCGATACGCCGCCAGAATTGGCCCTGGTGTGCGAGCCTGAGGCGAATGTCGAGCGCTATGATGGGCTGCGCGTCCGTATCGTGGGAGGTCGCCATGCGTCATGATCCCGCAAGTGCTGCCGTTGTCATCATGCTGCGAAGTCTGAAGATGCAGGGGATGGCCCAAGCGGTCACGGACCTGATCGAGCAAGGCGCTCCCGCGTTCGACGCGGCCGTGCCAATCCTGTCCCAGTTGCTGAAAGCCGAAATGGCCGAGCGTGAGGTTCGCTCCATCGCTTATCACATGAAAGCCGCGCGCTTTCCCGCCTACAAGGATCTTTCCGGCTTCGACTTCGCAGCCAGCGAGATCAACGAAGCAACCGTGCGACAACTGCACCGATGCGAGTTCATGGACGGGGCACAGAACATCGTACTTGTCGGCGGGCCGGGCACGGGTAAATCACACGTCGCGACCGCCCTTGGCGTCCAGGCGATCGAACATTACCGTCGAAAGGTCCGCTTCTTCTCGACCATTGAGTTGGTCAATGCACTCGAGCAGGAAAAGGCCAGAGGAAAGGCAGGTCAGATCGCTGAGACACTGGTTCGCCAGGATCTGTTGATCCTCGATGAGCTCGGATACCTGCCGTTCAGTGCCTCAGGCGGGGCGCTGCTCTTCCACCTGCTGAGCAAGCTTTATGAGCGCACCAGCGTCGTCATCACCACCAACCTCAGCTTCAGCGAGTGGGCGTCCGTCTTTGGTGATGCCAAAATGACGACGGCGCTACTCGATCGCCTGACCCACCGATGCCATATCCTGGAAACTGGAAACGACAGTTTCCGCTTCAAGGCCAGCGCGGCTGCAACAGAAACTAAGAGAGGAGAAAAACCCAATCCCTTGACCAAACCATGATCTGAAAAACATACTCGAAGGTGGCTCAATTCTCGGTGAAAAAACCGGCTCAGTTCCGCGTGAAAACCAACAGTCTTCCTTCCAAAGGTTATTCATAATTGCCTTTCGCGTCTTTAACCTAGTCACCGAGGATTAAAGATCCCAGTTCTTGAGATATTTGGCCGGCGTCGTGCCGAGCGCTTTCTTGAACATAGTGATGAACGCGGACACAGATTCATATCCAAGATCGCCAGAAACCTGCTGCACCGTCGCCCCGGCTGCAAGGCTTCGCAGTGCGATGATCAACTGCAACTGCTGTCGCCAACGACCGAAACTCAAGCCGGTTTTGTGTTGAACCAGACGAGCGAGCGAATTCTCGCTCATCGCCATTCGCGTGGCCCATTGCGCTATCGTGCTACGGTCGGAAGGATCGTCGACCAGGGCTCTCGCGATCCGCCCAAGCCGAGGTTCATCCGGCAGTGGCAGATGCAGATCCTGTACTGGCATACGCGACAGAGCCGATAGAAGCAACGTGGTGATAAGTTCCGCATTGGCCATCGCGACGGGAGACTGGTCAGCCATCTCGATGATAAGTTCCCTGACAAGCGGAGACAGGGAAAGCGTGCAGCATCGGTTCGGGAGTTCGGCAGCGCCTGGCTCAATGAACAAGAAGAATAATCGAGCATTGGCAGTCGCCACATTGCTGTGCAGCATACCCCCTGGAACCCAGATGCCACAATGAGGAGGCACCATCCACATTCCGCTCGGAACGCGACAAGTCACTCCACCGCGCAAAGCCATAACGAGCTGGCCTTTGCAATGGCGATGTTCAGGGGCTTCGCGTTCATTTTGCGACACATCAATCCTCACAGCACTCACCCGTGCCGGAGATTTGTCAAGATCATGATCGTCCCGAGCCCAGGAAAGGGAAAGCGGAGGTTGGTTGGATTTCGCTATCATCTGGGAGAATAACTAAATTCCCCGATCTCATTTGTCGATAGGCTTTCGAATGGACACGACGTTCGGAGACTACAATGGCATTTCAACCAAACGATCCTCAATATAACCGCCCCTCATCAATCGAAGTCTCATTCCAGCCATCGCGGATCGGGGCAGCTCTAAGTCGCCTCCTCCCTGTACTGAGGAGAGTGAGCTCCTCCCTTTCCAGGTGCCGGGTCTTGCTGACTTCTCCGACAATAAATACGCCGGCCATTGCATGTGTAGACCCTGCGGAATCTTACTTCCACGCCTGCGTTGCCGCGTCGCCTTTTTTCTATGTTTCTCCTGCGCTTTACGGCCTCATCGGCACCATTGACGAGCGAGGCTTTTCGGGAAGGAATTTCCAGCCAGGAGATGAGGTGTGAACGCTCGGCCGGTTGTTACCACCGCGGCAGTCGTCTTTTCATTGAAGACATTCCTCGCGGCAATGCTTGCCTATTTCATCGCCATCAGTTTCGATCTTCCTCGACCGTTCTGGGCGGTGGCGACCGTATACATCGTCGCTCATCCGCTTTCGGGCGCGACCTCATCGAAGTCGGTCTATCGATTGTTCGGAACACTCATCGGCGGCGGTGTAACGATCGCAATGGTTCCAAACCTGGTGAACGAACCGATGATGCTTTCAGCAGCTATCATTGCATGGGTATCGGCATGCACTTTCGTCAGTCTTCTTGACCGCACACCGCGTAGCTATGTTCCATTGCTGGCCGGATATACGGTGCTTCTTGCAGGATTGCCGTTGGTCACGGCGCCGGCGAACACATTCGACACGGTTGTGTCCCGCATTGAGGAAATCGGTCTTGCAATTATATGTGCGTCAATCATCAGTCATGTCGTGTTTCCGGCTCATCTGGGTACCGTTCTCGTCAATCGGATCGACGGATGGATGGCCAGGGCGTGGCCGCTCCTGACAGCAACAGCGGTCGGAGAATATGGCGAAACCCGGAACAGAATAGAACGACAGTGTTTGGCTGCGGACGCGGCAGACTTGCGGTCATTTACAACCCATCTTCAATATGATGGTTCCAGATATCGGTTTGGGATATCGTTGGTGCGATCCCTGCAGCACCGCATGGTTTCTCTCCTCCCGCTCTTGTCAGAATTGGAGGATTTACGACGATCACTGGTCAAGCTTGATACGCCCGGTTCGAACGAGGCTTTGTCGTTGATTGCGGTTGTCGGCTCGGCGATCGGCTCCCAATCAAAGCCCCTCCCAAGAAGCTTCCAGACACAAATTGACGCGCTGGGCCCTTCTGATGCGGCCCTTTCTTGGGAAAAGCTCCTTCTGGCCAATGCCGCTCGAAACCTCCGGGATACTCTTCGGATCAACGACGACTGCGCCACCCTTCGTGAAGCCTTAGAAGAGGAGAACACGGCGAGAGCGGCGCGCCGCCTCGCTGCTCCCAACCAGCCCCCGGCCCAGCATCATGACGTCGGCATGGCTTTGTTATCAGCGCTGGCAGTTGCGATTTGCCTCGCGTCCACGTCGTCATTCTGGATCGCGAGCGGTTGGTCTGAGGGAATGACACTCACCCAGATATCAGGTGTTCTTTGTTGCCTCCTCGCGATGATGGACGATCCAGTCCCTGCCATGCGCAAGTTTGTTGTCGTGACAATCGGGGCGTTCGTCGCGGCGTTCGTCTACGGCTTCGCGGTTCTTCCGATGATCGATGGTTTCGTGCCGCTCGCCGCCGCTCTCGGGCTGTTTCTGATTCCGGCCGGGATATGTCTCGCTTTGCCCTCCCTGGCAGTCGTCGGGATGGGGTTGTGTATAAACTTTCCTCTTCTTCTGATGCTCCAGTCACACCAGAGCAATGACTTCGTCATGTTCGCGAACACAGGAATCGCGACCATTCTTGCGATGATCTGGACGATTGTGGTCTGCAGGCTTTTCCGATCGGTCAGGGCGGAGACCAACGCCAGAAGGCTTTTTTCCGTTGCACAGAAGCATGTCGCGAAAATCGCTGCTGGAAGACATACCGACAGCCACGTCACGCACCATCGCCTCATCGATGTTGCCGGCCTCTTCGCTTCCCGAGCTGCAAAACTTCCATCGACTTCCGATGCCGCAAATGCCGATCTTACACGCGATCTGCGAACGGGATTTCATATGATGGCGATGCGAAGACTTGCCGATGAAGCGTCCAGCTCTATCCGCTGTAAAGCGGAAGCAGTCTTCGAGGCGCTGGAAGAGGTGTACGACCCTCGGTCGGGTCGCCGTCGGGGATCTTTGGAAAATGTCCTCACGACTTTGGATGATCTTGTTGTTTCCCCTTCGGGCAAGGTCCCATCGATTGTGGAAAGGGAGCTTTTGGTGAGCGCGGCCGCTCTTCGAGTTTGCCTCTCCCCGGACGCTGATCCGCCGGTTTTAACAACGCGACCTGCAAGGGGGATCGTCGCGTGACCGGGCAGTTTGATCTCTACGGAGTCTTCATGCCGTGGTTTGCGGTGGTGGCCCTTCTCGCGTACGGCGTATTCCGCGTTCTCGCTCCCGTTCTCGGCAAAATCGGATTTTATAGACTGGTATGGCATCGTCCGCTTTTCAATCTAGCATTCTACGTCACGCTCCTCGGAGGGTTGTCCGCCGTTTTAAACTGGCTTCAAAGATGAAATACATTACCATTATTTCAGGGCGTGTCCTTTTGACACTTTCCATGGTTGGCTGCGCGGCGGTACTGAGCTGGCACCTATGGACCTTCTACATGGAGGCGCCGTGGACGCGCGACGCTCACATCCGTGCTGATATTGTGCAACTTGCGCCGGATGTCTCTGGACCCGTTGCCGAGATTCTGGTGCCCGACAACGCCTGGGTGGAGAAAGGAGCGCCGCTGTTCCGCATAGAAACAGATCGTTTCAAGCTTGCTCTCCGCGAAGCGGAAGCCCGGATACAGAGCATGAAGGCCGCCGTGCAGCTGGCGAGGGCAGATTTCGAACGATATCAACTGCTCGCCTCGAAAGGAGCAGCCAGCCTAAAGCAGCGGCAGCAGGCGGAGAGCCAGATGCATCAGGCAGACGCAGCATATCAAGCGGCGCTTGCGGCGAGGGATCTGGCCGCACTCAACCTTGAGCACACAACCGTGAAGGCACCGGCATCAGGGGCGATCACCAATTTCTCCTTGCGCAAAGGGAATTATGTTTCTGCGGGAAGTGCGATCGGTGTTCTTGTTGAAAGAGAATCCATCTATGTCGCAGGATATTTCGAAGAGACGAAGCTTCCTAGAATCCACATCAATGATGTGGTGAGGATCGATATTATGGGTGAGCGGGAACCGCTAGTCGGGCATGTCGCAAGCATCGCCGCCGGTATAGAGGATCGGGAGCGAAGCGACTCTGTCGGCTCTTTCGCAAGTGTGGCTCCTACATTTTCCTGGATCCGTCTGGCCCAGAGGATTCCGGTACGGATCGAGATCGATGACATCCCGGATGCGGTCCGGCTCATTGCGGGCCGCACCGCAACCGTCACGATTGAACCGGCGCGCGAATAATATGCGAACTTATCTGGCTCCGCAAAGGCATTCGATCGATAGTAGTATTCTGTCGCAAGAGATCAAAAAAAACCGCGACTGTCGATTGTCATCTTGTACTGATCCAGGCGAATAAAAAGAATGCCTTCAATGGGACCACAAAAGCTGCAGGCCAGTAGCGCGTCCTCATCTCAGTCGGCCCGTTAGGTACAAAAGCTCTTTCAGGCCGAGAATACGACATTCTCCCGATACGTTTGAACGTCGATTAGATATGTCAAGAGGGCGCGTTATGAACTCGGCTAAGTGTCTAGTCAGCTCAATCGCTTATGAGGCTGGCTTTGGCGATCTTTCTTATTTTAACCCTGCATTTCGCCAACGTTCTGGCACAACCTCATCGGGGATGCGAAACGCTGCGAACCAGACGAGTGGCCGGTTTAAAAGTTCAAATCCGGCTTCGTCAAAAACCGGTCAGTGTCACTGAACCGAACCACATCGGGATACGGGAGGCGGCCATCACCATTAAGAGGGCCGAAGGGGAGCCGCGAAACGGGTTGCTCGGAGGAACGTAGAGACCATCCGCCGCGTCATCACGGTGGTGGCTGCGTTCGAGCGATCATACTTTCTCGTAGCCACCTCTCTATTTCAAAGCATCCGGAGTTTGATGGACGCGTCTAGGTTCGGCGGAGTCACAAAGATCTGCCTTACCTAAGTTTGATTTGTATTTCTGTCGCTGGCTGTTGGGGCTCTCAGCCCAAGGTTTTCCCGCAATGTCGGGCCATCATAATTGCTGCGGGCAATCCCGCGGCGGCGCAACTCCGGCAGAACCAGCTTGGCAAAATCTTCAAGACCGGTTGGAAAGATCGGTGGCATGACATTAAATCCATCTGCGCCGTAGGTTTCAAAACGCTCTTCGAGTGCGTCGGCCACGTCTGTTGCCGTGCCTACGATTTGCAGATGACCACGAGCGCCTGCAACCCGCAGATATAGTTCGCGGATGGTCAGGTTTTCGCGCCGCGCCAGTTCAAACAGGAGCTCCTGTCTGCTTTTGCTGCCTTGGGTTTCTGGTAATTCGGGCACGGGGCCGTCTAGATCAAATTGGGAGAGGTCCGGACCAGACCAGCCTGAAGAAAGAATATTGAGCCCCACTGATGGGTGAATGAGATTCTGCAATTCGTCAAATTTATCTTGGGCTTCTTGCCGGGTGCGGCCAACGACCGGAAAAATGCCTGGCATGATTTTGATGTCGTCGGCATCACGGCCATAGTGCGCTGCACGTTGTTTGACGTCCTTATAGAAGGCGGCGGCTTCCTCAACTGTCTGCTGTGCTGTGAAAACGACATCCGCACTTTTCGCTGCCAGTTCCTTTCCAGCCGCTGACGAACCGGCCTGCACCGTCACGGGATGTCCTTGCGGGGAACGTGGCACATTTAACGGCCCCTGAACCGAGAAGTACTTTCCCTTGTGATTGAGCACGTGCCGCTTGCTAGGGTCGAAGAAACGCGCCTCTTCCTTATCATAGAGGAAGGCGTCCTCTTCCCAGCTGTCCCAAAGACCCTTGACGACATCTGCAAATTCTTCCGCCCGCTCATAACGGTCGGCATGTTCATAATGCCGGTCGAGATTGAAATTGCGTGCCTCGAAATCGCTCGCCGAAGTCACGAGATTATAGCCCGCTCGCCCACCGCTCAAATGATCAAGCGAGGCAAATTTCCGCGCGATATGGAAAGGCTCGTTGAAACTGGATGATGCGGTTGCAACAAGACCAATATGGCGGGTTACAACCGACAATGCAGACAGAAGCGTCAGGGGCTCGAACTGCGCCACATAGCTGTGGGCCGTGCGGCTGAGAATTTCGAGATTGTCACCACGCGTTCCCGCACCATCGGCGAGAAATAGCAGATCGAATTTGGCTGCTTCTGCCAATGAAGCAATGTTGCGGTAATAGTCGAAATTGATGCCGGCATTTGCAACAGCATCCGGGTGCCGCCATGCCGCAATATGATGGCCGACCGGATAGACGAACAAACCGAAACGCAAAAAACCGTCGCGCTTTGCCATTTCAGGCGCTCCGGGCCCGGGATGATGTTACAACAGATAAGGGCGGCAGTTCCAGATTGGCGCGGAAGTCAGAGCCGATATAATCGGTATCGATCAACGACCGGCGGCGAAGCTCCGGGATCAGACCGTTCAGAAGCAAATCTTCCTGATCCGGATTACCGATGCCATGCAATGTGAGAACGTCTACAGCACCGCTATTGAAGCGTTCTTCAATCGCATCGACGAGTTGTTCCGGCGTACCTGCAATCGACCAGTGTCCAGTTTCCTGCGCCTCGATGATCAGTTGACGCAAGGTCAAGCCTTCACGCGCATAACGACGGAAGACTTCCACGCGGCCGCGGCGACGGTTGATGCTGGTGACCTCCGGCAGCAGATCTTCCGGCAGCGGACTGTCGAGCGGCAAATCGCTGAGGTCAATATGCCCGCCCAGCATATCTGCAAGCTTGATACGCCCCTGATCATAATCGATTGCCTCATGCTTATCCTTCAGGCGGCGGGCGACATCAGCTTCGGAAGAGCCTATGAGCGAATGAAGCGAGTTCATGATGAATGGCAGATTATTCCCACGTCCAAACTGTGTTGCGCGGCGGCGCAGCTCGGTGGCAAAAGCCACTGCATCTTCAAGCTTTGGCTGTGACGTGTAGACGACTTCAGCATAGCGCGCGCCAATCGTGATACCGGCATCGGATTGACCAGCCTGAAACTGAACCGGACGACCCTGCGGCAGAGGTGGCACATTCAGGGGGCCTTCAACGCTGAAATGCTTGCCATGATAGTTGATAGGGTGAAATTTTTTCGGGTGGACAGAGATATTACCTGAAGCTTTGCGAGTGATTGCATCGCGTTCATTGGCATCATAGAGGGCGTTGACGATCTCAATAAATTCTGCAGCCCGTTCATAGCGTTCTTCCGGACTTGGCAGATCGCCGCCGAAATTCTCTTCGCCGACCGAAGAGGTCACGGCATTCCAGCCTGTTCTGCCACCGCTCAAATGGTCCAGCGTTCCGATCTGGCGTGCAAGATTGTAAGGATGCAGAAATGTCGTTGAGACGGTCGCAATAAGCCCGATATGTGAAGTCGCATGTGCCAGCGCTGCAAGAGCGATAACCGGGTCCTGTGTACCGGTGGTGCCTGCAAGGCCCGCCGGATCAAGTTGCAGAAGGTCGGCAGTAAAAAGACCGGTGATTTTCTCGGCTTCAGCCTTCTTTGCCAGCTCAATTGCGCGTTTGAACCCAAAGGTCTTGTCCTGATCATTGTCCGCGCAAACAACGTTGCTGGCTCCAAACAGGGTTTTCAAGCGGCGGGTACGTGTTCTGGTCATTGTGATCTCCTCAAGAAGCGCATCCCGAAAAGTGAGAAACGGTTTTCGGACAAGATGCGCGTTAAATAATAATTCAAGCGGCGCTTATCGTTGGAACTGCATCCAGCAATGCGCGTGTGTAACTGTGTTGGGGTTGGGAAAAGACGCGTTCAACAGCGCCGCTTTCAACGATGCGACCGTCCTTCATCACCAGAACGCGGTCTGTCAGATGATGGACGACGCCAAGGTCGTGGGAAATGAACAGAAGCGATGTGCCGGAAGCGGCCTGTAGTTCCGCAAGAAGGTCGAGCACCTGGGCCTGCACCGATACATCGAGCGCACTCACAGGCTCATCAGCGACCAGAAGTTTCGGACGCGGTGCAAAGGCGCGCGCAATGGCAACACGCTGGCGCTGCCCCCCTGACAGCTCACGAGGATAACGTTTGAGAAACTGCGATCCCAAACACACGGCATCCAGCACTTCTAACACGCGCTTGCGGCGTTCTTCGCCATAGACACGAACTGAATCAAGGCTTTCACCGATGATCTTTTCAACGGTGTAGCGTGGATCGAACGAACTGAGCGCATCTTGCGCAATCAGTTGCATATGCGCACGCTGCGCGCGGCGTTGTTCCTCGCCCAGATTGCTCCAGAGCCTGCCATTGATATGCACGGCGCCATGATCGGGTTCCGTAAGGCCCAGAACAATCTTGGCAACGGTGGTTTTTCCCGAGCCGGATTCCCCGACGATGCCAAGCGCTTCACCAGCTTTCAGCGAGAATGAGACATCATTGACGGCCAAAGGAGTATTGGCCTTGCCATAATGTTTGACAAGCCCTTTGGCTTCCAGAACATTGGTGCTCTCATCAATGCGTTTTGCTGGCAGGGCCACCCTGACTTGGGGCTGGTGCGGCTGTGCTGGCGAGAGGCGATAGCCGCGCGATCCGGCCGATGGAACCGCTTCCAGTAGATGCCGCGTGTAGACTTCCTTCGGTTCATGGAGGATCTGTTTTGTCGGGCCTTCCTCGACGATCCCCCCATTGTGCATGACTAGGACGCGATCGGCCAACCGTGATACAACGGCCAGATCGTGGCTGATCAGAAGAAGTGTCTGGCCTGTCCGGCGACGCTCGGCAAGAAGATCGAGAATCTGCTTCTGAACCGTCGCGTCAAGCGCCGTGGTCGGTTCGTCGGCAATGAGCAGTGACGGCGACCGTGCAACCGCTGTTGCGATCAGTGCACGTTGCCGCAAACCGCCGGAAAGCTGATGTGGGTATTGCAGCAATCTGCGATCAGGGTCGGGAATGCCGACCGAACGCAGCAATGCCTTGCTGCGATCCGTGACCTCCGGCCGCCGGAAAAAGCCGTTGACGCCAAAGGCATCGGAAAGCTGCTGCGAGATGCGGCGCAGCGGATCGAGCGAAACAAGTGCGTCTTGTAGGACAAAGCCGATCTTGTTGCCGCGCAAACGCCGCCATTCCTTATCGCGGTAATCAAGGACACTCAGACCATCGATCTCGAAAAGGTCAGCCTTGACGGTTGCGCTTGGGCCTGAAAGTCCGATCAGTGCTCGTGCGGTCACTGACTTGCCCGAACCGGACTCTCCAACAAGCGCTACCGTTTCACCGTGGTGAATGGTCAAATTGACGCCTTCAACGACTTTGACCAACTGATCATCGCGCTGAAAGCTGATGGATAGATTGCGAATTTTCACAAGGGGCGTTGTCATGACTGCCTCCGGCCTTCAAAGGCAAGTTGCCAGCGGCGTCCGAGAATGCTGATGGAGATAACAGTGAGTGTGATGGCCAGACCGGGCCAAACTCCGATCCACCAGGCGACGCGCAGATAATTGCGCGCTTCTGAAAGCATAGCGCCCCATTCGGGCACTGGCGGTTGCGGTCCCATGCCGAGAAAGCTCAGGCCCGCAGCACTGATGATTGCCGTGCCAAGACCGATTGTTGCAAGGATCGGTACCTGCGCAACAGCGTGGGGCACTATATGTCGCAGCACAAGTATATGGCGCTTCAATCCGAATGTTTTCGCCTGCTCGACATAACCGCTCTGCGCAACAGCAAAGGTCTGCGCACGCACGACGCGGGCAAAACGCGGAATGATGGCAACACCAAGCGCAAAGATCAGATTGACCGTGCCAGGACCCGTGAACGAGATGAGCACCAGCGCGAGCAGCAGATCGGGAAATGAGGACACCACATCGAGAAAACGGGAGATCGCTTCGTCGACAAGGCCGCGCGACAATCCTGCCAAAAGTCCTAAAATGGAGCCGGCGAGCGCACCGATAATGACAGCGCTAAAGCCTATCAGAACGGAATAGCGCGCACCGTGGACCACCCGGGAAAATACGTCGCGTCCCAGATGATCGGTGCCAAACCAGTGTGCTGCCGACGGGGGTAACTGTGCCTGTAAGGGATCTGCAAGCAGTGGATCGGCAGATGAGAGCAGGCCCGGCCAAAACGTGGAAAAGGCGACCAGCGCTAGAAAAAGCGACGGCAGTGCAAGCGTCGGGTGGGAAACGATCAGGCGGAACAGATTGAGGACGCCAGCGCCAGTTGGTTTTGCCGTGGGAGGAGTATCAAGTGCGGGGGTAAGACTCATGGCTTATCTCCGGCGCTCGCTTCGCAAGCGCGGGTCAATGAGCAAATAGAGCACATCAACGATGGTGCTCATCACCACGTAGATAAACGCGGAGAAAATAGCGACCGCCAGTACCACCGGCAGGTCGTGATAGAGCACCGCGTCAACCGTTATGCGTCCAAGGCCGGGACGTCCAAAGACGGCTTCGGTTATAACCGCGCCCGAAAGCAGTCCACCAATCAGCCAGCCGGTCAGTGTGATGGCTGGCAGCGACGCATGACGCAAACCGTGCCTCAACCGCAGCACAAGATTACTGGTTCCCCAGCTGCGCACGGTGAGCGCAAAAGGTTCTTCCAGCGCGCGTTCCAGGCCTTCGCGCAGCACCTGGCCAATGACCGCGCCCAAGGATAGGCCGAGCGAAAGCGCTGGCAGAACGAGCGCCGCAAGATTCCTGTCCCCTGACACCGGAAAGAGTTTGAGCGTGAAAGAGAAGACGAAAAGCAGGACAATACCAAGCCAGAAGGATGGGGTTGAAATCAGCACTAATTCAACGCCTGCTGCAATTGAGCGCGGCAGCTTTTTACCGGCCGTCAAGACGGCGCTGACGACAGCAAAGACGATAGCGACGACAAGTGCCGCGCCAGCCAGTTTCAGGGTGGGCCACATCTGCGAAAACAGAAGCTGCGACACATCTGTCTGCAGATAATAGGAGCGGCCAAAGTCGCCATGCAGAATACGTCCGAGGTAGGACAGGTATTGCATGAAGATGGGATCATCGAGCCCCCATTCTGCGCGAATGGCCGCTTCAACTTCAGGCGTGCGCAGCTGCTCGCCTATCAATATGCTGACAATGTCGCCGGGTGCGAGATGGACGCTTATGAAGCTCAGGGTGATTGCAGCCCAAAGAACCAGCAGGCCTGAGCTTATGCGAAGGGTGATTTGTCCCATAAGACTGTTACGCGGGACTCCGAAACGCCGGGGCAACCAGCTTGCAGGTGCGCGACCGATGGTCGTGGTATTTTCAGCATCCATGATCTGTAGCTCCTCTGTGCCGAAATCCGCGGGAAGACGTAGCTACTCGCTGCGCCATACGTCGTATGCGCTTTCAGGAAGTTGCTTGAAGGGACGGAAGCTGATGCCCTTGACATAGCTTGCAGCAGCAATCTGATCCTCTGGCTCATAGAGCGGCAAGGCATAGGCTTGATCCAGAATGGCGAAATTCTGCAGCTTGCTGTAAAGTTCAAACCGCTTGGCCTGATCGAGCGTTGAGGCGGCTTCATTCAGCCATTGCGCCAATTCAGGTGCTGAAGCGCGGCTGTAATTGATATAACCACCTTTATCGAGTGGCAGGTAGTGCAGTTCTATGTCGATGGCGTCGGTTGGCGTGTTGGAATTGGCAATCGAGCCAAAGTCACCTGTCTTGCGGCGGTCTGTGTAGGTCCCGGCATCAACATAAACAATCTTCAGATCGATACCCGCGCTCTGGCGCGCCTGTGCCTGCAAAGCCTGCAAGAGAACATCGCGCTGGTCACGCACCGTTGCCTGCGCCTGAATAACTTCAATCGTCAGCGGCTTACCATCCTTGGTGCGGAAGCCTTCCGCATTGCGTTCGGTCCAGCCCGCTTCATCGAGAAGTTTGTTGGCAAGTTCTGGATTGGCCCCGTATTTTCCTTCGATGCTTTTGTCGTAAAACTGCGGATCAATCGGCGAAGTGATGCCCCATGCGCGAGTGCGCTCACCCCGATAGACGGATTTGAGTACGGCATCGACGTCGATCGCAGCAATGAGCGCTTTGCGGACATTGAGCTCCTGCGTCGGACCCCGTTCGACATTGAGGAAAAGCGAATAAGGTGTGCCGGTGTTCAACGCTGTCTGATAGGTGAAATCAGGATTGTCATTGAACAGCGCTGCATCATTGCCGGATACACCTTCAATGACATCAACCTGACCAGAGGTAAGCGCGCCGGTTCTGACCGATGACTCGCCCAAGAAACGGTAGGTCACTTCATCAAGGTAGGCTGGACCCTGATGACCCGCATTCGCCGGTGCCCAGTTGTATTCCGGGTTTTTTACGAAATTGAGTTCCTGTCCTTTGGCATAACGCTTCAAAATGAAAGGACCGGTTCCTGCAATCTCAGGTCCGCCGGATTTGATTTCTTCGGATTTGAATGCAGCAGGCGAGAGAATTTCCAGGCTGGCAATATAATCGAGAAATGGCGCGTAAATGCCTTTGAGCGTGAAACTGACGGTATTTTCGTCAAGCACCTTCGCTTCTGCAATGCGCGAAACAGGCCCGGTGCTTGTGCTGCCTGAATAAGCCGGGTCTTTGAGCGCCGTAATGTTGGCTACCACGGCTTCCGCATTGAACTTTTCGCCGTCCGTAAACTTTACATCGTCCCGCAGTGTGAATGTGTAGGTTTTACCGTCTTCCGAAATCTCATGGTCTTTCGCCAGCCAAGGCACGTAACCGCCTTCAGCGGTGCGCGCAAGCAGCGATTCATAGGAATTTCGCAGCAGGAGTTTGGTCTTGTCCTGACCGTTGAGCTGCGGGTTAAGGGTCGCCGGCTGGGTTTCAACACCCCAGACCAGCTTGCCGCCTTCAATGGGTTTGGCATCTTGCGCGAAAGCGATTTTTGGCAGTGCGACTGCCGCGAAAAGTGCAGTTCCGAGCGTGAGAAAATAACGGCGATTAAACATGTATCGGTTTCTCGTAAGCAGGATGAAATTAATCTTGAAGCCAGATATCGTAGGCGTTTTCCGGAAGCCGCTTGAAAGGGCGGAAACCGATGCCTTGAACGCGAGATGATGCGACGATCTGATCGGCAGGCACATAGAGCGGCAGGCCATAAGCCTGATCGAGCAGCGCAAAACGTTGCAGTTCTGCGTAAATTTCAAAGCGTTTTTTGGAATCGAGCGTGGAAGCGCCTTGGTCCAGCCATGCGGAGACTTTCGGGTCTTCGGTTCGACTATAGTTGATCGAGCCGCCCTTATCGCGGGGCAGATAGTGGAAGTAGATGGTGACGCCGTTTTCCTGCGTCGTCGTCGAATTTGGAATGATGCCGTATTCGCCGTCTTTCTGGCGGCTGGAATAGGTTCCCGCATCAACATATTGCAGCGCAATATCGATGCCGGCATTCTGCCGGGCCTGCGCCTGTACGGCCTGCAACAGAATATCCCGCTGGTCGCGCACGGTGGATTGTGACTGCACAACCTCGATTGTCAGGCGCTTGCCGTCTTTGTTGCGAAACCCGTCGGCATCGCGCTCTGTCCAGCCAGCCTCATCGAGAAGCTTGTTGGCAAGTTCCGGATTAAAGCCGTAAGTACCTTCAATGGACTTGTCGTAAAAGTCAGTATCGGCTGGGGTGAGGATGCCCCAGGCGCGTTCACGTTCTCCGCGATATACCGACTGAATAATGCGTTCGACATCAATTGCAGCCAGCACGGCCTTGCGCACGTTGACATCAGAAGTGGGCGCACGATTGACGTTGAGGTAGAGCGTATAAGGCGTTCCGGTGTTGATCGAAGTTTGGTAGGTAAATTCCGGGTTATCCTTGAAAAGTTGCGCGTCATTGCCGGAAATGCCTTCAGCTGCGTCGATCTGGCCGGAGGTGAGTGCGCCGATACGCACCGAAGATTCCGGCAGGAAGCGATAGGTCACATCATCCAGATAGGCTGGACCTTGATGGGCCGCATTTTCAGGCGCCCAGTTATAGTCCGGGTTTTTGACGAAGCGGATTTCCTGACCCTTGATATAACGGTCGATTATGAATGGCCCGGTTCCCGCGACTTCTCTTCCACCGGCCTTTAGCTGGGCAGACCCGAATGCTTTGGGTGAGATCAATTCAATGCCAGCCGCACCATCCAGGAAAGGTGCGTAAACGCGGTCAAGCCTGATGACGAGTGTGAGCGGGTCAACGGCGGTGACTTCGCTGACACGCGCGACGTGGCCCGCACTGATGCTTCCCGAATAGGTAGGTTCTTTGAGTTTGGTAAAGTTGAGCGCAACGGCTGCTGCATCGAATTTCTCGCCGTCCCAAAATTTCACGCCATCGCGGAGCTTGAACGTATAGGTCTTGCCGTCTTCTGATACTTCATGGCTCCTGGCGAGCCAGGGCACGTAACTACCGTCCGGCGTGCGTGCCAGAAGGGATTCATAGCTGTTACGCAGGATGAGCTTGGCTTTGGCCTGACCGTTCAAATGGGGATTGAGGGTGCTTGGCTCCGACTCGACGCCCCATGTGAGCGAACCGCCCCTCACGGGTTCGGCACGCGCTTCCGTCAAAGCGATTTCAGCTCCGGTGGCGATAGTTAGAACAATACCGCTTGCGCCAGCCAGAAAATCTCGTCTCGTAATCACGTTGAATATCCAGTGTCGGGAATTGGGAGAGTGTTATGCCGCGATTGCAGGGCGACTATTGGCAAGCAGCTCAATGGTTTTGAGACGTTGGCTGCCTTCGGAAACAGGGCAGTCGATAACGAACTCAGCGATACTCAACTCGCGGTGCAGACGTTGAAGTTCCGTGTGAACTTGCGAGGCTGTTCCACGAATGACACGGGGCGTGCGCTCTTCGATGCTGTATTGTGTGGCGCCGGCCTGCCGCACATATTCAAGCGCCTGTTCGTGACTCCCCACATTGACCGGCTGCAGGCCTTCGACCGCAACACGGAAGCGGCGAATATCACCTGCCAGTTTTTCTGCCTCAGAGTCGCTCTCAGCAACGATAACGCTGACCGCTAACACGGCAGGACGGTTCGCGATTGCCCGATAGGCGTCAACCGCTTCTTCGATCGCTGCCGGATCGCCCTGAATATGGCCGGCATAGACGAAGTTCCAATCAAGGTGAGCCGCAAGTTCAGCACTTTCGACACTCGCACCCAGCAGGAAACGTTCAGGTTTTTGCGGTGGAACCGGATATGCGGCGATGCCCTTATCATCATCTGATTTTTCAGAACCATGATCGAGAAAGCCATCGAGCTCTGCGAGTTGCTTTTGGAAGGATGGTTTTCGGTCCGGGTCATAAGCGCCTTGCAAGGCGCGGGTTGAAAGCGGCAGACCTCCGGGCGCTTTTCCGACCCCCAGATCGACCCGTCCAGGGGCAAGCGAAGCAAGAAGGTTGAAGTTCTCAGCGACTTTATAAGCGCTGTAGTGCTGCAGCATCACACCGCCCGAACCAATCCGGATATGCTGGGTGTGGGCCAGCAAAAAGCCGATTAGTACCTCCGGTGACGAACTGGCAAGCCCCGGTGAGTTGTGGTGCTCTGCCACCCAGAAACGGTGAAAGCCTGCAGCTTCTGCTTTCTGCGCAAGCTTTATCGTGCGGGTCAGCGCCGCCTGGGCTGCTTCGCCATCATGAATGGGACTTTTATCGAGAAAACTGAGCGCGTAGGGCATTTGATCCTCACCAACAACTTCAATGAGGAGATAATCTATGTTTTTTATAGAATATTAATCGAGCAACGATCTTCCAATATTTGCACGCTCATTAAACGTTCATGCCGTGCAAACGGGCGAGCAACGAGGCACCGTTAAAGGAGACCCTGTTCGATGGCGGCCTTTGCCTCCACACAACACAGGTTGGACAGGATTTGTTTCAGCGGAGGCTTTCTATGGTTGATATTATCGTCCAGTCTTCTCTTTTGGACCCTGCCGCACAGCCGCTTATTGACGGTCTGGTTCATGAATATGATAGCCGTTATGCGAATCTGGATCGGCCGGGCGGGGCGCGCAGTGAAATTCTGCGCTATCCCGCGGAGGTGTTTGCGCCGCCACTTGGCGGTTTCCATTTGCTGCAGCGCGATGGTGAAACCATTGCCGGTGGCGGCTATATGAGCCATGACGAAGAAACCGTCGAACTCAAGCGAATATGGACCGCACCGCATTTGCGCAGACAGGGGCTGGCGCGCCGTATCGTTTTGGCGCTTGAAAAAAGTGCCGGTGATCTGGGTTACACGCGCGCCTATCTCTCGACCGGCTTTCGCCAGCCCGAGGCAACAGCGCTTTACATTTCACTCGGTTATCGCCCGCTCTTCGACACATCTTTAGATGTTCAGCAATATCGCTCGCTGCCTTTTGAGAAGCACATTGGTGCCAAGCTGGGCCAGCCGATATCGTCGCCGCTCTATCCCGCATCGGCTTCATTTGAAGAGGCAACGCAGCGCGTGCAAGAGCGCAAAGCGGAGCAGGAAGTAAAAATTCTGGCGCGACTTCTAAGCTATCGCGAAACCGCTGCGTGAGAAGGGAATCAAGCCATGCCCCTTTCACATATCGAACATTTCGCCTTTCTCGTTCCGGGCAGTCATCAGGAGAATGATCCCGCAAGGGGGCTAGAGGATACGCTCCAGCTTTTCGAACATGGAGAGCGACTGAGATATAACAGCGCATGGGTGCGTCAGCGCCATCTGGAGCGTGGTATTTCTTCTGCTGCTACCTTTCTCGCTGCCGCTTCGCAGCGGACGAAACGCATTGGTCTTGGCACTGCCGTTATCCAGCTCGGCTATGAAAACCCGTTCCGGCTCGCCGAAGATCTTGCAACTGTGGACCTGCTGTCAAACGGCAGGCTGAATGTTGGGGTTTCAGTGGGGGCGCCGCCTTTCGCTCATCTTATCGCAGATTTAGTCGATGCCGCACCAATTGCCGATTACAGCCATACGCGCGCAGAAAAACTGGCACAGGCACTGCGATCAGAACCGCTTTCGGGCGAAACCGAAGCGGGCAATGCCGCTAGTGCGCAAATTCCCCGTTTGAGGCCTTTTGCCGAAGGGCTGCCCAACCGCTTGTGGTATGGAGGTGGATCACAGAATTCCGCACGTTGGGCGGGTCAGGCTGGGTTCAATCTTCTGACCGGAAACATTGTCAGCGGTGACAACACGGATGATTTTCTGACGGCCCAGAAAGCACTCATAGAAAGGTTCCGTCAGGAGTGGGTGCATGACCGTGCGCCGCGTGTTGCACTTGGCCGGGTGATCCTGCCCACGGACAGCGCAAGTCCCGATGCGCGACGTCGCTACGCGGAATTTGCGGCAGATCGCGACAAGCGAACGGGTTTTGCCCATGGTCCGCGCCGCACGCTGTTTCTGCCCGATATTGTGGGCACGACAGAACAAATTCTGGAAACACTCGCAGCCGATCCTGTTTTGCCGCTTGTCTCCGAATTTCGGTTGGAGCTGCCTTATGAGTTTCATGCCGAGGATTATGCGCAAATACTCACAGATTTTGCGCGGCTTCTTCCTGCGTCGGCCCCAAGCAAGCCAGAGCTGAGCGTTGTTCGCGCTGGCTAGGTATCCAAACCATTCAACTACGATCGGAATTCAATCATGACGCAGTCTAAAGCCCTGCTTCTGGGGGTGGGTCTCAGCGCCGCAATCGCACCTCAAACCAGCCTCAAGCAATCACGGCAGTTCTGGACGGAGCTGACAAAATCGTTCGATGGTGCCGTTACATTTCTGACACTGGAAGATGAGTTTGCACACAAGGGCGGCGATGGGCTGGACGCCCTCTTGCTGGCAAACTGGCTTGCACCGCGTCTTAGCAATATTGGTGTCATCGCCGGTGCGCCGCTGAATTTTCTGGAACCTTTCCACCTTTCGACCGCCATTGCGACGCTCGATTATGTCAGCGAAGGGCGTGCTGGACTTCTTGTCCAGCGGCTCACAAACCAGCGCAATCTGGAAGCCAGCAAAGCGCTGGGTGCATTGGATGGTTATCCTTCGCTTGATCAACAGGCGCTTAAAACGGACACTCAAGACGCAATCGAAGTTATTCGGAGGCTTTGGGATAGCTGGGAAGACGATGCCGTTATCCGTGACAAGAAAACGCAACGTTTTCTGGATGCATCCAAACTGCATTACATCAACTTTGAAAGCGACAATTTCAGGGTTCTTGGGCCTTCGATCACTCCGCGTCCACCGCAGGGCCAGCCGATTGTAGCGGCCGCACTTTCAAACCTTGATGAGCTGAACATCGCTCGCAGTGCGGATGTGGTTTTTGTTCCAGCAGATGAACAGCTTATCAGAGCTGCGGGCGCATCCGTGCATGATCGCCCGGCGCCGTTTGTCGTCACCGACATCACGCTTTCTGACAAACCGAGTGTTCAGCAAATAATTGATGCGGTTACTGAGAGCCAAAAGTTGGGCGCTTCAGGCATACGGTTGCTCTTGTCTGATCCGCAATCGCAAAGCGATTTCGTTCTCAAAGAACTGCTGCCCGCATTGCAGGTTCACAAGCTCGTTCACAACGGCGAAGGCACTACGCTGCGAGCGCGGTTCGGTTTGCCGGAAGCAATCAATCGTTACTCCACAGCCGCATGAGCGAAGGAACCGGGAAAATGACAAAGCTGAAGCAGGTTATTCTTGGAGCGCAATTTCCGGGCGTCAACAATTTCACCGTATGGAGTGATCCGGCAGCGGGTAGCCAGATCGAGTTCTCGTCGTTCAAGCATTTTGCCGAAACGGTTGAGCGCGGGAAGTTTGATTTCATCTTTCTTGCGGAAGGCTTGCGCGTGCGCGAGCAAAAGGGAAAGCTTCACGAGCTTGATGTTGCTGGCCGTCCCAATACGCTGGCTATTCTTACCGCGCTCGCTGCGATCACCGAAAATGTGGGGCTGATCGGCACACTGACGACCACGTTCAACGAGCCTTATGCGCTTGCGCGGCAGCTGGCGACCTTTGATACTCTCTCCGGCGGGCGGGCTGGCTGGAATGTGGTGACATCGCCAGGCGCGTTTACTGGCGCAAACTTCCGGCGTGGCGATCATTTGCCTTTCAAGGAGCGCTATGAGCGCGCGCGAGAATTTATCGACGCCGCGCAGAGAATATGGGCTGGCGGCGATTTTGCTTTTAAGGGCAAGCATTTCGACATCGCCGGTCGCTCAGATCTGGTGCCGCCACAAGGCGCGCCGGTCATTGCGCAGGCGGGCGACTCGCAGGAAGGGCGGGAACTTGCCGCAAGCCACGCTGATGTCATCTACTCCCGTCACGGAACGCTGGAAGCAGGGCAGGCGTTCTACCGCGATGTGAAGAAGCGTTTGGCTGGCTACGGGCGCAGCCCGAATTCACTCAAAATTCTCCCGGGAGCAACCTTTGTCCTTGGTGACACGCAAGAGGATGCGGAGGAAAAGCTGCGCGAAATCCGTTTGCAGCAGGTCAGCCCGAAATCCGCGATCACCTTTCTGGAGCAGGTGTGGAACCGCGATCTTTCCGCTTACGATCCAGATGGGCCGTTGCCGGAACTGGAGCCGGATGTTGCGCATGAGCAGCTGGCTTTGGGTCGTGCAGCACGCTACGATGACCGCATTGAAACCGCTCGAACATGGCGCGAGTTGGCAGAGCGGGAAAAGCTCAGCATTCGTGACCTTATTATCAAAGTAACAGCGCGTCAGCAGTTTGTCGGCACCCCGCAGACAATTGCCGAGGAAATCAACGCCTATGTGCAAGCGGATGCGGCAGATGGGTTCGTGTTTGCGCCCCATCTCACGCCTGGTGGCTTCGACGAATTTGTCGAGAAAGTCGTTCCAATTCTTCAGGAAAAAGGCGTGCTTCGTGGCGAGTATACCGGAGAAACACTGAAAGAAAATCTCGGCTTGTCAGCGTGATCACCAAATGCAATTGGTAGCAGCGCAATCGCGTCACCCTACATTCATAGTATTGCCAGCAAAAGGGCGAAGCGCACGGACGGGAAACCAGTTCACCGGACTGATTTCTGGTCCTGCTTCGATGCGTCGGATAATGCGTAAAACGATGAATTAGAGCGGTTCCCGTGAACCTGTTTTTTGACCGGACCCGCTTTCATTCTGTTTTAGCTGTAGGCTTTAATTTTCTACAAAGTCAGTAGAATATAGAAAGTGCATTCTCGGCCAATCTTCCGGTCGCTGCTACCGTGCAGGGAATGGTAAATCGGGAGTAAAATACAGACATGGGATCAACGGTTACATATCTCCGCGAAAGTATTGAGCAATATATCGAAGAACCGGTAGATATCGAAGTTTCTCCAGGTGAGCTCAAGGCAGCAATGCGTCAGCTTGCAGGCGGCGTGAGTGTTGTTACAGCGGGTTTCGATGAGGGGCGCACCGGGGCGACTGTAACGTCAGCCACTGCGCTTTCGGTTGAGCCGCCTACGATTATCGTAAACATTAATCGGGGTTCGTCGGTCTGGACGGCGATTAGTCGCCATAACCATTTCTGCGTGAATGTGCTGTCTTCCGGCCAGCAGTCCATTGCCGATCGTTTCGCTGGCAAGGGTGGCATCAAGGGCGTTGAACGCTATGCGGATGCTGATTGGTATGCGCTCGAAAGCGGTGCGCTGGCTCTTGCCGGTGCGTTGGCTTCGGTTGATTGCGCCGTGGAAGATGTCATCGAGCGGCATACCCATGCGATCGTGATCGGGCGCGTTCTGAAGATCGTCACCGGCTCAGGTGATCCTCTCCTCTATCACAATGGGGGCTATCGCCTTCTCGATGCGCTCTCAGGCACTTAGCTGCGCCCATGCGGGTGCAGAACCATCATCTTCCAGCCCGCCATTGCGTGCAAACTGTTCGAGCGTCATTGTATCAAGAACGCCAGCTATTGCTTCGCGCACCAGCAGCATGGAACGGCGAACCTGACAAGCGCGATGATCCTCGCAATCGTCGCATGGCTCGTAGGCCGTGCGGCTGGCGCAGCGGATTGGCGCCAGCGGCCCATCGAGAACGCGGACGACTTGCCCGATGGTAATTTCGGATGCCGGTTTGGAAAGACTGTAACCGCCGCCGGGACCTTTCTTCGACCGGAGAATCCCGTCATTGCGCAACTCCAGCAGGATGGCGTCGAGAAACTTCTTGGAAATATTGTTCCGAGCGGCAATTTCCGCGACAAAGGCGCTTTCACCCGGCGCAAGCGCCGCGAGGTGAGCCAGAGCCTTCAAACCATACTTGCCCTTCTTGGTGAGCATGTGCACTCCGCCGATGTTTCGCCAGGCTGCTTTTGCATGAAATCGAGAGAATTAATAGCCTACCGTAATTGGCCGAGTGTCGCAGTAGCGCGGGTTTGGCCGATTTCGCACGGTGAGGGCGACATATAATAATAAAGCAGAGACGATGATTATCGCGCTTCAATGATGAAACGGAGCAACGCGATGATGAAGATGCAGGTATAGCTCGTATCGATGTTTGAAAGGGGCGCTGAGCGCTCTGCCTCAAGGATGAGACGCCTCAATATCCGCGTTTTTCAGTCTGCCTTTCCTGAACCCGTTACCCCGCAAAAAAGAACGATCTCACAATCTCTCTCCCCGATTGGCTCCATTCTATTCTGCACCGCACCGCTTCAGGCTGCCTCGCAATTTCAAAGTATATAAAAATTATAGAATTACTTTTCTTACGGATGCGCGAGTGTGTGTTTAGGCTGTTTCAGATGGAAAATGGCAAGCCGCTCGGTGCGATTGCGGCGCCACCGGGAGCCCCGAGATAGACGCCTGGCGTCGGAACACTTCCTTGGAGGAATGACATGAGTGGACGAAAACAAATCACGTTTGGCGTCATGCTGCAGGGGCCTGGCAGTCATATGAACGCATGGAAGCATCCCAGCGGCCCTGCCGATGCGAGCACCAATTTCGAGTTTTTCGTCAATGCCGCACGCAAGGCGGAGGCAGCAGGGATCGCTTTTGCGTTCGTTGCTGATGGACTTTACATCAATGAGCAGTCGATACCGCATTTTCTCAATCGTTTCGAACCGATTTCGATCCTTTCGGCACTCGCGGCCTCCACATCGAAAATTGGCTTGGTCGGCACCGTATCGACGTCCTACAGCGACCCGTTCACCATTGCACGCCAGTTTGCGTCACTTGATCTTATCTCCGGCGGACGCGCCGGATGGAATGCAGTCACGTCACCGCTGGAAGGCTCAGGCCGCAATTACGGGCGCCCGCATCCCGAGCATGAATTGCGCTATGAAATAGCAGACGAATATCTCGACGTCATCAAAGGGCTATGGGATTCCTGGGATGACGATGCCTTCGTCCGCGATCGCGAAAACGGTGTCTATGTCGACAAGAATAAGTTACATCGCATCAATCACAAAGGGCGCTTTTTCAATGTCGAAGGCCCGCTGAATATCAGTCGCTCCAGGCAGGGGCAGCCGGTGGTGTTTCAGGCTGGATCGTCGGATTCCGGCATCCGGCTTGCCGGTAAACATGCCGATGCAGTGTTTACGAACGGCACCAAGATTGAGGACGTGCGATCCTTCTACAGGCAGGTAAAGCAAAGCGCGGTCGCTCAAGGCCGCAGTTCTTCTGATGTTGGGATTTTTCCCGGTATCGGCCCAATTGTCGGGCGTACGCAGGAAGAAGCAGAGGAGAAGTATCAAGCCATCCGTAATCTGGTTTCGGTTGATGAGGCGCTGCTTTATCTCGGTCGCTTCTTCGACCATCACGATTTCAGCATCTATCCGCTCGACGAGCCTTTCCCTGAACTCGGTGAAATCGGCAAGAACAGTTTCCGCGCCACGACAGATCGCATCAAGAAGACGGCAAGGGAAACCGGTGCCACATTACGCGAGATCGCACTCGATGTCGCGACACCACGCACTGCCTTCATTGGAACTGCGGACGCTATCGCCAATGAACTGATCAATTGGGTGGAAAGCGAAGCTGCCGATGGTTTCATTCTCGGCTTTCCCGTCATTGCGGAAGGTCTCGACGATTTCATTCAACATGTACTGCCGATCCTGGAAAAGCGGGGCTATTTCAACCCGGAACTGCCCGGTGAAACGCTCCGCGATCATCTTGGGCTGCCGTTCCGCGAAAGCCGTTATTCGTCGGCTGTGGATCAACCGGTAAACAAGGCTGCGCGGGCCTGAGGAGCCGGTTTCATGGATGTTACCTCCCGACCCCGCAACAGGCTTGATGCCGCGAGAGAAGCCATTGCCGCGCATCTCGATGAATTCATAGCGCTTCGCCATGACATACATCAGTATCCGGAGCTCGCTTTCCATGAGCATCGCACGAGTCGTCTCGTTGCGTCAAAACTCGCCTCCTGGGGTTATGACGTCACGACGGGAATTGCGAGAACCGGCGTGGTAGCGACCTTGCCCCGGGGGGAAGGTCGGCGCCGTCTCGCGATCCGGGCAGATATGGATGCTCTGCCGATAGAAGAGGCGACGGGGCTTGACTACGCCAGCCGAAACAAGGGTGTGATGCACGCTTGCGGCCATGACGGGCACACGACGATCTTGCTCGCCGCCGCACGATATCTGGCCGAGGAGGGCGATTTCAGCGGTACGCTCGATCTTGTCTTTCAACCAGCAGAGGAAATCGGCGCCGGAGCGCGCAAGATGATAAGCGAAGGGCTTTTCGAGCAGTTTCCCGTCGATGCGGTGTTCGGATTGCACAACTGGCCGGGTGTCACTGCTGGACGTTTCGGGTTTGTCAACGGACCGGCTATGGCATCCGTGGACAAGGCTGTCATCAAGATCGTCGGCAAGGGTGGTCATGGAGCTGAACCGCACAATGCTGTCGACCCTGTTGTCGCCGCTGCGTCTCTCATAACTGCCTTGCAGAGTATTGTTTCGCGCAATGTCGATCCGCGTGAAATGGCGGTTGTCACGGTTGGCTCCATCCATGGCGGCGAAGCTTCAAACGTCATTCCTGGTTCGGTGGAACTGCAACTGACGATCCGTTCCTACAGCGAAGAGGTGCGGCGCGGATTGCAAGTACGTATCCCGGCGCTTGCTCGCGCTCAGGCTGAAAGTTTTGGTGCCGTTGCGGAGGTCGATTATAGGTTGGGCTTTCCTTCTGTCATCAATCCGGTTGAGGAGACCGCATTCGCCCGCAAGGTTGCAGCCGATGCGTTCGGGGATGATGTCCTGGAGGGCGCATTTGCGCCGCGCACTGCCAGCGAGGATTTTGCTTTCTTGTTGCAGGCAAAGCCTGGCAGCTATCTCTTCATCGGTAACGGCGACAGCGCGCCGCTGCACAGTGCCGAATACAACTTCAACGATCAGATCATCGCGCCAGCCGCTCTCTATTGGGTGCAGCTCGCCGAAGCCTTTCTCAATGAAAACAGACGGTGATGATGATGAGCGATGTCTTTCTGTATACCAGTTCTCTTGATCCGCGTGCAAAGCCGCTCATCGATGAACTTCTGTATGAATATGACAGCCGTTACGGCACATATTTCAACGCGGAAGGTGCAGCGGCGGAAATGAACCGCTATCCGCCCGAAGCATTTGCGCCACCCAGCGGTAATTTTTTGCTGTTGATCCGGGACGGTGAAACCATCGGCGGCGGTGCCTTCAAGGCTTTTGATGCACGTACTGCGGAGTTCAAGCGTATCTGGACCCGGTCGGATCTGCGGCGACAGGGGCTGGCGCGCAAGCTTCTCGTGGAACTGGAAGAGCAGGCAGCAAGACAGGGCTATTCCCGCATCTACCTGACGACGGGCTTTCGTCAGCCGGAAGCCGTAGGTCTCTATCTCAACAACGGGTATACGGCGCTTTTCGACACGAGTGCAGATCCTGAAATTTACAAGACGCTGCCCTTTGAAAAGGAGATCGGCCATCTGTGCGCTCCGCTGGGGCGCGGCACTGATCATCGCATCACGGACCGTCAACAAATCGCCAACCCGTGAATTTCATCACAGGGCTGAAGGCCAAGGAACGACCAGATGGCAGTAACGACAGAATTCACAAACGTGCAGATTGCAACCCGTTCGGTGGAGCGCAAGCAGGACTATTCGCGCTACAGGATCGTTCCGGCAAAGCATCCAGCACGTTTAGCCGGCAGCGTGTTCGCGGCCATCGTGATCGGCCTTGTGCTCTATTCGATCTTTACCAATCCACAGTGGGGCTGGAACGTTTTTGCGGAATGGTTCTTTGCCGAACCGGTACTGGTCGGCCTCGGGCGAACACTGCTGTTAACAGCGCTCGCGGCCGTATCAGGTTCCATTCTCGGTACGCTGCTGGCATTAGCCCGTGTATCGAGGTCGCCTCTGCTTTCGGGTCTGTCCTGGGGCTATATATGGTTGCTGCGCTCCATACCCCTTATTGTATTGCTGCTCATCCTGAATAATCTCGGCTACCTCTATGCGAACATCACGCTGAGTGTGCCTTTCACGGATCGCGTATTGTTCGATTACCCGACGGTGCAATTGTTGACGCCGTTTGCAGCTGCCTTTCTCGGTCTGACGCTGAACCAGTCCGCCTTTTTCGCCGAGATTGTGCGCGGCGGCATCCTTTCCGTCGATCAGGGGCAACATGAAGCCGCTGCGGCGCTTGGCCTGCCGCGCACCCGGCAAGCCTTGCGAATTGTTTTGCCACAGGCCATGCGCTCCATCCTTCCGACGGGTTTCAACGAGATTATCGGTCTCGCCAAGGGCACTTCCATGGTCTATGTGCTCGCCTTGCCTGAGCTGTTCTACACGGTCCAGGTGATCTACAGGCGCAATCTGGAAGTCATTCCGCTGCTGATGGTCGCGACCGTCTGGTATCTGGTCATCATGACCGTGCTTTCTGTGGCGCAGTATTACATCGAGCGCTATTTCGCGAAGGGCGCGGTTCGCAATCCCGTTCCCCTGCCATTCCAGACCTTCTTCAATCGCTACAAGCGCTCCTTGCCGTTGACCTCGGGGCTGTCGGGACAAGTACACAGGACGGTTCCAGTCGCCGGTTTCGGCGATGCCGGCACAATGTCTGCGGGCGCACCTATTCATATCCACGATATTTCCAAGCGCTTCGGTACAAACACGGTGCTGAACCATGTGGAACTGTCCTTTCCGGCAGGCAGCGTGACGGCAATTCTCGGCCCGTCCGGTTCCGGTAAGTCCACACTACTACGCTCGATCAATCATCTGGAGCGTGTGAATGAGGGCTTCATTTCCGTTGATGGGGCACTGGTCGGTTACCGTCAAGATGGAGATACGCTCTATGAGCTGAAGGAAAAGGACATTCTAAAGCGTCGTGCCGATATCGCGATGGTGTTTCAGAACTTCAATCTATTTCCGCACATGACGGTCCTGGAAAACATTATCGAAGCGCCGATTCAGGTACGCGGCCTTGCACGCGATGCAGCGATCCGGCTGGCGCTTGATCTGCTGGCGCGCGTTGGCCTCGGTGACAAGGCTGAAGCCTATCCACGCCAATTGTCAGGAGGGCAGCAGCAGCGCGTGGCGATTGCCCGGGCGTTGGCGCTCCGTCCGAAGGTCATCCTGTTCGACGAACCGACGTCGGCGCTTGATCCGGAACTGGTTGGTGAGGTGCTCGACGTCATCAAGGAACTTGCCCGCACCGGGACCACGCTTGTGATCGTCACCCATGAGATCGGCTTTGCGCGCGAAGTTGCGGACACGGTTGTCTTTATGGAAGCCGGACAGGTTGTAGAGGCCGGTCCGCCGTCCAGCATTTTCAACGACGCGCAGCATCCGCGCACACGCGAATTTCTGGCCAAGGTTCTTTGAACCGGTGCCGGAAGAACTGACACAACAAGGAGACGGGAAATGACATTTATCAGAAAGGCAGCCTACTGGACCGCCGGGATTATCGCGATCGGGCTGTTTGGTTCCGGTATTGCGCGAAGCGAGGGGAAATTCGATCTCAGCCCGGAACAACCGAACCGGCTGCGTGTCGAAAAGATCGACAAGCGCATTGAGGAGATCAAGGACTTCAAGTTCGTCAAGGATGGTGTTCTGACCATCGGCATCAGCACCAGCGGACATCTGCCGTTACATGACTATGCGTCGGATTCAAAGACCGTCATCGGTTATGACGTCGATCTGGCGCAGATCATCGCCGATAGTCTGGGTCTCAAGCTGGAACTGGTTTCTGTCGCATGGGCCGACTGGCCGCTGGGGCTTTCTTCCGGCAAGTTCGACGCGGTGATTTCGAATGTGACGGTGACGGAAGAACGCAAGGAGAAGTTCGATTTCTCCACCTATCGCAAGGATGAGCTTGGCTTCTACGTGAAGTCGGACAGCAAGATCAGCGAGATCAAGTCTCCGGCAGATATTGCGGGCCTCAGGGTTATCACCGATGCTGGCACCAATCAGGAGAAAATCCTGCTGGAATGGGATCGCCAGAATGTCGCTGCCGGTTTGAAGCCCATCGAGGTTCAATATTACGATGACGATGCGGTCAAGGATCTCGCCATCCAGAGCGGACGCGCCGACGCTGTTTTCAGCGTGAATGCTACCCAAGCTTACTCTGCGGGCATTAATGGCAAGACGAAGCTCGTCGGCACTGTGAGTGGGGGCTGGCCAATTACGGCTGAAATCGCTGTCACGACGCGCAAGGGAAGTGGCCTTGCCCAGCCGCTGACCGGCGTTCTCAACGATCTGATCGCCAGCGGGGCATATCAGAAGGTTCTGGAAACCTGGAATCTCGGACCGGAAGCAATCACCGAAGCGAAAACCAATCCGCAAGGACTGCCAAAGAGCGGCTCGTAAGTTGAAAGGTGAGGGGCGGGTTGGTTTGAGGGGACGCGAACCGACCCGCATGTTTCTGCGATATTGGAGAAATTTACATGAGAGCAGGAGCTCTGTTAATCGCGGCCCTTGCGTGGGTGGCATTTCCGGTTCTGACGGCAATGGCAGGGGACGGTTTCGACCTCTCTCCAGAGCAACCTGGTCGTATTCACACGAAGAAGAATGAGACCGCTGTGACAGCCGTTCCCCCCGGCTTCAAATTCGTTGCGCCGGGTAAATTAACTGTAGCCGTGGCTCCGGGTGGCCCGCCTCTGGCCAGTTATGCCACTGATGCGCGAACGGTCGTCGGCGCGGATCCGGAATATGCTTCTGCGATCGCTGAAAGTCTGGGCCTGCAACTGGAGCTCGTTCCGGTGGCATGGATTGACTGGCCGCTGGGGCTGGCTTCCGGCAAGTATGATGCCGTCATCTCGAATGTTGGCGTGACCGAGGAACGCAAGGAAAAATTTGACTTTTCAACTTATCGGCAGGGCCTGCATGGGTTCTTCGTCAAGTCGGACAGTCCGTTCACCTCCATCAAAGAACCAAAGGATGCTGCTGGTTTGCGCATCATCGTTGGGGCGGGGACAAATCAGGAGCGCATTCTCGTAAAATGGAGCGAGGAGAATGTGGCGGCGGGTCTGAAGCCTATTGATCTTCAATATTACGACGATGAGGCAGCAAGCCTGCTCGCGCTCCGGTCGGGCCGCGCGGATGTGATCGTGCAACCCCACGCCCAACTCGTTTTCATTGCAGCACGTGACAAGAACATCAAAAGGGTCGGGACGTTGAGCGCCGGGTGGTCGGATCGTTCTGATGTTGCGATCACAACCCGCAAGGGAAGTGGCCTGGCTGACGCGCTGACAGTCGCCACCAATGGGCTGATTGAAGATGGGACCTATGCCAAAATTCTCAAACGCTGGCATTTGGAGGAAGAAGCGCTTCCCCGTTCCGAGACAAATCCGCCTGGATTGCCGAAGTTCAACTGAACCGGGACGTTGTTTCCATGCAATTGAAGGATCGAAAGTGACAAAAACTGTTGAGTATTTCTTTTCCGTCGGGTCGCCGTGGTCCTATCTCGGACTAGATACACTGGAAGAGCTGGCCGCAAGACATCTGGTCGAGATCAAGCCGTATCTGACTACTATCATTGAGGAGAATGGCGGGATTTTTGCCAGAAACCGTCCCGACGCGCGCCGTGCCTACGGCTCTCGTGATCTGAAACGATGGGCGAAGTTTCGCGGTAAGCCCTTGCTGGTGGAAAATCGTCCTGCGCTGGGAGACCCGACGCCCGCATCTTATCTGGTAATAGCTGCTTATCTTGACGGCCAAAACTGGTTGCAACTGGCGCGGGCACTGCAACAGGCCTTCTGGGAAGAAGCAAAGGATATAGGACAATCAATTGTGCGGAGCGCGGTGGCCGATGCCTTAGGCTTCGACGGTGATCATCTCTTGTCACGCGAGCAGGATAGCGACGTTCAGGAAAAATGGCGAAACGATCGTGAGATCGCAACCCAAAAAGGCGTCTTCGGATTTCCGACCTACATTTATGACGGCGAAATTTACTGGGGCCAGGATAATCTGGGTTTCCTGTCGAGCCATCTGCGCGGCGAGGCGCCCTAGATTTTCAGATCAGTTCACGCATGTGGGAAACGGGATTGCGTTGTGAAGCATCTTCGCGATCCTCCCTGGTGCTTTTCCAGACGGCGATTAGTGGTAGATGGCCTTATGAAGATGGTTCCGATAAAGATGCCGAGATTTGAAAATATAAATTCAGATTATACGATAGCGAAAGTCGATTATATTTAAAAACAATTTCCAATTGATCTGGAGATTTTAAATATAAATTTCTGACATATTTTTAATTGTATCAATAAGATAAAATATATAATTTTAATTGGGGTGAATTAATGGCTTCCGACAGTAAGAAATCTCATCTTTCCCGGCGTTCTTTTCTGGGAATTTCTGCGGCTGGTGTTGGTGCTGTAGCGGTTGGCGGTTCCGGTGGCCTGGTGCGCAGGGCCTTTGCACAAAGTACCTCATCATCACCGAGAGTGATCAAGCTGGCGTGGGGGCAGACCGCTGTTTGTCAGTCGCCAATTTCGGTTGCGCTCAAACAGGGGCTGTTTGAAAAATATGGTCTGACTGTTGAGCCGGTGAATTTCTCCGGTCCGACAGATCAGTTGCTACAGGCAATCGCGACCGGCAAGGCGGATGGCGGCATCGGCATGGCGCTGCGCTGGCTCAAGCCATTGGAGCAGGGTTTTGACGTGTCGCTGACAGTCGGTACGCATGGAGGATGTATGCGCCTTCTCGCAGCGCCGGATTCCGGCATCAATTCGATTGCGGACTTGAAGGGCAAGAAGGTTGCTGTCAGCGATCAGGCAAGCCCGATCCGCAATTTCTTCGCCATTCAGGCCGCCAAGCAAGGCATTAATCCCGATACCGAAATCGAATGGCTGCAATATCCTGCCGACCTCTTTGCAGAGGCCTTGAAAAAGGGCGAAGTGCAGGCGGTGGCTGGCGATGACCCTCATGCCTTCCTACAGCGCGAACGCGATGGCCTGAAGGAAGTCGCAACCAATCTTGACGGACAATATGTCAACTCGGCGTGCTGCGTGCTTGGCCTGCGTGGCAGCCTTGTCCGCGATGAACCGGAAGTCGCTGGAGCGCTTTCGCGTGCCATCGTGGAGGCTCAGGCATGGACTGCGGCCCATCCTGATGAAAGTGCGGAAATCTTCGCTCCGTTCGTTCCGGGCAATGTCTCTGCAACTGATGTGGCGCGTATCCTGCGCAGCCACACGCATGATCACCATTCAACAGGTGACGCGCTGCGTAAGGACGTCGCTTTGTTCGTGGACGAACTCAAGATCATCAATGTCATCCGGCCAAATACCAATACGGATACATTTGCCGAAAAGATCGTCGCCAATGTCATCACCTGACACAGTCTATATCTCGTCCAAGGGCGATGCGCGGGAGGCTCTGCCCTCCGCACTTCGCCGCTCGCTATGGCCGTTTGTGGCGGTGGTCGCCTGGGCTATCGTCAGCGCGATTTCCTTCTTCCTTCCCAATGTGGTGGTTGGCTTTGCAGAGCCGCTTTACGTTCGTGAAACCAATGGCGTGTTCATCGGCTGGACGATCCTTCTGGCAGTCGGTGCGGCATTGGTTGCGGTCCATCCGGTATTTGGCAAACGGCTGGTTTACTGGTCGCCATGGCTGACGGCTCTGGCGATATTTTTTGGTGTATGGGAATTGCTTACGGCCAAGTTTGCAGTGCTCCCGGTGCCGTTCTTCCAACCGCCATCATCTCTGCTGGAGGTCTATCTCGATGACTGGCCGCGTCTGCTCGACAGCCTGTATAACTCGTTCAAGCTGCTGGCCTCCGGCTTTGTGCTTGGTGCAATTGCCGGCTTTCTGACGGGTGTTTCCATCGGCTGGGTACAGGCAATCGGTTATTGGGTTCATCCGGTGTTACGGTTTCTGGGGCCAATTCCATCGACTGCACTATTACCAATGGCATTCTATTTCTTTCCATCGGGCTTTTCAGCCGCTGTCTTTCTCATCGCGCTTGCAACATGGTTTCCGCTTACGGTTCTGACATGGTCGGGCGTGGCGAGTGTCGATAAAGCTTATTACGATGTTGCCCGCACTTTGGGCGCCAGGCAGTTGTTCCTGATCCTGCGCGTCGCAATTCCCGCAACATTGCCGCATGTTTTTGTCGGTCTTTTCATGGGGTTGGGTGCATCTTTCTCGGTGCTGGTCGCCGCCGAAATGATGGGCGTCAAGTCCGGTCTCGGCTGGTATCTGCAATGGGCGCAAGGCTGGGCGGCCTATAACAATCTCTATGGCGCGCTTATCATCATGGCGATTGTGTTTTCCGGTCTGATTACGCTGCTCTTTACTGTGCGTGATCGCGTTCTGACATGGCAGAAGGGGGATGTGAAATGGTAAATGCTGCCCTCAAACAAACGCCCGCCACTTCCGTTAATGAAAGCCGTGGCTTTCATATCCAGGTTGAAAAAGTAAGCCATTGCTTTGGTCTTGAAGGCAAGTCATTGCCAGTCCTCAACCACATCGAGCTTGATGTGCAACCGGGTGAATTTGTTGCCATTCTTGGTCCATCGGGTTGCGGCAAGAGTACGCTTTTGCGGCTCGCTGCCGGCCTGGAGCCGCCAAGTGAAGGGCGGATTCTGGCCGACGGCGAGGAAATCCTCGGTCCTAATCCGTCGCGCGTGGTGGTCTTCCAAGACCCTACACTTTATCCATGGCGCACGGTGCGGGACAATGTGGCTTTGGGGCTTCAGGCGCGTGGCGTGCTTAAAACTCAGGGACACCGCATCGATGAAGCAATTGAGCTGGTGGGATTGTCGGCTTTTGCCAATGCCTATCCGCGTCAGCTTTCGGGCGGCATGGCGCAGCGTGCAGCCTTGGCGCGTGCGCTGGTCAATGATCCGAAATTGCTCATTCTGGACGAGCCATTGGGGAAACTCGATTCCCTGACGCGGCTTGCCATGCAGGCTGAGCTTCTCGATCTTTGGCAACGCAACGGCTTTACCACACTGCTCGTCACGCATGATGTCGAGGAAGCGATTTTCCTTGCGCAGCGGGTCATCATCTTTGGCAACCGTCCGGCAAGCATCGAAGCCGAACTTAAAGTGGATCTCAGCTATCCGCGCCATCGCGGCGATCCGCGATTGGCGGAACTGCGCAGGCAGGCGCTTGCGCATCTTGGGCTGGATGCAGACTGGTAAAATCAGGAAAGAAAAATGTTCAAAAAACCAATTCTTACAGCGGCCCTTTTATTGGGGTCGATGACGCAACTTTATGCTCATGCTCATCTCGCACAGTCCGAGCCAGCCGAAGACGCTGTGCTCAATAAAACGCCTGCCACTGTTTCCATAGAATATACCGATGCGCTGGAACTCGGCCTTAGCAAACTTGTCCTCAAGGATGAGAGCGGGGCAACTATCGAGACCAGTAAGCCTGAACATATTGACGGCAACCCCAAGACGCTCTCGGTCACACCGCCAGCTTTGAAGCCGGGTACTTATACGGTCGAGTGGGGCGCTGCATCGGTCGATACGCACCGCACCGAAGGCTCGTTCAAGTTCAAGATCACTAATTAAGGTTGCCGGGCGCAATGACTGGAATTGATATTGTCATTGCGCTTGTGCGATGCCTCAATCTTGCTGGCCTTGCCACGTTCGCAGGGGCGCTATTTTTTCGCATTTTGCTTGTTCCAAGCGAAATAAGTGACAGCAAGCTTGCGGTTTTTTCGAGAAACTGGTGTCAACTTTGTGGCTATTCCGTGGCAATCGGTGCTTTTGGACTGGTCCTGTGGGTGCCACTTCAGTTCTCACTGCTGTCTGGTGCGAATAGTTTTTCTGATGCATTTGCTTTTCTCACAAGCGGACTTTTGGGCACAGCGTTCGGCATTGCATCGTGCCTGCGCGCTCTAGCAATCGTGCTTGCCGCCTTGCTTCTGCCGTATGCGATAAAGTCTCAAGCCATCCGTATCCTTTTGTTTTTGATTATTGTTTTAGCGCTTGGTCTTCAGATAGGCATGGGGCACGCCGCAGCAGCTGATACTATCTGGCTACCCCTGGCGGTTTCTGCACATGTGATTGCCGGGGCACTATGGTTTGGCTCGCTCCCGCAGCTCTATCTTCTCTTACGCGTTTCGCGGGATGAAGGTTTTCAGGCAGCACAGCGATTTTCGCTATATGGCGTTGTTTTTGTTTCATTTCTTATTGTTGGGGCTACAATTGCAGGATGGCTTTTGACAGGTGGTCTGCTGGGGCTGGTTGGCACCACTTACGGCAGGATCATGATCGTGAAGATCGCGCTTCTGGCAGCCATGCTGACACTTGCCGCACTCAATCGTTTCTGGCTGAGCCGTGATGGCAGCAGCGGGCGGGGACTTAGTTATGCGCTTATCCTCGAAGGAACAATTGGTCTTGTAGTGTTTCTCGCGGCGTCACTTCTCGCGACACAACCACCCGGCGTACATGAAGATATCATGTGGCTTTTCGCCTATCGTTTGCGCGACAATATTCTGGGTGATGCGTTTCTCGTCGATGCTGCATGGCGCAGCTTCAAGCCACTTCTGCTGGCATTTCTGATCGGTATTGGGTGTCTGTTTCTGCCGAAATGGCGATGGCAAGCCATTGTTATCGTGGCAGTTATCGGCTTTGCATTGTTCCAGCCGCCGCGCATCGGATTGTTTGTTCAAGAGGCCAATGAAGCAAGTTTTTTGCGCTCGCCCACATCCTATAGGTCTATTGCAATTTCGCGGGGTGCTGCGGCTTTCGGAGGCAATTGTGCCTCCTGTCATGGCAATGACGGGCGCGGACGCGGTGAGCAGGCAACGGGCGATCCGGTATGGCCACCCGATCTGACAGCACCCTTGTTTGCGGATCGCAGTGACGGCGAAATCTTCTGGACGATCATGCATGGCAAGGAGTTGCAAGACGGTCGGCAATCCATGCCCGGTTTTGAAACGGTACTGGATGCGAAAAACGTATGGTCGCTTGTGGACTATATCCGAACGATTGCGTCTGCCCGAACAATAAGTATGCCTGCGCCTGATGGTACGGTTTATCCGGCTGCGAGTCCGCGCATTACGGTCTATTGCGGGGCTAGACGGCATGAGGTCGGTCGGCAATCGGACAATTTCTGGCTGCTTCGCCTTCAGGACGAACAGCTTGAAGCCTTTGCTGTTGATGGTAATGGCATCCCGGCGCAATGCGATGTTTCCGACCAGACTGCGGCTGTGGCTATGCAGCTTCTGACGCCAACTGCCGACGGGACAAGCTTTCTCGTAGATCAGAATGGCTGGATAAGGTTTCGATGGTCAGGGCATGACAATCCAGAGACTTCAATCCTTGAGACAGCAATCAGCAAGGCTCGTGCGAATCCGATCAGCCTATCGAATAGGGGGCATCATTCATGATGATCCGAGCAGCGTTGCTACGCGAATATAAATGCAAAGAGGCCTCCTGCAATGGATTGCAAATCTATGAGCCGGGGGAACTAAGTGAATAATTTTCTTAATAAAATTCATCGATTGGTGAAAATTAGACGCTGAATATCGATGTCTGTTGGCAAGAGGGAGTGGATCATGGGTAAAATACGCAGCGGCTTTTCGGAGCTTATCGGCAATACGCCTCTGGTTGCTTTCTCACGCCTTCAGAAGAGCAATGACGTCTCTGTGCGGCTTCTCGCAAAGATCGAATATCTCAATCCCGCTGGCAGCATCAAAGACCGTACAGCATGGGGGATCATTCGGGATGCCGAGCGTGCCGGTAAAATTAAGCCGGGGGATCTTCTGGTAGATCTGACGAGCGGAAATACCGGCATTGGTATTGCGGCTGTTGCTGCCGCAAAGGGCTATCGGACGAAGTTTTATCTGCGTGATACGATCAGCGAAGACAAAATCAATATCCTGCGTCAGTTCGGGTCTGAAATCGTGCTGATCGACAATGACGAGCTGCTGGAACCGGAAGCGCTGCAAAAGGTGCTCGATCGCATTCGCGGCGAAAACCCGGGCGCTTATTATACGGGTCAGCGGTCCAATCCTGCCAATCCGGCAATCCATTTTGAAACGACCGGCCCGGAAATCTGGCGCGACACGGATGGCGAGGTGGACATTCTGGTCAGTACCGTAGGCACTGGCGGGACCATTTCTGGTGCGGGCAAATATCTCAAGGAAAGGAAGTCATCCCTTCGCGTCATCCTTGTGGAGCCGACGGCGGATTCCGTGCCCTCACCCGATAATCCGCGAGCTGAAACCATTGAAGGCGTTCATAAAGTCACCAACATCGACGAAACCATTCTGCCCGAAAACTACGACAAGGCGGTTATCGATGAGATCATCGCTGTGACCACGGACCAGGCCCGTCGCGCTGCACTGTCAGTTGCGCGTGAGGAGGGCTTTCTGGTCGGTACGTCTTCTGGGGCGGCAATTGCAGCGGCCCTTAAAATTGCAAAGCGTTCGGGGAGCGAAGGAAAGACCATCGTTGCCGTGTTGCCCGATAGCGGCGAACGCTATTTGTCACTGTTTCAAACCCCAGTCACAGCGGGGTAGGAGCGCAGACGTCTGGAGCAAAAGATGAGCAGAGCATTCTGCTGCGATCTGCCGCCGAGAAGGTATTCCTGAGAGCATGCAGTTCTCGGCGCTGTCGGCTAATGATCATCGCAAGATTGATGCAACCCTGCTGGCTGCAGATAACCTAAAAAGGCTCTAATTCGCCTAAAACACAGCGCCTACAGGTTCAGTTTATCTGTATAAAAAACGGATTCTCAGCGTCTATGTTCAATAATGGGTTACAGATCACATTGCGATTCTTGACTGGCAATCAGCACATCTACCAGTGGCAAGGGCCAGCGGTTCATATCTCCTTCAAGGCGAAGTGATAGTGTTCGGCACAGTGATAAGGCGATCCTCGACCGGAAACGACGGTCCTTGAGAATAAAGCGCTTCCGACAATTTCTGAGCTTCCTGGTGCTTCCAGCTTTCGAATAAGAGGTTATCCAGTATTCTCAGTTCAAAAGATCTTAGCTTAACGAGAACACCACGACAGCTTTCCGCCAGACTTTGGGTATGCAAAATCGACATATCGATCAGCGTACTTTCGATTTCTGTTTTCAAGGTTCGGCTCTTATAACTATTTATCATTCATCGCTATGTAAAAAAGACAAGGGGATACGAATATATGGCGTACATCACTGCCGAGATTCGAGCGTCGAAAGTATACCATGGATATGACGAGGATCGGAAAGCCGTCGTCGACGATCTTGGCGCGGGCGGATTCGTAAAGAAACTTATCAAGGTCGCCAGAATTTTGTCGGTCACCGAAGATTATATTTTTATTGAGTGTCCTCACAACACCGTTCAGACGTGGGAGTACAGGGGAACGTTGGAGGATTTCAGGTTGAAACTGCGTCAGGCGGGTGTGGAGGCGGAATGAGTGTTCTCCCGGGTGAGGTTTGAAAAATGAAAATTGTGTCCGTCAACGTTTACTATGTGCGCGGACAGGGCCTGAAGCCCGTTCTGGTGAAAATTCAGACGGATGAAGGCATATCTGGATTAGGCGAGGCCGCGATTTCCTATGGAACCGGTGGCTCTGCTGTAGCGGGTATGATTAAAGATCTGAGCGAACGGTTTTTGCTGGGGGTTAACCCACTGTACATCAATCGGATCGTTTCGGACATGTACGACCAGGCGTTCTGGTTAAAGAACCCCGGCGGAATTGCTTGTGCCGGAATGAGCGCCATAGAACAGGCGCTTTGGGATATTCGCGCCAGAGCGTTGAATGTGCCAGTATATGAACTCTTTGGCGGAAAAATTCGCGATGAATTGAACTACTATGCGAATGGCTGGTATTTCGGAGCGACATCCAACTCAGACCTGATTAGAAAAGCTGCCGACGCTGTTGACGACGGACATTATGCCCTGAAGATCTATCCGTTGGCGCAGATACAGCCAAATGGAACATTGCGGCATCCAAATGGTCGATACTCTGACAATCGTGACGCCGTCACCGCTGGAATCGAACGCGTGCGCGAAGTACGAAAGGCGATCGGTTCCGATATCAGGCTTATGCTTGATTTCGGTGGCGGCATTTCTATCGCAGACACCATGCGGTTTTGTGAGCGTATCAAAGAATATGATATCGAGTTTGTGGAGGAAATCACCGATCCCGGCGACCTCGGTGCGTTGTCTCAAGTCGCTTCGTCGATTGATATTCCGATTGCGACTGGAGAGCGGCACTATCTCAGACAAGGTTTTCGCGATCTTCTTGAGAGACGTGCGATCAGTATATTGCAGCCCGATATTGGCAATGCGGGTGGTTTCGCGGAAGTCCATAAAATATCAGCGATGGCTGACGCCTACGGTTTGAAGGTGCAGCCGCATGTGTGCGGAAGTTCTATCGCAGCCAACATCGCGACTCACATGAGCGCCTGTTTGCCCAATTTTTATGTTCAAGAACATTTCCCATATTGGGCTGACATACCGGGATATATTGAAGTGGCTACCGTGCCCTTTGAGGAAACGGTCAGGAACGGACGCCTTCCGATCTCAGAAGACATTGGGTTTGGAGTCGAGCTGCATGAGGCTGTAATGAAGGAACATCTTTGGGCTGTAATCTGAACCGCCCCGGCTTTACCGGAGACCGTTTGGTTTAAGTTACGCGGCCATGGCTGGTGCGTCCAGCATGGCATAGTGTCGTTCTTCGGCCTCGGCAGGCGGAATGTTTCCGATGGGCTCCAT
>Ga0182741_1000807_pt1 | contig 44317 bp, 40 predicted proteins | sample eDN5th37CBELigOP_FD_128874 | JGI IMG/M metagenome (GOLD analysis project Ga0182741, IMG submission 128874) | Enriched Organic Plus compost microbial communities from Emeryville, California, USA - eDNA 5th pass 37_C BE-Lig OP (version 2) (version 2) ... | reverse complement strand
GAACAGGAGCCAGGCGGCCAGGACCTGCGCCAGCGTCTCGACGGCCGGTGTCAGGTGCCCTGTGGCGAGGAAGGGGAGGCTGAGGAGGGTCGCCGCAGACCACCACAGCCTGTCGGCGCGCTGGACCTGGAGACGCTGTCCGAGCCAGGTGAAAAGGGCTATGAAGGGGCCGGCCGCCGGGACTGCCGCGAAGGAGACGCCGGCTAGGAAGGCCAAGCCGTGGTCTCGCGCACGGGCAGAACCCTGCATGTGCAGAGTGTAGCCTCAAGGTCCGCGAGGTTGGTTGTTACACTCGGGACGTGTCGGCGACGCCCTGCACGGTAAAGGCCCTCACAGCGGCTCGGCGACGAGGAGCTCGTTGTCGTCTCCTTCTACAGCGCGTGTGCTAGCACCTCGGTCCCTAGCGTCGGGCGTCGTAGCCGCCACGGTCCCCGTCGTGCTCGCTGCCCTCGCCGCCGTCAGGCGCCCCAGGCGCGTACCCTACGCCGAGCTCGCCCTCGTCGCCACGACGCTGCTGCCTCTCGCTTTCGCCGGCCGAGCAGACGTATACACCGTCCTGCAGCTCGCCTTCCTGGCGACCCTTGGCTCCCAGGCCCGGGTTCGCGTCGATGCCGTAGCCAGGGACCGGGTCGTCGCCGGGCTCACCCTCGGTCTGTGGGGTTGCGCGGTGCTCAGTCTGGCCCAGATCGCCGCCCCCGCAGCGGGGCTCGACGGTTTGATGGAGGGCACATCGGGACGAGTCGCGTCGGTCCTCGGCCGCCCCGGCGTCGCGGTTGACGGCCGCGCCGTCGGCTTCTCCCACGATCCGAACTCGTGGGCGGCGTCCGTCCTGGTGCCCGTGACCGTCGCCACCCTAGGTACCCCTAGTATCTGGAGGAAGCTGGCCGCGATGGTACCTGCGGCGATGGTGGCGGCGTCGTCGGGCAGCCGCTCGGCCGGCCTCGCTCTGCTGTGCGTAGCGCTCTTCAACGTGCTGGACTCGCGAACGGGCCGTGCTGCTGTGCCATGGCTCCTGGCGACCGTACTCCTAGCGGCGGCTACCGTGCTCGCCGTGCCCTCCTGGCGTGCCCGGTTGCTCGGCCCCGGCCCTGCCGCTCCCTTGACCAGCGCGAACCTTCTGGAGGCAAGCGAGGCCATGGACGACCCTGTCTGGTGGTCGCCGCGAGTCGACGTGACCCGTTCAGGCGAGGGGCCGGCAGGCGGTGCCGCCTGGCTCTTGGAGCGCACTGGGGACGCGCGTACGGACCGCGTCCAACAGCGCGTCCAGCTGGAGCGTGGCAGAGCGTACACCTTCGCGTTCGACTACAGAGCGGGAGAGGCGCCGGCGGCGATCGGCTGGAACGTGGGGCCCGAGGGGCCATACGGGTTCGATACGACGCCACTGCCCGACGGCACATGGAGCGTCGCGACGGCAGGCGGCGTGATCGTCGAGGAGGTGACGGCCGCTCCCATCGGGGAAGGATGGCTCCGGGCCGCTGTGACCTTCTCGTTGCCACCTGGCGAGGGCCATAGGCCGCTTGAGCTCGGTATTTCGCCGGGTACTCACGCGCGCGCGACCGTGGCTAGGCCCCAGCTCTCCGTGGGGACCGTCGCTTACGTGCCCACCGCTGCGCCCGACCGGACGGGCCTGAGGGCGAGGAGCGCGGTGAACTCCAGGCTCGAGGTCTACCGCGCTGCCGTGCCGATGGCAATACGCGCGCTCCCGCTGGGGCTCGGTCCGGACGGGTTCGAAGCCGTGCGGTCCGCGAGCACGTCCGGAGTCGTCGCCGCGGTCGAGCACGAGCACAGCCTGCCGCTATGGGCGGTGCTGCGGTACGGCCTACTGGGGCTCGTGTCGTTCACGGCGTATCTCTGGAGCGTCGCGCGCCTTGGCCGTGTTCACCTCGGCGCCGTCTTGGTGGTCCTAGTGGCGAACCTCTTCGACCTGACCTTCTTCTCCGCCGGCGTGTTCTACCCGTTGGCCCTGCTCGCCAACTCGCGCTGGGAGGCCTGAATGGCTCATCTAGGTGGGCCGAACGCTCGTCCGCGTCTGGCGATCCTCGGTACCAGGGGCGTCCCGGCTGGGCACGGTGGCTTCGAGACGTTCGCCGAGCGCCTCTCCATCCATCTCACGGTTCGCGGCTGGGACGTCACCGTCTACTGCCAGGTGGACGAAGGGCGGCAGCCCAGCGAGGACTACTGGGAGGGCGTGAAGCGCGTGCTGGTTCCCGCCGGTCGCAACGACGCCCTGGGCACCATGGTCTTCGACGCCAAGGCGACAGCGCATGCCGCCAGGACCGACGTGCTCCACCTCGTGCTCGGATACAACACGGCCCTGCTGAACGCGTTGACGAGGCTGCGTGGCCGCAGGCTGGTCATGAACATGGACGGGCTGGAGTGGAAGCGCTCGAAGTGGAACGCTGCTGAGCGGGCCTGGCTGCGACTGAACGAGGTTGTGGGCGCCCGCGTGTCCCATGCGTTGGTGGCCGACCACCCAGAGATAGCCCGCCACCTGACCAGGCTGAGGAGGGCGGACGCGATAGAGACGATCCCGTACGGCGCCGACGCCGTGCGTGAGGCGAGCCTCGGGGCCCTCGACAGGTTGGGCCTGAGCCCCGGCGGGTACTACCTCACCGTGGCCCGCATCGAGCCCGAGAACTCGCTGCTCGAGGTAGTCCGCGCTCATCGAGCCTCCGGCACGAACAAGCGCCTCGTGATGCTCGGCCGCCTCGACCCCGCGGTCAACAGGTACCACGCCCTTCTCCGCGAAGCCGCCTCCGACGCGTGCCTCTTCCCCGGGCCCATCTACGAGAAGGAGGACGTCGCGGCGCTGAGGTACCACGCCTTCGCCTACGTGCACGGTCACACGGTGGGGGGCACGAACCCGTCGCTCGTGGAGGCGATGGGCGCGGGTAACGCCGTCCTGGCGCATGAGAACCCCTTCAACCGTTGGGTGGCGGGCGAAGGCGCCATCTACTTCTCCGATGAGTCCGCGCTCGTGGCCGCGATGCGCCGCTTGGAGGAGGAACCCGGGCTGAGGGAGCGCATGGCAGCCGCGAACCGCGCCCGTCACGCGAGCGCGTTCACCTGGGCCGTGGTCCTCGGCCAGTACGAGGCCTTCCTCGGGCGCCAGTGGGATCTCAGCCGCGAGCCGCGCAGACAGCCGTGACCCAGGTGCTCGTCGCCACCGACGTGCCAGCCAGCGATGCGACCGTTGGACCGCGGCTTCACCTCTCGGGTACGCCCAGCCTCGTCATCGGCGGCGTACACGAGCCCCTCCTGGAGCATGAAGAGGTCGTGGAGCTGCAGAGAGCTGCCAACGCGTTCGCCGAGGCGTACACGCGGGAGGCCGAGGCTGCCCTCCTGGCGGCGGGTCCCGTGGGGCTGGCGGGGCTTGACGACGCAGGCTTGGCCCGCCTCGTATATGCCGCGACGAAGCTCGATAGCCTGCGCCTCGCGGGTCGACTGCTTACGGATGCGACAGCTACAAGTCGCGCCGTCGGGCGTCTGCGGCCGAGCCGCATCGCCTGGACGTTCGCCGCGCCGCGCCGCGCCGTCGCCATCGCCGAGGCGGCGGGCGTGAGCGAGCTGAGCGACTACGCCAGGTCGGCGGCGCCCCCCGCTTCGCCCAGCGAGCACGTGGTCGCCTTCCTGAAAGTGCGGCGTCTGGACGCTACGGCTAGGCTGCTCGCCAGCGCCGCACGGGGCGCGCCTCGGCCTGCCGTCGCGCCGGGTGCCGTCCTTGGCCTCTTCGACGTGCGCAACGCTGGGATGGTCCACAACCTCGAGGACGTGCTGTCCGCAGTGCGTAGCGCGGGCGGCTCGACTCTGGCTCTCGCCTGCGATCCCCGCATAGAGGCTTTGCGCGCCAGTCGGGGAGGCGGGCCCTCGGCTGCCCTCGCCGCCTGGGTCACGGCCCGCGGACTCGCCTGGTCCACATCGCGAGCGGCCACCGTGGCAAGGCAGGTGCGCTCGCTGGCAGAGAGCGGCAGGGTCGTCGGAGAGGGCGACCTCGTCTCTGCCGAACTCGCGCGGTCCGTGCGCCGGCGGATCGGTCTTCAGTTCACGACCACGTACGTGTGGCAATGCCTCGTCGACGCCCACGCCATCGACGCTTGCCTAGCCGAAGTGGAGCCGCGCGTGATGGTGACCTCTTCAGACGCCCACAGGTACTCGCGGCTCATGGTCCTCCTGGCAAGGGGGCGCGGCGTGCCCTCGGCCGTTATCCAACACGGTGCGTTGGTCGGTGAATCCGTCTATGTGCCCATCGTGGCCGACCTGATGGCTGCCTGGGGCCCCTGGTGTCGCGATTGGTTCGTCGCCCGCGGCACGCCGCCCGAGAGGGTGGTAGCGGCCGGGGTGCCACGTGCCGAGGAGCGGCGTCAGCAGCGCCCATCTGGGGCGGCGCGTCGGCTTCTGTTCCCGGCGCAGCCCCTGCCTCTGGAGGTCACGTTCGACTTGCTAGCCATGGCGGTGGACCATCTGCGCAGGCATCCGGAGACCACTCTGAGGGTGCGCCCGCACCCCGGTGAGTCGCGCGTGACCGCGTTGAGAGCGCACGTGTCGCGTCTCCCGGAGGGGCTGGCTGCCCGCGTGGCGGTCGGGGAACCGGGGAGGCCGCTCTCCGAGGACCTGGACTGGGCGGACGTCGTCTTGACCGCGGAGTCGACGGTGGGCATCGATGCCCTGGTCCACGGTGTGCCGATCGTGATCCTCCGGCACCCTCGGGTACGTTCGGCGATCCCGTTCGCAGAGCTGGGAGCTGGGCCGGAGGCCCACGATGGCGAAACGCTGTCAAGAGCCATCGGAGAGGTTGCCGCGGGCGCATGCGCCGACGGCGCCAGTAGTTTCCTCGAGGCCTACGTGGGTGACAGCGGGCCCGAGGCGGCTGAGGACGTGGCCAGGCACGTGTTGAGACTCGCCCATGCGCACGGCGGGGCGCCGTGAGACCTAGTCAGATCGCCGCCCCGCTCGTCCTGGCTGCGCTCGGCGTCTGGCGCGCGGCGGCGCTCGAAGCCGAACCCGTCGACTTCGCGCTCATGTTGGGCGGCGTGGCGCTCTTCCTCGTCGTACAGGCTGTGTTGCTGGCGCTGAGAGTCGGCGACGGTGTGCGGGTCGTCGTCGGCTACCTCGCCACCTTCTACTTCGGCAACCGCCTGCTAGCAGAGGTGTGGCTCGGACCGGATACTGAACTATCCTCGGGCACAGTGGCGCCCTTGCTGCTGGGTGACCTCGTTATGCTCGAGGTGATCGTGCGCCGGCGCCTGTGGCCGCCGGCAGCGCTGGGCGTCGTTGCGCTGGCCGCGCTAGTGCCGGTCCTTGGTCTCCTAGACCTGCCCGGAGCCAGCCTGCCAGCCTTCGCCTACCAGTACGCGGCCATCCTGAGAGTCGCCGTCGTCACGTGGTCGCTCGCGGCGCTGGCGCGCCGCTCGGACGACCCGACCGGTTCCGCAGACGCGTGCGTGACCTGGGCGGGCGCCGCCCTCGCCGCCTGTGGAGTGCTCACGGGAGCCGCCTCCTTCCTCCTCGAGCAGAGGGTTGGTCTCCCGGGCTGGGGCCAGAACGTGTACGCCAACGCGCTGGCCGTGACGGCGGCGTACTTCGGCTGGCGAGCACTGGAAGGAGGGCGCCGCACACGCCTCAACCTGGCCATCGTCATCGGCGCCGTGGTCGGCATCGTCGGCACGGGCACGCGCGTGGCCCTCCTCGTCGTGGTCGTCGCCTTGGTGTGGCCGCTCATCACGCGTCTGGTAGCCAGGCGGCTCACGTTCTTCTCGAACGCACTGGTGGGGCTCGTGATGGCCGCCGTACTGGCAGGCTTCACAGGACCTCTGCTGCTGCTGGCCTCAGAGCTGAACCCGCGTTTCGCCAGCATCGGCGGGTTGCGGGTCACGGCCGACACCGACATCGGCGACCTTGTTGCCGCCGTGGGCAACGAGTCGAGCTTCCGCACGCGTCTGTCGCTCTGGCAGGCGAGCCTGGCGATGGCGGCCGAGAGGCCCCTGACGGGTGTCGGATGGGGTCAGTGGAACTGGCAGAAGGGCAACTACGGCGTGCCGTTCGAGGTGATGCTCGACCCACACAACGGCTTCGTATGGGCCCTAGCCGAGGGAGGCATAGCCGGCCTCGCCGTCGTCTACGGGGCGCTCGTGGTCTTCGTTCTAGCGCTGCGCGCCTCGCCGGCGACGCTTGCCGTGGTCTTGGCCCTGCTGCTAGAGGTCATGAACGCGAACCTCCAGAAGCCGCTGTTCGGCGTGCTGATAGCGGTGCTGCTGGCGCGGGCCCTGGTGCAGCGGCGCGCCGTCCTTACGACAGGTCGTCCCAGGTGAGGGGCTTTCCTGCCTCCAGGTCCGTCCTGGCCTTGCGCCCCAGCACCTCTGCCCAGTGTTTGGGGTGCAGGCCGGCCCCAGGCCTGACCACGGCGAGGTTCTCGCTGGTCAGCACCTCCCCGGCCCGCACCGGCTGGGACACGAAAACGGAGCGGCCTCGCGTGGCCGAGTCCTTGGCTCTTTCGCTCAGACGGTAGGTCCTGCTCCCCAGGGCCGCCTCGGCCAGCCTCACCTGCTGAACCATCGCGGCGAACTCGTTCGGCTCCATCGAGAACGCGGCGTCGAGCCCGCCATCAGCGCGGGAGAGGGTGAAGTGCTTCTCGATGACGGTGGCTCCTAGCGCTACGGCGACCACTGGCACGACATGGCCTGGCGTGTGGTCGGAGAGGCCTACGGGCACACCGAAGATGTCCCGAAGGCTGGGGATGTTCAGTAGGTCAGCGTCCTCTATCGGCGCTGGGTAGGCCGACGTGCACTTGAGGAGCGTGACGTCCTGGCGTCCGGGGCCGAGCACTTCGAGGGCGAGCTCGATGTCCGCGAGCGTAGCGATGCCGGTGGACACGATCACGGGCTTGCCTGTGGCGGCGATGCGTTCGAGCAGCGGTACGTGGGCGATCTCGAACGACGCGACCTTGTAGATGGGGTTGCCGAGGGTCTCGAGGAAGTCGACGCCCGCGTCGTCGAAAGGAGTGGAGAAGCAGGTGAGGCCACGCGATCGAGCGAGTTCGAAGAGCTCCTCGTGCCACTCGTAGGGCAGAGAACCCTGCGCGTAGATCTCGTAGGGGCGCATACCCGCCCACAGGCCCGAGGTGCGGGGACCGAAGTGAGGCCCGTCGAGGTCGAGGGTGAGTGACCCGGGCCTGTACGTCTGGAGCTTCACGGCGTCGGCGCCAGCCTCGGCCATCGCGAGGATCGAGTCCTTCGCGCGCTCGAGGTCACCGTTGTGGTTGGCCGAGAGCTCGGCGACGATCATGCACTTGGCGGCACCATCGGTCATCACAAGAACCCTTTCTCCCTATAGAAGGCCACGAAGTCCGGGTAGTCGTTGAGCGTGCGGTGCACGAAGAGCAGGTTGAAGCCGGGGTTGTGGTTCCCCTCGATGACCACCGGCCCCTCGGGCGTGACCAGCACGTCCCAGCCCACGAGGTCGAAGCCGGGGAACCTCGCGTGGAAACCGAGCAATGACTCGCGTACCTGCGCGTAGTACGGCAGGATGAAGCTCGATAGAGGGGCGCCGCTATCGGGATGGTGCGAGATCGGCTCGGTGCCGTTGGGCATGATCCTGCGCACGGCGTTCACCGCGCTTCCGGCCTCGTCTAGGAGCACAGAGACGCTACCTTGGCTGAAGTTGTCGACAGGCGCCGTGGCGGCCACGCCAGCCCGCAGTACCGACGCCAGCAGTCGCGGCTCCTGCCCGCGGCGCCTGTAGACGTAGGCGCGTACGGTGTTCGCCGACCCTGCGAACAGGGCGTCGAGCGCCGCGTGCTGTGCGACCCGTGGGTAGACGCCGTGATAGGGCAGTGAGCGCAGCCACGCCAGGAACTGCTCGGGTCGCTTGACCTGGCCGTCCACCAAGGCACCTTCCTCATGCGGCGCCACGAAACTGAGTCCCACGCCTGAGCCGCCCCGCAGCGGCTTCACGACGAGCTGGCGCATCGGCCTACCCTCGAGCACATCGGTCGCCTCGAACGGGGGTAGTGGGGTCAAGGCGCCACCGAGCGCGACGGCCTCCAGCCGCACGAGCGGAAGGTGGGGTTCGAGGAACCTGTCGAAGAAGAGCTTGTCGTGAAGCACGGGCCAGAGCTCTTCGTTGGTGCCGAGGGTAAGCCGCCAGCGGGCGCGCTCCGGGAAGTAGCCGTGCTCCCTGCCGGGCGTCAGGCCGTAGAGGCCGATCTGCTCGACGGAGAACCCACGTGCCACCAGCGGGAGCACGCGAGAGAGACCGAGCCTGCGCGCTTCGGGGTTCAGGAGGTTCTTCCTCAGGAAGCGCAGGTGGTAAGGCCTATCGGCCTTGAGCTTCATCTCCGGCCGGCTCCCTGGCGGGCGGCGAAGAGCTCCTCGGCGCGACGCCAGTCGTCGTCGGTGTCGATGTCGATGACCTCCTGGAGCACGAGGGGGGCCGCGCCAGCCACGAGCGAGCTGGCCGTGTCCCTCCAGCGGCTCGCGCGCCCGACGTAGAGCTGGCCTGCGTCGAGGTAAACAGGGGGCAGGTCCTGCGTCCGGGTCCTGGCGAACTGCGGCAGCGCGCGCTCCAGACGATCCTCCCGGAGCAGCATCGCGCGCAGCACCGTGCGGGGAAGCTCCTGCACGGTCACGACCATGGGCAGCTCGGGGTCGTCCTCGACGGCCTCGACGGCCGCCCTCAGGTGCTGGCTGGCGACGAAGACTGCCGTCGGGTAGAGGCAACCCACGACTTCGGGTGTGGCACCGTCGCTGTACAGCTCCTCCAAGGCGTGCAGCACGACCTGCCTGGTCGTCGCGTGGTCGTCGGCCAGCGCCGCAGGCCTGACGAACGGGACCTCCGCTCCCGCCGCGCGGGCTGTCGAGGCGATCTCCTCGTCGTCCGTCGATACGACGACTCTGTCGAACGCGCCCGCCGAGAGCGCCGTCTCCAGCGTCCGGGCTATCACCTGCCTCCCGAGGAACGGCCGCAGGTTCTTGCGGGGGATACGCTTGCTGCCACCGCGAGCAGGGACGACGAGGAGCCTCATGGGCGCCTCCTCGGGGCGATGCTCGTGTACCACCTGACGAGGGTGCGCGCGAAGAGGTCGGCGGCGTCTGGCCGCACCAGGTCGGTGGCGCGAGCCGCCATCTCCAGCCTCTTCGCGGGCTGCACTAGGAGCTCCTCCACAGCGACCAGTATCGTACGCGGCGACGTCGATGACAGCAGGCCGGCGTGCCGGCCGAAGCCGGAGGCCACGACCGCCTCCGTGTAGGCCGCCTGGCCTTCATCGAGCGAGAGGGCGACGAAGGGCGTGCGGGCGGCGACGCACTCGTAGCGCGTCAGGCCCCCGTTGATCACTGCCACGGCGGCCCGCTTGAGCTCCTCATCGAAGTCGACCTCGCCTTGGCGCAGGACGCGCATCCCGTGCCCGAACCGCGAGGCGACGTCCTCGAAGCGAGGGTTCAGCGCGCCCACCACCACGGTCACCGGATGCTCACCGGCCAAGGGCTTGAGCGCCTCGCACGCCAGGGTCGTCGCGTCATTGGGGTCGGCGCCGCCCATCGTCACGAGCACGCCGCCGCGCTCGCCGTCGGCGCCCGCGAAGAGGCTCGGGCGCACGAACAGGAAGTCGCGTCCGCGCGCCAACAGGCGCTCTCCGGCGAGCTCCTCGCGGGTCGCCCCCGGGGACGGTGTGACTGCGACGTCCTCCAGGCCGCGCCGGCCAGGGCCGTGCATGCGGAAGGCCACCCGAAGCGCCTCCGTCGGTAAGCGTGGCAGCCATGAGTCGAGGAACGCGTCCGGCCCGTCGAGCACGTAGGCGTCCCAGGCGCCCTCCAGAGCGAGCGTTGAGGCCGCCGAGGTCGCGACGGGATCGTCCGGGTCGAGCACGGAGCGGCCCACGGTCATGCCAGACCTCCTGCACGCCTCCGCTACCAGTGCCGTGCGACTGTCGTGGCCCGCGCCCACCTTGGGGGACGCGGCGGCAAGGAACAGGACCGAAAGCGCCATAGGGTCAACCGCGGGCGAGCCGGGCGGCCAAGCGCTCGACGAAGCCGTGGCGGTCCACGCTCCTGAACACGTCCAGCTCGGTCGCGCGCCGCGCGGGCAAGGTCATGCGGACGTACGCGGTGGGCTCCCCCAGCGCGTTGGGCAGCACGGCCTCCTCCAGGGTCTCGTGACCGAGGGCCGCCTCGATGCGCAGCATGGGCTCGTTGTCCCGCCTCACCGTCACGTCGATGCGGTCCAGCCCGAGCACGGCGAACCCGTAGAGGCACCAGGCGACCTTGGCTTCGAGCCCGTACCCCTTGCCGCGACTGGCCAGGTCGCCGATGAGCGTGCCGGACTCCGCCGAGCGCCGCTCGAGGTCCACGTCCTTGAAGCTCACCGTTCCGACCGGTAGGTCGCTCGCGGCCTCCACGACGACGTAATCGACACGGTGCTCGCGCGGGGAGTCGAACCAGTCGAGGTGCTGCTTCAGGGTGGGCGGCGGCGAGAAGAACATCGCTGCGGTTCGCGGCTCGGAGCGCCACGCCACGATTGACTCCGCGTCCTCGCGGCGCATCGGGCGCAAGTAGAGGCGCGGGGTCTCGATGCGCTCCATGAGCTCCAGCTCCTCGTGACGCACGGCCCTGGCTTCAGGCGCGGCCGAAGAAGGCCGCTATCGCTTCGACGACGCGCTGCACGTCGTCCTGCGTCATGCGTGGGAAGATCGGCAGGGAGACGGCGGCACCATAGAACTCCTCTGCCTGAGGGCAAAGGCCTCGACTGTACCCGAGGGCCTGGTAGTAGGGGTGCCAGTAAACCGGTATGTAGTGGACCTGGGCGAAGATGCCCTTCGCGCGCAGATGCTCGAAGAGGGGGCGGCGGTGCTCCGGTTCGCGCGTGCGCACCACGTACAGGTGCCAACCGGACTCGACGCCTGGAGACCGGCTGGGGAGTCGCAGTTCTGGCACGGACGCGAGGGCCTCGTCGTAGGCCTTGGCGATGCGGCGCCTGGCGGCGATGAACGTGCCGAGCTTGCGCATCTGGCTCGTCCCGAGGGCCGCCTGGACGTCGGTGAGGCGGTAGTTGTAGCCGAGGGCCTGCTGCTCGTACCACCACGGGCCCTCGTCGGGGTGCCGGAGGTCGGAGGGGTCGCGAGTGATGCCGTGCGTACGGAAGGTCCCTGCTCGACGGGCGATGTCAGCGTCGTCGGTGACGACAGCCCCTCCTTCTGCAGTGGTGACTGGCTTGACCGGATGGAAGGAGAGGGAGCTGGCCTTCGTTAGCCTGCCTACGGGGCGTCCCTTGTACGTGGCGCCTAGGGAATGCGCGGCATCGGAGAGGACCGTGACGCCGCGGCGCCGTGCGACATCCGTCAGGGCGTCGTAGTCAGCTGGCTGCCCCGCGTAGTCGACGGCCACCACGAGCTTCGTGCGGTCCGTGATGGCGTCGTCGACCGCCTGCGGTGAGATGTTGCCCGTATCGGAGTCCACGTCGGCGAAACGCACCGTTGCGCCCAGGTAGAGCGCGGCGTTGGCCGTGGCGGCGAACGTGAGGGGGCTGGTGACGACCTCGTCGCCGGCCTGGAGGCCTGCCGCGTGGTACATGGCGTGCAGTGCCGCGGTACCGGAGTTCACGGCCACGGCGTACGACGCGCCGGTGGCCTCACGGAGGGCGTCCTCGAAGCGGGTGACGGCCGGGCCGGTGGTAAGGAAGTCGGAACGCAGTACCTCGACGACGGCCTGGACGTCGTCCTCGTCGACCCACTGGCGACCGTAGGGTAGCGGATCAGGCATCGGCGATCAGGCGGCGCAGCCCCTCCACGTCCAGCCAGGTGTCGTTCCTGTCGGACGTGTAGGCGAAGCCCTCGGGTACCGGCTTGCCGTTGAGGTGGTCGCGGCCCCACCAGGCGAACTCGGGCTGGATCACGTAGCGGTCGCCTATGTCGAGAGTGCGTCGGGCATCGTCGACGCTGATCATCTCCTCGTGGAGCTTCTCGCCCGGCCGGATACCGACGAACTCCAGGCGCGCCTCCGGGGCGATGGCCTTGGCGAGGTCGACGACGCGCATGCTGGGGATCTTCGGTACGAAGATCTCACCGCCGTGCATGATCTCCAGGCTGCTGAGGACGAAGTCCACACCCTGCTGGAGCGTTATCCAGAACCGGGTCATCCGCTCGTCGGTGATCGGCAGGACCCCTGTGCCGGCCCGGGCCAGGAAGAACGGCACCACGGAGCCCCGGCTCCCGACCACGTTCCCGTACCTCACGACGGCGAAGCGCGTCTCCTTGCCGCTGGCGTACGAGTTGCCCTGCACGAAGAGCTTGTCACTGACGAGCTTGGTCGCGCCGTAGAGGTTGATGGGGCTGGACGCCTTGTCGGTGCTGAGTGCGATGACGCGGTGGACGCCCTTGTCGATGGCGGCGTCGATGACGTTCTGGGCGCCAAGGATGTTGGTCTTGACGGCCTCGAACGGGTTGTACTCGGCGGCGGGTACCTGCTTCAGCGCCGCGGCGTGGACCACGACGTCCACGCCCTCGAACGCGCGCCGCATACGGTCGGAGTCGCGAACGTCGCCGATGAAGAACCGCAGGCGCGACTCGTTGCCGAAGTCCTGCCGCATCTCGAACTGCTTGAGCTCGTCCCGGCTATAGACGATCACCCGCCGGACCTGGGTCCGCTCGAGGACCGTGCGCACGAAACGGCGACCGAACGAACCGGTGCCGCCGGTGATCAGGATGGATCTTCCGTCGAGGATGCTCATCAGGTGGAGGGGCCCTTCCCCCGGTCGTGGACCGGGTCCGCCGACACTATCCTGCCACTGATGCTCCGTGCTTGTCCTGGGCTTGCGCCTTGGCGTGCTCCAGGGACCTCCCGCCGAGGATGAGGAGGCCGAGGCTGAGCGTCAGGAAGCCAAGCACTGTCCCCAACGCGACGCCCTCGAGCCCGAGGGGCCCGACGAGCAGCAGGCTGCCGGCCGCGTTGACGGCGGTGGCGCCCACGATCAGCGTCAGGTAGAGGGCCTGCCTGCCGATGACGTTGAGCACGTTGCCGTACCCAGAGGCGAGGCCAGTGGCGAACGGGACCGCCAGTGAGACGAGTAGTGCTCCGATGCCGGGGACGTACTCGGGTATCCAGGCGCGCACGGCCCAGGGGGCGATCAGCGCTCCGGGGACGGTGACAAGTGCCGCGGTGGCGTATGTCAACAGCGACTGTCTGCGGCCTAAGCGTCTGAGCTCATGGGCGTCCTGCCTCGCACTCCACGCGGCCGCCATCCGCGGGTACGTCTGTTGGGCGAAGACCTGAGGGAGCAGGCGCGTGGCCGACACCGCCATCACTGCCAGCGAGTAGTGGCCCAGGGCCTCAGGGCCCAGGTACGCGGCGATGACCCACCTGTCGACAGTGGTGAAGAAGGTGTGCGCCACGCCGACGAGCATCAGCGGCAGGCCTATGCCCACCAGGCGGCGCCACTCCGGCCACGCGAGCGTTGGCCGCGGCAACCGCATGCCGAAGAGGCCGCCCACCGCGACCGTACCCAAGTAGGCGAGCGTCTGGCCGACGATGAAGCCCTTCAGCCCCCAGGCGGCAGCGCCGCCGATGCCCAGAGCAGTGTGGAGGAGCGAGAAGACCGTCTGCAGACGGGAGACGTATCCGAAACGCACGCGTGACCGTCCCCTCGTTACGGCGAACGTGTAGAGCTGATGGCCTGCGAGCAGCCCCAGCATCAGGGCCCCGTAGTCCAGAGGCACAGACGCCCTGAACCGAGACCAGGTGGAGAGGGCCGACAGGGCCAGCGCCGAGACCGCGATAGAGGCAAGCAGGGCCCCTAGGGCAACTCGCTCCAGCCACGCCGCGCGCGCGGCCTCCCCACGCCCGTGCGCGGCCGGCACCTCGCGGTTCATCCCGTTCAGGACGCCAAGGTGCAATAGCGAGCCGTAGCTGAGGACGAGGTTGAGCAGGAACCAGTAGCCCCAAGTCTCTGGGCCCAGGAGCCCTGCCACCACGAGGCCGGTCAAGAACCTGGCCCCCTGCTCGAAGAAGGTGCTGCTGGCGAAGCCCGCTGTCTCGCGCAAGTAGGCGCCGCCCCCCAGCGCAGCTGCCAGCTTGGCGAGGCGCCCCTTGGCGCCTCCCACGTCGGCACTCACGTCGTCGCTGCCGCCAGCCCCTCGACCACAGCACGCTGTGACTCGCCGTCCAGGTACGGCCCGATGGGCAGGCTGAGCGCCTCGCCGGCGAGGCGGTCGCTGACGGGGCAGGCGCCGCCCAGGTGCGAGAAGACCGGCAGCCGGTCCTGTGGGACCGGGTAGTAGACCATGGTGGCGACGCCCGCCTGCTGCAGAGCCGCCTGGACAGCGTCCCGGCGGCCTCCGAGGACGCGCACCGTGTACTGGTGGAAGACGTGCTCCGGCGTGACCTCGGGCGTCACGACGCCGGGCACGCCGGCGAGCAGCTGTTCGTAGCGGCTGGCCACCTCGCGGCGGCGCTCGTTCCAGGCGTCGACGCGCGGCAGCTTCACGCGCAGCATGGCCGCCTGCAAGGCGTCGAGCCGGGAATTGTAACCCAACATCACATTATGGTAGCGCCGCTCCGAGCCGTGGTCCCTCAGCATCCTGGCGGCCTTGGCCACCTCGTCGTCGCCGGTGGTCACCAGGCCGCCGTCCCCGAAGGCGCCGAGGTTCTTGGTCGGGTAGAAGGAGAAGGCGCCGGCGTGGCCCAGCGAGCCCGTCTTGCGCCCGCGCCAGGGGGCCCCGAACGACTGGGCGCAGTCCTCCACCACCTTCAGCCCGTGCCTGTCGGCGACCTCCAGTACTGCGTCCATGTCCACCGGTCGTCCGTAGAGGTGCACGGGCAGGATGGCCTTGGCGCGGGGCGTGATCCTCGCCTCGAGGAGAGACGGGTCGAGGTTGAAGGTGCGCTCGTCGACGTCGACGAACACGGGGGTAGCCCCGACGCTGGCTATCGACTCGGCCGTGGCGAAGAAGCTGAAGGGGGTCGTCACGACCTCGTCGCCCGGGCCGACGCCCAGGGCGCGCAGGGCGATGACCAGGGCGTCGGTGCCGCTGTTCACCGCGACGGCGTGCCGCACGCCGAGGTACTCGGCCGCCTCGGCCTCGAAGGCCGCCACCTCGGGCCCGCCCACGTACTGGCCGCTGCGCATGACGCGCTCGAACGCGGCCGCTAGCTCGTCCCACAGCTCCTCGACCTCGGGCGTGAGGTCGAGCATCGGGACGCGTGGCCTGGCTGGGGCGGCGGGAGCCTGCGACATCGCGGCAAAGAGTAACGCCCCGGGGCGCCGGCGTGGTGCGTGCCCGGCCCGGGGCTTGCTCTCATGCGCGCCTGGAACAGTGTCTCTCGATGTCGCGGCTCCGCAGCGTTGGGCTGCTCGCGGCGGGGACCGCGACGGCCCAGGTGGTCAGCCTGGCCGTGGCCCCGCTGCTCACACGTCTTTACACCCCTGCGGACTTCGGCTTGCTGGCCGTCTTCACGTCCGTGGTCGGCGTCGCCTCGGTGGTCGTGGCGCTGCGGCTCGAGCTGGCGGTACCGGTGCCGCCCGAGGAGGACGCGGCCGCCCACGTGGTCCTCGCCGGCGTCCTCGTGGTGGCCGTCTCCTCCGCTTCGGCGGCCGTGCTGGTGGGGCTGTTCGGCGGGGCCCTCAGCGGCGTGCTCGGCGAGCCCGACCTGGAGCCGCTCCTGAGGTTCGCGCCCCTCTGCCTCGCCGCCTTCGGCGCCTACAACATGCTCAACTTCTGGTTCGCGCGCCGCGAGCGCTTCCCCGCCATCGCGGCCGTGAACGCGGTGCGCGCGGTGGTCGTGGCGGCGGCGCAGTCCTTGTCGGTCGCGTCGCGTGCGGGGGCCCTGGGACTGGTGGCGGGCTTCACCCTGGGGCCGATAGTGCAGGCGCTGGGCCTCATCGCCGCCATGTCCCGCGACAGCCCTCTAAGGTCGACCCGCATCACGTGGGCCGGGTTGGCCGACGTGGTGCGGCGCTTCAGGTCGTTCGTCGTCTTCGGCACGCCCCAGGCGCTGGTCAACGCCCTCAACCAGAGCCTCCCCGCGCTTGTCATGACCCTCGAGTTCTCCGCCAGCGTGGCCGGCTTCTACCTGATGGCGCACAGGCTCGTTTCGGCGCCCGTGGGCCTGCTGGGTCGGTCGGTGAGGCAGGTCATCTACCCGCAGCTGGCCCGGGCCTACCAAGAGGGGGCGGCGTTGCCGCTGGCCGTGCGCACCACCGTCCAGATGGCCGCCCTGGCCCTGCCGGCGGCCGCGTTCCTGTTCGTGGTTGGTCCCGGTCTCTTCGCCTGGCTGTTGGGCCCCGAGTGGCGCGTCTCCGGCGAGTACGCCCGCTACGTGGCGCTGTGGCTGGCCGTGGGGTTCGTGAACATCCCCTCGGTGAGCCTGGTACCGCTACTGGAGATGCAGCGCTGGCACGCGGGCTTCGAGGTCGTCTACCTGGTGGCGCGGCTGGGAGCGCTGCTCTACGGCGCCAGCGTCGGCGACCCCGAGGTGGGCATAGCCGCCTTCGCGCTGGTCGGGGTCGCGTTCAACGCCGTGCTCGTCTTCGCCCCCCTCATGCGCCTCAGGTCGGCGAGCGCTCCTCGAGCAGGCTGAGCAGGTACTGGCCGTAGGGGTTGCTGGCGCCGAACCCGCGCGCTAGCTCCGCCAGCTGGTCGGCGCCGATCCAGCCTTGGCGGTAGGCGACCTCCTCGGGGCAGGCGATCTTCGTGCCCTGCCGCGACTCCAGCGTCTCCACGAACACCGCCGCCTGCAGCAGGCTCTCGTGCGTGCCGGTGTCGAGCCACGCCATGCCGCGGCCGAGCAGCTCGACGCGCAGGCGGCCCTGCTCCAGGTAGACGCGGTTGAGGTCGGTGATCTCCAGCTCGCCGCGCGCCGAGGGCTTGAGGCTGCGGGCGTGGGCGGGGGCGTCTGGCGGGTAGAAGTAGAGGCCCGTGACGGCGTAGTCGCTCTTGGGCTCGCGGGGCTTCTCCTCGATGTCCGTCACCCGGCCCGTGTCGTCGAACGACACCACGCCGTAGCGCTTTGGGTCCTTCACCCGGTAGCCGAACACGGTGGCGTCGTCCTCGCGCTGCGCCACCGACTTCAGGAGGCCGGAGAGCCCGTAGCCGTGGAAGAGGTTGTCGCCCAGGACCAGCGCCGCGCGGCTGCCGGCCAGGAACTCCTCGCCGATGACCAGCGCCTGGGCGAGCCCCTCGGGGCGCGGCTGCTCGGCGTACGCGAAGCGCATGCCCCACTTCTCGCCGTCGCCCAGGAGGGCGCGGAAGAGCGGCAGGTCGCGCGGGGTGGAGATGACCAGCACCTCCCGCACGCCGGCGAGCATCAGCACCGTGAGCGGGTAGTAGACCATCGGCTTGTCGTAGACGGGCATGAGCTGCTTGCTCACGGCCAACGTGGCCGGGTAGAGACGGGTGCCTGAGCCGCCGGCCAGGATGATGCCCTTGAGGCTCATGCCGGGCGCTCGCCCCGTCCCGCCTCACCCACGCCCACGGTGCCCAGGCGCTCCAGCCGGTAGCGGCCGTGGGTGACGGCGTCGAGCCAGTCGCGGTTCTCGAGGTACCAGGCGACGGTGCCGCGCAGCCCCTGCTCGAACGGCACCACGGGACGCCAGCCCAGCTCGCGCTCGGCCTTGCTGATGTCCACCGCGTACCTGAAGTCGTGTCCCGGCCTGTCGGGCACTGAGGTGATGAGCTCCCTGTGGTCGCGACCTGTGGGGGCGAGCTCGTTGAGGGCGCTGAGCAGCGTCTCCAACACGTCGCGGTTGCTGCGCTCGTTGCCGCCGCCCATCAGGTAGACCTGGCCCGGGCGGCCGCGCAGCGCGGCGGCGATGAGGCCGTCGGCGTGGTCGTCGACGTGCAGCCAGTCGCGGACGTTCTCCCCGGTGCCGTAGAGGGGCACCGGCTCGCCCTTGATGGCCCTGCCGAGGGCCAGCGGGATCAGCTTCTCCGGGAACTGGTAGGGCCCGTAGTTGTTCGTAGCGTGGGTGACGATGACCGGCAGGCCGTAGGTGTGGAAGTAGGCGCTGGCCATGTGGTCGGCGCCGGCCTTGCTGGCACTGTAGGGGGAGCGCGGATCGAAGGGCGACTCCTCGGTGAAGACGCCGTCGTGGCCGAGCGAGCCGTAGACCTCGTCGGTGGAGACGTTGACGACGCGGAAGGCCGCCTGATCCTCGGCGGGCAGCTCGTCGCGGTAGCGCCTCAGCGCCTCGAGGAGGCGGAAGGTGCCCACGACGTTCGCCTGCACGAAGGCCTCGGGCCCGTCGATGGACCTGTCGACGTGCGTCTCCGCCGCCAGGTGGAACACGACCGTCGGCCGCTCCTCGCGCAGCAGGGCGAGCAGGGCGTCGCGCTCGCGCACGTCGAGCTGCACGAACCTGTGGCCGGGCTCGCCGCCCGCGGACTCGAGCCGCGAGACGTCGCCGGCGTACGTGAGCGCGTCCACGCTGACGACGCGGCGCACCCCGCGGGCCTTCAAGCGCCTCACGAGCGCCGAGCCGATGAAGCCGGCGGCGCCGGTCACGAGGGCGGAGCCGATACGGTCAGTCTCGTTCACGACGAGAGGTTACCAGCCGCCCCAGCGTTCCCGGACGACGGTTGTCGCACAGTCGCCCGGCAGGGCGAGCCCGGTCTAGCCGGGCGGCCGGCGGGACGGCCGCCTAGTCGAGCTCTGGCAACCCGTCGGCGAGCGTCGGCGCCGCGGCGTCCTTGGGGGACAGGAGCGGCAGCTCGCCGCCCAGGAGCTCGTCCAGCTGCCAGTCGATGCCGAGGCCGGGGTCGTCCCAGCGCAGGGAGCCTTCGGCGTCGGGGGCGTGGAAGGCGTCCACCTTGTAGAGCACGTCGTTCACGTCGCCCAGGGCCAGGAACCCGTGCGCGAAGCCGGGGGGCACCCAGAGCTGGGAGTGCGTCTCGTCGTCGAGGACCGCCTTCACGTGCCGCAGGTACGTGGGCGAACCGCGGCGCAGGTCGACCGCCACGTCCAGCACGCGCCCCCGCGCCACGCTGACGAGCTTGCCCTGCTGGTGCGGCGCCCTCTGGAAGTGCAGACCGCGCAGCACGCCGCGGCGGCTGCGCGACAGGTTGTCCTGCACGAAGCGCGCGGCCACGCCGGCGGCGGCGCAGACGTCCTCGCGCCAGCGCTCGACCAAGTAGCCCCTGTCGTCGCGGAAGACGGGGGGCGTGAGCAGCAGTGGGCCCTCCACCTCGAAGCGCCGGACGGTCACGCCGCGCGCGACCTGCTCGACAGACGTCTCGCGCGCCTGGCCTGGGCTCACGCCAGCCCCTCCAGGCCGGGCCCGCCCAGCGCCAGCAACTGGGGCTTGAGGGCCTGCCAGCGGCTCACGTCGAGGGACACGTCGTCGGGCAGCGCCACGGGCGCCTTGGCCTTGCTGGCGGGGCGCACGTCTGGCGCCCGGCGCGAGGCCAGCTCGTAGACGCTCTTCCGCTCGGTGGCCACGTGGAGCACGTCGAACGGCACCTGGGAGCTGCGCAGCACGGCCAACGCGATGTCGGGGGCGATCACGTCCACGTAGTCCTGCGACGTGTAGACGTCGGTGAACGCCTCCGGGTACGGCCACTGCCGCGGCCTGAAGCTCGTGCGCAGCACCAGGTGGCTCTCGGCGGCCCGGGCGGCCTCCTCGGCGACGAGCTTGGTGAGCGCGTAGTAGTTCCGCACCGGCCCTGGTACGTCGTCCTCGGCGTAGCCGCCCCGGTCGCCCCAGAACACGTAGTCGGTGCTCACGTGGACCAGCCTGGCCCCGGCGGCGTTGGCGGCGGCGGCCGCGTTGCGCGTGCCCACCACGTTCGCCGTCCAGCAGGCCTCCCTGGCGTGCTCGGCCCCGGCCACGTCGGTGTAGGCGGCGGCGTGCACGATCACGTCGGGCCGGTAGCCCTCGGCCACGCTCCTGAAGGTGGTCGCGTCGGTCACGTCCAGCAGGGAGCGTATGGGCGCCATCACCTCGACGCCCTCGCGGTGGCTGAGCAGGGCGATCAGCTCGCGGCCGAGCCGGCCGTGGCCGCCGGTGATGAGGACCCTCAAGGCTCCCTCACGGCGGCCCGCAGGAACACGAAGACCGTGGCCGCCAGGCCGCCGACGACCACGGCAGCCACTGCCGTGACGGCGGTGCTCTTGGGGTCGGGCTTGGGGGCGGCGGCAGCGGGGATCGCCACGCTCACGGCCCCGGCCGCCAGCTCGCGCCTGAGGTCCAGCTCGGCTGCCGCTGGCGCGGCCCTGAAGTAGGCCAGGGAGGTGGTGGAGACGCGCCTCTGCAGCTCCGCCGCCTGGCGCTCCAGCTCGCCGAGCCTAGAGCGCAGCTCGTCCGCCTGCGACCCGCTGGCCGCCAGCTCGTCCCGCACGTGCTGGGCGCCCGCCTCCACGGCGGCCAGGTCGGCCGCCAGCGCGGCCACGGGCTGACCCGACTGCTGCAGAGAGGCGATGCGGGCCCGCAGGGCGCTGGCCTCGGCCTCCATCTGGCCCAGCCGCTCCAGCCTCGAGGCGTCCAGCTCGACGAGCGACTCCAGGCGGTGGCGGAGCTCCTCCCGTTCGTCGACGGCCAGGAAGTCGGCCCAGGCCTCGCTCGCCGCTTGGTAGGCGGCTTCACGGGCGGCGACGTCGGCCGTGAGGCGCCCCCCGGCCTCCGTGAACGGGGCCACCAGCAGGTCCCTGGCCATCTCGACGGTCTCTTCGGCCCAGGCGTTGGCCACCGTGGCGGCCCACTCGGCGCCGCGGCCGCTCGGCACCGTCACCCGGTGACTCACGGTCAGCGCGTCGCCGCTGGAGGGGCCGGGGCCCGCCGTCACCTCGATGTTCGGGAGCTCCTCGACGCTCTCGAGACCGAGCCGCGTCGCCAGAGCGTCCAGGGCGGCCGGGCTCTGCGCGATGGCGAAGTAGGTCCCGGACGTGAGCACGCTGGAGACGTTCACGTCGAGGCTCGCTCCCGGCTGGGCCGAGACGCGAGGCTGCACCACCTGGACGACCGCGGTGCTCGTGTAGGTGGCTGGCTGCCGCGCCTTGTAGAGGAAGGCGGCGCCGCCGCACAGGAAGGCCACCAGGACGATGAGCGGCAGCCCGGCGCGCAGGACGAGGTAGATGTCGCGGAGCGAGACGGTGTCGTCGCCGGACGCGGGCCGCGCCGCGGACGAGGGGTTCGCGTCCTCAGCCACGGTGAGCCCTGATGAAGCCGGCGGACTCGAAGCGCTCCACCCACGGCTTGAGGTCGGCGAGGTCTATGCCCAGGCGCTCGGCGCAGCCGGTGAGCGGCTCGCCCGAGCCCAGCAGGGTCAGCACGCGCTGCCCCTCCTCACCATGTTGGCTGCGGAACGACATGTTCAGGTCGGTCATGGGGTTGAGCGCGTCCCTCCCGCGCAGCGTCAGCGCGTAACGGCTCTCCTCCCAGCCGGGAGGCTCCGTTGGCATGGCGATAGGCGGCACCGGCCGCAGGTTCATGTCGAGAGCGTGCCGGCGCGGCGGCCCCAGGGGCGCGGCCGGCACGGTGAGGAACACCTGGCCGTGGCTGTGGAACCGGTAGCCGCGCTCGTCGACCTCGAGGCCGGAGAAAGGGCCGTCCTCGGCCGGCGCCACGCTCTCGATGGCCAGGGCCAGCAGGGGCTCGAGCAGCGCCCGCTCGAAACGCTCCAGCTCGAGCTCGCCGGGCCCCGGCTCCTGGCAGCGCTTCTGCAGCACGCGCAGCGTCTCGGAGCGGCTGGAGAGCTGGCCAGCGCGCTCGTGGACGGCCGCCCGCACGCTGCCTTCCAGCACCAGGGCCACCGCCAGCTCGTCGTCGGCCGTGTAGGCGAGGAGGCCGTCGAACGACAGCGCCGCCAGCCTGTCGAGCAGGGCCGGCAGGTCGATTATGCCGGTGGGGAAGCGCATGGGCGCCCGCGTGCGGGGCAGGGCCCGCAGCAGCGGCGAGGCGCTCTCCGGCGAGCGGCTGGGGAGCTGGGGCGTGGGGGCCGGCTCGTGCAGGTGCAGGTGGTAGGACTGCCCGGGGGCCTCGAGGCGCCCGTAGGAGCCGAGCCGGTAGCTGGCCTCCACCTGCCCGCGGGCGACGAGCAGGACGAGCGAGCCGCCCTCGTCGGAGACGACCAGCGTGCCGCTGTGCTTGAGCCCCCGCAGGTCCTCCAGGATGGAGTCCGCGCCCAGGGCGCCGGTGTCGCCGACGAGGCCCTGTCTCACGAGCGCTGCCTCCCCGCCAGCACCTGGCGCAGCAGCTCCTTGTCGGTCTCGTGCGTGAGGACCTCCAGGACCTCGTGGACGGGGAGGAACTCGGCGGCCCTGATGCCGCTCTCCCGCACGACGGGGGCCTGGCCAGAGCTGCGCATGGCGAACCAGGTGACGCGCCGCGGCACCCCGCTGGGGTTGACGTAGGTGGTCGTGTAAGGGGTCGGGTCGTCGCGCCAGGCCTTCACGCCGGTCTCCTCCTCGACCTCACGGATCGCCGTCTCCAGCGCGGTCTCTCCGGCCTCTACGTGCCCCTTGGGGAACACCCTCTCGCCGCCGGCGAGGGTGAGCACGAGGACACGGTCGGAGTCGTCGAACACGACGCCGCCGGCGCCGGGGACCTGCGCCTCCGGACCCATCGGGCCCATGCTATCACCGTGCTGCACGCGTCCCGTGACGCGCCCCGCCAGGCTGGGCGCGGGGGTCAGCGCCTGGCGACGGTGCCGCCGTTGCGCAGGAACACCAAGATGCCCTCGGCCAGACCGTCGGCGAGCTTGTCCTGGTAGCTCGGGTCGGCGAGCCTCGGGCCCTCGTTGGGGTTGTTCACGAAGCCCAGCTCGACGAGGATCGCCGGGATGCGGGCGTTGCGCAGCACGTAGAACAGGTTCGTCCTGATGCCGCGGTCCTTGGCGCCGGTGGCGCCCACCAGGTGCGACTGCACCGACTCGGCCAGCGACAGCGAGAGGTTCAGCTGCGCCTCGCGCAGGATGTCGAAGGCCAGCTGGTCGGCCACGCGGCGCGCCTCGCGGGTGAGCTCCTCGCCCAGCTCCCCGCCGCCGTTCTCGCGGATCGCCTGCTCGACGAGCGACGGGTTCAGCGGCTCGCCGAACACCCAGGTCTCGATGCCCTCGGCGGAGTTCGAGGGGGCGGAGTTGGCGTGGATGGAGACGAAGATGTTGCGGTCCGTGGTGGCGAAGCCTGCTCGCTCGCGCAGCTCGAGGAACACGTCCCTGTCGCGCGTGAGGATCACCTCGAGCCCCGCGGCCTCGAGGCGCTGCTTCAGCTTCAGAGCCACGTCGAGGACGACGCGCGACTCCACCGCGTAGCGCGAGTTGGAGCCCGGGTCGTGCCCGCCGTGGCCCGCGTCGATGACGACGATCTGCCTGGCCTCGGGCGCCTGCGCCAGGGCCTGCGGGCCCTCGGCCGGCCGCTGCCCGAGGGCGGTAACGGCCTGGCCCGCGCGGCCGGGAGCGAAGTCGACGTAGAGCGTGGAGCCGCGGTCCTTGGGCACCGTGCCGACGAAGTAGCCGCGCCCGTTGGCGTCCAGCCCGAAGCGGGTGGTCACGGTGACCGTCACGCGGCCGCCGGCGCTGGAGACGCTGACGGCGCTGAGGTTCTCGTCGTCCAAAGGCAGCGTCAGCGCCTCGGCGCGCGCGCCCGGCACCACGATGACGAAGCTGCGCTCGCCCGCGGCGAGCTGGTACGTGGCGCCGTCAGGTAGGTCGAGGGCGACGCGGGTGAAGCCGTCGTTGACGCCCACGCGCGGGGCCGTCAGCGCGTAGCCGAGGAGCTCGGCCGTCTCGATGTTCACGAGGCGGGCCTCGGCGTTCCAGTCGCTCTGGCCGTCGAAGGCCGCGACCAGCGGGGTGATGGGCACGTACGAGACGCCGTCGACGAGGATCGCCATCGGGCTGTCGAGCGTGTTGGAGCCGCGCAGCGGCGGGTCCAGCTTGACGATGCCGGGGCGCTTCTGGAGGCCCTGCCGCACGTCGGCGGTGGCCTCGAAGGTCACCACTCGGAAGCCGTCGGTGAACCGCAGGAGCTTCTGTTCGGGGAGGTACTCGACCCTCAGGCGCATGGCCTCGGCGAGGGCCGAGGCGCGCGCGAAGGCGTTGGAGCTGTCGCCGTACTCGATGAAGTAGTAGGGGCCCGCCTCCACCAGCCGCCCATCGACGGCCAGGTAGTTATGCCGCTGCTGAGCGGCGGCCAGGCCGCAGATGAGCGCGAGTAGGACGGTGAGAAGCCGGCGAGACACGACGACCGCGAGTTTATCACCGGCCCCGAACCGTCCCGGATGAGATGCTTCGCTATCATCGGCACGTGTCGAGGCGCCGGCCCGGCGAGCGCCTCAGCTCGGCTCGCCTCTACCTGAGGTCCCTGCACGACGAGGTGCTCTCGGCCCGTCACTCGTCAGGGGCGCGGGTCCGCACGGCGCACCTGCTGGGGTTCCTGGCGCCGCTGCACGAGGCCGCCTCGCGCGCCCTGCAGCCCGAGGGCGAGGTGACGCTGATCGTCGCCGACTCGCGCGACTGGGGCCTCATCTGCAGCTACCCCTACGGCCTGCCCTTCACCCGCACCGTCCCCGGCGCCTCGTTGGTCATCGCCGCGGCCGACTACCCCGAGCGCCTGAAGAAGCGGTTCGACGACCTGCTGCTGGCCGCCGGCAAGGCGGGCGCGTCGCCGGGCCCCGTGAGCGAGTTCCTCGACCTGCTCGTGGGTCACGAGTGGGGCCACGCCGTGGCCAACCGCTCCGGCCTGCGGACGGGGGTCAAGTGGCTCGACGAGCTCATGGCCACCTACCTACTAGTGGCCGCGCTGCTCGCCACGGGCGGCGAGGAGGGGCACTCCCTGCTGGAGAGGTGGACGCGGGTGCAGGTGGCGGCCACGGCCGACCTGAGGGGCGCCCTCGACGAGTTCGAGTACCCGCGCGGGCGCCTGCCGCTGGCCCAGATGCTGTGGTTCCAGGGGACGTTCACGCAGCGCGCGTTGGAGCTGGCGCCCGCGCGCGGCTGGGGCCTGGCGCTCGAGCTGCGCGAGGCCCTGGCGCGCGCCGGCGGCGAGGGCGCCCCCCACAGGGGTGACGTGGCCCGGGCCCTCGTCGAGGTTGAGCCGAGCTTCAGGCCGTGGTTCGCCGTCTTCGGGGAGGGTCAGTCGAGCAGCGACGAGGCGGGCGAGTCCCTGAGCTGAGCGAGGAGCGGCTCCAGGTCGCGCCGCACCTCCTCCGGGCAGTCCGCCACGGCGCGCTCGGCGCGGGCCAGGGCCCAGGCCACCCGCTCGGGGTCGCCCTCGATGCTGGCCGCCTGCAGGAAGGCCAGGGCCCCCTGGGCGAGGGTCACGACGGGCACCGGCTGGGCCAAGGTGCGCTCGAAGAGCGCGAAGCACCGCTCGAAGTCGCCCTGTGACAGCGCGTGCTCGGCCGCCGTCAAGAAGTGGTCGAAAGCCGAGTCGGGGGAGCCGCCCTTCTCGAAGTGCTCGGCGGTGAGGGCCGCCAGCGACAGCGGGGCGTGCAGCTCCAGCCAGGTGGCTATGCGCAGGTGCAGGAGGGGCCTGTCGCCGTAGGGCACCATGCGCAGCACGGCGTTCCTGAGTAGCTCGCTCTGGAAGCGGTACTCGGTCTGGTCGGGTATGAGCGACCCCGGCTGCTTCACCAGCAGGTTCTCGCTTACCAGCACCCTGATGTCGGCGTTGTCCGAGCCGCCGGCCAGCTCCTTGAGGAGCCCCTCCCAGGAGCGCTCGCCCACCAGGGCGGCCTGCGCCAGCAGGCGCCGCAGGCGCAGGTCGAGCATGTCGAGGCGCGACTGCAGCAGCGACGCCAGCGAGCCAGAGAACGACTCCTCCTGGGTGATGGAGAGCGCGCGGCCCAGCTCGAGCACGTAGGCGGGCACGCCGCCCACCTGGCGCACCAGGCTGTCGGCCGCCACGCGCAGCGCCGGGCTCACCACCTCGCCCAGCAGGCTCAGGCTCTCCTCGAACGAGAGCGGCGGCAGGTGGATGGCCTCGGCGTCCTCCGGCAACGACCGCGCGCGGCTGGAGCGCAGCACCAGCACCGGCGCCTGCGCCCCCTTGAGCAGGTCGAGGAACTGCAGGAGCTGCCTGTCGCGCGGCTCGCCCTCCACGACCAGCACGAGCGCCGGCCGGCGGCCGCCCACGCCGGGCAGGCGCGCCAGCAGGTCGCGCCAGGCGAGGCTGGTCCTGTCCACGCGCCGGCGCTCCAGGCGCGTCCAGGTCTGCAGCGGCGCGAGGTGGAGGCTGCCGAGCACCGCCCTGTGGGCGCGCGTGTCGCCCGGCATGACGGCCTCGAGCACGGCCTGCGCCTGGTGCATGGCCGCGTGCTCCTCCAGGCCCGGCTGGAGCTCGAACACCTGCTCGGCCAGCGACTGCCACGAGAACTCGGTGGCCGGCGTCAGCTCCAGCCACACGGTCATGGCCCTGTCCTTGATGCGCGCCACGAACTCGCGCAGCAGCCGCGTCTTGCCGCGGCCCGCCTCGCCGGCGATCCAGAGCTCGGCGGCCTGGCCGCTGGCGACGACCTCGTCGAGCGCGGCGGAGAGGCGCCCCAGCTCCTCCTGCCGCCCCACGAAGGCCAGGTGCGCGAAGGGGTCGGCCTCCGGCAGCGACGGCGGCGCCACTAGCCGGTACGCCTCGCGCACGGAGGGGAAGCCGTTCAGCTCGATCTCGCCGGTGGGCTCGTAGAAGAGGCGGTGGCGCGTGGACTCGTAGGTCTCGGGGCCCACCCACACCTCGCCGGGGCCGGCGTGCTCCTCCAGGCGCGCCGCCAGGTTCACGGCGCTGCCCATCACGGTGTAGCTGCGGACCTTGCCGGAGCCGATGGAACCGGCGATGACGATCCCCGTGTTCACGCCGGCGCGGCCGGCCAGCTCGTGGCCGCGAGCGCGGCCGATCTCGGCGATCGTCTCGAGCGCCTTGGCCGCCGCCAGCACGGCGCGCTGCGGGTCGTCGGGGTGCGAGTGCGGCGCCCCGAAGAGGGCGATGAGCCCGTCGCCCTTGAACGAGTCGACGTAGCCGTCGAAGTCCTCGATCACCGCGGCCACGGCGGTGAGGACCCTGTCGGCGAGGTCGCGGACCTCCTCGGGGTCGAGGCCTCTCGTCATGGAGCTGAAGGCCACGAGGTCGACGAAGACCACGCTCACCCGGCGGCGCTCCCGGCCCGTCAGCTGACGGGCCAGCGGGCTCCCGCACATCCCGCAGAAGCGGTTGCCCTCGGGGTTGTGGTTGCCGCAGGTGGTGCAGGTCAAGTCGTCACCAACCGAGTAGTGGCGCGGGGTCCACGTAGGTGGCGACGTCCCCCGCGGTCCGCTGCATGAACAGGTGCAGCGTGTCGTTGTGGACCAGCGTCCCGCCCCCAAGGTAGCCGAGGAGGTCGCCCTGCGCCACCACCTGGTTGATGCGGACCACGGGCGGGCGCAGGTTCACGTAGATGGTGCGCAGCCCGCTGCCGTGCTCGACGGCGACGAGGTAGCCGAGGTTGGCCCCCAGGTAGTTGGTGGCCACCACGACCCCGGCGGCCACGGACCGCACGGCGGCGTTGGCCACCGGCGACCGCAGCGCGATGTAGGAGTTGTTCGCCTCGGCGAAGCGCGTGACCAGCTGCGCGCCGTCGAGGGGGCGCACCAGGCCCGTCTCCAGCGGCACCAGGGCCCCTTCGAGGTCCTCCAGCTGCTCGGCGGCGGCCCGGGCGCGCGCCTCGGCGGCGGCCCGCGCCTGCCCCTCGGCGGCCGCGGCGGCGCGCTCCCGGTTGATGCGCTCCTCCTCGCGCAGCCGTGCGATCTCGGCCTGCAGGGCGTTGCCCAGGTTCGCCAGGCTGGCCTCTATGCGCTGCTGCTCTGCCAGGAGGTCGGCCCGCAGCGCGAGCTGGCCCTCGCGGGTGGCCTCCAGGTCGGCGACGATGGCGTTCAGCCGCTGCTGCGTCGCGGCCAGCTCGGCCTCGGCGGCGGCCAGGTCGGACTCGGCCTGCCTGAGCGCGGCCTCCTGCTCGGCCAGGCTCTGGCGCTCCATCTGCAGGGCGTAGAGGAGCGAGTCGAGCTCGCCGATGACGTCGGCGTCCTGCTGCGACAGCAGCGACACGTAGTAGTTCCTGACGCGCAGGTCGGTGAAGCTCTCGCTGTTCGACAGCGCCAGCACCGCAGGCGAGCCGCGCTGCTTGTAGAGGGCCAGCAGCACCTCGGCCACGCGCGTGCGCATCTCGCCCAGCTGGACCTCGAGGCCTGCGATGCGGGCCTCGGTCTCGCGCCGCTGCTCCTCGAGGACGGCGATCCTCGCCAGGACGTCCTCGCGCTCCCGACGCCGGTCGGCGAGCTGGGCGCTGACGCGGTTGCGCTCCTCTATGCGCTGCTGGAGCTGGGCGGAGGTGGCGCCGAGCGCCGCCTCGATATCGGCCAGCTCCCGGCGCCGCTGCGCCTCGAGCTGCTCGTAGCGCTGTATGTCGGTCTCGAGCTGCCGGCGCTCAGGGGAGTCGAGGACCGGCTGGCCTACGGAGAACGCCCCGAGGAGGAAGGCGGCGGCCAGCAGCGCGGTCCGCGCGCGCCTCATCGCCTTTCCCGAAGGAACTGCGACAGGCCGATGGCGCTGCCCACGAAGCCCACCAGGACCGCCAGCGCGGCCAGCGCGCCGGCGATCCAGCCCAGGACGGCGGGGTCGCGCACGAAGGGGACGAAGGTGAACTGCTCCGAGAGGCGTGCGACCCCGAACTGGTAGCCGGGGATGACGAGGCCGAGCGAGATGGTGGCGCTGATGACGCCGAGCAGCACGCCCTCCCACAGGAACGGCGCGCGGATGAACGAGCGGGTGGCGCCCACCAGGCGCATGACGTCGATCTCGTCGCGGCGCCCGGTGATGGCGGCGCGGATCGAGTTGACGATCGCGAACAGGGCGGCTGACAGCAGCACCACGACGAGTATGGACCCGCCCACCCGGAGGGCGTCGTATACCGCGAGGAACGTGTCCACGGCCTGGCTGGCGTCGTCGACCTCGTCGACGCCTGGCAGCTGCTCGAGCCGGAAGCGCACGGTCTGCGTGAGCGAGGGGTCGATGAGCCGCACGTGCAGGGTGTCGGGTAGCGGGTTCTCGACGAAGGAGGCGGCGCGTGACAGGGCGGGCAGGTCGGCGACGAGGTCGGCCAGCGCCTGGTCGGACCTCACGTACTGGACGGCGTCGACCTCGGGCCACGCCCGGATCGTGGCGATCAGCTGCTCGTCGTTGGCCTCAGGGGCGAGGTACACGGCCACCTCGAGCTCCCCCTGCAGGTTCGCCAGCACCTGGCTGAGGTTGGCGCTGGCCAGGCTGAGGGCGGCCAACATGGTGAGGGAGAGCGTCATCGTGGTGATGGTGGAGACGCTCGCCACCCAGTTCGCCCGGATGGCGCGCATGGCCTGCGCCAGCGCGTACATCAGGCGGAAGTGTACGCCGCTATGACCGCGTCGGTGAACTCTTCGGTGGTGGCCGTGCCGCCCAGGTCGCGCGTCACGGGGCCGGAGGCGAGCACCTCGTCGACGGCCGCCTCGATGCGCGCGGCCTCCTCCCTGAAGCCCAGGTGGTCGAGCATCATCGCCGCCGTGAGCATGGCGGCGGTGGGGTTGGCCACGCCCTGCCCGGCGATGTCGGGCGCGCTGCCGTGCACGGGCTCGAAGATCGCGTAGCGCTCGCCCACGTTGGCGCTCGGCGCCACGCCGAGGCCGCCGGTGAGGCCGGCCATGAGGTCGGAGAGGATGTCGCCGAAGAGGTTCGTCGAGACGAGCACGTCGAAGCTGGCCGGCTCGCGCACGAGCTTCATGGCGGCGGCGTCGACGATGACGTCGTAGGTCTCGACGTCGGGGTACTCCTTCGCCACCTCCATCACGGTCTCCAGGAACAGGCCGGAGGTGAGGGGCAGGACGTTGGCCTTGTGCACGACGGCCAGGCGCTTGCGGCGCCGGCGGGCCTGCTCGAGCGCCACGCGCGCGATGCGCAGGCTGGCCTTGCGCGTGACGACGGCGTCGGCTATGGCGATCTCGCCGCCCGCGTAGCGCCGCTCGTTCTCCACGTAGAGGCCCTCGGTGTTCTCCCTGACCATCAGCATGTCGATGCCGGGGAGGCTGCCGGGTATGGGGCGGGAGCGCGCCGGCCTGAGGTTCGAGAAGAGGTCGAGGGTGCGGCGCATGTACCGGATCGCGCCCTGGTGCCCCTGTACCTTGTGCGAGGGGCTAGTGAACGCGCCGGCGAGCGTCGCGTCCGAGCTGGTGACCGTGGTGAGCGTCTCGGCGGGGACGCTGGTCCCGGTGCGGTTGAAGGTGGCCCAACCGGCCTCGGCCTCAACGAAGGTCAGGTCGAGCCCCGTGGCCTGGAGCAGGCGCCGGGCGGCTGGCACGACCTCCTTCCCGATGCCGTCACCGGGGATGAGGCAGATGGTAGGCATGGAACACTCCTCGCGCGACCCGCGGCCGACGGAGGCCCGCGTGGCCGAAGCCACTCGACGGTATCACGCGGGGCCGGCGCCTCGGCGCGCTGTTAGGATGGCGCGAAACATGCCTGGAGAGCACGCGTGACTAGCCTTAGCGGCCGCCTGGCACCGGGGGCGCTGGCCGACCTGTTGCAGTACCTGGCGCTCTCCCGCGCCTCGGGCTGCCTGCTGCTGCGCCACCCGCAGCGGCGGCACGCGTACGTCTACCTGGAGAACGGCCGGGTGGCGTTCGTCGACGCGCGGCCGCTCTACGACGTGGCTGCGCTGTCCGAGCTGCTCGGCTGGCAGGACGGCCGCTTCGCCTTCAGGGCCGGCATACCGGCGCCGAGACGCACCATCGACATGGCCACCGACGCCCTGCTCCTCGAGGCGACCCGCCGCGCCGACGAGCCCGCGCTGAGCTCCGTCGACCCGGACGCGGTGCTCACCGCCGTCAACGGGGAGCCGGCGCCGCCGCGCCGTCCGGCCGACAAGGGCCTCTCCCGCGGCGCCGAGGAGGGCACGCCGTTCGGGCCTGTGAGGGTCCTCGGCGACCCCGGCCAGGCGCAGCCGCGCGGCGCGCCCGAGAGCGTCTCGCTGTCGCTGGCGGCGCTGCACCTGTGGCGGCGGCTCGACGGCACCTCGAGCCTGCGGGAGCTGGCGGCCGCGGCCGACCGCCCCCTCGCCGAGGTGGTGGCCGCCGGCGAGGAGCTGCTTGAGCACGGCCTGGCGCGCTACGTGTCGGTGGCCGTGGCCGACCCGCGCTTCGCCCAGGAGCTGGCCAGGGAGGCCGTCGACCTCCTCGGTCCGGTCGGGGAGATCGTAGTCGAGGACGCGCTCTACGAGCTGGGGCTCAGCGCCGACGCCGTGCCGGTCAGCCGCGTCGACGAGCTCGTGGCGGCCGTCGAGTCCGCCTTCGGTGACGGCCACGCGCGGCAGGAGTTCTCACGACGCGCGGCCGAGCTGCGGGCCCTGTTCGCGCTCGACGCCGCGCCTGCCTGGAGGCAGTGATGGACTACGTCGTCGTCGTCCTGGGACCCGTGCCGGGGGACATGTCCGGCGTCACGAGCTTCGTGGCGCAGCGCTTCAAGATCCCCGAGGAGCGGGCGGCGCAGCTGCTGAAGCGCGTGCCGGGGCCGGTGACGAAGGCCGTGCCGGAGGCCCAGGCGCGCACCGTGGCCGCCATCCTCGCCGAGGCGGGGCTCGACGTGGAGCTCCGCGAGGGCGGCCCAGAGGGCCCCGCCGTGCCGTTCGCGGCGCCCGTGCCGGTCGTCCCTGCCGCCGGTCCCTCCGTCACCGACCCGGGCGTGGCCGCGGCGACCCCGGCGCGCGAGGTCCGCTCCACGCGCGTCGAGGAGCCGGCGCCGGCCGCGACGGGCGTGGGCGAGGAGCCGGCGCCGGCCGCGACGGGCGTGGGCGAGGAGCCGGCCCCGACCGCCACGGCCGTCCGCGAGGAGCCGGCCGCCGAGATCGAGGAGCACGACGAAGCCCCCAGCGAGTTCGAGACGCCGGTCGAGTCGACGTCGGTCCGCGAGTCGCGCGGCGAGGGCAGTGCCCGGTCCACGCACGCCCCGCCCGCTGGCACCACGACGACCACGCCGCCCCGCGACCCCACGCGCACGACCCTGGTGCGCGAGCCGCCGGACGTGGACAGGCGCGGCCTGCGGCGCCGCATCGGCACGGCCGCGACCCTGCCGGCCGTCCTCACCCTGCTGGCCGCGCTGGTGGTCCTCACGGCCACGCTGCTGCCGGCGCTGCGAGCCCAGCAGCTGGAGAGGGCGCAGAGCACCGCCACCGCCGTGGCCCGGACCATAGAGGGCCTCTCGGGGGGGCTCCCGCTCTCCTCGCCGCTCATAAGGACCCAGCTCGCCGGGGTGAGGGACAGGGCCGCTGGCCAGCTCTCCGCCCAGGGCGTGTCGTTCATGGCCGTGGTGGAGCCAGACGGCAACGTGCTCCTCGGCTGGGAGGGCGGGGGAGGGGCGCTGGGGCCAGGGGCCGCCGCGCTGGTCGACGCGGCCGCCAGGGGCCGCCTGCCCGCTCAGGACGACAGCCTGCTGGCGTCCTTGAGGACCACGTGGGAGACGCTGCTGACGGTCGTGGGCCTGCGCCCCGTGGAGCCCGTGGTGGCCGCCGCCGGCATGGAGCGCGCCGGCTCGCCCCTGGGCGTGGTCGTCGTGGGCGTGGACCCCTCCGGCCTGCGCCAGGAGCTGGGCCGCGTCCTGCTCACGGCGCTGCTCGTGGGCCTGGTGCCCGTGCTGTTCTCCGTGCTGGCCGCCCTCTCGCTGACGCGCGGCATCACCGACGCCGTCCGCTACCTGCTGGTGGCCACTGACCGGATCAGCCACGGCGACTTCGAGCAGCCGGTAGAGCTGAAGCGCGACGACGAGCTGGGCCAGATCGCCAGGGCCGTGGAGCGCATGCGCATCAGCCTGCGCGAGGGCATGGAGAGGCTGAGGCGGCGGCGCTAGCGCCGCCGCCACCCGCGACGACGCGCCGCTGCCAGCGGGGCGAACCCGGAACGCTACCTAGGAGCGCCGCCCGGCGCGGGCCGTTCAGGCCGGCAGCGGCTTGCCGGCGGTGAGCTCGCGGACGCGCGCGGCCACCTTGGCCGGGTCGGCGCCCTTGAGCGTGTCGTCGATGAGCTCGGCGATGACCGGCATGTCGGCGGGCGCGAAGCCGCGCGTGGTGATGGCCGGCGTGCCGATGCGTATGCCCGAGGTGACCCAGGGCTTCTCCGGGTCGTAGGGGACCATGCTCTTGCTCACCGTGATGCCGGCGGCGTCGAGGAGGGAGCTGGCCTTGTTCCCCTTCAGCGACTGCGGGCGCAGGTCGACGACGAACATGTGGTTGTCGGTGCCGCCGGAGACGATGCGGTAGCCGCGGTCCCGCAGCGCGGCCGCGAGCGCCTTGGCGTTGTCGAGCACGCGCTGGCTGTACTCCTTGAAGCCCGGCTGCAGCGCCTCGCCGAAGGCCACGGCCTTGCCGGCGATGACGTGCATGAGGGGCCCGCCCTGCGTTCCGGGGAAGATGGTCCGCTGCACCTTGGCGCCGACCTCCTCGTCCTGGCCGAGGATGAGGCCGCCGCGCGGGCCGCGCAGCGTCTTGTGGGTGGTGCTGGTGACGACGTGGGCGTGGGGGAGCGGGTGGGGATGCAGGCCGGTGGCCACCAGGCCGGCGATGTGCGCGATGTCCGCCATCAGGTAGGCGCCTACCGCGTCGGCCACGGCGCGGAACCTGGCGAAGTCGATGAAGCGGCTGTAGGCCGACGCCCCGGCGATGATGAGCTTGGGCCTGACCTCCTCGGCCAGGCGGGCGAGAGCGTCGTAGTCGATGAGCTCGCTCTCCGGGTCGACCGGGTAGCCGCTCACCTCGTAGTAGATGCCGGAGAAGTTGACGGGCGAGCCGTGAGTCAGGTGCCCGCCGTGGGCCAGGTCCATGCCCAGCACGCGGTCGCCGGGCTCGAGGAGCGCGTGGTAGGTGGCCAGGTTGGCGCTCGAACCGGAGTGCGGCTGCACGTTGGCCCAGGTGGAGCCGAAGAGCTCGTTGCAACGCTCGATGGCCAGCCTCTCGACCTCGTCGACCACCTCGCAGCCGCCGTAGTAGCGCTTGCCCGGGTAACCCTCCGCGTACTTGTTGGTGAGAACGGAGCCCACGGCCTCGAGGACCTGGGGGGAGACGAAGTTCTCCGAGGCGATGAGCTCGAGTCCCGCGCGCTGTCTCTCGTGCTCGCGGGCGATGAGGTCGAAGACCTGGGCGTCGCGCTGCATGCGGCCGAGTATATGTGAGGCGGCACGGTGTCCCCTTCCTCTCGCTACCCAGCGCGCGGCGCTGGGACATCCGCTCCTGTGACGCCGCGCGCCGCGGTGGCAGGGTGGTAGGCGTGGCCCAGACGCGGGCCCGAGCCCGCCGGCGCCAGCGCCGGGCGGGGAGGGGAAGGGAGAACGGGATGGCACGACTAACTGGCAAGGTGGCCCTCGTTACCGGGGGCGCGTCGGGCATCGGTCGGGCTGTCGTGGAGGCCTTCGCCGAGGAGGGCGCCAAGGTCGCGATAGTCGACCTCACGGAGGAGACGGGTCGCGCGGCCGCCGAGGCCGTGAAGGCCGCCGGCGGCGAGGCCTTCTTCCTGCAGGCCGACGTGTCGCGACCCGAGGACAACGAGCGCATGGTGCGCGAGACGGTGGAGCGCTACGGGGCCCTGCACGTGGCGTGCAACAACGCCGGCATCGGCGGCGAGGCGAACCCGGTAGCCGACTACAGCGTCGAGGGCTGGCAGAAGGTCATCGCCGTGAACCTCTCCAGCGTCTTCTACGCGATGAAGTACGAGATCCCGGCCATGCTCGCGGCCGGCGGAGGCTCGATCGTCAACATGGCGTCGATCCTGGGGGCCGTCGGCTGGGCGCAGTCGGCCGGCTACGTGGCGGCCAAGCACGGCGTGGTCGGCCTGACCAAGTCGGCGGCCCTCGAGTACGCCGCGCAGGGCGTAAGGGTGAACGCCATCGGGCCCGCCTTCATCCGCACGCCGCTCATCTCGGCGCTGGAGCAGGACGAGGCGCTGAACGCGATGCTCGTGTCCATGCACCCGGTCGGCAGGCTGGGCGAGCCCGAGGAGGTGGCGGCGCTGGCGGTGTTCCTGGCGAGCGACGAGGCGTCGTTCGTCCACGGCGCCTACCTCCCCGTGGACGGCGGCTTCCTGGCGCGCTGAGATGCGCCCTGGGCTAGGCGAACGCCGCCAGCAGGGCCAGCGCGCGCTCGAGCTTCGACGAGCTCGACGGCGTGAGCGGCACCAGCGTGCCCACGGCGTCGGCCAGGGCGCGCATCACGTCCTCCACGTCGGGCTCGTCGGAGAGCGCCTCCACCTCGACCTCGTTGAAGGTCACCGACGCCCCCAGCACGCCGGGGGAGCGGCACTCGACGGCGTCGAAGGCCAGCTCGGCCAGCGGCCCGCGAGCGTCGCCGGCCTCCACCCTCACGCGCTCCACCCACAGCTCGGCCACGGGCGCCAGCGCCGCGACGTCGGAGAGCGGCGGCAGGGCCACCAGCACCTCGGCGGGCCACTCCTGGCCGTCGTCCAGCGGCACCTCCAGCTCCGGCCGCGAGTAGAGGTCCCCGCGCTGCGTCGCTGCGCCCTTGAGTGTCGCGTAGGCGCCGCTCGGCCGGTGGCGCTGCCTGAGCGCGACGCCGGCAGCCCGCAGCTCGCCCGTCGGGGTGTCGAAGTACACGTCCACGTAGCGCTCGACCGTGGGCGCCCCCACCTCGAGCCCGGTACCCTCCACGGCCGCCTCCAGCTCGGCGCGGCTGGGCACGTGCGCCTCCGTCGTCGAGTACTTCAGTTCGCGCTCAACGTCCACGTCTGGACTGTAGCGCCTCTGCTACCATGTGCCCACTTCCAACCAAGCGCGACAGCCCGCCGCGAGCGGGCCCGCCGCGTACGTCTAGTGCTCGCCCGAGGATAGGAGCCGAGATGTCAGACATCCGCAACGTCGCGGTCCTCTCGCACAGCGGCGCTGGCAAGACGTCTCTGGTCGAGGCCCTCCTCTACCGCGCCGGGGCCGTACCCACGCTCGGCTCGGTGGAGGAGGGGACGACGGCGTCGGACTACACGCCCGAGGAGAAGCGCCGGAAGATCTCCATCTACTCCACGGTGCACCCGCTCACGTGGAAGGGCCAGCGCTTCAACGTCATCGACACCCCTGGGTACGCCGACTTCGTCAGCGAGATACGCGGGGCGATGGCCGCGGCCGACTCGGCGATGATCGTCGTCTCCGCCGTGTCCGGCGTGGCGGTCGGCACCGAGCGCGTGTGGAACTCGAGCCTCGAGCGCGAGCTCTCGACGATGGTCGTCATCAACAAGATGGACCGCGAGAACGCCGACTTCTTCCGCACCATGGCGGAGATCGAGTCGACGCTGGCCGGCAACCTGGCGGCCATCCAGGTGCCCATAGGCCAGGCGGAGTCGTTCCGCGGCATCGTCGACCTGTTGGCCATGCAGGCCTACGAGTGGCCCGACGGCGAGCCGACCCCTGTGCCGATGCCCGACGAGGTGGCGGGCCTCGCCCAGGAGTACCGCGAGAGGCTCGTGGAGGCCGTCGTCGAGACAGACGACGACCTGATGATGAAGTACCTCGAGGACGCCGACATCGGCCAGGACGAGCTGAGGCGCGCGTTCCAGTCGGCCGTGCGGCGCAACGAGCTCACGCCGGTGCTCCTCACCTCGGCCACCAAGGTGATGGGCATAAGCCTCCTGCTCGACTTCATGCTCGAGGGCGTGCGGCAGGTGGAGGACCACATGCCGCTGCGCGTCGACAGGGGCGAGTCGCCCAAGCTCGGGCCCGACGCCCCCTTCACGGCGCGCGTGTTCAAGACCGTCATCGACCCGTACATGGGCAAGGTCTCGATGATGCGCGTGCTGGGCGGGAGCCTCAAGGCCGGCGACACCGCCATCGACACCACCAAGGGCCAGGAGGTCAAGACGGCGCACCTCTACGTGCCCGAGGGCAAGGACCTCAAGGAGGTCAAGGAGCTCACGGCGGGCATGATCGGCGCCCTCAACAAGGCCGACGCCGTCACCACCGGCGACACCCTGGCCGCTCCGGGCGTGGAGCTGGTGCTGTCGCAGATCCGCATGCCGGAGCCCGTCATGGCCGTGGCGCTCTACCCGAAGAGCCGCGGCGACGAGGACAAGCTCGGCGAGGCCCTGCACAGGCTCCTGGACGCCGACCCCGGCTTGCGCCTCGAGCGCAACCCGGACACCAGGGAGACGGTCCTGTGGGGCATGGGGCACGTGCACCTGGAGATCGCCGCCCAGGTCCTGAAGGAGCGCTACGGCGTCGACGTCGAGACGCGCACGCCGCTCGTCGCCTACCGCGAGACCATCGCCGGCGTCGGCGACGCCCGCTACCGGCACAAGAAGCAGACGGGCGGCGCCGGCCAGTTCGCCGAGGTGGCCCTGCGCGTTGAGCCGCTGCCGCGCGGCGCGGGCTTCGAGTTCGAGTGGGGCGTCGTGGGCGGCTCCATACCCACGCAGTTCCAGTCGAGCTGCGAGAAGGGCGTGCGCGCCGGCATGACGGCCGGGGCGTTAGGCGGCTTCCCCGTCCAGGACGTGAAGGTGACCGTCTACGACGGCAAGGACCACCCCGTGGACTCCAAGGACGTGGCCTTCCAGACCGCCGCCATGCACGCCTTCAGGGAGGCCATGGCGCAGGCCAAGCCGCAGCTGCTCGAGCCCGTGATGCTCGTCAAGGTGCGCGTGCCCGACCGCTTCACGGGCGACGTCATCTCCGACCTCAACACCCGCAGGGCGCGGATCCTCGGCATGGACGCCGAGGGCTCGGTGAGCGTGGTCAGCGCCCACGTGCCCATGTCGGAGCTGCAGAGCTACTCGGCCGACCTGCGGTCCATGACCGGCGGCCGCGGCGCCTACTCGCTGAAGTTCGACAAGTACGAGGCGGTGCCGCACCAGGTGGCGGAGAAGGTGCTGGCGGCGCGGTCGGCGGAGGCCGGCGAGCGCGCCGTGAGCTGAGGCTGCGTCAGAGCCGCGCGAGCCGCTCGCGCACGTCGGAGGCCAGCTCGCGGCCGAGCTCCTCGGCCTCGCGGGCCTCGCCCGTCACGCTGGCCTGGAGCGTGGTGGTGTCCTTGACCACGGCGCCCACGAGGGTCAACTCGCCGTCGTCGGTGACGGTGGCGGCGGCGCCCACAGGCAGGTCGCCGACGGCGGCCGCGAAGGCGCGCTCGGCGCGTGCCCTGTCGAAGCTGGGGCGGTGCTGCAGCGGGTAGACCGACTCGAAGGCGAGGTCGTCGTCCGACCTCACCACCAGGCCCACGGCACCCTGGCCCGGTGCCGGCGTGAAGGCCTCCACGTCTAGCAGGGCGCTCAGGTGGTCGCGCAGGTCGAGGGCTATGAGCGCCGCGGCGGGCATGACTATGGCCGCGAGCTCACCGGAGGTGACCAGCGCCAGGCGTTGCTCCGGCGTGCCGGTGAGCAGGCGCGTCTGCACCCCCGGCCGGGCGGCGGAGAGGAAGGCCCCGTCGCGCTCCGAGAACACGCCCACGGTGGCGCCCTCAGGCAGGTCTGCCAGCGAGCTGGCGCCCTTGGCCACCAGGGCGCTGCGGGCGTCGGAGCGGCGGCTGACGGCCGCCAGGGTGAGCCCGTCAGGCAGCGTGGGCGGGAGCGTGTCGAGCTGGACCACGGCGACGTCTATGCTCCCCTTGGCGAGAGCGTCGAGGAGCGGTTGCGCGCCTTCGCCGCCCTGCAGGGTGCGCACCGAGACGTGGAGGTCGGGCCACTCCTCGCTCAGCGCCTCCATGACGCCGCGGCCGTGGCGTACGGCCAGTGTCCCCTCCCTGTTGCCCAACACGATTCTCGCCATGAGACCAAGTGTAACCGAACGCCTCCCGCCCTAGAAGGCAGGAAACCCGTCCTCAACGACTTCTTCGGCTCAGGCCACCTCGCGGGCCGCGGCCGCCAGCGCTTCGGCCCTGTCCGTGCGCTCCCACGGGAACGACGGGTCGCCGAAGTGGCCGTACGAGCTGGTGGGCGTGTAGATGGGCCGGCGCAGGTCCAGCTCGGCGATGAGCGCGGCCGGGCGCCCGTCGAAGCAGCGCCGCACGGCCTCCACGAGCCTGTCGTCGGGCACGACTCCGGTGCCGAAGGTGTCCACGTACATGCCCACGGGCCGCGCGACGCCGATGGCGTAGGCGAGCTGCACCTGGCACCGTTTCGCCAGTCCGGCGGCGACGACGTTCTTGGCGATGTAGCGAGCGTAGTAGCTGCCGGAGCGGTCGACCTTCGTGGGGTCCTTGCCGCTGAACGCCCCGCCGCCGTGCGGCGCGGCCCCGCCGTAGGTGTCGACGATGATCTTGCGGCCTGTGAGGCCCGCGTCGGCGCCGGGGCCGCCCTCCACGAACCGGCCCGTGGGGTTCACGAGGAACCGGGCGCGGGTGGCGTCAAGGCCGGGCGGCAGCACCGCCTTCACGACCCGCTCGATGAGGTCGGACCGCAGCATGTCTGGGTCCACGCCTTCGTGGTGCTGCGCCGACAGGACCACGGTGTCGAGGGCCGTGGCCACCCCGTCCTCGTAGGCGAGCGTCACCTGCGTCTTGCCGTCCGGCCGCAGGTAGGGCAGCTCGCCCCGCTTGCGCACCTCGGCCAGGCGGCGCGCCATGCGGTGCGCCAGCGTGATGGGCAGGGGCATGAGCTCGGGCGTCTCGTCTATCGCGTAGCCGAACATCAGGCCCTGGTCGCCGGCGCCCATGGCGTCGTACCTGTCGCCGCTCTTCGCCTCCACGGCGGCGTCCACGCCCATGGCGATGTCGGGAGACTGCTCGGAGAGCGCTATGAGCACGGCCGAGTGGTCGGCGTCGAAGCCGTAGGCCGCGTCCACGTAGCCCACGTCCCTGGCCGCCTGGCGCACGCAGGCCTGCACGTCGACGTCGGCGGAGGTGGTCACCTCGCCGGCCACCAGCGCCAGCCCGCGGGTGACGAGGGTCTCCACGGCCACGCGCGCGTCCTCGTCCTGCGCCAGGATGGCGTCGAGTACTGAGTCGCTGATGCGGTCTGCGAGCTTGTCTGGGTGACCTTCGGTCACCGACTCAGCGGATACCAGTCTCGCCATGTGGGCTCCGTGCGCGCCTCGCCCGGGCACGGCCTGGGGGCGGCAACAGGCGCAAGGATAGCAGTCGGCGGGCGCCTATACTCGCTCCATGACGCGGACCGGTCTCGAGGTCAGGAGCGCGAGGCCGGGCGACGCGGGGGCCGTCACGAGGCTCCTCGACGTCATCTACTCCGAACAGCGCTGGTTCGTCGGGGACGCGGCCGCGTCGGCCTCGTCGCTGGCGGCGCGCATCGCCGCGGACGACCCTTCGCGGTCCCTCTACCTGGTGGCCGTCGTGGGCCGCGACCTGGCCGGCTGGCTCGAGCTGCACCGCTCGCCCGTGTGGCGCCTGGAGCACGTGGCCGTGCTCACGCTGGCCGTGGCGCCGGCCTACCGCCGCCACGGAGTGGGGCGCAGCCTGCTGAGGCGCTCGTACGAGTGGTGCCGGCGCGAGGGCGTGCTCAAGGTGAGCCTCAACGTGCGGGCCGGCAACACCGCCGCCATAGCGCTCTACGAGTCGGAGGGGTTCGCGCTGGAGGGGCGGGAGCGGCGCCAGGTGCGCGTGGAGCCGGGGCGCGACGAGTTCGAGGACAACCTCATCATGGGCAAGTGGCTGGGGGACGCGCATCAAGCCGGGTAGACTGACGCCCGTGAGCGGCGCTTCGGCCGACGCCTTCGAGTGGCGCGAGCAGCGCGTCGCCTTGTTCGTCGACACCCAGAACCTCTTCTACGCGGCCCGCGACGCGAGCCGCGCCGCCGTCGACTACGCCAGGCTCCTCGAGGTGGCAGCGCGTGGCCGGCGCGTGGTGCAGGCCACGGCCTACGTCGTGGAGCGCGAGGGCGACACCTCCAACCACGGCTTCGTGGCCAAGCTGACGGCCCTCGGCTACCGCGTGAAGCGCCTCAAGGTGCGGGTACGCGTGGGCGAGGACGACAGGCAGGTGCTGGAGGGCGACTGGGACCTCGGCATCGCCGTCGACGTCTTCAGGGCGCTGGGCCTCTGCGACGTCGTGGCTCTGGCCACCGGCGACGCCGACTTCACGCCGGTGGTGCAGCTGGCGCAGGAGCGCGGGGCGCGCGTCGAGGTGCTGGCGTTCCGCGACTACGCCGGCCAGGAGCTGAAGGACGCCTGCGACAGGTTCGTGGACCTCGGCGAGGTCGACCGCATCTTCCTGCCGCCCCGGCCAGGCAACTGATAGCGGCCACGGCCCGAGAGGCCGCGGCCGCCCGCTCGGGCCAGCGGCGCCTGGTCAGCCGGCGGTGACCGGCTCCTTCTCCCAGACCTTCCATGGCGCCTTGCCCGAGGCCCACATCTCCTCGAGCATCTGCTTCTCCTTCAGCGTGTCCATGCAGGACCAGAAGCCGTAGTGGCGGTAGCCCATCAGCTGGCCGTCGCGCACCAGGCCGTCGATAGGGCCCTTCTCCCAGACGCTCGCGTCGCCGTCGATGTACTCCACGACCCCGGGCTCCAGGACGAAGAAGCCGCCGTTGATCCAGCCCTCGCCCTCCTCGGGCTTCTCATGGAAGTTCTCCACCCTGTCGCCGTCGAAGGTGAGGTTCCCGAAGCGCGCCGGGGGCCTGACCGTGGTGACGGTGGCGAGGCGGCCGTGCGCGCGGTGGAACGCCGCCAGCTTCCGCAGGTCGATGTCGGCCACGCCGTCGCCGTAGGTGAAGAAGAACGGCTCGCCTGGCGTGAGCCAGCGCTGGAGGCGCCTGAGGCGGCCGCCGGTCATGGTGTTCAGCCCCGTATCGACGAGGTGGACCTTCCAGTTCGGCTGGTTGCCGTCGTGGATCGTGGTGTTCCCGGTGGCCAGGTCGACGGTGATGTCGTTGTTGATGGCGTAGAAGTTCAGGAAGTAGTCCTTGATGACCTCGCCCTTGTAGCCGAGCGCGATCACGAACTCGTTGACGCCGCCCGCCTCGAAGACCTTCATGATGTGCCAGAGGATGGGCCTGCCGCCCACCTCCACCATCGGCTTCGGCTTGATGGTGGTCTCTTCCGAGAGCCGGGTGCCGAAGCCCCCGGCGAGGATCACTGCCTTCACGCGCTCACCTCCGTGGTCGCCTCGCTCCGCTCCGGCCTGCCGTCTGGCGCCGGTGGGAAGTCGCGCATCAGGCGCTCGCGCAGCTCGTCTATCAGGCGGCCCTGGGGCAGCTCGACGTCGGCGTAGGTGAGCACCTCGTCCTTGGCCACGTCGCGCTTGAGGCGGCAGCCCTCTGCGACGCCTATGGGCAGCAGGCCGAGCCGCGCGGTCTCGGCCGCCGTCTCGCACTGGCCGTAGGTCATGTACTCGCCCAGGCCGTCGAGGACCTCGCCTGCCTTCAGGTCGCGCTTGGCGGTGGTGACCACCTCGACGCGCATGGGTCCCGCCGGCGCCAGCGCGGCGTCGCCGAACAGCACGGCGCGCGCCAGCGAGTTCGGCACCTCGAAGTGGCACAGGTGGTAGGGCGTGTAGAAGCTGTAGAGCGGCCCCTCGCCGAGCTTGTAGAGGCTCAGGTAGTGCCGCTGCTTGGGGTCTTCGTGCGCCGCGAAGACGAACACGCCAGGGCTGGGCAGCGCCCCTACCAGGTAGTCCACCACGCCGCCCAGCTCCCGCAGCTTGTCGACGTCGTAGTACCTGACCGCGGCGTCCACGTGCTCGCGATGGTCGCGCCCCATCATCCCGCGCTTCTCGATGGTGAAGCCGAAGGCGTTGGCCACGTTCGCCTGCTCGAAGCTGATCTTGGTGCCGTCGGCGAAGCTCGTGACCATCGAGGGCCGCTGGCCCCAGCGCTCGGCGAACGCCTTCTGCGTCGTGGGGTTCCTGTAGGGGTCCTGCAGGCCCTTGATGTTGCCCGCCACCAGCGGATCGAGCCCGATGCCCTTGACGAAGCGGATGAGGTTCGCCTGCACCCCCGGCTGGTCGCCGTCCGAGACGGCGTAGACCACGCCGGCCTCGTCGGCCATGCGCTTGAGGACGGGGCCGACGGTGCCGTCGAGCTCGGCGTTGAGCAGCACCACGTGCTTGCCGGCCGCGATGGCCGCCACGACCGCGTGGGCGCCGTACTCGACGGCGCCGGTGGCCTCGAGCACGACGTCGACGCCGTCCGCCCGCGCCAGCAGCAGGGGGTCGTCGGTGACGACGGGCCTGCCGGCCTCGAGCGCGCTCGCGACCTGGGCGGCGGTGGAGGCCAGCGCCACGTCGGTCACGCCCGCGTAGGCGTAGGCCTCCTCGGCGTGCTTCGGCGTGCGGTTCGCGATGCCCACCAGCCGCATGCCGGGCGTGGAGTTCACGACCTGGTTGGCGACCCCTTTGGCCATGAAGCCGGCGCCGACCATGGCCACCCTCACGGGGCGGCCCTCCTCCTCGCGGCGCCTCAGGGCCGTGTCGACGATGATCACTTGACGGCCTCCCCGGCGGGCTGGAACGGCGGCCACGCCTCGTCCTTAGCGGAGATCACGGCCACGTCGCGCGGCCACCTGATGCCGAGGGCCGGGTCGTCGTAGCGGATGCCGCGCTCCATGCCGGGCGTGTAGAACTCGCCCACCTGGTAGACGACCTCGGCGCCGTCGGTCAGCGTGAGGTAGCCGTGCGCGAACATCTCCGGCACGTACAGGGCCAGCCGGTTCTCGGCCGTGAGGTCGACGCCGAAGTGCCGCAGGTACGTAGGCGAGTCGGGCCGCAGGTCGACGATCACGTCGTGCACCGCGCCCGCCGTGCAGCGCACGAGCTTCGTCTCGGCGGCCGGCGGGAGCTGGTAGTGCATCCCCCGCAGCGTGCCCGCCTTGTGGTTGTAGGAGAGGTTCGCCTGCACGACCGTGGGCTTCAGGCCGTGCTCGGCGAACTCCTCGGCGCAGTAGGTGCGGGCGAAGAAGCCGCGGTCGTCCTCGCGCCTCTCGAGCTCGATGACGTAGGCGCCGTGCAGGCCGGTCTCGTGGAAGATCACGCCTTGGCCTCCACGGCCGTCCGCCCCTCGGGCTCGCCGAGCCGCAGGGAGCGCTCGTCGACCCAGTAGAAGCGCTCGTCGATCTGGCCGGTGGCCAGCAGGTGCTTGAGCATCTTCAACCGCGTGTACATGCGCGACTCGAACTCCTCGCGCGTGAGGCCGATGCGCTCGAACACGGCCCTGAGCTCCTGGGCGCCCCTGCGGGCGTCCCACTCGCAGGCGAAGCCCGGCAGCGTCGCGGCGATCTTGTCGAAGCTCACCCGGTAGCTGCGGTTGTCGGAGCCGCGGTCGCCGAACGAGAGCCGGCAGCCGGGGAAGGCCTCGGCGACGATCTCGGCGACCTCGCGCACCTGGTAGTTGTGGTTCGTGTCCCCGACGTTGAAGACCTGGGCGTGGACGAGCTCGCGCGGCGCCTCGAGGACGCAGGCGATGGCCTTGGCGATGTCGCGGCCGTGCACGAGCGG
>Ga0182741_1000802_pt1 | contig 44469 bp, 38 predicted proteins | sample eDN5th37CBELigOP_FD_128874 | JGI IMG/M metagenome (GOLD analysis project Ga0182741, IMG submission 128874) | Enriched Organic Plus compost microbial communities from Emeryville, California, USA - eDNA 5th pass 37_C BE-Lig OP (version 2) (version 2) ... | reverse complement strand
CCGAGACCGAGGCGCGGTTGGTCGCCGCCCTGCGCCAGGTGCCCAAGCTGATCGAGCAGACCCTGCGGCTGGAGCCGAACATCGAGAAGCTCGCCGAGCGCTTCGTCGACAAGAACCACACCCTGTTCCTCGGCCGCGGCATGCAGTACCCAATCGCCAAGGAAGGGGCGCTCAAGCTCAAGGAGATCTCGTACATCCACGCCGAGGCCTACCCGGCCGGCGAGCTCAAGCACGGGCCGTTGGCGCTGGTCGACGACCAGATGCCGGTGGTGGCGGTGGCGCCGCACGACGACCTGGTGGAGAAGCTCAAAAGCAACCTGCAGGAAGTGCGCGCCCGCGGCGGCGTGCTCTACGTGTTCGCCGATGACGACATCGGTCTGAGTTCCGGCGCCGGCTACGAGATCTTCGCCATGCCCTCGGTGCCCGACGTGGTGGCGCCGATCATCTACACCGTTCCGCTGCAGCTGTTGTCCTACCACGTGGCGGTGATGAAGGGTACCGACGTCGATCAGCCGCGCAACCTAGCCAAGTCGGTGACGGTGGAGTAGTCCGCCACGACCCTAGGTCACGAACGGCGAGGGGCCCTACGCGGCCCCTCGCTTGCCCCGCCCGGCAACCAAAAACCCCTCGACGGATCGCGCTGCCGCCATTGGCCTTTGGGCCAATAGGAAGCGTTGCCGCGCCGACGCATCTTCTTCTCCGATCGGCCGACACGACGCCTCGGCCGGCGAGGAGAGCCAAGCAATGGACTTGCGTACGCTCACGACGGCGACCGCCGCGCCGCTGCTACTCGTCCTGCTCCCGATTACCGCGGGAGCCCAGATCGAGCGCCGCGTCAGCGGTGAGCTCGTCCCTTACTTCTGGGCGGTCGGGGTCGATGGCGATGCAGAGATCCGCGGCAGGGACGTCGATATCGACTACGACTTCGAAGATACCTGGGACCATCTGGAGTTCGGCGGCTCGATCCTGGGCGTGTTTCGCCACGGTCGGTGGGTAGGCTGGGGCCAACTGGACTACATCGACCTGAAGAACGATGACATCGGCGCGCGGCTGGGCGTGGTGCGAATCCCGGGCGAGCTGAACACGACCGCGCTCATCTGGACCTTGGCGGGCGGTTATCAAATCGGCGGCTTCAGGCACGGCCAGACCTTCGACGTCATGCTCGGCGTGCGCGGACTGCACCTGGAACTCGATCTGGACGTGGCGGGATTGGCGAACGCCAGCAAGGACGAGGACTTCCACGACGTGGTACTGGTGGTGCGGCCGGACCTCCCCCTGTCGGCACGCTGGCGCTTCAATCCCACCGCCTCGATCGGTGCCGGCGACTCCGAGTTGACCTGGGAGCTGTGGCCCCAGTTCGAATTCGAGATCACCGATACCTGGGTCACCCGCGTCGGCTATCGGACCCTGCACTACGACATCGACGGCGACAACGGCAATTCATTCGATGCGGCCTTCAATGGCTTCACCATCGGCCTCGGTGGAAAGTTCTAGCCGACACGCCATCAGCCGAGATCGCCATCGAGCGATACACTCAGGCGGTGGTGGTTGGATGGTCGAAGCTAGCGAACGGTTCGGCCAAATGGTCCAGACGAGCCGCCAGCCGCACCAGATCAGCCAGCGACCCGACTTCCAGCTTGTGCATCACCCGGCTGCGGTGCACCTTCACGGTCTTCTCGGCGATGCCCAGCTGCGCGGCGATCTTCTTATTCGGCAGACCTCGCGCCACCAGCGTGAAGACCGTGTGTTCGCGCTTGCTGAGCCGCCGTAGCCGGGCCAGGTGGCTCGCTTCCAGGCAATGGCGCTGCCAGTGCGATGCCGAGGTTGCGATGGCCTGCTCGACGGCGGCGAGCACCGCATGCCGGCCCGGCGGCTTGACGATCACGTCGACCGCGCCTCTTTTCATGGCCTGAACGACCATCGACACGCTCGGCTCATGAGCCATCACCACCACCGGCAACGGCTGCGTCAACTTGCCCAGGTGCACCTGCGGGTCGATGTCCGGCACATGACCGAAGCTATCCGCGTCGACCAACGCGCAGGCGGCGCGAGCGGGCAGGGCGAGCCGCAGACCGGGATCGCCGCTGGCATACGCCTTCACCTGATAGCCTTCCGACTCCAGCATGCGTTGCAGATCGTGCCGTAGCCGCGCATCGCCATCGACGATGAATACGGTGGCAACATCCATGCAAGGTTCCTCCAGCAGGCGTCACCGCTCTCGAACGTCGGCTTTTGGGCGACATCCAGCGCCGGTGGGCATGGCAGCCATAGAGGCGGTGCGGCGACTGGATCGGCGCGTCGGTGTCCGCGCGGCCGGTGCGTATCCGCTACTGGCCATCTAAATGGGGGTGCCGCCGATGCGCGCAACCGCCGCGCCGCCGCGGCGCCAACCACCACGACCGCCACGGAGCCGGACCGGTCAGGTCTTGTCTCCCCTGAAGCCGACTCCCATGTCCGATCGAAGGGCCCGCTAGTCGGGCCCTTCGGCTAGCAATAGCCGCCATACGATTAGAGGACTTAGGAGTACGCTCGATGCAGGTTCCCCCTGAGATCAGCTTCAACGGCCTAGACCGGTCCGAGTACAACGAGGACTACATCCGGGAACGCATTCAGCGCCTGGAACGCATGCACGACGCGATCATCGCCTGCCGGGTGGTGGTCGAACGTCCGCATCGCAATCGCCATACCGGTAACCCGTTTCGCGTACGCGTCGAGGTGACCATTCCTCGCAAGGGCGAGTTGGTCGCGAGCAAGGAGGAAAACGCCGAACCCAAGGTCGCGCTCCGTACGGTCATCGCCCGAACCTTCGAAGCGATGGAGAAGCAACTGCGCTCGGTCACCAGCGAGCAGGAAGTGCGGGCGCCGCGCATGATGCCGGAGGAACTCGACAATCCCCACGGCATGGTCGTCCGCCTGTTCCCGGAGGACGGCTACGGCTTCATCAAGACCTTGGATGGACGTGAGTTCTACATGCATAGGAACAGCGTCCTCCACGACGACTTCGATGAACTGCGCATCGGCACGGAGGTCCGCTTTACCCCGGAGTTGGGCGACAAGGGGCCGCAAGCCAGCACCGTGCAGATCATCGGCAACCCGGGCGCGCGCGCCAGTCACAACCCACCAGACCTGGCGGCACCGCCCGGCGGCTGGGAGGCCCGTCCGTAGTCCGTAACCGATCGGCGCCGGTCTGGCACCGGCGCCCTTCCGTCGACACTCGCGGCCCCTAGGATCCGTCCTTCGGTAACCCCACCAAGGCGCCGTTGAACGCGACCCGGGGCCTACGCCTCGGCAAATCCATGACCGCGCGCCAACTCGGCCAGGTTGCGATCTCCCAGACCATTCCGGCCGCCGCCTATCTGGTGGCCGGCATCATCGGTCTGCACTTCGTGCTGCCGCCATCGCAAGCCGCGCTGGTGTGGCCGGCGGCCGGAGTCGCGCTGGGTATCGCCTTCCGTTTCGGTTTGCGCCGACTGTTGCCGCTCGCCGCGGGCGCCTTCGGCACGGCCCTCTATGCCGGCTTCGCGCCGTTCCACGCCGTTCTGCTCGCCGCCAGCGCTAGCGCCGGCGCCGCATTCGGTGCCGCCGCCCTGCGCTGGGCTGCCGTGCGTCCGGCGCTGGACCGCCTGCGCGACGTTCTGTTCGCCGTGGTGGCGATCATGGGCGCCGCCGCGGTGAGCTCGCTGCTCATCGCCGCCGTGTTGCGCCTCGCCGGCAGCGGCGGCTGGTCAGGTTTCGCCGAGCTGTGGTGGCTGTGCTGGGTGGCGGACGCCATGGGTGCTCTGTTGGTATTTCCGGTGATCGCCAGCTGCTGTCGCCGCTATCTCTGGCCGCAACCCTGGCAGCGTCGCCTGGAGCTGGTGTGCGTGGCCATCGCCGTCGCCGCCGTCAGTTGGGTGGTATACGCGCAGGCGCTACCGCCCAACCTGGCCATGGCCAGGCCGCTGTCCTACCTGGTGTTCCCGCTGATGATCTGGGCCGCCGTGCGCTTTCGCCCGGCCAAGGTCGCCATCCTGCTGCTGCTGCACGGCGCGATCGCGCTCTACTTCACCCGTAACGGCGCCGGTCCGTTCGCCGCCGGCCCGGTGCGGGAAAACCTGCTGTCCCTACACGCGCACCTGGCCATGCTGGGTGTGCCGGTGCTGGCGCTGGCCGCCGCGCTGCGCGAACGGCGGGTAGCGGAGCGCGCCCTGCGCGACAGCGAGGCCAAGTACCGCCTGCTGGTGGAACACCAAACCGAGCTGGTGGTGAAGACCGACGCCGGCGGCCGCATCGTCTTCGCCAGCCCCTCCACCTGCGAGCTGTTGGGCGTGCCCGAGCCGTCCATCCTGGGCCGACCCCTGCGCGACGTTGCCGCGTCCGATCCGACGGCGGAGGATGCCTGCCAGGGGCTGTGGCAGCCTCCCTACGCCTGCTATTTCGAGCAGCAGCTGGATACCCGCAGCGGCCGCCACTGGCTTGCCTGGGTGGCTAAGGCGGTGCTCGAGAATGGCGCGGTCAGCGCCGTGGTGGCGGTCGGGCGCGACATCACCGATCGCCGCCTGGCCGAGGAGAAGGCGCGCCGACACTTGCAGGAGCTGGCCCACGTCGGCCGCATCAGCGCCATGGGCGAGATGGCCGCCGGGCTGGCGCACGAGCTCAACCAGCCGCTCTGCGCCATCACCAGCTATTCCCAGGCCTGTCTGCGCCTGCTCGGCAAGGACGCCGACCCGGAGCTGCGCCGCGCGATCGAGCGGGTAGTCGCCAACGCGACCCGCGCCGCCGCCATCATCGGCCAGATGCGCGCGTTCGTGCGCAAGGACTCGCCCGAGCACACGGCCGCCGACGTCAATCAAATGGTGCGGGAGGTCGCCGCCCTGGTGCATCCGGAAGCGTACCAGCACGAGGTGGTCCTGGAACTCGACCTGGCGTCCGGGTTACCGCCGGTGCTGGTCGCGCCGATCCAGATCCATCAGGTGCTGGTCAACCTGATCCGCAACGGTATCGAAGCGATCGCCGCCGCCGCGAGCCCGCAGCGCGCGATCCGGGTGCGCACCGCCCTTAGCGGCCAGCAGGTCGAGGTACGGATCGAGGATAGCGGCCCGGGCTTGGCGCCGGGCCTGCTGGCCGAGGTGTTCGAGCCCTTCGTCAGCACCAAGGCCGGTGGCCTGGGCCTGGGCCTGTCGATCAGCCGCTCGATCATCGAGGCGCACGGCGGCCGCCTGTTTGCCGCGCCGCGCGCCGGCGGCGGCATGGAGTTCCGCTTCAGCCTGCCTTTGGCCGAACAGCTTCCGGCCCAAGCCGGATAGGAGGAGCGATGACCCACGGAACCGTGTTCGTGGTCGACGACGAGCCCGATGTCCGCGATGCCCTCAACCTCCTGATCCGTTCCATGGGACATCAGGTGCAGACCTTCCCTTCCGCGGCCGCCTTCCTCGCCGCCTATCGTCCGGAGCAACCGGGCTGCCTGGTACTGGACGTGCGGCTGCCGGGGATGAGCGGTCTCGATCTGCAGCAGCGGCTACGCGAGCAGGAGTGCGCCATCCCCATCGTGTTCATATCCGGCCACGGCGACATCCCGATGGCGGTGCGCGCCGTTCAGGCCGGGGCGGTCGACTTCCTGGTAAAGCCGTTCAGCGACGCCGACCTGCTCGACCGCATCGAGCGGGCGCTGGCGCGCGATCGCCAGCAACGGCGCCAGGCCGCGGAAAGCGCCGATGTGAAGGCGCGGCTGGAACGGCTCACGCCGCGCGAGAAGGAGGTGCTGAGGTTGTTGCTACGCGGCGCGGTCAACAAAATGGTCGCGCGCGAGCTCGACCTGAGCATCCGCACGGTGGAGATCCACCGTGCCCGCATCCTGCACAAGATGGGCGCGGCCAACGTGCCGCAACTGATACGGATGGTGATGCGCTCGGGCAGCGAACGCGAAGCGGACGGCGCTCAACCGGTTCCGGCCGACGCCGGCCACTCCACGGTCAGCACCCGGCCGGCCAGCTGAGCCTGGTCCAGGTGCTTCTGAATGTGGTCGACGATCTCGCCGGGCGCCGGCCGCTGCTCGCCGAGCGGTCCGATCGCGCTCATGCACACCGCGGCCGTGACGGTGATGAAGCCGGCCGAGGTCTTGTAGGCGCGCAGGTTCAGCGCCTGGTGGATACGGCGGAAGGCGTTGGGGTGGCAACGCGACAGATCGTCGTGGTGCATCAGCAGCCCGAACTCGGCTTCGCCGATGCGGGCGACGATGTCCAGCGGCCGCACCGTCTGCTGCAGCCGGGTCGCCGTGGCCTCGATCACCTCCGCGCAGACGCGGTCGCCGTGGCGGCGACGCAGTTGCTCGAAGTCATTGATCCGGATTACCGCGCAGGCGCCGCCGCCGCCCCGCGACTCCATGTGCCGCATCAGGTTGTCCAGCTGCCGCTCCAGGTAGGCGCGGTTGCCCAGCCCGGTTACCGCGTCGAAGCTGTTGCGTTCCTCGCGCTGGCGGTTGAGCTCCAGCAGCCGCTTGTTGGCCTTGAGCAGATCGTTCTGCAGCTGCGAGATGCGCCCGGCGGCGTTGATTCGTGCCAGCAGCTCCTTGTTGTCGGGCGACTTGCTGATGAAGTCGTCCACGCCGTGGCTGAAGGCCTCGGTAAGCGAATCCAGGCCGTCCTTCGCGGTGAGCAGGATGATGTAGGTGTAGTGGTTGGATTCCTCGTCGAACTGGCGCACGCGCTTGGTGAGCGTGAGCCCGTCCATCTCCGGCATGAGCCAATCCGCCAGCAGAATGCTGGCCTTGCGTTGGCGCATCATCTCCAACGCTTGCTGAGCGGTATTGGCGGTGCGGATATCGTAGAAGCCGGCGCCCTTGAGCACCCGGCGAATGATCTCGCAGGTGAACTTGGCGTCGTCAACGACGATTACCGGCACTTCGTCGGCGTTGATCGGGGTGCGCGCAGCGGACATTTTTTCCAACCATAGAAGAATTAGGCGCGGTACGCCCGAATTCGGGGTTTGCCGCTCTCCGGCCCGCGAAACCGGCGAAATCCCTATCCGCCGGCAGCTTATGCGTAGGTTGCCATACGCAGCGCCGCATGAGAATCACATCGACCGGCTTGAAACAGCCGTTGATCGGTCTCTGGGAACCATTCCTCGCGCCGGGCTATCATGAGCCCCTATGAACCTAAGAGATCTGCGATATCTCGTCGCCGTCGCCGACCTGCGCCATTTCGGCAAGGCCGCCGAAGCGTGCTACGTCAGTCAGCCCACCCTGAGCACCCAGATCAAGAAGCTGGAAGAGTTTCTCGGGGTCCAGCTCATCGAGCGCAACAACAAGCAGGTCATGCTGACCCCGGTCGGCGCCGAGGTGGTGGAGCGCGCGCGCCGGGTGCTGCACCAGGTCGACGACTTGATCGAGCTGTGCCGCGCATCGCGCGATCCGCTCTCGGGCGAGATCCGCCTGGGCTTCATTCCCACCATCGCCCCATACCTGCTGCCGCATTTGGTGCCCGCGCTGCGCGAGCGGCTGCCGCGGCTCAAGCCCTATCTGTACGAGGACCAGACCTCGCGCCTGGTCGAGCGCCTGCGCCGCGGCGAGGTCGACGCGGCGCTGATGGCGGTGCCGGTGGACGCTTCGGATCTGCGTTACGTCGAGCTGTTCGCCGAGCCGTTCCTGCTGGCCTTGCCCAACGATCACGAGCTGGTGAACAAGCCGGAGCTGGACCTGGACGACCTCAAGGAGCACCGCCTGCTGTTGCTGGATGAAGGCCACTGCCTGCGCGACCAGGCGCTGGACATCTGCAACATGGTCGGGGTGCGGCACGAGGACGAGTTCCGCGCCACCAGCCTGGAAACCTTGCGTCAGATGGTGGCTTCCGGCGCCGGCATCACCTTCCTGCCGGAACTGGCGGCGGAGACCAATGCCGCCAACCCCAACGCCAGCGCCATCACCCTGCGCCGCTTCCGCTCGCCCCAGCCGCAGCGGATGATGGCCCTGTACTGGCGCAAGGGCTCGGCGCGCGAGGCGGCGGTGGAAGCCATCGGCCAGGTCATCAAGGAACTGCCGGCGGTCGCGGCGCTGCAAGCCTAGCCGAGGCATGCGCCAGGCACGGCCAGGCTCGCCGTGCCTTTGCTACACTGCCCGGCCATGGACGTATCCGACCTCATCGACTCCCTCAACGACGCGCAGCGTCAAGCCGTTACCGCCCCGCTCGGCCGGGCCCTGGTGTTGGCCGGCGCCGGCAGCGGCAAGACGCGCGTACTCACCCACCGTGTTGCCTGGCTGATGCGGGTGGAGCAGGCCTCGCCCTATTCCATCCTCGCGGTGACCTTCACCAACAAGGCAGCCGCCGAGATGCGCGGCCGCATCGAGCAGCTGCTCGGCATCAACGCCGGTGGCATGTGGATAGGCACCTTCCACGGCCTGTCGCACCGCTTCCTGCGCAATCACTGGCGCGAGGCCAAGCTGCCACAGCACTTCCAGATTCTCGACGCCGACGACCAGCTGCGGCTGATCAAGCGGGTCATGCGCGCGCTGGAACTGGACGAGGCGCGCTGGCCGCCGCGGCAGGTGATGGGCTTCATCAACTCGCGCAAGGACGACGGGCTGCGCCCGCACCAGATCGAGTCGGGTTACGAGCCCTACATCGCGCAGATGGTGAAGATCTACACGGCCTACGAGGAGGCCTGCCAGCGCGCCGGCCAGGTGGATTTCGCCGAGCTGCTGCTGCGCGCCTACGAAACCCTGCGCGACAACCCGGAGCTGCTGGCGCACTACCGGCGCCGCTTCGCCCACGTGCTGGTGGACGAGTTCCAGGACACCAACACCATCCAGTACGCCTGGCTCAAGCTGCTGGCCGGTCCCGAGGCCGACGTGTTCGTGGTGGGTGACGACGATCAGTCCATCTACGGCTGGCGCGGCGCGCGGGTGGAGAACATCCGCCACTACAGCGAGGACTTCGCGCCGCAGGTGATCCGCCTGGAGCAGAACTACCGTTCCACCGGCACCATCCTGAAGGCCGCCAACGCGCTGATCGCCCACAACACCGGCCGCATGGGCAAGACGCTGTGGACCGCCGGCGAGGAGGGTCACCCCATCGCCGTCTACGCCGCCTTCAACGAACAGGACGAGGCGCGCTGGGTGGTCGAGCAGATCGCCCGCGGACTGGAGGAGGGCTACGCCCGCGCCGACTTCGCCATCCTCTACCGCTCCAACGCCCAGTCCCGCGCCTTCGAAGAGGCCATGATCGCGCGCGGCCTGCCGTATCGCGTCTACGGCGGCCTGCGCTTCTTCGAGCGCGCCGAGATCAAGGACGCGCTGGCCTTCCTGCGCCTGACCCTGAGCCGCGACGACGACCCCTCGTTCGAGCGGGTGGTGAACGTGCCGCCGCGCGGCATCGGCGATCGCACCCTCGACGCGGTGCGCGCGCTGGCCCGCGATGAGCGCATCAGCTTGTGGCAGGCCGCCGTGCGCCTGGTCACCGGCAAGCAGCTGCCCGCGCGCGCCGCCAACGCGCTGCGCGCCTTCCTGCAGCTGATCGACGAGCTGGCCGCGAAGGCGCAGGGCCTGGCCATGCACGAGCAGATCGAGGTCGTCACCCAGGAGGCCGGGTTGCGCGACCACTACCTCAAGGACAACTCCGACAAGGGCCAGGGCAAGCTGGAGAACCTGGACGAGCTGGTCACCGCTGCCCGCACCTTCCAGCAGGAGTACCAGCCCGAGGAGGACATCGACATCCTCACCGCCTTCCTGTCGCACGCGGCGCTGGAGGCCGGCGAGGGCCAGGCCGACGCTTGGGAGGACTCGGTGCAGCTGATGACGCTGCACTCGGCCAAGGGCTTGGAGTACCCGGTGGTGTTCCTGGTCGGCATGGAGGAGGGGCTGTTCCCGCACCGCATGTCCGCCGAGGAGCCGGGCCGGCTGGAGGAGGAGCGCCGGCTCTGCTACGTGGGCATCACCCGCGCCCGGCAGCGATTGTGCATCACCTACGCCGAGCGCCGCCGGCTGCACGGCGTCGACACCTATGCCACGCCCTCGCGCTTCATCCATGAGCTGCCGCCGGAGCTGTTCGCCGAGGTCCGGCCGCGGGTGAGCGTGAGCCGGCCGCTCACAGCCCATCGCCTGCAGCCCAAGGAGGAGGGCGCGTTCCGCCTCGGCCAGCGGGTGCACCACGCCAAGTTCGGTGAGGGCATCGTGCTCAAGTACGAAGGTTCCGGCGACAGCGCCCGGATCCAGGTGAACTTCAACGACGCCGGTGCGAAATGGCTGGTTGCCGCCTACGCTAATTTACAGGCGCTGTAGCGGCTGCTTCCCCCTGGGGACGCCGCCGCGCGGCGTCTCGGACAACACAACAACGATCCAGGGGAGGAGTAAGTCCGTGAAGAGACGCGACTTTATCAAGCAGGTGGGGGTAGGGACGGTTGCCGCGGTCGGTGCGGGCAGCTTGCTCACGGCATGCGGCAACAGCGGCCAGGAGAGCCAGGCGGCCGCCACCGATCAGAACCAGGCGCCGGCCGTGGTGACCAAGAAGACCTACGAGTGGAAGATGGTCACCACCTGGCCGAAGAACTTCCCCGGTTTGGGCACCGGCGCCGAGTTCCTGGCGAAGCTGATCGAGCAGATGACCGACGGTCAGATCAAGGTGAAGGTCTACGGCGCCGGCGAGCTGGTGCCGGCCTTCGAGATCTTCGACGCCGTCTCCAGCGGCACAGCCGAGCTGGGCCACGGCGCTTCCTACTACTGGAAGGGCAAGTCCGAGGCGGCGCAGTTCTTCTGCGCGGTGCCGTTCGGTCTCACCGCGACCGAGATCAACGCCTGGTTCTACCACGGCGGCGGCCTTGAGCTGTGGGAAGAGGTGTACGCCCCGTTCGGTCTGGTGCCGAACCCGGCGATCAACACCGGCGTGCAGATGGCCGGCTGGTTCAACCGCGAGATCAACTCGGTGAAGGACCTGCAGGGCCTGAAGATGCGCATCCCCGGCCTGGGTGGCGAGGTGCTCAAGCGCATCGGCGGTACCCCGGTGAGCCTGCCCGGCGGCGAGATCTTCACCTCGCTGCAGTCGGGCGCCATCGACGCCACCGAGTGGGTCGGCCCGTACAACGACCTGGCGTTCGGGCTGTACAAGGCCGCCAAGTACTACTACTACCCCGGCTTCCAGGAACCGGGCGCGGCGCTCGAGTGCTTCATCAACAAGAAGGCCTACGAGGCGCTGCCCAAGAACCTGCAGCTGTTGGTGCGCAACGCCATCAAGGTGGCCAACATCGACGGCCACGCCGAGCTTACCGCCAAGAACGGCGAGGCACTGCGTACCTTGGTGAACGAGCACAAGGTGCAGCTGCGCATGTTGCCGGAAGACGTCATCAAGGAACTGGCGCGGCTGTCCGAGGAGGTGGTGGCCGAGGTGGCGGCGAAGGACCCGATCAGCAAGAAGGTCTACGACGCCTACATCAAGTTCCGCAAGGACGTGGCCGACTGGCACCAGGTGTCGGAGCGGGCCTACTACAACGCCCGTTACCTGGGCCTTAAGCTGTAGATCGCGCCGCCAGCGCCCCAACAGCGCGGCCTCCGGGCCGCGTTTTCATTTCGACCTTACGCTGCGCGCAGCAAGGGAGGAAGCCGCCGATGTCCCGCATCGTCAACTGCGCGGCCTACAAGCACGGTGTGCGGATCGCCGACGTCGACCTGGACGCGATCGGCGAGGTGCTGGCTCAGCCCGATACCTTCGTCTGGCTGGGGCTGCACGAGCCGGACGAGACGCTGCTGTGCCGCATCCAGGACCAGTTCGGTCTGCACGAGCTGGCGGTGGAGGACGCACACCGTGCCCACCAGCGGCCCAAGATCGAGGAGTACCCCAACTCCTTGTTCGTGGTGCTGCATACCGCCTGGCTGGACGGCGAGGCCATCAAGGTCGGCGAGACCCATCTGTTCGTCGGCAAGCGCTTCCTGGTATCGGTGCGCCACGGCCCTTCCTCGAGCTACGCGGCGGTGCGCGAGCGCGCCGAGCAAATGCCGGCGCGCCTGGCCAAGGGGCCCGGCTTCGTGCTGTACGCGCTGATCGACTTCGTGGTCGACAACTACATGCCGATCGCCGACCACTTCGAGGCCGAGTTCGAGCGGCTGGAGGCGGACATCTTCCACGAGCGCGCCGACCGCGACGCCATCGGCCGCCTCTACGACCTGCGCCGGCGCATGCAGACCCTGCGCAACGCGGCCGCGCCGCTGCGCGAGGTGTGCCGGCAGCTCATGACCCTGTACCACGACATCGTGCCGCAGGAGATGGCGCCGTACTTCCGCGACGTGCACGACCACGTGACCCGGGTGATCGAGACCATCGACAGCAAGCTGGAGATGCTGGCGGTGGCGGCGCAGGTGAACCTGGCGCTGGTGACCGTGCGTCAGAACGAGGCGGTGAAGAAGCTGGCCGGCTGGGGCGCGATGCTGGCGGTGCCGACCGTGGTGTTCAGCATGTACGGCATGAACTTCGCGCACATGCCCGAGCTGCACTGGATGGGCGGCTACCCCGCGGTGCTCGCGATCACCGCCGGCGCCTGCGCGCTGCTGTACCGGCGCTTGCGCCGCGGTGGTTGGCTATAGCGCGCTAGTCGTAGACCCGATCCGGCAGCCAGGTCACCAGCTCCGGCCACAGCGACATGATCAGCAGCACCAACACCTGAATCGCCACGAACGGCACGATGCCGCGGTAGATCTGCCCGGTGCCGAGGCTGGGCGGCGCCACGCCGCGCAGATAGAACAGCGAGAAGCCGAACGGCGGCGTCAGGAACGAGGTCTGCAGGTTCATCGCGATCATCACGCCCAGCCACACCGGGTCCAGCCCCATCTGCAGCAGCACCGGCGCCACGATCGGCACCACCACGAACACGATCTCGATGAAGTCGAGGATGAAGCCGAGCAGGAACATCACCAGCATGACGATGACCATGGCGCCGATCACCCCGCCCGGTAGGTCGGCGAGCAGGCGGTGCACGGTCTCGTCGCCGCCGAAGCCGCGGAACACCAGCGAGAAGATGGCCGCGCCGATGAAGATCAGGAACACCATGGAGGTGACCAGCGTGGTCTGCTTCATCACCTCCAGCAGGCGGGCGAAGGTGAGCTGACGCTGGGCGATGGCCAGGACGATGGAGCCCACCGCGCCCACCGCGGCCGCCTCGGTCGGGGTGGCGATGCCGCCGATGATGGAACCGAGCACGGCCACGATCAGCACCAACGGAGGGATCAGCACCTTCACTACCCGCGCGGCCAGGGTAGCGCCGCCGATGCGGCGTTCCTCCGCCGGAATCGCCGGGCTCACCTCCGGTCGGACGATGGCGAGCAGCGCCAGGAACAGGATGTAGATACCGACCAGCAACAGGCCGGGCACGATCGCGCCGACGAACAGGTCGCCCACCGACACGGTGTCGGGGCTGAAGTTGCCACTCTTGAGCTGGGCCTGCTGATAGGCCGACGCCAGCACGTCGCCCAGCAGCACCAGGATGATGGACGGCGGGATGATCTGCCCCAGCGTGCCGGAGGCGCAGATGGTGCCGGCCGCCAGCGACGGGCTGTAGCCGCGCCGCAGCATGGTGGGCAGCGACAGCAGCCCCATGGTGACCACGGTGGCGCCGACGATGCCGGTGCTGGCGGCCAGCAGCGTGCCGACGATCATCACCGAGATCCCCAAACCGCCGCGGATCGGGCCGAACAACAGCGACATGGTGTCGAGCAGGTTCTCGGCCACCCGCGAGCGTTCCAGCATCACCCCCATGAACACGAACAACGGCACGGCGATCAGCGTCTGGTTGCTCATCACGCCGTACAGGCGGTTCGGTAGGGCATTGAGAATGGCCATGTCGAACACGCCGGCCATCTCGCCGAAGGCGGCGAAGATCAGCGACATGCCGCCGAGGGTAATCGCGACCGGATAACCCGCCATCAGCGCGATGCAGACGGCTACGAACAGGGCTAGCGCGATCCACTCCATCCGTGTTCCTCGTTGTTCTCGTTATCGTCGTCGCGGCTGGACGAGCTAGACCTGATCCTGGGCTTCCCGCGTGTGGCGCAGCGCGCCGGTGTCGCGGCCGGCGATCACCAGCAGCGCCTTGATGGCCTGGCTCAGGCCCTGCAGCACCATGAGCGCCGCCAGCAGCAAGATCGCGCTCTTCAGCACGTAGATGTACGGCAGTCCGCCCGTTTCCGGCGAACCCTCGCGCAGCCGCCAGGAGGCGGACACGTAGCCGAAACTGGCGAAGCCGATGAAGAGGAAGGTGGGCAACAGGAAGAACAGCGAGCCGAATAGATCCACCCAGGCCTGGGCGCGTGTCGACAGCTTGTTGTAGATGATGTCCACGCGCACGTGGCCGTCGTGCTTGAGCGCGTAGGCGGCGCTGAGCATGAACAGGAAGGCGTACATGTACATCACCGATTCCTGCAGCGCGATCGAGCCGGCGTGGAAGCCGTAGCGCAGGACCACGACGAGGAAGGTGACCAGAACCATCAGCAGCGACAGCCACGCGACCGAACGACCGATGGCTTCGTTCAGGCCATCGATGCCGCGGGCGATCAGACGGAGCGCGTTGAGCACGGCCAACCCCTCTTAGAGTCTTTTTTTATTGGGGAGTGCTCTTGAACGCTAGACGCCGGGTCCCACCCCGTCAAGGCGCGAACGGCTTCACCAGCTTAGGATTTTCCAGCGGTTGATCGGCGGATCGGCCAGGCCGGCGTCGATCCGCGTCTCCAGGCTGCCGTCGGCGTCCGAGTCGTAGAGATAGTAGGCCGGGCCGATCGCCGGCTTGATCTTCACCGCGTAGACGCGGCCGTTGACGCTGTATTCCTCGATCTCCGCCCAGTCGCGGCGAACGATGGTCACCGTCGGCTCCACCGCCTCGCCCTTGGACAGTTCCGCCGGCGGTGGCGGCGGTGTGACCACCGGCTCCTTGTCCTTCGAGGTCTGCGCGTGCAGCGGTCCGGCACACAGGCTGGCGAGCAGAAGGAAGGCAAGGGCAGGGCGCATCAGGTTCTCCTAAAGATCGAGCAGGATTTCCCGCTCAGCGCTCGAAGGCTCGAAGCCCCGGTGCTCGTAGTGGTCGAAGATGGCGTCGACCACTTCCTGCGGATGATCCAGCACCTGGTAGAGGTCGAGATCGGTGGCGTTGATCACGCCTTCCTTGACCAAGGTGTTCCTGAACCAGCCCAGCAGCCCCTCCCAGAACGGGCGATGCACCAGGATGATGGGGATTTTACGGGTCTTGCCGGTCTGCACCAGGGTCAGAATCTCGGCCAGTTCGTCCAGGGTGCCGAAGCCGCCCGGCAATACCACGTAGGCCGAGGCGTACTTCACGAACATCACTTTCCTGGAGAAAAAGTGACGGAAATTCAATGAAATATCCTGGTATGGGTTGCCCGCCTGCTCGTGCGGCAGCTGGATGTTCAAGCCGATCGACGGCGACTTGCCGCCGTAGGCGCCCTTGTTGAACGCCTCCATCAGGCCGGGGCCGCCGCCGCTGACCACCGAGAAGCCGGCGTCCGACAACGCGCGGGCGATCTCCTCGCCCAGCTTGTAGTAGGGGTGGTCCGGCGGCATGCGCGCCGAGCCGAACATGCTCACCGACGGCTTGATCTGCGCCAGGCGCTCAAAGCCTTCGACGAACTCGGCCATGATCTGGAAGATCTTCCAGGACTCTCGCGTCATCAGGGAGTCGTTGGGCACGTTGCGCCCGAGAAACTTGTCGTTGTCGCGCATAAAACTCCATACGCTGTACTGCCGCGGAAATCCTTCGCCGCGTGCTAGCAGCCTTTGTACCATATCGGCGCCGGCGAAGCCCTCCGAACCAGGGCTTCGCCGAGAGGCCGCGGCCGGCCGATGAGGCAGGCCGTGACTGCGCCGGCCGCCGGCGGTCTTGCGCCGGGCGGTTCTACAACACTAAGTCGATGAGGGGCCCCTCGTATGCGTATTCGTTCCGCGCTCGCCTTGCTTGCTCTGTTGGGGATGCCCCTGGCCGCTTCCGCCGATTTCGTGGCACTGAAAGCCGGTGCCTATGCCTGGCACGCCGATCCCAGCGGCTGGGTTCAGGACGAGGACGTGCCGGGTCAGGCCGGCCGCGCCGATCTCGAGGACGCACTGAACCTGGATTCCGAGCGCGGCTATGCGTTGTGGGTGGCGGTGGAGCATCCGCTGCCGCTGCTGCCCAACCTGAAGCTGCAGTACACCCCGCTGACGCTGGAAGGCTCCGGCACCATCGGCCGCGGCTTCAGCTTCGACGGAATCGACTTCCCCGGCGGTAGCGCGGTCGATGCCGAGCTCGAGCTGAACCAGACCGACGTCATCTTCTACTGGGAAGCGTTGGACAACGTGATCGACCTCGATCTGGGCATCAACATCAAGGTGCTCGACGGCAACGTCCGCGCGACCGGCGCCGCGGGTACGGCCGAGGACGACTTCACCATCCCGCTGCCGATGCTCTACCTCAACGCCGGCATCAACCTGCCGCTGACCGGCCTGCGCGTCGGCGTGGAAGGCAGCGGCACCGGCTATTCCGGCAACCGCGTGGTCGATGTGCGCGCGTCGATCAGCTATACCGTGGCCAAGATCCTCAACCTGGAAGGCGGCTGGCGCATGCAGCAGATCAAGCTGGACGATATCAGCGACATCAGCACCGACATCGAAGTCAGCGGCCCGTTCGTCGGCGCCTACCTGCACTTCTAGGTCAGCGAGATCTCGGAAAGCACACCGACATGACCGCCCGCCCGCGTTCCAGCAAAGCGTCACCGGCTATCGGCGACAAGCGCCAGGCGATCCTACGCGCCGCGCTGGAGGTGTTCGCCGAGCGTGGCGTCAACGGTGTCGCCGTGCCCGAGATCGCCGCGCGCGCCGGCGTCGGCACCGGCACGATCTACCGTTACTTCGACAGCAAGGACGTGCTGGTCAACGAGTTGTACCGCGCCGAGAAGCAGGCGCTGGGCGAGCGTCTCAACCGCGGCATCGACCCCGACATGGAGCCGTACGCGCTGTTCGTGGAGTTCTGGCAGCGGCTGACCGCGTTCGCGCGCGAGCAGCCGCACGCCTATCGCTTCCTCGAGCTGCAGGACCACCTGCCGTATTTGGATCCGGCCAGCCGCGCCCTGGAACGGCAGGTACTGACGCCGATCTACCTGCGCGTGCGCGCCCTGCAGAAGCGCGGCGTCTACCGCTCCGATATCCGCGCCGAGGTGCTGATGGCGCTGGTATGGGGGGCGTTCGTCAATCTGTTCAAGACCGAGCGCCAGGGCCTGGTGCTGCTCGGCGCCGAGGACATCGCCGCCGCGCGCGACGCCTGCTGGCGCATGTGCACCGCTTCCTAGGCCGGCGATCGCCGCCGCCTCGGCGCGGCGGGGATCTGTGGCAGAATCCTGGAACCTTTGGCTGCCGCCACGGAATCTGGCCATGACCGACGCCTCCAAGCCGCTGATCCTCGTCGACGGCTCCTCCTACCTGTACCGCGCCTATCACGCCCTGCCGCCGCTCTCCAACTCCCGCGGCGAACCCACCGGCGCGATGTACGGGGTGCTCAACATGCTGCGCAAGCTGGTCGACGAATACCAGCCGACCCATATCGGCGTGGTGTTCGACGCGCCGGGCAAGACCTTCCGCGACGAGCTGTTCGAGTCGTACAAGGCGCACCGTCCGCCCATGCCCGACGATCTGCGCGCGCAGACCCAGCCGCTGAAGGACATGGTGCGCGCGCTGGGCCTGCCGCTGATCGAGATCGGCGGGGTCGAGGCCGACGACGTGATCGGCACGCTGGCCGTGGCCGCGCGCAGCGCCGGCATGCGGGTAGTGATCTCCACCGGCGACAAGGACATGGCGCAGCTGGTGAACGAGGACATCACGCTGCTCAACACCATGAGCAACACCAAGCTCGACATCGAGGGCGTGCGCGCCAAGTTCGGCGTCGGGCCGGAGTGCATCATCGATTACCTGGCGCTGGTGGGCGATACCTCCGACAACATCCCCGGCGTGCCGCAGGTCGGCCCGAAGACCGCCGCCAAGTGGCTCAACCAGTACGGCTCGCTGGAGGGGCTGCTGGCGCACAAGGACGAGATTTCCGGCAAGGTCGGCGAGAAGCTGCGCGAGAACCTCGACAACCTGGCGCTGTCGCGCAAGCTGGCCACCATCCGCTGCGACGTCGAGCTGCCGCTCGCTCCCGCCGACCTTACCCGCGGCGAGCCGGATCTGGCGCGGCTCGAGGAGTTCTACCGGCGCTACGAGTTCACCAGCTGGCTGGCCCAGCTCAAGGACAGCCAGCCGCAGGCCGCGGCCGAGGCCGCGCAGCCGGCGGCCGTGGCCGCCGAGTACCAGACCGTCTGGACCGAGGCCGAGCTGGACGAGTGGCTGCAACGGCTGGCGCGGGCCGAGCTGTTCGCCTTCGACTTGGAAACCACCAGCCTGAACTACATGCAGGCCGAGATCTGCGGACTGAGCTTCGCGGTGGAGCCGGGCAAGGCGGCCTATGTGCCGGTGGCGCACAACTACATGGGCGCGCCCGAGCAACTGCCGCGCGACAAGGTGCTGGCGCGGCTGAAGCCGCTGCTGGAAGATCCCGAGCGGCTGAAGGTCGGTCAGAACATCAAGTACGACATGAGCGTGCTCGCCCGTTACGGCATCGAGCTGCGCGGCGTGGCCTACGACACCATGCTCGAGTCCTACGTGCTCGATTCCACCGCCACCCGCCACGACATGGACTCGCTGGCGCTGAAGTATCTGGGCCACCGCACCATTCACTTCGAGGACGTGGCCGGCAAGGGCGCCAAGCAGGTCACCTTCGACCAGGTCGGCATCGAACAGGCCAGCGCCTACGCAGCCGAGGACGCCGACATCACCCTGCGCCTGCACCACGAGCTCTACCCGCGGCTGGCCGCGATCGACGGCCTCAAGCGCGTGTTCCACGAGCTGGAGGTGCCGCTCATCGGCGTGCTGTCCCGGGTCGAGCGCAACGGCGTGCTGGTCGACCGCGGCATGCTCAAGGAGCAGAGCCGCGAGCTGGCCGAGCGCATGCTCGAACTTGAGGCCGCCGCCCACCGCGAGGCCGGCGGCCCGTTCAATCTCGGCTCGCCGAAGCAGATCCAGGAGATCCTGTTCGACAAGCAGGGGCTGCCGGTGCTGGAGCGCACGCCCACCGGGCAGCCTTCCACCGCCGAATCGGTGCTGGAGCAGCTGGCCGAGCACTATCCGCTGCCGCGGTTGATCCTCGATTACCGCGGCATGGCGAAGCTCAAGTCCACCTATACCGACAAGCTGCCGGAGCTGATCGACCCGCACACCGGGCGGGTGCACACCTCCTATCACCAGGCGGTGGCCTCCACCGGGCGGCTGTCCTCGTCCGATCCGAACCTGCAGAACATCCCGGTGCGCACCGCCGAGGGCCGCCGCATCCGCCAGGCCTTCATCGCCGCGCCCGGCTACAAGCTGCTGTCGGCGGACTACTCGCAGGTGGAGCTGCGGATCATGGCGCACCTATCGGGCGACCAGGGCCTGCTGCGCGCCTTCGCTTCGGGGCTGGACATCCACCGCGCCACCGCCGGCGAGGTGTTCGGCTTGTCCACCGCCGAGGTCAGCGACGATCAGCGCCGCGCCGCCAAGGCCATCAACTTCGGGCTGATCTACGGCATGTCCGCGTTCGGGCTGGCGAAACAGCTGGGCGTGCCGCAGAACGAGGCCAAGCGCTACATCGATCTGTACTTCCAGCGTTATCCCGGCGTGAAGGCCTATATGGACCGCATCCGCGAGCAGGCCCGGCAAGACGGCTACGTCGAAACGGTGTTCGGCCGCCGCCTGTACCTGCCCGAGATCACCTCGCGCAACGCCGCGCGCCGTCAGGCGGCGGAGCGCATCGCCATCAACGCGCCGATGCAGGGCACCGCCGCCGACATCATCAAGCGGGCGATGATCGACCTCGACGCCTGGCTGCGCCGCGACCATCCCGACGTGCGCATGGTGTTGCAGGTGCACGACGAGCTGGTGTTCGAGGTGCCCGAAGCCAAGGTCGAGGAGGTGCGCCGCGAAGTGGTGACGCGCATGGCCGCCGCCGGCGAACTGGCCGTGCCGTTGGTGGTGGAAGCGGGGGTGGGCGCGAACTGGGACGAGGCGCACTGACGGTAGCGCGCTGGCGCCGACCGCCAGGCGACGGACGCGGGATTCGGTCGGCGCGGCCGCTCGGGTATCCTCTGCGCTTCGGACGGTTCTTCAGGAAATAATAATTATGAAAACATTCCCCTCCACCGGCCGTTGCGGCCTTTTCCTGCGCCGGGGATTGTCGGTCCTGTTGCTGAGCGCGGCAGCGCCTTCGCTCGCGAGCGCCGCCGATCTGGTGCTGCCGCCGCGGTTGCAGGGCGTGGTGCCCGGCGATGCCGGCACGCGCTCATCGCATCCGGTGCACGCACGTATCGTCGGTGGCGTCGAGGCGGAGGAAGGGGCTTGGCCGGCCATGGTCGCCCTGGTGAGGGCCGACCGGCCCGACAATCGCGAAGCCCGGTACTGCGGTGGCAGCCTGATCGCGCCGAACTGGGTACTCACCGCCGCGCACTGCGTGCAAATGGTGGAACCCGGTGTGGTGGATCCGCCCGATCGGATCGAGGTGCTGGCCGGCACCAATCGCACGGACGAGGGCGGCCAGCGGGTCGCGGTAACCCAGGTGATCCAGCACCCGGGCTATGACTTCGAAACCATGAACCACGACATCGCGCTGTTGCGGCTGGCGCGGGCGCTGCCGCAGACGCCGATGGCGCTGGTCGACGCCGATACCTTGGACCTGGCCAGGCCCGGCGTGATCGCCACCGTTGTCGGCTGGGGTAGCACCATTGGATATGCTCCCGGCGAGGAGCACGGCCGCGAACATCCGGACGCACTGCGCCAGGTGGACGTGCCGATCGTCGACAACGCGGTCTGCAACGCGCCCGAGAGCTATGCCGGCGACATCACCGCCAACATGCTCTGCGCCGGCTACGCGGAAGGTGGCAAGGATGCCTGCCAGGGCGACAGCGGCGGCCCGCTGTACGTGCCGAACGGCAAGGGCGGCTACGTTCAGGCCGGTGTGGTCAGCTTCGGCGAGGGTTGTGCCCACCCCAACATGTACGGCGTGTATGCGCGCGTGTCGCAGTACGCGCTGTGGATCAGGAGCTACACCGATCCGGCCGAAGGCCCGAACGCCGCGCCCATCGCCTATGCCGGCGAGGACCGCACGGTGTCGGCCGGCGACGATGTGCGCATCGAGATGGGCGGAACCGATAGCGACGGCGCGCTGGTCGCGGCCGAGGTGGTGCAGACTGCTGGCTTGCCGGTCGACCACAAGACCACGCTCACCTACGACAACGGTGGGCTGAGTGGCGCCGTGCTCCAGTTCCAGGCACCGCTGGTGTTCTCGCCGCGCACGCTGACTTTCCAGCTGACGGTGCGCGACGACGGCGGCGCCACCCACTCCGATCGCGTGAACGTCACGGTCGAACCCAGGAAGGGCGGCGGTTCGCTGGGCGCGGCGACGCTGTTCGGCTTGTTCGGATTGGCGCTGGCGCGCCGGTTGCGCCGCGGCTGAGGAAGCGGCCGCGCATTCGGATGGAACTTCTTCTACCCGGGCCTGGTCTCATTCACCGAGCGCCAGTGCCCGGCGCGGCCCGTCCAAGTCCCCAACGTGACGGGCGCAACCGGCAACCCCAGCCGGTATTTCAGCCCCGAGTTCCATCCCCCCCGGACTCGGGGCTTTTTTCTGCTTCGGGAAACAGCCAGGCGTCGAGGCGGGCATGGGCCTCGTCCACGCCCAGCTTGGCCGTGGCCGAGAACAGCTGCGCCGTCGCCCACGGCGACAACTCGGCCAGCGCGCGCTGCACCTTGCGCAAGGTCTCCAGGCCGGCCCCGCGGCTGAGCTTGTCGGCCTTGCTCAACAGCACGTGCACCGGCCGATTCGCCTCGCGCACCATCTCCAGCATGCGCAGGTCGTGCTCGGTCAGCGGATGGCGGATGTCCATGATCAGCATCACGCCGCGCAGCGCCTGGCGCTTGCGCAGATACTCCGGCAGCGCCTTCTGCCACTGCGCGCGCATCGCCTCGTTGACCTTGGCGTAGCCGTAGCCGGGCAAGTCGATCAGCGCCACCTCCTCGGTGAGCGCGAACACGTTGATCTGCTGCGTGCGTCCCGGCGTCTTGCTGATGCGCGCCAGGCCGCGGCGTTGGGTGATGGTGTTGATCGCGCTCGATTTGCCCGCGTTGGAGCGCCCGGCGAACGCGACCTCGCGCACGATATGCGGCGGCAGCTGTTTGATGCTGGGCGCGCTGGTGACGTACTCGGCTCGCTGATAGATCGGATTCATGGCGGTTCTCGGTTGGGAGCTGGTGGCGGAACGCCGGACACGCGCTTGGCTCCGAGGCGCGAGTGTCGCAGATAGCCCGTGGACCTCCAAGCCAAATTGACCCCAAAAGGCCGCCGCTGGTATAACTGCGGCGGCCTGTCCCTCCCCTATGCGATCGCTAAGAATAGTCGGTGCGGCCCGGCAGGCCCTCGATGGCCCGCCGCGCAGGCACTCAGGAGTTGATCTCATGAAGAATTGGTTGATTGCGCTTGCCGCCGTCGCCGCCATCGGCTCGACGGGTGCTGCCTTCGCGCAGCAAGCCGATGCCGCCGCCGGTAAGCAGAAGGCCGCGGTCTGCGGCGCCTGCCATGGTCCCGACGGCAACAGCGCCAATCCTGAGTGGCCGAGCCTCGCGGGCTTGGGCGAGCGCTACATCGCCGCGCAGCTCACCGCTTTCAAGAAGGGCGAACGCAACGATCCGCTGATGTCGCCGCAGGCCCAGCCGCTGAGCGAGCAGGACATTCGGGATCTCGCCGCCTACTTCGCCACCCAGACCATGAAGCCGGGCGAGGCCGACGAGTCGTTGGTCAAGGCCGGCGAGCAGATCTATCTGGGCGGCATCCCGGCCAAGGGCGTGCCGGCTTGCGCCGCGTGCCACGGCCCGGCGGGCGCCGGCAACGCGCCGTCCGCCTATCCGCGCATCGGCGGCCAGCAGGCGGTGTACCTGGCCAAGCAACTGCAGGCCTATCGGGCCGGTACCCGTACCACCGACCCCAACCGCATGATGCGCGACATCGCCGGCAAGCTCTCCGACGAGGAAATCAAGGCGGTGGCGTCCTACGCCAACGGTTTGTACCGTCGTCAGTAAGCGCGGCTGAGTCCGCGATCGAGGATCTTGTCCGCCCGCGCCGCGGGCGGCATCACGGCGGCGTAGCCCGGTGAGGGGCACGCCGCCGATCCGTTTCCACGCTTGCTCCCGCCGTCGTCGGTAAACCACTCCATCCCTCCCCGCTACGTCGGCTTTCCGCGTTCCAGCGGCACGCTCGTTCCGCCCAAGGGGGGGCCGTATTGGCAAGCGCGGCCGGCGCGCTGCGCGGGCTACGTTGCGATGACGGCGCAGATCATGCGGGCAACTTCGCCAATCGGTCGCCATATTGGCCGGATAAACCTCCCCGACGGCGCCGGCCCCTAGCGTAAGCGACTGATGCCGCTACCTAAGTGCGGCTTACGCTTTGTTGATTTATTCCAAGATAGTGAAAAAATACCAATCCGAGATCATGTCGGCGGGGGGCCGCTCGTCATTCTCAGGCGGTGCCAGGCCAGTGTCTGACTGGCGGTAGAGCATCGACATCAATCAAGTTGGTCGGGGCGACCGGGATGCCTCGGCCTTGGGGGGATAATTTCGTGAATCGATTCATGACCGCGGCCGTCGCCGTGACGGCGCTCGCATCCAGTTCCGCGCTGGCTGCTCCGCATTTTCACGATGCGGGGCCCCATCTGACGCTCGGCGGCGCGTCGCTGGGCTGGACCACGCTGTCGAGCGTGCGCAATCCGGCCGCCAGCGAGTTCGCGATCGCGCCGGACGCCACCTTCCGCACTGGCATTGTCGGTTCGATCGGCATCAGCGCCGAGGTCGGCGACGTCGACAACTTCATCGACGACGTCGACCGCCTGCTCGATGCGCTCGACGAGGACAACCTATCCCTCTCCGAAGGCAATGCGTTGGCCAATGAATTCAACGCCTTGCTGCCGATCATGGGGCGCGACGGCTATCTGAAGGTGCAGGCCGGGGCGCAGGTGCCGCTGTTCCCGATCATCGTGCGCACCGGCGCCGGCGTGTTCACCTTCGACGCCAACGTCAGTGCCCAGGCCGGACTGCGGGTGCTGGACTCGCCGGTGACCTACAACCCGGTCAGCGAAGAGCTCGAGACCTCCTCGTCGCTCTACATCAAGGGCGTGCGGCTGACCGAACTGTCGCTCGGCTACGCCCGTCCGGTGTGGAAGAGCAACAACAACACGCTCACCCTCGGCGGCCGCCTGAAGTACCTGCAGGCAGCGATGAGCAAGCAGGTGATCGCGCTGGAAACGGTCAGCGACGACGACGTCGGCGACGTCGTGCGCGACACCTGGGACGAGAACGAGCGCACCAGCAACAACCTGACGGCCGATCTGGGCGCGGTGCTCAGCGGGTCGAACTACCGCATCGGGCTGACCGTGGCCAACCTCACCGAGCCGGAATTCGACTACGGCCGCGTCGGCACCAACTGCGCCAGCCTGACCGGCAACGCGCAGTTCAACTGCTTCACCGCGCTTTCCTTCGCCAATCGCATCAATCTCAGCGAAACCTGGACGCTGGAGCGTCTGGCCACCGCCGAGGCGGCGTTCCTGTTCGCCAATGGCGCCGGCAGCCTGTCGGTCGCGGTGGATCTGAACGAGGTGAACGATCCGGTCGGCGACGCCAACCAGTGGTTCGCCGCTGCCGTCTCCTACCTGCCGGAGAGCGCTTGGATTCCCGGTGCCCGCGTCGGCTACCGCAAGAATCTGGCCGGCAGCGAGCTGAGCATGGTTACCGCCGGCCTGACCTTCTTCAAGCGTGTTCATCTCGACGCCGCCTACGGCCTGGAGTCGACCAAGGTCGACGGCGACTCGGTTCCGCGCGTGTTCGCGCTGAATCTCGGTATCGAAATGAGCTTCTAGACAGTAGCGGATGTGGGGGGACACGGATATGGCATTCAATTACAAGGTTTTCGCCAGCGCGCTGGCGCTGGCCGGCGTGTTGGGCCTGGCCGGCTGCGGCAGCAGCGACAAGCAGGACGAGCCCAAGAATGGCGGCGGCAGCCGTGTGGTGAGCGCGCGCGCCATCGACGGCTATCTGGTGCGGGCGACGGTCTGGGCCGACCTCAACGGCAACGGCAAGCTCGAGGCGTTCGAGCCGCGCGCGTTCACCGATGACGACGGTTATTTCTCCTATAACCACCTGACCGGCACCGACTACTGCGCGGCCGACGCCAGCGCCGCCCAGGCGCGCTTCTGCCTGCGCTTGACCGGCGTGGGCGCCGACGAACCGGTGCTGCTGCGGGTGCGCGGTGGCTACGACAGCGCCACCGGCTTGCCGTTCAAGGGCATGCTCAGCATGCGCACCAGCGACCTGGATCCGAGCCAGCCCATGGTGGTGACGCCGCTGACCAGTCTGCTGGCCGAGGCGCCCTCGGATGCGTCCAATGTGAACCCGGATCGTCGTGCTGCCGGCAGCTCCGCGCTCGACGCGCTAATTAACAGCGGGCTGATCACCGGCCCGAGCGATGCCGGCGCGGATACGTACGCTGGATCGCCGAGCATGTTCTTCGTGTCGCAGATGCTGCAGTTGCTGAACCGCACGCTCGACACCGCGACCGAGACGGTTTCAATTCACCAGAACTTCGATGTCGGCGCCTACTACTCGGGGTTCAACGCCGGGATCATGGGCGAGATTGTCGGCGCTGGGGGGCTGGCGGGCAGGGATTTCAGCGCCGCGCTGCTGGTCGAGGACGACGTGGCTGCCCTGATGCAAAGGATCCTGGCCAAGCTCTCGCTGCTCAACCCCGACATGTCGGAAACCGATGTCAAGGCCTTGTTGCGGACGCTGGCGCGGTCGGTGAGTGAGCTGGCCGCCATCGCCGGTCTTCTCGATAAACTGCCCGTCGATCAGTTCACCGCGCAGCAGCGCGATGCCGTCGCGCGCTCGTTCGCGCTGGTGATGGAGGTGGTGCGCAACAACCCGGGCGGCGAGGCGGCTGATCGCCTGATCGCCTGGCTCAACAATCAGGTCACCGAAGCGGGCATCGGCAGCGATCTGCTCGGACTGGGCGGCGACGATGTCGATATCAGCTTGCTGATCGACGCCACCATCGACCCGAGCAGCAACACCGTGAGCGCCATGGCCAAGCTGCCGGAGGCGGTACGCAACGTGTTCTCGTCGGTGGTCAACACCTCCGTCGGCGTCAAGGTCGACAAGAACGACGAGCGCGGCGCGGCGCTGCTGTTCGTGTTCGGCGAGGCCGGCGCCACCTCCGGCGACATCAAGCTGTGCGTGCGTTACCAGGACGACAGCGGCGACTTCGACACCGGTAGCGCAAGCGACCCCAACGGCGCCTTGCTGCTCAACGGCCACTGGAGCCTGTTCGACAATCACAGCGTGGTGCTGGCCGTGGACGTGGTCGGCGGTGCCCGGCCGTTGATGGTCAAGGCCGTCGGCGCCAACGGCGGCGAACGGACCTACCGCTTCGACTTCGGCAGCGACCTGACCGAGTGGTCGGGTACCGCGCCGCGGGCCTTCTCGCCCGGCGACGTCCCGGTCAACGACCAGGATTGCCGCGACAAGCTGATCGCGCAGTTCGGTCCGGTCGGCTAACAGCTCCTGACCGCCATCGACAAACCCCGGGCAACCGGGGTTTTTTATTCCGCCGCCGCGCGCCGCCGGCGGCGCTGCCGGTGGTAGGTATGTCAATGTGGAACACCGCCGTCCCCGCACCGGTCTAAGCGACTGCGCTTGCTTGCGGAAGATCGGGCTGGCCAGAATGTCGTCGTGGCCCGCACGGAGTCGCCGCGGGTGGGGATTCCGCAACATTAGAAGGAAATGAGAATGACGCAACGAATCACGCGCTGGTGCCTAGCCCTCGTGCTGTCGCTGGTGGCGACCGCCGCGCTGGCGGCGGCCCCCGAGGCCGGCAAGGACTACGTGGTGCTAGAGCGGCCGCAATCGACGGTCGACCCCAACGTCGTCGAGCTCAGGGAGTTCTTCTCCTATGGCTGCCCCCACTGTTCCACGTTCGAGCCGCGCTTCAAGCAGTGGCTGAAGCAGGCGCCGGTGCCGGTCAAGTTGGTGCAGGTGCCGGTGGTGTTCCACGAAAGCTGGGCGCCGTTGGCCAAGGCGTTCTATGCCGCCGAGGCGCTGGGCATGCTCGATAAGCTGCACCGGCCGCTGTTCGACGCGATTCACGTCAACAACCTCAAGCTGCGCAACGATGAGAGCGTCGTCGACTTCTTCGTCCAGCAGGGGGTCGCCCGCGACAAGGCCGAGGAGGCCATGAAGTCCTTCCACGTCGACACCAACATGCGCCAGAACAAGCGCTTGCTGCGCGACTACCGCATCGAGAGCACGCCGTCGGTGGTGGTGAACGGCAAGTACCTGGTATCGCCGAGCGGCGCCGGCGGGCAGCCGCGCATGCTCGAGGTGATCGACGCGCTGGTACGGCAGGAACACGCCGCCATCGCCAAGCAGAAGCAGTAATCGGTGGGCAGGAAACTGTGAAGGCGGTCACGGGCGGGGGTGACGCATTCCCCCGCCCGGCGCCTTGGACGCATGCTAGGTTGACGCCACGTTCGAGTAGTCAAGGCGGATCGACCGCATGTACAACCGCACGAGTGAAGCATTGAGCGCCCGGTCCGGCGCGGACGATCAGAGTAGGTCCCAGCAGGAGGCGGCGGTGAGTGACTCCCCCCGCAGTCTGCGGGTCATGACCTACAACATCCAGACCGGTATCGAGACCAGCTACTACCGGCACTACGTTACTCGTGGCTGGCGGCATTTCCTGCCCGATACCTCCCGGCGCGGCAACCTGGATCGTATCGCCGAGGTGATCGGCGACTACGACCTGGTCGGCTTGCAGGAAGTCGACGGCGGCAGCTTCCGCAGCGGTTTCATCAATCAGGTCGAGTATCTTTCCAACCGTGCCGGCTTTCCGTTCTGGTATTCCCAGACCAACCGCAACATCGGCAAGCTGGCGCGCCACAGCAACGGCTTGTTGAGCCGGTTGCGGCCGGTCGAGATCCGCGAGCACAAGCTGCCCGGGATGATTCCCGGCCGCGGAGCGTTGGTGATGCGCTTCGGCGGGCCCGGCGAGAGCCTGGCGATCGTGCTGGTGCACCTGGCGCTGGGGCAACGCACCCGCCTGCAGCAGCTGGCTTACTTATCAGAAGTTATCAATTCCTACGACCACGTCGTGGTGATGGGCGACTTCAACTGCATTTCGCGCAGCCGCGAGTTCGACCTGCTGCGCAGCCGCACCAACCTGTCCGAACCCATCCACGACCTGCACAGCTTCCCGAGCTGGCGGCCGCAGCAGAACATCGACCACATTCTGGTCTCGTCCAGCCTCAAGGTCATCAGCGCGACGGTGCTCGATTACCCGCTGTCCGATCACCTGCCGGTGACCATGAAGATCTCGCTGCCAGAGCAGGTGGCGCTGGTTCCGTAGAGTCTCGGGGCCGCGCGGGGCGTGTCGCGCCCAGGTGCGCGTCAATCGGCGCCGGGCGTGAGCACGCCGCGCTGCCAAAGCGCGCGGAACTGCGGTGCCGCCAACGGCCGGCTGTAGACGTAGCCTTGGATCAGGTCGCAGCCGTGCTGCTGCAGGAACGCCAGCTGCTCCCCGGCCTCCACGCCTTCCGCCACCACCGACAACTGCAGCTGCTTGGCCATGGCCAGGATGGCGATGACGATGGCGCGATCGTTGACGTCGGTGAAAATGTCCTGGATGAAGGAGCGGTCGATCTTCAGCACCGTCACCGGCATGTGCTTGAGCTTGCTCAGCGAGGAGTGACCGGTGCCGAAGTCGTCCACCGCGATGCCGATGCCCAGCTCCCGTAGCCGCTGCAGCAGCGGCAACTCGCCGGCGGCATTGCGCTCCATGAGCGCGCTTTCGGTGATCTCCAGCACCAGCTGCTCGGGCTGCAGACGATAGCGTTGCAGCGCGTTCTCCAGGGTCGTGGCGAGCCGGGTATCGCGCAGCTGCAAGCCGGAAACGTTGACCGATAGCCGCGGCGGCGTGCCTTCGTGGGTGGGCCAGCGGCTCAGCTCGGCGCAGGCGCTCTGCAGTACCCACTCACCGAGCGGTACGATCAGGCCCGCTTCCTCGGCGATCGGGATGAACTGATCGGGACGCACCGGCCCGAGTTCGGCATCGGTCCAGCGCGCCAGCGCTTCGGCGGACACGATGCGGTGGTCGCCCGGCCGCACCAGCGGTTGGTAGTGCAGCTCGAAGTCGCCGTTGTCCACCGCGCGGCGCAGGCGGCTGCGCAGCACGCTGCGCCGTGCCGCCGACTCCTTCAGCGCATGGCTATAGCGCCCGGCACTACCGGGTCCGCTTTGCTTGGCATGGAACAGCGCCATTTCCGCGAAGCGAATCAGACCCTCCACTTCGGTGGCGTCGTCCGGGTAGCAGGCGATGCCGGTGCAGCAGGACAGCCGCAATTCCTGGCCGGCGATCAGCACCGGCTGATCGAGCGCCTCGCGCACCCGCTGCGCCAGTTCGTCGGCTCGCCACTCGCCGGGCATGGTGAGCAGAAACTCGTCGCCACCCCAACGGCCCAGCAGTTGCCCCGTCGGCAACAGCGACTGCAGACGCTGGCTGGCCGCGCGCAGTACGGCATCGCCCACGTCGTGGCCGAGCAGGTCGTTGACCGTCCCGGACTCGTCCAGATCGAGCAGCGCCACCGTGAGCGAGCCGTCGTGCGTCTTGAGCTGATTCTGCAGCAGTGCGCGCAGCCGGGTGCGGTTGGGTAGGCCGGTCAGCTCGTCGTAGAAGGCGAGGTGAAAGATCGTTTCCTCATGATGCTTACGCTGCAGCGCGCTGGCGAATACCTCACCGGCCGCGCGCAGGAAATGCACTTGATCGGCGGTCCAGACCCGGCCGGGCTGCGCCGAATCGAAGCCGATGAAACCGTGTACCTCGCCGGAGAACGTGATCGGCACCGCCACCACCGATCCGACGCCGCGCTCGGCGAAGATCCGGCGTTCGGCTTCCGCTCCCGAAGGCAGATCGGCGATGTCGATAAGTTCTATCGGCCGGCCCGACAGCAGACGGCGCAGCAGCCACGGGAACTGCTCGGAAGGGATGAGCTTGCGGTAGCCCAGCTGGCAGGCGACGTCCGGCCGGTGCCAGCCGTGGCTGTTGACCATGTAGCGGGCCTGGTCGACCAAGCGGTAGATATAGGCACGCTCGACCTGGAAGTGCTGCCCCATCTCGGCCAGGGCGCGATCGATGGCGGCATCGATGCGCTCCGGCGCGATGTTGATGAACTGCGCCGACAAGCGGCCCAGCCGCCGCTCCATGTCGTAGCGCTGCGCCAGCGCCGCGTCGGCGGCGCGGTGCTCGGTGACGTCGCGGGCGATCCACAGCACCTGGGCGATGCCGCTCATGGGATGGATGCGCGCGTTGTAACGGCGTACGCCTAGAGGCAGTGCCAGCGGGTGCTCGAATTGGGCCGGCGCGCCGCTGCGCAGCACCTCGGCGACGCAGGCCAGGCCACGCTCGCCGATATCGGGGCCCAGGATGTCGCCGAGGGTGCGGCCCACCAGGGTCCGGGCCAGGCGGTCGGTTCGTCCTCCCGCAGCCTTCAGGCAGCGTCCGTCGGCATCCAGCACCAGAATCACGTCGCTGGACGCGGCGAGTACGGCCCGCAGTTCGAGTTCGGTAAAAGCGGAGATGCCGGCCGCCGGGTGGGCCGAATCAGTGGCGGAATCGGCATGAAGCCGTTCGGGGGCGCTCACGGGGTGCAGCTCTCCCTGTGTCACGGCTTCCTTGCCTGGCGCGCGATCAGCGCTTCGTTGTTTTGTCCGGCTGCTCCGGTGGAGCGAGAGAAGATGGCGCACCCGGCAGGATTCGAACCTGCGACCTTCGGCTTCGGAGGCCGACACTCTATCCAGCTGAGCTACGGGTGCTGAGCAAGCGCATAGGATAACGGCAATTACGGACACCTCCAAGTCCGGCGTGACGAAGGTCGCCGCTCGGGCGCCCACGACGCGGCGAAACCCGCGCTACGTGCCGGGTGCGCAGTTTCCGCTCCAAGCCTTTGCCGCTATACTCTGTGCCTTCGCGCCGCCCGGTCCCGCGGTAAATCTATGTTTCGGGCGGATGAGTAGACGACGGGAGCGTACCGTGGCTGGTCAGCAAGACAAGAGTTTCGTCCGGACTTTCGTGGGGGTTATTGCGGTTCTGGTGGTCGTCACGATCGTGCTGATCGTGCTGGCCGGTCGTACCGGGTTGACTCCTGGTGCGCAGGAAGAGCGTCAGGAGCTGGCTCGCGAGCGCGCCGAGCAGCGGCTGCAGCCGATCGGCGCGGTGCGGGTGGGCGGCGAGCCCATGCCGGAAGTGTTCCAGGCGCAGGCGGCCGCGGCCGGCCCGCGTAGCGCCGAGGATATCGTTCAGGGCGTTTGCGGCGCCTGCCATAGCACCGGCGTGATGAATGCGCCCAAGATCGGCGACGAGGCGGCCTGGAAGGAGCGCATGGGCCAGGGGCTGGACACCGTGGTCAAGCACGCCATCACCGGTATCCGTGGCATGCCGCCCAAGGGTGGCGATACCAGCCTGTCCGACGACGAGGTGCGGTCGGCGGTGCTGCTCATGCTCGAGAAGAGCGGTATCTCCGCTCAGTAAACGGGCGGGATCGCTTCGTTTCGTACCGAAGGCCGCGTGCTCCTGTACGCGGCCTTTCCTTTTTTTGGATGTGGCAGGCAATGGATATGCGAGGCCATCTGGTCACCCTGCTGGTGGGTCTGAGCGCTTGCGCTCCGGCGTGGGCGTTGGACGCCTCGGTGCAGGTCGAGGTCGGCGTCCGCGACGACGACTTCGAATGGAGCATCGCCGACACCGACGGTCATCCCAACGTTCTATCCGAACTGCGCTGGCGCGATCTCCGCACCCGCCAACTCGGCGTGACGGCCGAGCTGGCGCCGAGCGGGCCGCTGCTGTACCGCGTCCGTGCCGCATACGGCGATAGCTACGCCGGCGAGGTGAGAGACTCCGACTATCGCGAGGGCGGACGGCGCCAGGAGTATTCCCGTTCGATCAGCAGCGCGCGCGGCGGGCGCATGACCGAGTTCCGTTTGGCGCTGGGCTATCCGCTCGGTGGTCGTGGCGCCGATTCGGTAGGGTGGTCGCTGGTGCCGCTGGCGGGGTTGGATTACCGCCGTCTCGATCTACACCTGCGTGACGGCCGCCAGGAGGTGAACTCGCCCGAGGTGCCGGTACCGCTGGGGCGCTTCGAGGGGCTGGACAGCTGGTACAAGGCGGAGTGGCTGAGCCCCTGGGTCGGTATTGAGGTCGCACGACGGCAGGCGAACGGGGTGGCCGTTCAACTCGGGTTGGAGCTGCACCCGCTCGCTCAATATTCCGCCGAGGCCGACTGGAATCTGCGCACCGACCTGGCTCATCCGGTCAGCTTCGAGCACCGTGCCTGGGGTTACGGTCTGGTGACCAGCCTTGGGTTGGCCTACCAAACGCGTGACCGCCGCTGGGATTTGGCGGCGCGGCTGAGCTGGCAGCGCTGGCGCACCGAGGACGGCGACGACGACGTCTACACCGCCGACGGCCGTATCCTGCGCACCCGCTTCAACGGCGCCGACTGGCGCAGCCGGGCGATCAGCCTGTCCGCGATCTACCGCTTTTAAGCCCGATACGCTGGTTCCCCCTTCCAAGGCCATGCCGTTCCCCACTACGAGGGGAAGAACTCGATCGGGTAGGTCACCGTCACCGTATCGACGTCCTTGGCGCCGAAATCGAAGCGTTTCACCCGTAGCGTGAGTTTCTGCTCGAGATCGGCATCGCGCAGATCGCTGGAGACGATGCCGATGTTCAGCACCTCGCCGCTGGGCGCGATGGTGAGCCTGAGCACCAGCTTGCCTTGCAGGGTCGGCTTCTCGCGCAGCGCGCGGTTGTACAGCGCGTAGATCGCGCTCTTGTTGCGATCGAACACCAGCTGGATTTCCTCGTCGGTGCGGCCGGCGCGCTTGTTGCGGTTGCCGCTGGCGCCGGCGCCGGCGCCGCGGGCGTCGGTGGTGCCGATCGGGCTGGCGACCTGGGCCACGTTGCGCCCGCCCAGGCCGTTGCCGCCACCGCCGCCGGTGTCGCGGCTCAAGCGGCTGGTGTTGATGCCGCCGCTGCCGTCGCCGACCTTGGCGGTGAGCAGCGAGCGCTCGGTCTTGGGCGCGTCGTTGCCGGCAACCGAGAGCGGGCCCTGGCTGAGCTTGCCGGCCGACGGCTCGGCGCGCAGCGCCTTGAGCGAGTCGCGCATGGCCAGCAGCCCCGAGTTGCGCGCCTGCTCGCGCGCACTGGGCGCTTCCGGCGCGGGCTGGGGTTTGGCCACCGGTTTCGGCGGCACCGGCTTGGGTGTCGGTGCCGCCACTTCGTGCCGCGGCGCGCGCTGGGCCTCGATTTCCGGCGGCGGTGGCGGCGGCGGCGTGGGTTGCAGCACTAGCTGGGTGTAGCGCGGTGGCTCGACCAGCGGCGGCGGCGCGAGCGGGGGTAGCGGCAGGTACGGCAGCACCAGGCCGAGGATCAGGAACGGTATCCCCACCCATAGCAGGATGCGGCGGAAGCGGCGCTCGTCCTCCTGGTCTATCGACCAGGGCAGGATCGGGGTGCGGTTGAGGTGCTCGGCGGTGACGCTCACATCAGCCTCCCTGGCTCGCCTTCTGCAGCACCGCCAGCGACACGCGGCTGTAGCCGGCGTCGGCGGTGGTGGCGATGACCTTCCTCAGCAGCCGGAACGGAATGGTCTTGTCGCCCATGATGGTGATCTCGCCCTTGTCCGCGCCGCCGGCCGCCTGGGTGTGCTGGAGCAGCGCCGCGCGCAGCGGCGCGAACACGTGGCCGGTGTCGCCCAGTACGGCGTCGATGCTGCCGACCGGCTGGCCCTGCAGCAGGATGTTCTCCGCGGTGACGGTGATGGTGAGGGTCTCGCGGCCGCGCTGATCGGCCAGCGATTCCGGCAGCGCGACGTCGCGGCTGGTGGTCACCTCCTGGAAGTCGGTGGCGTTCACCAGCATGAAGAACACCAGGATGGTGAAGATGTCCATCAACGACACCAGGTTCAGCATGGCCGGCTTGGCGCGGCGGTGCCGGCGGTCCATCCGGCGGGCGCGGGGCGACTGCTCCATGGTTTCAGCTCCTTCTTTGCGCCGCGGGCGCGTCACCCAGGGACACTTCGGGGAACAGCTCGCGCATGCTGACCCGGCCGTCCTCGGCCGTGGTGGGCACCACGCGCACGGTGTCCATGATGCTGACCAGCCGCTCGTAGTCGACCTCAGGCTCCAGCAGCAGCGTGGCCTGGCGCCGTTCCGGCGCCGCCGCCTTCAGCTTCCGCAGCGCGCTGGCGAGGGTGGGCAGGTCGTAGTCGCCGTCGACGTTGGGAATCTCGGTCAACCGTCCGCCCGCCTGGTCGGCTAGCAGCAGCCGGTCGGCGCGGACGATGATCTCCAGCGGCAGCGGCGGTTCACGTCCGCCCGAAGCCACGCCCTGGGGCATGCTCAGCTCGAGGATGGTGATGCGCGAGAACACCACCATCATCAGCAGGAACGGCACCAGCACCACCATCAGGTTCATGAAGGCGGTGATGTTCAGCTCCTGCGGCTCGGGTCCGCCCTTGCGCATGCGCCGGCGCATCAGGCCGCCTCCTGTTGCGGGACGGCGCGGTCCTTGATGCTGTTCACCACCTTCACCGCCGCCATCTCGAGACTGTCCACCAACTGCGTGGTCTTGGCTTGCAGGAAGGCGTGCACCAGCAGTAGCGGGATGCCGACGATCAGGCCGAAGGCGGTGGTGTTCATGGCCACCGAGATCGAGGAGCTGAGCAGCTGCGCCTTCTCGTTGGGGTTGGCCAGCGAGATCGAACTGAAGGCGCTGATCAGGCCGATGATGGTGCCGAGCAGGCCGAGCAGGGTGGCGATGTTGGCCAGCGTCGCCAGGTAATGGGTGCGCTTCTCCAGCCTGGGCGTGACCTCCATCAGCCCTTCTTCCATGGCCATCTCGATTTCCTGGCGGTTGTCGGTCTCGCTCATCCGCGCCAGGCCGTAGCCGACGATCTGGTGCAGCGCGGTGTCGTTGCGGTCGGCCAGCGCCTTGGCCTCGCGCAGCCGCCCGCTCTGCACCAGCGGCAGCAGCGCGTCCCAGGCGCGACGGTTCTGGCGCTTGGCCCGGCTCAGGTAGATGTAGCGCTCCAGGGCGATCGCCAGCCCCAGCGCCATCACCGCCAGGATCGGGTGCATGAACGGGCCGCCTTCCTGGTAGAAGCGCACGACGGTGTTGTAGACCTCCATATCCTCGATCTCCTGTAAGCCCTGGAAAAAGCGGTGCGCGGCTAGCGGGTGGCCTGCATCGCGTCGTAGTACTTCACCTCCCGGCGGAACACCTCCGGGTCCAAAGGCGTCAGCCCCTCGCTGAACATGCCGCTGGAGGGCGAGGGCGCGGCCTCGCCGAGTTCGGCGCTCTTCCACGGCACGATGTAGAGGGACTTCGGCAGCTCCTGATTGCCGATCACGGCCATGCCCGCCAGCCGCCGCTCCTGCTCGGTCTCGGCGACAGCCGCGGCCGGCAGCAGCAACAACAACGGAATCAGGATTCGGATCGATCGGGTCATCGCGTACCCCCGGGCAGCCGCCGCTGCAGGTCGGCGATCCATTGCGTTACTTGTTGGTCCTGCCCCGGCACCAGGCGCTGGTAGTGCTGGTAATGCTCTAGCGCGCACGCCGGCTGGTGCAGGTAGAGATCGCACAGGATCCCGAGGTTGAGATGCCCCGGCGCGTAGTCCGGGTGGGCGCTGAGCAGACGCTGGTACAGCGTCTTGGCCTCGTCGAACCGACCGCCGCGACGGTTCAGGATCGCCAGCCAGTTCAGTGCCGCGGGATGCTCGGGAGCCTTCGCCAGAGCCTGCGTCAGCGCCGCTCTGGCCTCGTCTTGCTTATCCAGGTGGATATAGGCGATGGCCAGATTTACAAGCACGCCCGGCAGGTCCGGACGGCTTCGGCTGACCGGCTCGAGTAGCTCCACCGTCTGCCGGTAGCGGGCCTGCTGCAGCAGGGCCACGCTCTGGCGGAAGGCCGCCTCGCTGACCGGGTCGGCGGCCGAGGTCGGTTCCGGGTCGGGCAGGCTGGGATTGCCGGCGCAGCCGCTCAGCAGCAGCGCCAGCAGCAGGGACTTAGCGGATGGAGTCGACAAAGCTCTCGCTCCTCTCGGCCTTGGCGTAGCGGACCGGGATCAGCTTGGCCAGCTCGGCGTAGCTCTTCTGTATCCACGGGTCGTAGAGGCCTTGGGTGGTGCGGCGGATGTTCAGCTCGTGCACCTGGATGGCCTTCTCCTCGAACGGCAGCGCTTCCTCCTCCAGCAGCAGCCGATACTCGGCCAGCGCCTCGTCCTTGAGGCCGCGCGGCGGCTCCGAATCGAGCAGGGCGCGGGCGAAGTCGGCGTACAGTGCGCCGATGGCGTAGCTGGCGGCGGTACTGATCTGGGCTATGCCGTACTTATCGGCCGCGCTGTACGCCTGCAGCGCCTGCTCCAGCAGGGTTTTCTTGCGCAGCAGGTTCTTCTGCAGCGGCTCGACCAGCCGCACCGCGCGCGCGGCGTCGCCGAGTTCTTGCGCCAGCGCCAGGCTCGCCTGGCCGGCCAGGAAGCGGGTGCGCTCGTTGCGTTCGTCGCCGGCGGCGGCCTCGGCCTGGATCAGGGCCCGGCGCAACCGGCGCAGCGCATCGTCGTCGTTACGCTGCTCGGCCAGCTCGATCAGCTGCTGGCGCGCTTCCAGCGCTTGCGGCGCGGGGCGCGGGAAGCGCTCGATGTAGCTCGACAGCACCCGTTCGGCCGCCTTGAGGTCGCCGGCCTCGCGGCGTAGCTCGGCGGCGCGCAGCAGCGACTCGCGCTGCAGCGCGGGGCTGCCCAGCGTGGCCAGGCGCTCGAACTCGTCGGCGGCGCGCGCGGTCTGCCCGCTTTCCACGTAGGCCACCGCCAGCCGGCGCGTGACTTCGGCCTGCTGCGGGTGGTCGGGGTAGTCCCTGCGCAGTCCCTCCAGCACCGCCGTCGCTCGTGGCCAGCTCTTCAGCTCCAGGTAGGCGGCGGCGGCATCGAAGCGGGCGGGAACGGCGATGTCGGGGCTGGCGGCGGCCTCGGCGGCATGCAGGAACAGGCGGGCGGCGCCGTCCAGCGCGCCGCTGTCGCGGTGCTGCCGGCCCTGCTGGTACAGCGTGGCCGCCAGGCGGTCGGCGAGGGATTCGCGTAGGTCCGGGCTGGCGGCATCGGTGGCTAGGGCGCGGCGGTAGGCGTGTTCGGCGTTGAGCAGATCGCCGGCGTCGAAGGCGGAATGGCCGATCACGGTCCAGGCGGTGAGTTGGGCGGCGGCGTCGCCGCGTTTGCTCTCCAGCAGCGCCCGCGCCGCGGCCACGGCGGTCTGCTCGTCGCCCAGGTCGAACACCTGCTGCGTGGCGTGCGCGAGCGCCGCGGCGGCCTTGGGATGCTGCGGGAAGCTTTCGGCGAAGCGGCGCGCGCTCGCCACCGCGCGCCGCTGCCATTGCAGCCGTTGCTCGCCGCTCAAGGTCTTGGCATGGGCGTCGAAGGCCTGCAGCGCGGCGTAACCGGCCTCGGCGGCGCGGCCGTTGCGGTTGTAGCGGTAGGCCACCTGCTGGTACTGCTCCACCGCTTCCGGGTAGCGCTCCTGCTCGTACAGCAGCTCGGCGTAGAGGAAGCGCATTTCCTGCGCGGCGGAGCCGTGCGGGAAGTTGCTCAGGTAGCGCTGGTACCAGTCGCCGGCCAGCTTGTAGTCCGGCGCCTTCTTCTCCTTCTGCGCCAGGGCATGGTAGTGGCGGGCCAGGTCGCGCAGGCTGGACTGCAGCTGCGCAACCACCTTGGGGTGAGCGGCCGGATCGCGGCCCTGCCAGTACGGGCTGCGCAGATCGAACAGGCGCACGTAGGCTTGCTGCGCCTCCAGCACCTGGCTGGGGAAGTTGCCCTTGCGGTAGCTGTCGATGGCGCGTAGCTGGAACTCCGGCGCCTGATCGGCGTTGGGATAGGCGGCGACGAAGGCCTGATAGGTGCTGGCGGCGTCGGAGTAGCGTTCCTTCTTCAGGTATTCCTCGCCCAGCGCCTCGTACAGGGTCAGTTCGTGGCGGCGGCTGCCGCGCATGCGGAAGTACTCGGCCACGGTCTCCGGGCCGTCGAGGTAGGCGAAGCTGAGGCTGATGGCGCGCAGCGCGTCCTCGGTCTGCTCGCGGTCGGCGCGGCTCAAGGCGTCGAGGTCGAGCTTGCCGTTCACGGCGCGGCGGTCGATCAGCTCCAGGAACAGGTCGATGCCTTCGAAGTACTGGCTCTGCTTGAACAGCGACCAGCCGCGCTTGTACAGCGCCGTGAGGTAGAAGGTCGTGCTCGGGCCCTGGCCGAGCACGGCGCGGTAGGCCTGATCGGCGCCGCGGTAGTCGCGCCGCGCGAACCGCATCTCGCCGCGGCGGAACTGCGCTTCCAGCGTCAGCGGGCTGTGCGGGTAGCGGCTCACCAACTGGTCCAGGGCCGCCAGCGCCTTGTCCGGCAGGCCTTCGTTGTCGTAGGCGCGCGATAGCTGGTAGAGCACCTCGTCGTTCTTGGGGTGGTAGGGATAGGCCTCGAGCCGTTGCTCGTAGAGCGCGATCACCCGCTGGTTCTCGGTGCGCGGCTCGTCCTTGTCCGCGGCCGCGGCGCGGCGCGCCTCGCCTTCCTCCAGGCTCAGGTCGGCCAGCCGACGCAACGCCTCGGCCTTGAGCATGGGATCGTCGCCGTGTTCGAGGAAGCGCTCGTAGCCTTGGATGGCGCGGTTGCGATCGGCGGCACTGCCGGCGGGTAGCTGCGGCAGCGGTTGCCGCTCCAGGTCGGCCAAGGTGGGGGCCGGTCGCTCCGCCGGCTGCTGGGCGCAAGCGGCCAGCAACGGCAGCAGGGGGAGATAGACGTGGCGTTTCATGGCGTCGACTTCTCCGCTGGTCGCTCGGCGGCCGGGTCGTAAAGCTGGGCCATGGCGAAACGGGCCTGGGCGATCTGGGCGCGCAGGTTGTCGCGCCGCGCCCCCAGTTCCTGCAGCGCGCGCAGGTCGAGCAGCTGGCGCTGGCGCGCCAGGGCGGCGTCGAGCCGCGGCATGGCGTTGTCCAGCCGCAGCCGCAGGTGCTCGATCTGGCCGGCCAGGGCATCCAGCCGCCGCCGCGCCTCGGCCGGGGTTTGCAGCAGGCTCTCCTGGCCACTGCGCAGGTCGGCGAACGCCTTGTCCAGGACGGCCAGCTGCGCGGCGCTGGGTTGCCTGGCGAGCAATGCCTCGCGCTGGGCGCGCAAGCGCTCGGCGTCGAGCGCCTGCAGCCGGCTGGACGTGACCGGCTGCACCGCGTTCAGCCGTTTCACGCTGGCGGCGTGCAGCTCCTGGTAGCCGTCGAGCTGGACCTGCCAGTAGCGCAGATTGGCCTGCAGGGTCTCGAGATCCTGGTAGTCCTTGAGCGCGCGGCGGAAGCCGTGGCTGGCCAGCAGCTGGCCGAGGTAGGCGTTGCCGGGTAGCTGTCGCAGCGGCGGCAGCTCGTCGCCGCGCGGATCCAGGCCGCGCACCGCCGCCAGCAGCTCGCCGCGTTCGACCGCGGCCATGGCGTCGCCGATGCGCGCGACTTCGGCTTCGAGGGCCGTGACCGCCGCGTCGTAGGCCTCGGCGGCCTGAGCGCGGGCTTTCAGTTCGGTGAGGACGAAGGGCAGGGCCAACCAGGCTTCCTGCACCGCGGGGTCGCTGACCGGCCGGCTGGTCAGCTCCTGCCAGGGCCGCAGTGCGTCCTGGAAGCGTTGCGCGCTGACATCGGCCCAGCCCACGCCGAGCAGCGCCTGGTTGGAGTGCGGGCCATGCAGCCGCACCCGCTGCAGCGCTTGCTTGGCCTGGTCGGGACGCTCTTGCAGCAGGGCTTGGGCGATGGCCAGATTGGCCTTGTCGCGCAGCGCCGCCAGCTCCGGCGTGGCCGCCTTCATCTTGCCCAGCCGTTCCAGCTCCGCCACGCCGGCGTCGAGCTGACGGCTGCGGATCAAGGCGATGCCGAGGTTGTAGCGCGCGTAGGGCTCGTCCTTCGCCAGCCCTTCCCAGGGCTGCAGCACCTTGGCGGCGGACTGGTAGTCGCCCTGCTGCAGCAGCACCAGCGCGCCGAGCAGCTGCTGGCGGCCGCGGAACTCCGGCGGCAGGTTGCGTCCCATGCGCTGCAGCGCGGCGCTGGCCTGATCCAGGCGGCCGCGTTGGAACGCCAGCCGCGCCAGGTAGTACCAGGCGCGGTCGCGCACCTCGCCGGGCACGTCATCGGTGAGCAGCTGACGGAAGATGGCCTCGGCGGAGTCGGTCAGGCCGTAGGAGAGCTTGAGGCTGCCCTGGAGCAGTTCGGCCTCGGCCCAGTCGCGCGGCGCGCGTGCCCGCGCCTGCGCGGCCATGATGCGGGTGAGCGCGGTGAAGTGGTCGTCCTGGTAGTAGTGGAACAGGCTTTCGCCGTAGGCGGCGTCCTCTACCCGGCCGGCTTCGGCCGCGGCCAGCGCCGGGGCGAGCGCCAGACAGCTCAGCCAGGCGAGGCGGCGCAGGGCGGCGGCCATGCTCACCGCCACTCCCGCACCACGAACTCCGGCTGCAGCCGCCGCTCCAGGTCGGCGATCTTCAGCTCCAGGGTTTGCGGCCCGAAGCCCTTGCGCAGCTTGAGGTCGGCGGCGCGCCGATAGTCGCGGCCGTTGGGGCCGACGCCGGTGAAGAAGGCGATCACGTCGTGCTCGCCGGAGGGCAGGTTGCCCAGCCACAGCTGATGCACGCCGCCGCGTCGCAGCGCCGACAGTTCGCGCTCGGAGTAGAGGTGGGTGGCGACCACCCGGTCGCCGACCTTGAGCTTGACCGAATCGAGCTTGAACAGCTCGCCCACGTCCAGCGACACGTACACCGACACCTGGCTGTCGGCGGGGAACAGCAGGTCCTCGCGCAGCAGGGTGAGGTCGCGGTTGAGGCCGAGCACTTCCTCCTTGAGCGCCTGGATCTGCAGGTCCATGACCATGGGATCGACAGGCCCGTCGTCGGCGGCCGTGGCGGGGCCGGCCAGCAGCAGTAGGATCGGCAGCAGTCGCTTCATCGTGTGCACCTCCCTTGCGGCCGCGTCAGAAGAACACGCCGATGCCGGCGGTGAGCTCCAGGTTGTAGGTCATCTCGTTCTCACCGAGGATGTCGGTGGTGAACATGTAGCCGCGCGCGTCCAGCCGCAGCGTGATCCAGTTGCTGGCCAATATCCGCAGCCCCAGGCCGACGGCGGCGCTGAAGCGGTCGTCGTCGGCGAGGGTGAACTGGCCCAGTCCGGCGCCGAGATAGAGCCCGGTGCGGTAGGCGCGGCGGGTGCCGGCGAACACCTCGCCGGGCAAGGCGTTGTAGAGCAGGAACAGCTGGAAGTAGCGGACGTCCTCGTCCTGATCGGAAAAGATCGGTAGCCCGAAGCGGCGGTAGCTTTCGTCGCTCACTTCGGAACGGGCGATGTTCAGTTCCAGCAGGAAGTCCTCGGTGGCGTGGAAGCCCAGCCGGGCGCCGTACACCGGGTTGCTGCCGAAGTTGTCGATGTTGAGCGTGCCGACGTAGGCGCCGGCCTCGATACTGCGCGCCGGGATGTGCGGAACGGTGATGCCGCGCCGTTGCACGGCCGGATCGACCGCCTGATCGCGCTCGCCGGCCGGTGCCGGTGGCTGTGCCAGCGCGGTGCCGGCGGCCAGTAGCGCGAAGATCATCGAAAGCCAGCGTCTCATGCCCATCCCCTCGGTTAGAAGCGCAGCGCGAAGCCCGCGCTGAGTTCTTGGAATTCCTCGTCGTTGCCCGAGAACTCGGCGCGCTGATAGCGCCAATCGGCGCGCAACAGCAGGTGGTCGCCGATCAAGGTGCTGGCGCCGATGCCGAGTGCCCACAGCGGGGCGTCGTCCTCGTCGGCATCCACCAGGGTGTCGCGCGGGGCGTTCTCGATCCGCCCGATCCCGAGGCTCAGGTGCGGCTTGAGCGGCAGCTCCGCGCGCGGGCGCAGGACCAGGTCGGCGCGGTACAGGCGCGCGTTGGAGAAGGTTCCCGAGATCTCGGCCGCATGCAGCTCCAGCGTGGCGATGGCGAACAGGCGGTAGCCCAGGTACAGCCCGATCAGCGGGTCCTTCTCGAAGCTGCCGGCGGTGATGCCGAACTCGGCCCGGCCGGCCAGGTAGTGCCGCACGAACTCGCTGCGGCGGTCGGGGTAGATGCCCGCCGCGGTCAGGGTTTCGCTCATGTCGGCGCGGCGCGCCCAGCCTTCGCCGCGCAGGGTGCGCAGTTTCAGCCAGTCGTGCTGCCGCTCCAGTACCTCGGCGCTGTCGCCGCGCTCGAGCGCATAGATCGCCGGATAGCCCCGGCCGGGGCCGCTGTGCAGCTCGACGTACGGCTCGCGCACCACCACCGGCGCCTGCGCGGCGGCGGTCGCGGCCCACAGCCAGCACAGCAGCAGGCTGAGGAACCACGAGGCCGCGATGTGAGCAGGGGACGAATCCATTCGAATTGTTCCTGTTGATGTAGTCGCTGCCGCCGCCCATACCCGCCGGCCCCAAGCATGGGTGGTGGATGAGCGGACGGGTTGCCGGCGCGGCGCCCTCCTGGCGCCGCCGCCGTCGTGGCTACCGGCGAGCGCCGCCCCGCAGCGGCGGCCCTACCGAAATATGGGCTTCGCGTCCCAAACAAAATCCGGACGTCGGGAGCCGCCCAGGGGCGATATGGCTACTGGCATTCCCCCGCCGCCGCCAGCCAATTGAAGATCGCCGCGTATCCCGCATCGCCCGGTTGTAGTACCGGCCCGTCGTCTTCGGGTCGATCCGGCGTGCCGCCGCGGTCCACGCGCGGATGCGGCAGCGGATCCTGCTCGGTGCTGGTGGGGCGCAGCAGCAGCGGGCTGTCGGCCGGGCGGCAGGTCTGGTCGGCGGCGACGACGGCCATCTGGAAGTCGGCGTCGGCATTGCCGGTGAGGACGAAACGCTCCGGCGCGTGGTCCGGGTTGAGATGGCGCGGGGCCGGGCGATCGCCGCTGTTGGCCCGGGGTTGGTGACAGCCGGCGCACTGGTTCAGCAGCAGCGGGTGCACCTGCTCGTCGAACGTGGCTCGATCCAGCCCGCGCAGGCCGCTGCGCAGTTCGTCCAGGCCGCGGCGGCCGTCGGCGCCGGCGTCGGCGCGCCAGGCATCGTTGTGGTAGAGCGCGCCCAGGTCGATCCACTCGGCCAACAGCCGCAGCTCGGACGGGTTGAGCATGCCGCGGTGATCGACGCCGCCGGCCGGCAGCGCTTGCTCCGCCCGCAGCTCCTGGCCGAACAGGCGCTCGATCAAGTGGCTGGTGCGGCTGCTGTTGCCGGAGCCGCCCACGTCCACCAGCGGCCGCTCGCGCGGGATCACGGCGCGGCCGTCGCGCCAGACGGCGCGTGCCTGGCCGGTGGTGTCGTCGATGCGCGGCCGGCCCAGCAGCAGTTGGTCGTAGGACACGAAGCGGCCGCTGGCGGCCGGGATGCGCCGTAGGTCCAGGGTGCCGCCCTGGTGACAGTCCACGCAGGCGCCGCCGGGGCGGGCGCGCTCCCACAGCGGCTGGATGTGGTCGGGATAGTCGATCACGCCGTCGACCGGGCGTTGCGCGGCGGCGAGGCCGCTGTAGTCGATGGTGCGGTCGGGGTCGGGGGCGCGTCCGGCCACGGCAGGGTCGGTCCAGACGTCACGGTAGACCAGATCGGCGCTCAAGGACAGGGTTTGCGGCCGCAGCCGGGTCAGCGTTTCGGCCATGGTTTCGCCGTCCAGCGCCGACAGCTCGGCGACGGCGCCTTCCCACGGCCCGGCGGCCTTGCCCTGGTTGAGCGGAGTGGGCGCGCGGCGCGGCGAGTGGCAGCCGTGGCAGGTGCGCTGTTCGCGCGGGCGCAGCTGCAGCCAGGCGGTGTGGGTCTGGAAGGCGCGGCCCTCGGCGTCGACCACCGCCAGCGCCAGCGGTACGTCGGCGGGCACCTCCACGCGCACCGAGCCGTCCGGCTGAATCGGCGCGTAGCCGACGATCTGCTGGGGCTTGAAGGCGGTGGCGCCGATGGTATCCAGCCCCAGCCCGGGCGGCAGCGGCAGCGCGCGGCTTACCCGCAGGAAGCGTGCCGGGCGATCGGCGGCGCGGGTGAGCGCGGCATCGCGCAGCCGCGCCAGGTCGGGCCGGCCGTCGGCGTCGCGCGGGATGCTCTCGCCGGCGGCGAGCACGGCGTCGCCCATGCTGCCGAGGAAGTCGGTGTCGTACACGCTCTTGATGTTCAGTATCGCCGTCGGCAGCGGCGCGGGTGGCGGATCAGTCGGATCAGTCGGATCAGTCGGATCAGTCGGATCAGTCGGGTCCGTTGGGTCCGTTGGGTCCGTTGGGTCCGTTGGGTCCGTTGGGTCCGTTGGGTCCGTTGGGT
>Ga0182741_1000799_pt1 | contig 44555 bp, 34 predicted proteins | sample eDN5th37CBELigOP_FD_128874 | JGI IMG/M metagenome (GOLD analysis project Ga0182741, IMG submission 128874) | Enriched Organic Plus compost microbial communities from Emeryville, California, USA - eDNA 5th pass 37_C BE-Lig OP (version 2) (version 2) ... | reverse complement strand
ATCGCAATCGCATACGGGAGGATGGCCACCGCCGAGGCGAGCGGCGTGCGGTCCTGGATGATCTGGACGTAGAGCGGGACGAGGAATCCCACCGCCAGGTTCAGGCTCCCGGCGACGAGGAAGGCGAACACCGCGTGCCGCTCCTCCGGGCTGTCGAGCACCTCCATCGAGAGGAGCGGCTGCCGGCCGGCGCGCTCGCGCCGGTGGGACCACGCGAGGAACGCCTGGCCGGTCACGATCCCCAGCAGGATGAGCAGCGGGGCCGGCGACACGCCGAGCGGCGCGACCGGCGCCGCGTCGGTCGCCGCGAGCGGCCCCCACGTCTGGAGGCCGTTGAAGCCGAGCAGGACGAGCGCGATCGCCGTCGCCGAGAGCACGACCCCGACGAGGTCGATGCGGATGCGGCGCTGGCGCGGGATCGGTGTCAGGCGAAAGCTCAGGAGGAGGACGACGGCGGCCAGGCACACGATCAGCCAGAACGAGTAGCGCCAGCTCAGCGCCGTCGCGAGGACGCCGGCGATGACGAAGGTGATGGCGCTCGCGACCGCGGGGATCCCCGCCACCACGCCCAGCGCCGTCGCCTGCTGGCGGTCGCGGTAGTTCGCGGCGATGAGGACGACGAGCGTGGGGACGCAGGCCGCGGCGGCGATCCCCGCGAGCGCCTGCGCGACGTTCATCGTGCGCGCGTCGGTGCTGGTCGCCATCAGCCCCATCGCCACCCCGTGCACGACGACGCAGATCTGGAGCACGCGGCGCTCCCCCACGAGCTTGCCGATCCGCGCGCCCAGCATGACGAACGCGGCCACGAACAGCGAGTACAGGAGGAGCGCCGTCGCCGTGGCCGTCGCCGGCGCGTCCAGCTCCTCCGAGATCGGCCCGAGCGACACCGGCAGCGCGCTGATGTTCATCGACATCTGCAGCTGCGCCAGCACGATGACGATCAGCGGCAGCCAGGGCGCCCGCGTCGCGCGCGCGTCGCCGCTCACCCCTGGCAATCGTCGAGCGTGCGCGGATGCTCCGTCATCGATGTCGCCTCCTCGTGGACGGGCGCGATGGGCGCCGCCGATCCGCTGCGTCCGCACTGCGCATGCCGCGCCGGCGTCCTGAGGCGTCGCGCAGCCGGCGCGCGCATTGCGGAGACCGGGCGTCCACCTGCGGGAGGTCAGCATGAAGATCGGGATCATCGGCGCCGGCCACATCGGCGGCACCCTCGCCAAGCGGCTGCACGACCTCGGGCACGACGTCGCCGTCGCGAACTCGCGCGGACCGGAAACGCTGGCGGACGTGGCGCGGGAGACGGGCGCGACGCCGGTCACCGTGCAGGAGGCGGCGCACGGCAGGGACGTGGTGATCGTGACGATCCCCGAGAAGAGCGTCGCCGACCTCCCGCCCCACCTCTTCGACGACGTGTCCGAGGACACCGTCGTCGTGGACACCGGCAACTACTACCCGCAGCGCGACGGCCGCATCGACGCGATCGAGCAGGGGACGCCCGAGAGCCGCTACGTGTCGGAGCAGCTCGGCCGGCGGGTCGTCAAGGCGTTCAACACGATCATGTACTCGCATCTCCGCGATCACGGGCGCCCGCGGGGCGCGAACGGGCGGATCGCGCTCCCCGTCGCCGGCGACGAGGAGGCGGACAAGGAAGTGGTGATCGGGTTGTACGACGAGCTCGGATTCGACGCCGTGGACGCCGGCCCGCTCGACGAGTCGTGGCGCCAGCAGCCCGGCACACCGATCTATCTCGCGGACCTCGACCGCGACGGCGCGCGCCGCGCACTGCGCGAGGCGAACGAGGAGCGCCCGGCGGAGTTCAGGGCGAACGGGCGCTGAGCACGCACCCTGCCGCCGTGCCGTGCTCGGCGCCGTCGCTCAGCGCACCATCACCAGATATCGCTTCCGTACTCCCGCGGGTGATCCGCGCATCGGATGCGTGTACTCGGCGACGCGCGCCACGATCGTGACCGCGCCCTCGCGTCCGCACTCGGCGGGCATCGGGCCGGTCACGTAGACGGCGGCGCTGTCGGCGGCGAGCTGCCAGTCGCCGCGCGTGCGCGGCGGCGGGCCGATCGGGCGCGCGGCGCGCGGCGGGAGACAGACGCCGCTCACGCGCACGACCCGGCCGACGAGCGCGCTCGAGCCCGCGATCGCCTCGACGGTGGCGGGAACGGTGTCCGCGCTCGCGTTCGCGTTCGCGCGCGACGCCGGATCGTGCTCGGTCACGGGGCCCGCGAGCGCGGTGACGAGGGCGACGGCGAGGCGGAGTGGCATCGGGCGAGAGTGGTCGGCCGGGTCAGCGGACGTTGCATCGATGACCGTTCCCCTCCGAGTCCGTGCCGCCGGGATCGGTCGGCTGGCCGGCGACGAACTGGCCGAGGAAGCTCGTCCACGGGCGACCGGACATCTGCGCCTGATAGTTGGCGAAGCTGCGATCGCCACTCGTCTCGAACCGATCGCCGGCCTGGCCGCTCGGGAGCACGATGCTGAGCCCATTCGAGCGACTCACGTCGTTCTCTCCCGCCTCGGTGCCGTTGTTGAACGTCGAGCGCAGGCGGAAGCTCGGATCGATGGCGCGCGCCCGCACGCTCGCGATCCGCGACTCGAGCGTCGGATCGTCGAGACGGACGCTCAGGGAATCGAGCAGGTCGACGAGGTCCTTGGTCTCGGGGAGGTAGTAGCGCTGGCTGGCCGCGGCCGCGCTGGCGACGGTGGGGCCCAGCGCGGGGAGCTCCGCGCGCAGTTCGGTGGCGAGCGCGCCCAGCGCGGACTCGAAGGCGGGAAAGCCCGCCGTCGTGTAGGCGGAGAGCGTCGTGGAGAACTCGCCACCCGAATAGAAGCGGTCGTACTCCTCGACCAGGAGCATGGCCATCTGGCGCGCGTCGAGCGTCGGGTCGGCGTTGATGCTCGTCAGCAGCTGGGTATAGGGCAGCCCCTGTCCCGGCACGAGCTCCTGCGAGAAGACGACCTGCGACGCCACTGAGCCGACGTTCGCCAGCGTCTCGTACGCGCCCATGAGACACATGTCGAAATCGAGCACGTCGAAGCGGAGTCCGGCGAACGCGACGGGAAGCTCGCGGAGCTGCATCGCCTGCTGCGGCGCGCTCGTCTCGTCGGAGAGCAGTCCCGAGTAGCCGCCGCCGTGATCCCAGAGGATCACGAGATAGCGCCGCGCGGGATGATTCGCCTGCACCCACTGCACGAACTCTCGTAGCTCCGCAGGATCGGTCATGTTGCGGTTGCCGAGGTCGATCGCCGGGCCGTCGGGACCGGGCGTGTCCTCGCCTTCGCCGGTGATCACGTAGCGGAAGGTATTGAAGTTCGGACGATTGAAGCATGAGGCGTCGCATCCCACTGCCGCGAGGAACCGCGGGCTGAACTCCGCCTGGATCACCACCCGCACGCGCTCGCTGACCCCGGCCGCCTCCATCTGATCGAGGTTCTCGATCGCCGGGACCGACAGATTGTTGTCCGCGGCCATGTAGACCATGACCGTCCACTCCGGCAGCGCAGCCGGCGCGACCTGATTGAGCTCCACGTCGTCGCACGCAGCGAGCGAGAGTGTGAGCACGAGCGTGGTGCCGAGCAGCGCGGCGCGATCAGAGACCATCCGTTCCCTCACGAGTGACGAGTGAACGTTCAGCCTCGTGGGTCGGGCGGAGATCGAGGATCGGACGAAGGGCGTACGAGCGAGGGCGAGCGACCGTCAGCCGTCGCGCGGCCGCATCCACTTCGTGCGCGTGTAGCCGATCCGGAATCCGCGCCGCTCGGCGTTGCGCTGCGACGCGCTCCCCGGCGCGGCACACACCATCGCCAGCTCGCACCCCGCCTCCGCGGCGAGGGCGAGCCGTGCGGCGAGCAGCGCCGCCTGCACGCCGCGGCGACGGAACGCGGGAACGGTGGAGGCGCCGGCGAGCAGCGCGACCCCTTCGTGCAGGAAGAGTCCTCCGGCGCCGGCCGGTGTCCCCTCCCAGTCGGCGACGAGACAATGCATGCCGGCCGCGTTCCCGGCGATGCGGCCGAAGTCGAGCACGAACGCCGCCGCCTCCGGCGTGTCGCTCCATCCCGCAGCGGCCGTCTGCGCCCAGAGCGACGCCTCCCCCGGCTCGATCGTGCGGACGCGCAGCGCCTCGGGAGAGGCGGGTCGCGGGTCGCGCTCGAGCGGCCGGTACATGACGCTCGACTGCTCGACCGGGCGGTAGCCGCGGTCGGGAAGGAGGGTGAGGAGGCTCGGATCGGCGAGCGGACAGGTCTCGTGCATCGTGACGGCGCCACGCTCGACGAAGAACGCCTCGAGCTCCGCGAGGATCTCGTGCGTCGGCGACGCCGACATCCCGAGCCCGAAGGTCTGCGAGATGAACGACGACGGCCCGTCGAACATGGCGAGGGTGCCGCCGATCTCGCGCCAGGTGGCGCCGACCTCGGGGCTGATTCGCGCCCGTGCCTCGATGTACGCGACGTTGGCGCGCCCCTCCGTGGTCTCGAGCCGCGAGGCGAGGGCGTGATCGGTGACGTGGGTCATGGCTCGAACTAAATGCGTGAACGAATCGCCCACAACGCCACGGCTCCGCCGCCGCGGGGACGAGGGCGCACGTTGCCGCGACGCCGCGCGCGCCTCTAAGATCAGACATGCGTCCACACCTCCGAGCCGCCGTCTCCGTCGCGATCGTGCTCCTCCCCGCGATCGCGGCGGCCCAGACGCCCGCGCCGCCGCCGGCGTCGCAGAATCCGTCGCCGATGGTCGAGAGCACGCGCGCGCACGAGCGACTGACTCGCCGCGAGCTCGGCGGGACGACGCGCGCCGTCGCCGGCCCGCAGGGGAAGCCGATCGAGCTGTGGATCCCGGCGACGCTGCGCGCCGACCGGACGCATCTCGTCGTGCACTTCCTCGGCGCGGCGTGGCTCCCGCAGCAGGCGGTCGCCGCGCTCGGCGGTGATGCCGTCGCCGCCGTCGTCAACATCGGCGCCGGCTCGGGGATCTACGACCGCTCCTTCTCCGACCCCGCCGCCTTCGACTCGCTCCTCGCCGGCGTCGCACGCGAGGTGGGCGCCGTCGCCGGCCGCGAGGCAACGCTGCGTCGCGTCACGCTCTCGGGGTTCAGCGCGGGGCACGGCGCGATCCGCGCGATCCTCCGCGAGCCGCGCCACTTCGCGCGCGTGGACGCGGTGCTCCTGCTCGACGGGATGCACACGTCGTACGTCCCCGAAGGGACGGTGCTCGAGAAGGGGGGGACGCTCGACGCGCGCAACCTGGAGGGGTGGGTGCGCTTCGCGCAGGCGGCGATGCGCGGGGAGAAGCGCTTCGTCGTCACCCACTCGGAGATCTTTCCCGGCACCTTCGCGAGCACCACCGAGACGGCGGACTGGCTGCTGCGCGAGCTGGGGCTCCGGCGGACGCCGGTGCTCCGCTGGGGGCCGCGTGGCATGCAGCAGCTCAGCGAGACGCGGTCGGGAGGATTCGCGCTGCTCGGCTTCGCCGGCAACACCGCCCCCGATCACATCGACCACCTCCACGCCCTCCCGGAGCTGCTGGCGCGCCTCGGCCGCTGAGCGGTTCGCGCCCATTCCGGGGGGGACGCGGGGGGTGGTCACGCGGCACGCCCCCTCGCCTCGGCGCAATTCGGGGGATCCCCCGCATTGACGGCGCCTGGTCCCGCCCGTAGCGTCTCGCCCATCAAGTCATCTGGTGACTTGATGGGTTGCGGCCGCTCTGCCGGAACCCGAGCCGCTCACGCTCCTCGAGAGCCCGTTGCCGAATCCCATGAAGCCACTCCGTCGCTCGACCCGGGCCGCCCTCGCGGCCCTCCTCGGTGCCACCGCGAGCTGCGCCGACACCTCCGCGACCTCGCTGGCGGCGATCGCCCCCGCCGGGAACGACCGTCCAGCGGCCAGCGCCGCCGAGGACACGAGTCGCGTCGTCGTGGACGCGGGCGTCACCCTCGGTCCGGTGATCCGCTTCGAGCGCGCGTCCACGCACTCCACCTCGAGCCCCCTCCCGGGTGAGGAGACGCGCCGCTACATGCAGGGGCTCGAGCACGACGTCGTGCGCACCTGGATCCAGACGCGCTACGTCTACAACAAGGGGAACATCGACTACAACTACCGCTACGAGGGGAGCGGCGTCGGCGCGGAGGACGCGCTCGCGTTCTACGCCACGACGGGGAAGTCCATCCTCATCGCGCTCAGCGCGTACAACCCCACCTCCGTCTGGCCGATGCCCGAAGGGGAGGCGCTCGTCGACTTCCTCCGCGAGACGCTGATCTACTACAAGCGCAAGTATCCCAACGTCCGCTACATCCAGGTGGGGAACGAGCCGGATGCCGGCGACGACACGATGGACCACTACTACCCGATCTATCGCGCCTACTACCGCGCGGTGAACGGGGCGAACGCGGCGCTCGGCCTCCGGGGCGACGATCGCATCCTCATCAGCAACGGCCCCTTCACGAGCAACGTCACCAACATGGTGGCGTACGCGCACGGTTTCTTCGCCGCCTTCGCCGCCGACCCCGACACGTCGAAGCGGCTCGATTTCTTCAGCTTCCACAACTACGGCGAGACGGACCGGCCGGCGCAGCTCCTCACGGCGCGTGAGCGCATCCACGAGGCGATGGCGTCGCACGGCATCCCGCCGGTGCCGCTCTTCGTCTCCGAGTACGGGCTGTTCGGCGGCTCGACGCTCCCCGTGCGCATGACGCTCGACAGCCTGATGACGATGCAGCCCGCCGGCATGCTCACCAAGGCGTTCTACCTCTACGAGGGGGGCGTGGACGCCGTCTTCAACTGGGCGATCCATCACCGCACGCTGCCGTCCAAGTCGCAGGTGGCGGACGTCGCCACGGGGGTGCTGTACCCGTACGGCAACATGCTGAAGCTCGCGCACATGCTCTCGGAGCGGCGCACGCGCATCGAGGCGACGTCGCGGAACATCGACGCCAACGGGCTCGGCACGCACGCCGTCGCCGCGATGGCGCCGGGGAAGGGGGTGGCGATCCTCGTCTGGAACTACCACTGGCGGCAGCCCGCCGCGCCGGAGGACTTCACCGTCCACGTGAAGAACCTCCCGCACTCTGCGATCGGCGGTCAGCGCGTCAAGCGCACGATCTACCTCATCGATCGCGACCACAACAACGTCTGGACGAATCCGGCGCAGGACTCGCTCGTCCCGACGCAGGTGGACGAGGTGCGCTACAGCGACGCGATGACGATCCCGCTCAGCTTCCAGAGCGGCGTCGCGCTGATCCTGCTGGAGCACGCCCGGGCGCGCTGACCCGCGGCCGACGACGACGCAGGCCCCGGCGGATCTCGCCGGGGCCTGCGTCGTCTCGCGGTGTCGTCGTGCCGGTCGCGGGAGGCGCGCCGCGCTCAGTTCGCGATCGCGTACCCCGACAGGTGATCGGTCGTGAAGGTGATGCGGCGGTGCGCCCGGTCGTCCACGCCCCCCATGTTCTGCAGCAGCGCCTTCGTCACCTCGTCGATGTGATAGACGGTGAGCGGGCCCCCCTCGAGCGCGCTGTCGGGGCAGCGCGAGTAGTCGATCGTGACGGTGACGGGGCCGGAGAAGAGGTAGTGCCCGAACCCGATCGCCGAGATCGAGACCTCCATGAACTGGGAGGCGGGGATCTCGATGCGGAACCGCTGCGGCAGCGCGAGGATCCCCAGCGGGACCTCCAGCTGCGCGCCCACGAGCCCCAGCGTCCCGCCGAGGAGGCCGAGGGCGCCGGAGGTGGCCTCCGTGCTCTCGACGGGACATTCGAGGAGCGTGTGCTCCGTCAGCCGCTGCGTCGCCGACGGGAGCGGCTCCAGCGGGGCCGGGGTATCGGGCCCGCTGCCGGTGCACGCGACGAACGCACCGAGACTGGCGAGTGCGAGGACGAGAAGCGAGTTTCGGCGAAGGGACATCGTCGTCTCCTCTACTGGAATGCCTCGATGGCGGCGTGGCCGGACGCACGGCGGTCGCGCTCGCTGGTGGATGCGCGGCGCGGCACGCTTCACATTGGTCGTGACGTCGGGAGACGAATGAAGGCAACTGCCATGCCAGACTCGGCCGCACTACGCGAAGGACAGCGTGCGGAGCTGTTGGGAATGCTCGACCGGGCGCTCGCCGTGTACCGGCAGCTGGCGGAGGGCTCGGACGACCCGGACATCCGTGCCGAGGCGCTCTGGCGCCAGGCCGATGTCCTCCGCGTGCAGTGCCAGTGGAACGAGGCGATCGCGTCGGCGCGGCTCGGGCAGGAGGTCGCGTCCCGGGCGGGGCTGCCGCGCCGGCACGCCGAGGCGCTCAACGCGGAAGCGAGCATCTACCTCGCCCGCGGCGACCTCGCGCAGGCGCGCGTCCTCTTCGAGGCGCTGGCCAGCACGTCGGACGACCTGCGGATGCGCGGCATCGGGCTTCAGAACCTGGGCTCCGTGTACGCGCAGCAGGGCGACCTCGATCTCGCCGAGCGGGTATTCGCCGAGTCGCACGAGTGCTTCGTGCAGTGCGGGTACGAGCGTGGACAGGCGATCGCCCTCAACAACCAGGGGCGGGTCGCGCTCGAGCGCGGCGATCCCGCGCGCGCCTCGTCGATCCTGGTGCGCGCGGAATCCGCGGCCCGCCGCGTCGAGGACGAGGAGCTGATCGCGCTCTCGACGACGAATCTCGCCGACGCCGCGCTCGCGGTGGGCGACATGGAGCTCGCGCACGACCGCGTCTGCACGGCGCTCGGCCATTTCCGGGCGAGCGGCAATCGGTGGCGCGAGATCGAGTGTCTGCGTCTGCTCGGGACGATCAACGAGCGCAGCGGCGCGCGCGAGGAGGCGCGCCGCTGCTACGAGCGCGGGTTGCGCCTCGCCGGAGAGATCGACGCGCGCATGGAGATCGCGACGCTGGAGTCGCTGCTGGCGCGCCTCGTCGCGTAGCGTCCGCATCCCGGCGCGGCGCGCGCCGGGCGCGAGCGAGCTGGGCGTCGCATCCGTGGCGTCGCGGGGCGGCGCGCACGCCGATTGCGCCGCCCCCGTGGGCCGCGCGAGCGCTCGTTCGCGCGAGCCGACGCGGAGCAGGAGATGCCTCGACTGCAATCGCCCGTGCGGGCGCGCCGCTGGATGCTGGCGGCCGCCCTGCTGATCGCGCCCGCCTGCCGGGACGAGGCGGTCGCGCCGCTCGCCGAGGAGTCGTCGGCGTCCGCGCATGCGCTAGCGCTCGTGCGAAACGTACGGGGCGACGGCGACATCATGGGGCTGCTCCATCTCACGAACCTGGCGGTGATGCAGACGGGGGCGGTCGCCCTCCAGCGAGCCGTCGCCACTCCCGTGTACGCGTATGCCTCGTCGATGATCGCCGCGTACGGCGAGATCGATCGCCGGGGGGCCCGGGTGTCGTGGGAGATCCTGGTCGCGCCCACCCTCCCGGACAGCACCCTCCCACGGCTGCACACCGAGGATGCGGCGCTCCTCGCCGCCGCCTCCCGCGCCGACTTCGACTCGGTCTACGTCGCGCTCCAGCTCCAGGTCCACGAGCGTACGCTCGCGCTGATCGACGCCGCGCGGCCGCGCGTCGAGCGGGGGGAGCTGGGGGTGCTGCTGGACGCGGTCGTCCGACCTGCCGTCGCGGCACACCACCGCGCGGCGGTCGCCCTCCATCGCCAGCTGGCGGGGCGGTAGCGGGGGAAACCGGCTCGGCCGAACGGACGCCCCCGTCGGTGCGTATACGGGGGGACCATCCACCGTTCACCGGGGCGCGGCCACCGGTGTTCGCCCGCCGACTCGCGACCGATCGCCCGCATGCCGAGCACGTCGTCGTTCTTGCCGCTCCCGGTTCCTGCCTCCGCCCCCACCTCGCGCGCCCGCCTCCGCGTGCGCCCCCTCCTCCTGCTGCTCGCCGCGGTCGCCGCCGGCTGCGGAGGCGGCGAGGGGGAAGCCCGTGCCGCCCAGCAGTCCGGCCAACCGGGCGGTGGTGGCGGCGGGGGCGGGCGCGGCGCCCCGGCCCCGGTCGAGGTGGCGACCGTCGATGCCGGGTCGCTCGCGCGCACGGCGATGGTCTCCGGCTCGCTGGAGCCGATTCGTGTCGTCGGTGTGAACGCGCAGCTCGGAGGAGCCCTCACCGCCGTCCACGTGGAGGAGGGGCATCTCGTCCGCGACGGGCAGGTGCTCGCCGAGGTGGACGCGCGCGAGATCACCGCCCAGGTGCGAAGCGCCGAGGCGACGCTCGCGCTCGCACGATCGACGGCCGAACGCTCGGCGCAGCTCTTCAAGGACCGCGTCATCACCGCCGCGGAGCACGAGCGCGACCAGGCGGCGCTCGTCTCGGCGCAGGCCACGTACGACCAGCTGCGTACGCGGCTCGGCTTCGCGAGCATCCGCGCCCCCATCGCCGGGGTGATCACGGAGAAGCGCGTCGAGGCGGGGGACGTCGTGCAGAACCAGACGCGGCTCTTCACCGTCGCCGACATCTCGACGCTCGTCGCGCGCGTGCTCGTGTCGGAGCTCGACGTCACCGGCATTCGCGCGGGGGCGACCGCCGACGTCGCGGTCGACGCGCTCGGCGGCGAGCGCTTCGAGGCGCGCGTGCGCCGCATCTTCCCGGCTGCCGACACGACGACGCGCATGGTACCGGTCGAGGTCGCGCTGAGCGGCTCGGCGGCGCAGCGCCTCAAGCCGGGCTATCTGGCGCGCGTGACCTTCAAGCTGGGCGAGCGCGGCGGCGTGCTGCTCGCCCCATCGACCGCCGTCGTCGGCTCCGGGCTGGCGCGCGCCGTGTTCGTCGTCAAGAACGGCTCGGTCGAGCGGCGCGCCGTCCGGCTCGGTGCCGGTAGCGGCACCCGCGTGGAGATTCTCGATGGGTTGGCGGCGGGCGATTCGATCGTCACCGCGGGGACCGACGGGCTGCGCGACGGCGCCGCGATCCGCATCGTGCGCCCGGTCGGCGCGCCCGTGCCGGGCACCACCGCCGCCGGAGGTGGCCGATGAGCGAACACCAGCGGGCGGGCGGAACGATGGGCGATCACCGCGGGCTCGCCAGCTGGGCGATCCGCCGTCCGATCGGGACCGTCATGCTGACGGCGACGCTGCTGATCCTCGGGCTCGTGTTCATCGGCCGGCTGCCGGTGGACCTGCTGCCGCAGATCGAGTACCCGCAGGTGCGCGTGAACGTCAGCTACCCCGGCGTCGAGCCGGTGGTGCTGGAGGAGATCGTCGCCAAGCCGCTCGAGGCGGCGCTCTCGACGACCGAGGGGATCACGCGGATGGAGACGCAGGTGAGCGAGGGGTGGGTCTCGCTCGGCCTGCACTTCAAGCAGGGGACCGATCTCGACTTCGCGCTGCAGGACGCGGCGAAGAACGTCGAGCGCGTGCGCGGCCGGCTGCCCGAGGACGCCGATCCGCCGCAGGTCTCGAAGATGGATCCCTCCCAGCAGCCGATCTACTCCGTCGCCTTCTCGTCCACGGGGCGCGATCGCATCGCGCTGCGGCAGTGGGTCGATCAGCGGCTGCGGCCGCAGCTCCTCTCCATCCCCGGCGTCGCCGCGGTGGACATCTCCGGTGGCCTCGTGCGCGAGATCCAGGTCGTGCTCGACCAGGAGCGGCTGCAGGTGCAGGGAATGTCGGTGTCGCAGGTGATCGGCGCCCTCCGGAACGAGAACCAGGACGTCGCCGCGGGGCGCATCACCTCCGAGTCGCGCGAAGTGGTCGGCAAGACGGTCGGCAAGTTCCGGAGCGTGGACGACATCCGCGGCGTGCTGCTGTCCGGCAACCGCGGCTCGCGGGTGCCGATCACCGACGTCGCCGCGGTGCGCGACACGAGCAGCGAGGAGCGGAGCTGGGCGCGGCTCGACGGCGCGCCGGCGGTGCGCATCTCGATCCGCAAGCAGCCGGACGCGAACACCGTCGAGGTGGTGGACGGCGTCACGGGGAAGATCGACGCGCTCCAGGCCGACGGCTTCATCCCCGCCGACATCAAGCACTCGGTCACCTACGACCAGTCGGGGTTCATCCGCGAGGCGCTCGACTCCGTGACCGATGCCGCCGTCGGCGGCGCGCTGCTCGCGATGCTCGTCGTGCTCGTCTTCCTCAAGTCGTTCCGCAAGACGTTCATCGTCGGCATCTCGATCCCGCTCGCGATCCTCGCGACGTTCATCATGATGGGGATCAGCGACCTCACGCTCAACGTGATGTCGCTCGGCGGCCTCGCGCTGGGCACGGGGATCCTGCTCGACAACGCGATCGTGATGCTGGAGAACATCTACCGTCGCCGGGAGCTCGAGGGGCTGAACGCCGAGGACGGGGCGCACGTCGGCGCGGGCGAGGTCACCAGCGCGGTCGTCGCCTCGACCACCACGAACCTCGCCGCGGTCGCGCCGTTCCTGCTCCTCACGGGGCTGTCGGCGATGATCTTCAAGGAGCTGATCCTCACCATCTCCTTCGCGATCCTGGCCTCGCTGCCGCTGGCGCTGACGCTCGTCCCGATGCTCGCGGCGCAGCTCGGGAAGGTGCGCTTCACGAGCGGCCTCGATCGCTTCACGCCGCTCGTCGCCTTCGATGGCTTCATGCAGCGGATGGGCGACGGCTACCGACGCGTGGCGACGGCGTGCGTGCGGCGGCGCTACGCCATGCTCGGCGTCGCGGTGCTGATGTGCGCGGGCGGGTTCGCGCTCATGCGCTCGATGGAGTCCACCTTCCTTCCTCCGGTGGACGACGGCGGCGTCACGGTCGGCATCCGCTTCCCCACGGGGACGCCGCCGCGGCAGACGAACGCGGCCACGCTCGAGCTCGAGCAGCTCGTGCAGGAGATGCCCGGCGTCGCGCACGTGTTCGCGAGCGCGGGCGGCAACCGCGGTGGGCTCGACGTCATGCTCGTCCCGCCCAACGAGCGGAAGATGACCGCCGAGGAATGGGTGACGCAGATGCAGGCGAAGGCGACGGAGCGCGGCTTCGCCGGCGCGCGCGTCTTCGTGCGGCCGCCGCGCATCCGCGGGCTGCGCACCTCGCAGGCCGGGGTCGATCTCTCCGTCATGGTGCAGGGGGACGACCTGGACGAGCTGGAGCGCATCGGCCGCGACATCGAGCGGCGGCTCGCAGGGGTGCCGGGGCTCGAGAACGTCGAGACGCAGACCGACGAGGGGGCGCCGCAGCTCGCCATCACCCTCGACCGGGAGCGGTTGCGGGCGATCGGCCTCGACGCGGCGGCGGTCGGGCAGACGGTCCGCACCGCGGTGGACGGCACCATCGCGACGCGCTACGCGGAGGGGAACCTCGAGTACGACGTGCGCGTCATGCTCCCCCGGCGCCAGTTCACGAGCGCCGAGGCGCTCGGCAACGTCGCGCTCTTCCCCGGGGGACGCGGCGGATCGCCGGTCTACCTGCGCGACGTCGCGATCGTCCGCGAGGCGATCGGCCCGACGCAGATCCGGCGCGAGAACCAGAATCGCGTCATCCAGGTCACCGGCGACGTCATCACGGCGGTGGCGCCGATCAGCGCCGTCACCGACTCGGTGCGCGCGCGCCTCGCCACGCTCCAGCTCCCGATCGGCTACGGCGTCATGATCGGCGGCGAGAACGAGGCGGTGCGCGAGGCGAACCAGCAGATGCTGCTCGTCATCCTGCTCGCCGTCTTCCTCGTGTTCGTCGTGCTCGCGGTGCAGTACGAGAGCGTCGTCGACCCGCTGATCATCCTGCTCGCCGTCCCGCTCGGCCTCATCGGCGTCATCGTGACGCTCTGGGCCAGCGGGATGCCGCTCAGCGCGCCGGTGTACCTGGGGATGATCCTGCTGGCGGGGATCGTGGTGAACAACTCGATCCTGCTCGTCGAGTTCGTGGAGGACTTCCGCCACCAGCGCGGCGTGCCGATCCAGGAGGCGGTGGTGGAGGCAGGGTGCGTCCGCATGCGTCCCATCCTGATGACGACCGTCACCACGCTCGTGGGATCGGCGCCGCTGGCGCTCGGGTGGGGGCAGGGCTCGGAGCTGATGCGCCCCCTCGCCGTCGCCGTGGTCGGCGGCATCGCCTTCTCGACGCTGCTCACCCTGTTCGTGGTGCCGTGTGCGTACGTGATCATGCACGGCGCGGCGTCGCGCGTGCGCGTATGGGTGCTCGGCACCCCGCGCCCGGAGGCTGTGGTGGCGGGAGACTGAGAACGGCGGCGTGCACGGCGGCTCGGCGGCAGGGCTGAGATCCCTCGCATTCGCTCGGGATGACAGCCCCGCCGTCAAGACCGTCAATCCGTCAAACCGCCCTCACGGCACCTTCCCCTTCGTCCGCAGCTTCACCCGCAGCAGTCGATCGTTCGCCGTGATGTAGAGCGTCGAGCCGTCGTCGCCGAAGGCGCAGTTTCCCGTGGGCTGGCCGGTGACGATGGTGCCGAGGTGCTTGCCCTCGGGCGAGAGGACGAGCACGCCCCCCGGTCCCGTCGCAAAGAGGTTGCCGGCGCGATCGACCTTGAGCCCGTCGGGGAGCCCCGTCTTTCCCTGCCGGACGAGCGGCGTGGCGTCGAAGAAGACGCGGCCGGCGCCGAGCGAGCCGTCCTCGCGCACCGGATACGCCATCCAGATCGCCCGCTCGGGATCCGAGTTCGCGACGTACAGCGTGCTGCCGTCGGGCGAGAGGGCGATGCCGTTGGGGAACGAGAGCTCGCGCGTGATCAGCGAGAGCAGCCCGGCCGCCGACAGGTGATAGACGCCGTTGAACGGCAGCTCCTTCGCCTTGTCGTCGTTCAGCTTCTCCAGCCCGTACGGCGGATCGGTGAAGAAGAGACTGCCGTTCTCCGCGTAGACGAGATCGTTCGGGCTGTTGAGCCGCCGCCCGTCGAGCGCGCGCGCGAGCACCGTCTTCGTGAACTTGCTCTCGTCCACCCGCGCGATCATCCGGTTCCCGTGATCGGCGACGACGAGGCGACCCTGCAGATCGACGGTGAGGCCGTTGGTGCCGAGCTCTCGTCCTGCGGGCGTCGGCCCGGTGTAGCCCGACGGCCGCATGTAGACGTCGATCCCCTCGCGCTCGCGCCAGCGGTAGATCGTGTTCGCCGGCACGTCGCTGAAGAGGAGGTGCCCGCCCTGCCTGCGCCACACCGGCCCCTCGGCCCACTGGAAGCCGGTCGCGAGCTGCTCGATGCGCGCGTCTCGCGCGATCAGCGCGTCGAGTGCGGGATCCAGCCGCTCGATCGAGCCGACCGTCGGCCGCTGCGCGAGAAGAGCCGCCGGTGCCGCCAGCAGCGCCACGAGTGTCTGCGCTCTCATCGAATCACCTCGGTCGGTCTCGAGTGGTTGCAGGAGTCGCGCGTCGCCGCAGGAGCGCGGACCGGACGTCGCGTGCGTCGGGGCTCATCGTGTGTCCACGACGTTCGACAGCGTGCCGACGTGCTCCACGTCGATCGTGATCTCGTCCCCCGGTGCCAGCGTGAAGTCCGATGGCGGCACGATCCCGGTTCCCGTGAGGAGCACGCAGCCGTCGGGGAAGCTCGTCTCGCGATACAGATGCTCGACGAGCGCGCTCGGCTCGCGGCGCATCCGCCCCCATGTCGTGCAGGCGTCGAGCGCCGTCCGACCGTCGCGCACGACGCGGAGCGCGATCGTCGTCTCGGCGGGGAGCCGGTCGACCAGCAGGAGCGCCGGGCCGAGCGCGCAGGCGCCGTCGTAGATCTTGGCCTGCGAGAGGTAGAGCGGGTTCTCGCCCTCGATGTCGCGCGCGCTCATGTCGTTCCCGATCGTGCAGCCGACGATGGCGCCGCGCGCGTCGACGACGAGCGCGATCTCCGGCTCGGGCACCGTCCACCGCGCGTCGCGGCGCAGCCGCACCGCGTCGCCCGGTCCCCGGACGCGCCACGGCGCCGCCTTGAAGAAGAGCTCCGGACGCGGTGCGTCGTACACGCGGTCGTAGAAGCTGTCGCCCCCCGCGTCGCGCGACTCCTCGACGCGCGCGTCGCGGCTCCGCTCGTAGGTGACGCCGGCCGCCCACACCTCCTGCCGGCCGATCGGCGCGAGCGGGCGCCCGGGGAGCGCCGCCACCACGTCACTGCGATCGAGCTGCGCCGCGAGGTGCGCGCGCAGCTCCGCACGCGCGAGCAGCTCGTCCCACGTCTCCCGGAGCTGCACGAACCTCCCGTCTCGCTCGGCGAATACGCCCGCCGTCGTGCGATGCAGCTTCATCGTCCTCGCGCTCCATCCAGCGCCCGTACGATGCGATCGACGTCGTAGACGCACCCCGCCCACGTGCCGCCGCTCGCCCGCTGCAGCGCCGCCCAGAGGCGCGTGTCCTCGGGGAGCGCGGCGTGCGCGGCGAGCTCGGGGTGCGGCGCGCGTGCGCGCAGCGCGGCGTCGCACTCCGCGGCGGAGCGCTCCTCACCGGCGAGGCCGACGACGTTCACCGATCCCGCGAGCGTGCGCCGATCGACGACGATCTCGATCAGGTCCCCGTCGCGCACCCGGCCGATCGGACCGCCGTCCAACGCTTCGGGGCCGACGTGCCCGACGCAGGCGCCCGAGGAGAAGCCGGAGAATCGCCCGTCCGTCACGAGCGCGACGTGCTTCCCCCACGGCAGGTACCGCAGCGCCGTCGTGATCTGCGCCGTCTCCTGCATCCCCGTGCCCGACGGGCCGTTCCCCACCAGCACGATGACGTCTCCCGCCTCAATGGGGCGTGCGCCGTCGCTCCCCTTCACGGCGCGGATCGCGTCCGCCTCGCGCGTGAACACGCGCGCCGGTCCGCGATGGCGGAAGACGCCGTCCTCGCCGACCACCGACGGATCGATCGCCGTCGCCTTGAGCACCGACCCTTCCGGCGCGAGGTTGCCGACCGGAAACACGACCGTGCTCGTGAGCCCCGCGCGTCGCGCCGCGTCGGGACTCATGATCACGTCGTCCGGCGCGACGCGCGCGCCCGCAGCGAGTCGCGCGCGCGCGTTGCGCCGCCGCTCGCTCGTCGCCCACCAGTCGAGCGTCGTGCCGAGCGTCTCCCCCGTCGCCGTGCGCACCTCCTCGTGCAGCAGCCCCATCGCGCGGAGGTGCAGCATCACTTCGGGGACGCCGCCGGCCATGAAGACCTGCACCGTCGGGTGGCCGCGCGGCCCGTTCGGGAGCGCATCGACGAGCCGCGGCGTCGCGCGGTTCACGCGGATCCAATCCTCGACCGTCGGCGGCCGGAGCCCCGCGGCGTGGGCGATCGCCGGGACGTGCAGCAGCAGGTTGGTCGAGCCGCCGAACGCCGCGTGCACGAGCATCGCGTTCTCGATCGCGTGCGGTGTGATGAGCTGCCGGATGGAGATCCCCGCCCCCTGCAGCCGGAGGAGCGCGAGCGCCGAGCGCCGTCCCAGCTCGAGCCACGACGGCTCCCCCGACGGCGCGAGCGCGCTGTGCGGCAGCGCCAGTCCGAGCCCTTCCGCGACTACCTGCGACGTCGCCGCCGTCCCGAGGAACTGGCACCCTCCCCCCGACGATCCGCAGGCGCGGCACCCCATCTCCGCCGCGTAGTCGAGCGTCACGAGGTCGCGGGCGTAGCGCGCGCCGAGGCTCTGCACCTGTCCCGCGTCCTCGGCGCCGGGCGAGGGGAGCGTCACGCCGCCGGGGACGACCAGCCCCGGGAGCGATCCACAGCCGGCGAGCGCCAGCATCGTCGCGGGGAGCCCCTTGTCGCACGTCGCGACGCCCAGCACCCCCTTCGCCGTCGGCAGCGAGCGGACGAGGCGGCGCATGACGATCGCCGCGTCGTTGCGATAGGGGAGGCTGTCGAACATCCCCGTCGTCCCCTGCGTGCGTCCGTCGCACGGATCGCTGCAGAACCCTGCGAACGGGATCGCGCCGTGGGCGCTCAGCACCTGGGCGACCTCGCGCACGAGCACGCCGATCTCCCAGTGCCCGGTGTGCCATCCCAGCGCGACCGGCCGGCCGTCCTCGCCGCGGATCCCTCCCGCCGTGCTGACGATGACGAACTCCGGGCCGCCCAGGGCGTCGGCGCGCCACCCCATCCCGACGTTCTGGGTCATCCCGAACAGGTCGCCGCTCGGCGACTCCACGAGCAGCTCGCGCGTCAGCGGGAGCACGCCGGCGGGGCCGGTGCCGGCGAGGCGATCGGCGGCGACCGCGTCCGCCGCGCCGAGCACGGCATCGAGAGTCGGCATCGGGATCATTGACAGAGATCATACCGGAGCGCCAGTTCTCCGCTAGACTGACCTCGTGCCCTGACGGGCTCCACGACGCACGGCGACCTCGCGACCGGAAGCGCGACGTGACCAACATCGACCGACGGACCATGCTCAGACGTTCCGCGAGCGCGGCGGCGGGACTCGCCGCCGCCTCGCTCCTCCCGGCGGACGTGCTCGCCGCCGATGCGCCGCCACCGCCGCCGGCTCGCGCACCGCGCCTCCGCTTCGGCGTCGTCGGGTTGAACCACGGCCACATCAACGGGATGGTGGACGCGCTCGTGCGCGGAGGCGGGGCGCTCGTGAGCTTCCACGCGCCGGAGCCCGAGCTCGCCGCGGCGTTCGCGAAGCGCTATCCGGCCGCGACGCAGGTGCACGACGAGCGCGCGGTGCTCGAGGATCCGTCGTTGCAGGTCGTCGCGTCGGCGAGCATCCCCGTCGATCGTGCGCCGCTGGGGATCCGCGTGATGCGGGCCGGGAAGGACTTCCTCGTGGACAAGCCGGGGATCACGACGCTCGAGCAGCTCGCCGAGGTGCGGCGCGTGCAGGCGGAGACGAAGCGCATCTACTCGATCGTGTACAGCGAGCGGTTCGAGAACGGCGCGACGGTGCGGGCGGGCGAGCTCGTGAAGGCGGGGGCGATCGGCGACGTGGTGCAGACGGTCGGGCTCGGGCCGCATCGCGTCGGCGCATCGCGCCCCGACTGGTTCTGGGATCCGGCGAAGTTCGGCGGGATCATCTGCGACATCGCCTCGCACCAGTTCGACCAGTTCCTCTTCTTCACCGGCTCGACGCGCGCCGAGGTGGTGGCGTCGCAGGTGCGCAGCGGGCGGCTGCGCGAGCACCCCGCGTTCCAGGACTTCGGCGACGCGATGCTGCGCGGCGACGGCGGGATGGGATACATCCGCGTCGACTGGTTCACCCCCGACGGGCTCCCGACCTGGGGGGACACGCGCCTCACCATTCTCGGCACCGAGGGGTACATCGAGGTGCGCAAGAACGTGGACGTCGCCGGCCGGCCGGGGGGGAACCATCTCTTCCTCGCGGACGGACAGGGGGTGCGCTACATGGACTGCGACGACGTCGATCTCCCCTTCGGGCGGCAGCTCATCGACGACGTGCTCCATCGCACCGAGACGGCGATGACGCAGGCGCACTGCTTCCTGGCGATGGAGCTCGCGATCCGCGCGCAGCGGCAGGCGACGATGGTGACCGCGGCCTGACGCGTCGACGTCGAGTGTGGCGCGGAGCTGGCCGGCAGCCGCGGAGCGATCTCGGGACGATGGCATGCGCCGGGGCGCGGCCGCACTGGCGTCGAGAAGGGCGCTCCTGCAGCTTCCGGGAACTCTCCATCGACGATCAGGTCCCATGAAGACGCTCTCGATCCTCTCGGGCCTCGTGCTCGCCGCCGCCGCGCTGCCGGCGCAGCAGAGCACCGCTCCCATCGATCCCGCACGGCTGGCGGAGCACGTGAAGGTGCTCGCCTCCGACGCCTTCCTCGGCCGCGGTCCCGCGACCGCCGGCGAGACGAAGACGGTCGAGTACATCGCCGATCAGTTCCGGCAGGTCGGGCTCCAGCCGGGCGGCCCGAACGGCAGCTGGTTTCAGGACGTCCCGCTCGCGCAGTTCGACATCACCGGCACGCCGAGCCTCACCTTCAACGTCGCGAGCCGCCGCATCGACGTGACGCAGGGGGAGCAGATCGCCGTGCGCGCGAGCATGCGCGGCGTCGATCGCGTGACCGTCACCGCGCCGCTCGTCTTCCTCGGCTACGGCGTCAAGGCGCCCGAGCGCAACTGGGACGACTTCAAGGGGCAGGATCTGCGCGGGAAGATCGGCGTCGTCCTCGTCAACGATCCCGACTTCGAGACGGGGGAGGGGGACTTCGGCGGCAAGGCGATGACCTACTACGGCCGCTGGACCTACAAGTACGAGGAGGGGGCGCGGCAGGGGCTCGCCGGCGTGCTGATCGTCCACGAGACGGAGCCGGCGTCGTACGGGTGGCCGACGGTCAAGAACTCGAACACCAACACGATGTTCGACATCGTGCGCGCGAACCCCGCCGAGGTGCATCCGCTCGTGGAAGGGTGGATCCAGCGCGACGTCGCGGTCGACCTGTTCCGCGCGGCCGGCCTCGACTTCGAGGCGCTCAAGCGGCAGGCGCGCACGCGCGACTTCCGCCCGGTGCCGATCGGCGACGCGACCTTCGCCGCGAACTTCGCCGTGCGCCGCCAGACCATCCGCTCGAAGAACGTGCTCGGCCGCATCCCCGGCCGCGCGCGTCCGTCCGAGACGATCCTCTACGGCGCGCACTGGGATCATCTCGGCGTGGGCGTCCCCGACGCGCGCGGCGACAGCATCTACAACGGCGCCGTGGACAACGCGACCGGCATCGCGGCGTTGATCGAGATCGCGCGCGCCTTCGCGAGCGGTCCGCGTCCCGAGCGCTCCGTCGTCTTCGCCGCGTGGACGGTCGAGGAGAAGGGGCTGCTCGGCTCCGAGTACTACGCGGCCAATCCCGTCTATCCGCTCGAGACGACGGTCGCCGGCTTCAACATCGACGCGCTCGCGCCGACGTCGCCGTCGCGCGACGTGCTCGTCATCGGCTACGGGCAGAGCGAGCTGGAAGACCGGCTGGAGCGACTGCTCGAGGCGAGCAACCGCGTGGTCGCGCGGGATCCGCATCCGGAGGCGGGCTACTTCTATCGCTCCGATCATTTCCCGATGGCGAAGCGCGGCGTGCCCATGCTGTACATCGAGACCGGTATCGACCTGCTGAACGGCGGCACCGCCGCCGGCGAGGCGCACGTCGCGGCCTACCAGAAGGATCGCTATCACCAGCAGGCGGACGAATACGATCCGGCGACCTGGAACCTCGTCGGCATCGCGCAGGACGCGACCGTGCTCCATCGCCTGGGACTCGAGCTCGCGAACTCGCGCGAGTGGCCGAACTACCGCGCGACATCGGAGTTCAAGCCGATCCGGGATCAGTCGGCGGCGAAGCGACGGTGAGAGGCGGGTTGAGGGCAGGCTGTCATCCCGACCCTGAACGCAGCGAAGGGGAGGGATCTGCTGTTGACGGTTTGACGGCTTGACCGCTTGACAGGAGTGAGAGAACGGCGTCGTCCGAGGAGTCCCCTCCTGACGACGCCGTTTCTCACCGCTGTCAAACTGTCGAGCCGTCGAACCGCCCCCCTACCGCTTCCCCGCGCCGAGCTGCTTCACCAGCTCCGCCACCGCGCGGTCGAGCTGTCGGTCGTGCCCCGTGAGCCATTCGCCGAGGCGGCGATCGACGGCGATGTCCACGGGGCGGGGGCGCATCTCCATCTTCTCGCCGGTCCGCGTCGTGACGAGCGTGCCGGGGAGGCGCACCACGGTGCCGTCGAGCAGCGGGACGTTCGAGGTGTAGACGATCCACCCCGCCGTCGGCTCGCCGACGACCGTGCCCAGCTCGAGCGCGCGGTAACCCTCGGTGAAATCTTCGGCGTCCGAGAGCGAGTGCTGGTTGGTGAGCAGGATCGTCGGCGTCTCGAGGGAGCGCTGGCCGAGCTGCGACCGCGCGGGGATGGGCGTGCCGCTCCCGTTGCGGTTCGTGAAGTAGAGATAGCCGCGCCGCGACAGCACGTCGATGGCGTACGCGTTCACGAAGCCGCCGTTGTTGTTGCGCACGTCCACGACGACTCCCTCCTTCGCGTGGTTCGACGCGTCGAGGTCGAGATGGAGCTGCGCCAGCGACGCGTCGCTCATGTCGAGCATGTGGACGTAGCCCAGCCGGCCGCCGCTCGCCCGCTCGACGTAGGCGCGGTTCCAGTCCACCCAGCTCCGGTAGAGGAGCCCCTTCTCCGTCGTCGCGTTCACCGGCCGCACCGTCACCGTGCGCGCGTCCAGCCCCAGCGTCACGCGCCGGTCGATCTTGAACGCGAGCAGCGAGTCGAGGTTCGTGCCGCGGCCGAGCGCCACGCCGTCCACCGAGCGGAGGAGGGTGCCGACGGTGATCCCCGCGAGCGCGGCCGGCGAGAGGGGGAGCACCTCGGTGACGCGGAAGGTGCCGTCGCGCTCGTACGCCGCGCGGTCGAAGCGGAGCCCGAGGCGCCCCGTCTGCGGCGCGCCGCCGCCCGGCGCGTTCACCCCCGTGTGCGAGGCGTTCAGGTCGCCGATCATCAACGACATGATGCGCCGCAGCTCGTCGGGCGTGCGCGCCGCCTCGACGTACGGCGCGATGCGCGCGCGCTGCGCGTCCCAGTCCACGCCGTTGAACGTCGGATCGAAGAACTGGTCGCGCAGGTACCCCCACCCCTGCTGGAAGATCTCCATCTTCTCGCGGCCGAAGTCCACGTCCAGCTCCGCCGTCACGGCCAGGGTGCGCGGGGTGCGCGACTCGACCGGGACGATCGCGATGCGCCCCTGCTCGAGGTAGTAGATCTCGCGGCCGTCCGGCGACCACTGCGCCCACGACTTGCCGCCGGGGGTGGAGGTGATCTGCCGCGCCACCGGCGTCTCGCGCGCCATCTCGTCGAGCGAGTAGGTATAGATGTTCTGCTGCCCGGCGGCGCCGGCGATCATGAGCACCGACTTGCCGTCGGGGCTGATCGCCTGCCACCCCACGTCCACGCCGGTCGGCAGCAGCGCGGCCCGCCGCCGGATCGCCTCGAAGTCCACGTCGACGCGCCGGCTCGTCGTCGTGCGCGCGCTGTCGGCCGACGCCGCGTCGCGCGACGCCTGGCGCACCACGGCGCTGTCGGCCTGCGGCGCGCGGACGACCGTGCGCGGCTGCTCCTCGCGGAACAGGTCGCGGAAGAGATCCTCGCGGAACCGCGGGGTGCGCGGCACGAGATCGACGCGCACCAGCGAGCCCTGTTCGGTGCGCTGGCGCGAGTCGAACAGCAGGTAGCGGCCGTCGGGGCTCCACGACAGCGTCCCCGCGAAGGAGTTGGCCAGTTCGCTCGCCGGCCGCGCCTCCCCCCCGGCCGCCGGGACGACCCATGCGTTCGTGAATTCCTTGTTCCCGGCCGAGGTGAGGTAGGCGATCCAGCGCGAGTCGGGCGACCAGGCCGTCGCGCGCGTCGACACGAACGGGGGGAGGTCGAACAGCCCGCGCGCGAGCAGACGCTCGCTGCCGCTCGCGACGTCGAGCACGCGCAGCTCGCGCGCGCCGCGCTGGAAGGCGAGCATGCGCCCGTCGGGGCTCCAGCGCGGCGCGACGTCGCTCGCCGGGCCGCGCGTGAGTTGCCGCTCGGCGCCGGTGGCGAAGTCGTACTGATAGACGTGCCACACGCCGCCGTCGCGATTGCTCACGTAGGCGAGCGACCGGCTGTCGGGCGACCAGGCGAGCTGCTGTTCCACCGCGGGGCTGATCGTCACGCGCGCCGCCTCGCCGCCATCCTTCGCCGATGCGGCGAAGATCTCGCCGCGCGCGACGAAGGCCACCTTCTTTCCGTCGGGGGAGAGGGCGAGCTCCTGGAAACCGCTGGTGAGGGTGAGATGCTCCACGAGCGGCGCCGCGCTCGCGCCGCGCAGCGTCACGTCGATCGGCTTCGCCGCGCCGCTCTGCGTGTCGAGCGTCCAGAGCCCGAAGTCGCGCTCGAAGGCGATCGTACGCCCGTCACTCGTGATGGACGGCCAGAGCACGTGCCCGTCGCCGAACTTCGTGACCGGCGTGCCGTTCCCGTTCTCCGCGCGGACCCACACGTTCTCGGCGCCGTTCCGGTCGCTCACGAAGAAGAGACGGTTCCCGTCGGCGGACCACATCGGCCAGAGCTGCTTCGCGCCGCGCGGCGTCAGCTGCTCGTAGCGCGCGCCGCCGTCCTCGAGGCGCACGAGCCACAGCTCGCTCTCGTCGAGATGGCTGCGTCCCTTGCGCCACCACTGCGCGGCGCCGAAGCCGCGCGCGACCACGGCGAGGGTGCGCCCGTCGCGGTGCGGGGCGGGGAAGAATTCGCTCATGTACCGGTCGCCGGAGACGATCATCGGCGTCCCACCCTGCGCGCGGACGCGGTACACGTCGTTCATCCCGGCGACGTCGCGGCTCGTCGAGTGGAAGTAGATCCACTCGCCGTCGGGCGACCAGGCGCCGAGCGTCTCCGGCTGGTCGTCGAAGGTGAGGCGCCGCAGCTCGCCGGTGGCGAGCGTCAGCAGGTAGACGTCGCCGTTGCCGGTGCGCGTCGAGACGAAGGCGAGTCGCCGGCCGTCGGGGGAGTAGAGCGGGCGCGACTCGGCGGCGGGGTGCGAGACGAGGAGGCGCGCCTCGCCGCCCGCAGCCGGCACCGTCCAGATGTCGCCGCCGGCGACGAAGGCAATCTCCCGTCCGTCCGGGGAGATCCCCGGCTCCGCGAGCGCCGGCGGAGCGGCGGCGTGCGGCGGAGCGGAGGGGGAGAGCAGGGCGAGCGGCGCGGCGAGGGCGAGGAGGATGGAGCGCATGGGAGTTCGCGGATGGGGGTCCGCCGCGAATCAGTCGCATCAGGCCGCCGCGGTCAAGGACAGGGGTACCACAGGGGTCACAGCGGAGAGAAGAGGGGACACAGGGACGACATCCCCCGTGTCCCTGTGGTTCACAGCCCGTCCGCGATCTGCGCGACCTCCTCCGCCTCCCTCCACGCCGCCTCGAGGAGCGCGAGCTCTCCCTCCATCGCGCGGCGCTCGCGTTCCTCGTTGCTCACGATCTCGATCGCCAGCGACAGCGTGCGCGGGAGCGCGAAGAGTCCATGGCCGTCGCGCTCGGGCTCATACAGAAAGGCGGCCATCGACGGCCGCAGGGCGCGCGACACCGCGCCTTTCCGGAAGCGCATCTGCTGTTCGCTCAGCCGGGCGGCATGCGTGAGGAAGGCCGACGGCGACGACGACGCGTCGAGCCGCTGCAGTGCCTCCTCGATCTCCGTGCGGGTGCCGCCGAATCGATTGACCGCAGGGACGAGCTGCCCGAGTACGCGCTCGGCCGACTGGCCGACGAAACGGATCGGCGAGCCGTTCGCCCTGCCGGCGTCGCGCACTCGCCGCTGCATGACGAGCTCGAGCTGCCGGTCCTCGGTGACGCCCAGCCGCGTGCGATGCAGCCACGTCGGCGTGATCCGCAGGAGCATTCCATTGGGGGCGCGGATCCGCGCGATCGTGCGCCCCGGGAAGCCGAAGCGCGTCATCGTCACGAGCGTATTGCCGATCTGCCACGCGGTGAACCCGGCCAGCCCGGCCGCCACGGCACCGGCGAGCGTCGCGCCGCCCGTCGCCACGACCGCGCCGGCGACGATCAGCCCCTGGACGCGACGCCGGCCGAGGGCATCTCCGTACCGCCACGCCGCCAGCTCGAGCCGCGGCGCCTTCCCGATCCGCACCAGCTCCGTCCCCTCGGGGAGCCGGGCCATCGCGATCTCGCCGGTGGAGACGCGCCGCCGCGTCCCATGGACCCGTCGCTCCGCCTCGTCGATCGCCTCCCACCGCTCCTCGAGCGGTGTCAGGTTCCACCGGGCGCACCGCCGGCAGACGACCCAGAGCCGCCCCCGCGCCGGGTCGTACGCCAGGCGGGTCCCGACCGGAAAGCTCTCGAAGCTCTCGTTACGGCCGAGGGAGTGCTGGCAGAAGAGGCAGGTGGAATACATCGGGGCGAAAGCTGCTGTTGCGATACCCGGGCTGCTAGGCAGTTCACGGCTCACTGGCGCCTCCCCGAGGGTGTTCTCCAGCCTCTGGCTCCCAGCCCCTGCCGTTTCCCCCCCCCTTGGCTTTCTGCCCCTGGACCCGCTACCTTTGGTGTTCGGTCTGAACCGGCGACTCAGTGCGCCGGCCGGTGCCGTGCCGTTCACTCATCAATTTTCAGCACCCACGCTCCCATGCCGGTCCGCGGTCCTCGTCTCAAGATCCTTCGTCGTTTCGGCGTTCAGCTCCCTGGCCTCACCCGGAAGACGGCGGACGATCGCCCCTATCCTCCGGGGCAGCACGGCCCGGCCGCCGGCGGACGCCGCCGCAAGGTGAGCGAGTACCGCAAGCTGCTCGAGGAGAAGCAGAAGGTTCGCTTCAACTACGGCGTCACCGAGTCGCAGCTGCGCCGCCTGCTCGAGGTCGCGCGCAAGATGCCCGGCCGCACCGGCGACAACCTGCTCGCCCTGCTCGAGCGGCGCCTCGACAACGTCGTCTTCCGCCTCGGCTTCGCGCCGACGATCCCGGCGGCGCGCCAGCTCGTGGCGCACGGCAACATCCGCGTGAACGGCAAGAAGGTCGACCGCGCGAGCTACCTCGTGAAGTCGGGGGAGATGATCTCCCTTCCCGAGGGGAAGGTGCGCGAGCGTGCCTCGATCCTCGAGAACGTCGAGCGTGGTCCGCAGCTCAAGCTGCCGAGCTACCTCGCGATCGACCCGTCGGACAAGTTCTCGGGCCGCGTGATCGGCACCCCGATGCGCGCCGACACCCCGTTCCCGGTGAACGAGGGCGCGATCGTCGAGTTCTACGCCAGGTAAGCCATCGGCTGGGGGCTCTCGGCCTTCGGCCAAACGGAATGCGCCGGACGAGCGATGCTCGTCCGGCGCTATTCGTTTTTCGGCTCTCGGCTGACCGCGATCGGCCCTCGGCCGACTGCTCGGCGGCTCACGGCGGAAAGAAGGAACGGCGTCGTCACGAGGTGATCCCTCTGACGACGCCGTTCTCTTACCTCTGTCAAGCTGTCAAGCCGTCAATCTGCCGTTCGACCCGCCGTGCTCAGCACCGCGGCAGCGCCACCGGGCACTGCTCGTCGTTCGGCGCCGGCGCGCTGGCCTCGCCACCGGGGCCGCCGAAGGTGTAGAGCGCCATCCGCAGCGTCCCGAGCTCGCGGCCGGGCACCGGGAAGTGCACCGGCGTGTTCTCGGGGAGCGCCTGCCAGCCGCGCGCGTCGAAGAACGCGGTCACGGCGTTGACGCCGAGCCCCTCGATCTTCTTCTCGTAGCGCAGCGCGTCCCACAGGCTGCCGCAGTTGCCGTTCAGCTTGCGCGGCACGCACCCCGGCTCGTCCGGCGGCCCCTGCACCGTCACCGGCGGCAGCTGGCCGTTGGCGACGCGCGTCTTGTTGATCAGCGGCACCGCCTCCTCCGCCCGGTTGAGACGGATGAGCGCCTCCGCCTTGAGGAGGTCCATCTCCGCGACCGTCATGTCGGGGAGCGGGCCGGAGTTCCAGGTCGTCCCCGTGCCGAAGCGCAGGAAGTAGTAGTGCGAGAACCGATAGGTACCGCGCGCGACCTGGAAGATGTTGTTGGCGTTGTAGCCGACGTACGTCCCGGGCGTCGTCGGCCCGCCCGCGCCGTGGATCCGGCGGTCCTTCGTCCGGATCTGGAACGGCTGCCGATTCGCCACCGGCGTCGCCGCCCAGGTCACGAAGCCGTTCGTCGAGTCGGCGGGGCCGAGCAGCCAGTAGTTCGGCCGACCGAAGTCGCTCGGCGGGCCGGTGCGGACGCGCGCGAGGAGACGCTTCCAGTCATCCCAGAGGATGTCCGGCTGCCCCACCGGCGCGAAGTCCGTCTGGATTCCCGCATCGACGCGACGGAGCACCTCGGCCCAGTCCACCGCGGCCCGCTCGGCGGGCGACCGCGCCGAGTACACCATGATGCGCGCGGCGAACGAGTTGGCGAGGCGCACGAACTGGTCGCGCGTCATCGCCTGGAAGAGCCACCCGTCGAGCGGCAGGGTGAAGTTCGCCGTCCCCGCCGCGGCGATCGCCTCGTCGAGCTGCTCGACCGCCGCCGCCGCGACTTCCCCATAGGGGCGGAAGTTCGGCGTCGTGATCGTGTCGAGCACGAGCTTCTCGTCGGCCACCACCGCCTTGTCGAAGTACAGGGCGAGGTAACCGTGCGAGATCCCCTGCATGAACTTCCCGACCGCCTTCGCGCGCGCGGTGCGCGTCGCGTCGCCGATGACGAGGCCACCGTCGAGGGCGATGAGGGCATCGTTCACCGAGGAGATGGTGCGATAGAGCCCGTACCACGGCTCCTCGGTCACGTCGTTGCGGGCGTTGACCGGGCTGTTGTTCCACGACGAGCGTGGCTCGGCCGACAGCTCGAGCTGGCCGAAGTCGGCGAAGCCGGACGTCGCCTCGACCGCCATCGTCGACAGCGCCCACGAGGGGTAGTCGTCGTGGCCGGCGACCGGCCACCAGCTGCGGAACGAGGTCGCCACGAACGATTCCGCGGACGTGGGCTGCTCCGTCGCGCGGCCGCGATCGGGCTCGTTGGTGTTCTCGACGGCCAGTTCCTGGCAGGCGCTCGCGGTGAGCAGCGCCGTCGCGCCGAGTAGATGCATCAGTCTGCGCATGGCGTCTCCGTCAGAACTCGAGCTGGATGCTGCCGGTGAAGGTGCGGTAGCGGGGATAGTCGAAGCTGTCGAACCGGCGCATCGGGGTGCCGACCTCGGGGTCGTAGCCCTTGTAGTCGGTGATCGTGAACAGGTTGCGGCCCACGAGTCCGACCGAGAGTCCCTTCGCGCCGAAGCGGGTGAGCGGCGCCAGCACACGCTGCCCGACGCGGTAGCGCACCGACAGCTCGCGCACCTTCAGGAACCCCGCGTCCTCGACGAAGTAGCTCGTCGGGTCGTTGGCGGAGTAGAGCGACACGTAGTACTCGACCGGCTTCTTGAGCTCCTGCGGCTTCCCCGTCTGATCGACGTCGCCGCTCCGCCCCCACTGGTACATGCGCTGGTTGGTCTGGTTGTAGGCCTGACCCCCGATGTTCGCATCCACCAGCGCGAAGAAGCTGAAGTCGCCCCAGTTGACGTTGTTCGACCAGCCGATGTGGAACTTCGGCTGCCCGCTGCCGATCTTCACGACCGCCGGGTTCCCGGTCGAGTCGCGCAGCGCGATCGGCATCCCCCAGCCGTAGTTGACGGCGCCGATGGTCGTCGTCGTCCCCCACAGCTGCGCCGACTCGCCCTCGGTGTACTTGCGCCCGGGGCCGACGTAGACGAGGAGCCCCTCGTCGTTCACGGCGAACTCGTTCGCCCGCCCCCGCGCGTCGGCGGGGAGCTGATCGACCGAGTTGATGAACTTGAAGCCGTACATGTCGCCGATCGACACGCCGGCGCAGCGGTAGACGATCGTCAGCTCCTGGAAGCAGGAGCGGTCGAACTGCGTGATCTTGTTGCGCGAGCGGTCGGCCACGATCCCGGTGCGCCAGGAGAGGTTCGGGCGCTGGATCACGCGCGCCTCGAAGGTCCCCTCGATCGTGTTGCCGGTGACGGTGCCGGCGTTCATCCAGCGCGAGGTGTAGCCGTAGAAGCCGGCCAGCGGGACGAGCACGAGCTGGTCGACGACGGTGTTGCGCGCGTACGAGAGCTGCACCGAGTAGCGGTCGCGCACGATCGCGTCGAGGCCGAGCTCCGTCTCCGTCGCCAGCTCCGGCTTGAGGGCGCGGTTGCCGAGCGTCGCCTTCCGCAGGCCGCCGCCGGCGATGAACTCGAAGGTCTCGTACTGGTCCTCGAAGTCGGGGCGGCCGCCGGCGGTACCGCGCGAGGCGCGCAGCTTGAACTCCGAGATCGACGGGAAGGGCCACCACGACTCGGACGACATGCGGTACGCGCCGCTGACGCGGTAGTAGGTGTTCCAGCGCTCGTCGGGGCCGAAGAGCGAGCTGCCGTCACGCCGCAGGAGGCCGTCCACGATGTAGCGGCCGTCGTACTCGGCGGCGCCGGTGACGAAGTAGCCGTTCGAGCGGATCTCCTCGAGGGTGCTCTCGACGAAGCGCTGCTGCGCGTTGTTGAGGCTCCGCACCCCCGGGGTCGAGAGGACCTCCCCCCGCGCCTCGGTCACCTCGTTGGTCTCGCGTTCCATGAGGGCGCGCAGCGTCGAGCGCAGCGTCACCTTGCCGAAGCGGCCGAGGAGGTTGGCGCTGGCCGCGGCGTTGAGGGCGCTCGTCGTGCCGGTGATCTGCTCGATCTCACCCGGACCGCCGTTGCCGTAGCCCTCCGTCTTGATCCCCGCGTCGAGGAAGAAGTTGTTGCGGCGGTCGGAGCGGTCGTAGCTCACGTTGCCGTCGAAGGTCAGCCACGAGCGCGGGCTCCACGAGCTCTCGAGGCTCCCCTGCGTGCGGGAGCGCTTCCGCTTGCTGTCCTCGGTCGCGAGGACGTAGAGCGGGTTCTCCTCGCGCCCTTCCGGATCGCCCTGGAAGGCGTATGGCGTGCCGTCCGCGTCGGGGACGCGGAGGTCGACGTCCGGCGCCTGGTTGATCAGGTCGAAGAAGGTGTCGCCGTACAGCTCGTTGCGCAGCGAGCGGCTGTGATAGCCGCTGAAGGAGATGCGCAGGTTGTCGAGCGGGCGATGGTCGAGGTTCAGCCGGACGTCGTTCTGCTCGTACTTGCCGCTGTTGAGCACCACGCCGTCCTCGCGCGAGTTCACGAGCGAGAGGAGCCAGTTCGTGCGCCCCGCGTTCTGCTGCATCGTGACGGAGTTCTTGTAGAACTGGCCGGGGTCGAAGAACCGGTCCACCTGATCGAAGATCGGGTCCTTGTACGGCGTGTCCTGGAACCGCGCGTACACCGGCTTCGCGACGCGCTGGGCGCGCGGCACGACGTTGCCGTTGGCGTCGACGTACTCGCCGTTGGCATTCGTCATGTAGTAGTGGTTCTTCGCCCAGTCGATCTTCCCGGCGAGCGAGTTGGTGCCGAGCTCCGAGCGGGCGGTGATCTGCGTCGCCCCGTCTGCGAGCTGCGCGCCGCGCTTGGTGCGGATCTGGATGACGCCCGCCGAGGCGCGCGAGCCGTAGAGCGACGCGGCGGCGGCCCCCTTCACCACCTCGACCGACTCGATGTCGAGCGACTGGAGGTCGGCGGTGGAGGCGCCGAACGACTGGCTGAGGATCACGCCGTCGACGACGATGAGCGGCGAGTTGGACTTGTTGATGGAGGTCGGCGAGCGGAGCACGATGTTCGTGCCGCTCCCCGGCTGTCCCGGCGGCACCACCGACACCCCCGCCACCTTCCCCTGGATCGTCTCGACGGCGTTGGTCGCCGGGACCGGGGCGCTCTCGGCGTCCACGCGGCCGACGGTGAACGGCACGCGGGTGCCGCTCGTCGGGTCGACGACGCCGGTCGTGACGACCGCCTCGAGCGTGAGCGCGGCCGCATTCATGTGCAGCGTCACCGTCGCGGCAGTGTTCGCATCGACCTGCACGCGCGGGAGGGTGATCATGCGATAGCCGACGCGGCGGGCCTCGAGCGCGACGGTGCCCGTGGGAACGCCGCTGATCGCGAAGCGGCCCTCGTCGTCGCTGATCGCACCGAGCCGGGTGCCGACGACGTTCACGCGGACGGCCGCGATCGGTCGCCCGCTGGCGGAATCGAGGGCGACGCCCGTGATGCGACCGACAGCCTGCGCGAGCGCCGCCGACGACGGAAGCAGCAGGCCGAGCACGAGCGCCAGGAACAGGAGTGGAGGACCGGCGACGCGCCGTCGCACGGCGGGTTGGGGGGGTAGCAACATCGCATCTCCATCGTGGTGGGTACGGGTCAGCCCGCTCGGGGAAAGCGAGCTGAAGACGTGACCGGAAGATTACAGAATGCGCAGGAATCTCCCACCCCTGAGCCGGATTGATTGCGGGGGGGATCCGCACCCGGCCATGGGGATTGGCGGCGGACCGAATGGTCGACGTCGCTAACGAGCGCCGCGCACATACGTCCAACTCTGCGAGCGGCCGGTGCGTTACATGCCGGCGTGAACACGGGAGGAGTGACGAGATGACAGGACGCATGCGGGTCCTGCTGCTCGCGCTGGCCCTGCCCGTGAGCGCGGCACACGCGGCCGGGCTCGCGGGCTCGCCGGCGTCGATGCGGCGGCAGAACGAGATCGCACGGGAGAACCATCTGGCGTTCGCGCGCAGCGCGGCCGACGTGCGAGCGAGCGTGGACAGCGGCGCGCTGGTCGCGGTGGCGGAGAGCCGGGACGTCGTGCTGAGCGACGTCTCGCAGCCGTACGCGCGGGCCGAGGTTGCGCTGTTCGTGCAGCGGCTGGGGGCGCAGTACCGCGCCGCCACGGGGGCGCCGCTGGTGGTCACCAGCCTCACGCGCCCCGCCGGCGCGCAGCCGCGCAACGCGCACGCGCTCTCGGTGCACCCGGCCGGGATGGCGGTGGACCTGCGCGTGCCGGCGGCGAGCGCGGACCGCGCCTGGCTGGAGGAGACGCTGCTCTCGCTCGAGGACGCGGGGGTGCTCGACGTGACGCGCGAGCGCCGGCCGCCGCACTATCACGTGGCCGTCTACCCGGCCGCCTACGCGGCGTACGTGGCGCGCCTGGACTCGGCCAAGGCCGTGGCGGCCGCCCGTGCCGACTCGGTCGAGCAGGCCGCGCCGGCTGCAGCGACCGCCGCGCCGGTCGCGCCGCAGGGGACCAACGTCGCCATCTCTCTCTTCGGCACCCTCGGCAGCATCGCGCTCGCGGTCGGGGCCATCGTGTGGACCCGCCACCGCCGCGCCACGGCCTGAGGGCCGCGGAAACGAGGCTGAACCCACGGAACCACGCAGATCGCCCCTCGGAGCACCGAGCTCCGAGGGGCGATCGCGCTGTAAAGCCGTCACGCAGTCACGCTGTGACCAGCAGCTCCCTCGCCTGCGCTCGGGATGACGGCCCTGCCGTCACTTGATCCGCTCCTTGAACTGCTGATACAGATCTTCGTGGCGCGTCGAGAGCGGCACCGGGCGGCCGTCGATGAAGAGGTGCAGCGTCTTCGTCTTGGGCTCGAACAGGTCGCCGTCGGTCACGACGAGGTTCGCCGTCTTCCCCGGCTCGAGCGAGCCGAAACGGTCGGCGACGCCGAACATCTGCGCCGGCGCGAGCGTCACCGCCCGCAGCGCCGCCTCCTTCGGGAGGCCGAAGGCGACGGCCATCCCGGCGATGTGCGGCAGGTCGCGCACGTGCGCGCCGTCGTCGCCGCTGGCGATGGCGAAACGCACCCCGGCCGCGTGCAGCTTCGCGGGGGCGCTGTAGTTCACGTCGTACGGATCGTCCTCGCGCGAGGGGAGGGAGCGCACCTCGGTGAGGATCACCGGCACGTCGTTCTGCTTCAGCAGGTCGGCGACCATCCAGGCGTCGCGCCCGCCGAGGATCACCGCCTTGACGTGCATCTCCTTCGCGAAGGTGATCGCCTGCCGGATCTCGCCGACGCGGTTGGCGGTGAAGAGCACCGGCTCGTCGCCGCGCAGCACGCGGTCGAGCGACGCGAGCACGACGTCGTGCCGCGGCCGGGGGAGGGACTTGTCCTTCTCGTACGCGGCGTGCGCTGCGCGGTACGCCTCCGCGTCGCGCAGGAGCGTCCGGATCGAGTCGATCTGCGTCTGGCGCGCGCGCTCCTGGTCGCCGCTCGGGCCGCCCTGCTGCTGCGCGAAGAACGCGGCGAAGCCGCCGCCGCGGCGACCGCCGAAGCCGGACGACGGAAGGTTCACGACCAGCGCGGCGCGCGGCACGACGGTCATCTCCGGCACCGTCCATCCGGCGAGATTGACGATCGCCGACTGGCCGGAGACGAGCCCGCCCTGCGGGCTCGAGACGACGTGCGTCACCCCCGTGACCCGCGTGACGCCGATGTGCGCGCTGTGCGGGTTGAGCCCGTAGATCGCCTGCGCGTTCGGGTTGAAGCTGCCGGTCTCGCGGTTGTCCACCGTCGCGTTGGCGCCCTGCGGGATCTCGGAGAGCCCCATCCCCGTGCCGGCGTCCATCATCCCCGGCCACACGGTGAGGCCGTTCGCGTCGATCACGCGCGCGCCCTGCGGGACGGCGGCGTCGGCGCCGACCGCCTGGATCTTGCCGTCGGCGCCGATGACGACGGTGCCGCGCGCGATCTCCGGCCCGGCGATGGGGACGATGCGCGCGTTGGTGATGGCGTAGACGCCGCGCGGGCCGGGCGCGGGGGTGGTGGAGCCGAGCTGCGCCCGCGCTGCGGGCACGGCGCTCACTGCCAGGGCGACGGCCGCCGCCCCGAAGAAGCCGCGGGTCATCGAATCTCCTCCTCTTCCGGCACGATCGCCGGACGCTCGCCGCGCTCCAGCTCCGCACGCTCGCGGCGGCGGGCCTCGCGCTGTTCCAGGTCACGCTTGCGGTCGAAGAACACCTCGCCGTCGATCAGCGTCATCTCGTTGACGGCGTACACCGAGAGCGGATGCGCGCTCCAGATCGAGATGTCGGCATCCTTCCCCACCTCGAGCGAGCCCACGCGGTCCTGCACGCCGAGCTGGATCGCCGAGTTGTAGGTGATGAGCTTGAGCGCCTCCTCCTCCGTGAGGTCGCCGTAGCGCATCGTCTTCGCGGCGTCGATGTTGAGCCGCCGCGCGCGCTCGTCGGAGTCGGAGTTGATCGACGTCACGACCCCGGCGCGCGTGAGGATCGCCGCGTTGTGCGGGATCGCGTCGTACGCCTCGATCTTGTACGACCAGTTGTCGGCGAACGTCGACGCGCCGGCGCCGTGCTTCGCGATCTCGGGGGCGACCTTGTACCCCTCGAGCACGTGCTGCAGCGTCTTCACCCGGAACCCGAACTCCTCGGCCACCTGGAGCAGCATGTGGATCTCGTCGGCGCGATACGAGTGCGCGTGGACGAACCGCTTCCCCTCCAGCACCTCGACGAGCGGGTCGAGCTCGAGATCGCGGCGCGGCGCGATCGCCGTGCGGTCCCCGCGCGCGACCTTCGCGCGATAGTCGTCCCAGCTCGCCTTGTAGTCGCGGGCGCGCGTGAAGGCGTCGCGCAGCACCTCCTCCTGCCCCATGCGCGTCGTCGGGTAGCGCGCCACGGTGCCGGGCAGCGCCTGCCGGTTCTTGCGCGTGACGTTCTCGCCGAGCGCGAACTTGATCCCCGGCGGCGCGCCGGGGAACAGCATCTCGTCGACCGAGCGCCCCCACTTGAGCTTCACCGTGGCCGATTGGCCGCCGATCGTGTTCGCCGACCCGTGCAGCAGGTTGAACGAGGTCACGCCGCCGGCGAGCGCCCGGTAGATGTTGATCGCCGACGGGTTGAGCACATCCTCGATCCGCACCATCGACGTGACCGAGAGCGACCCTTCGTTGATCGCGTCGGACATGGCGTGGGAGTGCGCGTCGATGATCCCCGGCATCACGTACTTGCCCGACGCGTCGATCACCTGCGCGCCGCTCGGCGCGGCGATCCCCGGCGCGATGCGGGCGATCTTCCCGTTCTGGATCAGGATGTCCGTGTTCTGCAGCGTCCCCTTGGTGATCGTGAGGACGGTGGCGTTCTTGATGACGACGTCCTGCGTCCTGCGGCTCGCGGCCTGCGTCACCTGCTGCGCCGAGGCGGAGGCCGCCAGCAACAGGACGCAGGACGCGGGACGCAGCAGGTGGCGAAGGTTGCGCATCATGGGAGTCTGGGTTCGCATCACGGCGCCCTCCCGCCACGCGGACGTCCCGTCCCGCGCGTGCCGGTGAAGGAGCCCGGGTCCTGGCCGACGACGGTCACCGTGCCGCGCATCGCGGCGCCGGTGAGCGTGCCGGCGAAAGTCGCTTCCTCCGTCTCCGACGTCGTGATCGACGCGGTGAACTTGAACTCGCCGTTCGCGCCGATCGAGCCGTTCGCGATCTGCGCCGTGCCGAGCGCGCCCTGGATGGAGCCGCGGAGCCGCTCGCCCTCCTGCTGCAGCTGCAGCGTCACCTGCCGCTCCTGCCCCTCGAGCGTGACGGCGAGCAGCCACTGCCCCGACGCGCCGACGTCGGCGGCCGCCGCGGCACCCGTGCGCGCCGCCGGCGCGCTCCGCGCCTCGAGCGGACGCCCGTCGACGAACACCTGCGTCACGCGCGCCCCCGGCTCCAGCAGATCGCCGCGCACGACGACGAGGTTCGCGATCTTCCCCTGCTCGATGGAGCCGAGGCGGTCGGCGACGCCGAGCAGTTCGGCGGCGTCGAGCGTGAGGGCGCGCAGCGCGCGATCGCGCGGCAGCCCCGCGTCCACGGCGCGACGCACGCCGGGGACGAACTCCGCGACGTCGGTCAACCCCGCCGAGCTGAAGGCGAAGCGGACGCCCGCCTCCGCGAGGCGCGCCGCGTTGCGCGGCGCGTTCGCGCGCTCCTGCACGACGCGCGTCGGCTCGGGGTCGGCGTCGGGGGACGTCTCACGCGGCGGGCGCGGATAGTTCACCGTCGCGAGCACCGGCACGTTCTCCGCCTTGAGGCGCGCCGCGACCTTGTACGCCTCCGCCCCGCCGACGATCGCGGCGCGCAGATTGAACTCCTTCGCGAGATCGAGCGCGCGCTCGATCTCGCGCTGCGTGGAGGCCTGCATGAAGACCGGGATCTCGCGGGCGAGCGCCGGCTGGAGCGCGGCGAGCGACGGGTCGGCCTCCGGCCGCGCCATCCCGCGCGGGTTGCGCGCGTACGCCGCCTGCAGGTCGCCGTACCGCTTCGCGTCGTACAGCATCTGGCGGAGCGACGCGAAGACGCCGAGCAGCGAGCTGGGGTAGGCGCCGCGGAGCGGCGTGAAGCCCACGTGCAGGGCGACGGGCGCGCGGAGCAGGACGTCCTGCGGCGACCCCTCGCCGACGCCGATCAGCGCCGACTGCCCCGCGAGGATCCCGCTGCGCGGCATGCTGAGCACCGCGGTGATGCCGGCGCCGCGCGCGAGGGCGAAGGCGTCCCGGTCCACCTCGAGGAGGTCCGTCGTGCGGAGCTCGGGACGCAGCCCCTCGGGGTAGCGCGACCGCGCCGCCTCCTCCGAGCTCTCCCCCTGCTGCGCGGCGAGAAAGGCGGCAGCAGCCCCGCCCCCGCCGCCGCCGCGGCCGCCCGCCAGCTGGTTGCGGGGGGCGGGGACGCCGAGGTTCGAGGCGGCGTCGATGAGTCCGGGATAGACCGTGAGGCCGGTCCCGTCCACCCGCCGGGCGTCGGCGGGGGGCGTCGTGCGATCGGCCGGTCCGACGGCGGCGATGACGCCGTCGCGGATCACGATCGTGCCCTGGGCGATCACCGGTCCGGAGACCGGGACGATGCGGGCGTTGGTGATGGCCCAGGCGGTTGGCCGGGCGAGCTCCGCGCCGGCTCGGCCGATCTGGGCGTGGAGGAGCGCGGGTGCCAGCGAGAGGACGCCGGCCGCCGCGACGAGGCGGGTTCGCATGGTGCGACTGGACTCCTGTCCGGGGGGTGGGAGGAGAATGGACCGCAGGGGAGCTACGCGGAAGAGCGGGGTATTGTTGATCCATGACCCGATTTGCCCTCTATCTCGCCCTCGCCTGGGGGACGCTGCTCCTCCTCGCGGCGGGCGCGCCGCTCCCGATCGTGCTGGCCGTCGGCGCGACCGCCGCCTACACGCTCCTCCCGCTCCTCCTCTTCCTGCGGTGGCGCGGGTGGCCCTTCTATCCCACGGCCGCCTTCCGCCTCCTCGTCGTGCGGCCGGCGCTCTACGCGCAGCTCCTCCTCCCGGTCGGCGCCGGGGCGGGGGCGGTGGGACTCCTCGTCGGCGCGCCGTTCGGCCACGCGATCGCCTTCGGGCGGCTCGCCGCCGGCGCGGCGCTGCTGGTGGGCGCCCTCGTCCTGGTCGCGGGCTATCTCGGCTCACGCTCGCTGCGCGTGCGCGAGACGGAGGCGCGCGTGCGCGGCCTCCCACGCGAGCTCGATGGGCTGCGCATCGTCCAGATCTCCGACGTCCACGTGGGGCCGCACACCCCCGCGCGCTTTCTCGCACGGGTGGTGCGCGCGGTCGAGCGGCTGCGCCCCGACGTCGTCGCCGTCACCGGGGACCTCGTGGACGACCGGCACGAGGACGTGGATGCCTACGCGCGCATCCTCGGCGGGCTGCGCGCGCCGTCCGGCGTGTTCCTCATCCCCGGCAATCACGACGTCTACGCCGGCTGGGACGCGGTGGCGCAGGGGCTCCGCCGCCTGACCGACGCGACGATCCTCGTCAACGAGGCGCAGCTCCTCTCCCGCGGCGGCGCGCACCTCGCCCTCGTGGGCGTGGGCGATCCGGCGGGGCGGGCGACGGCCGCCGCCCCCGACGTGGAGCGCGCGCTCGCCGGCGTGCCGCCCGGCGTGCCGGTGGTCGCCTTCGCCCACAACCCCGCGCTCTGGCCCCGCCTCGCCGACCGCGGGGTCGCGCTCACCCTGAGCGGGCACACGCACTGGGGGCAGCTCGCGCTCCCCCGCTGGGGGTGGAGCCTCGCCTCGCCCTTCCTCGAGCACGCGATGGGGAGCCATCGCCGGGGGGATTCCCTCCTCTTCGTCCATCCCGGCACCGGGTACTGGGGCATTCCGTTCCGCCTGGGCGCGCTTCCTGAAGTGACCGCCATCGTGCTGCGGGCGGGGGAGCGGTCGGAGATGATCGTCGGCGAGCGCCGGTGCGCGGCCTGAATCGAGGGTGACCAACATCACGCCCCTCCCCCGTGGCACGCATCTGTCCCAATCGGGTAAAGTGAGGCGGCGCATCACCCACGCGTGATGCGCCACTCCATGCCGTCGCCGCCAGTCGTAGAGGTTCCGATGTCCCAGCCGATCGACGCTCCCACCTCTGCCGCGCTCGCCGATCTGGTCAAGCGTTGCGAGCAGATCCATCGCTACGAGACGCAGCTCACGGCCGCCGAGGAATCGCGGGTGGCCGCGCTCGCCGACGGGCTTCTCGCGATGCGGCACGTGCTCGAGCTGGCGGCGATCCCGCGCAACCGGCTGCCGAGCCGACACGCGCGCATGGACCACTGGGCGCTCACCGGGGCGATGGTCGTCGAGGCGGAGACGCCGGCGATCGCGGAGCTCTCGCGCCGCAGCGGCCTGGTGCTCGACGAGCACGGGCAGGTGAAGGTCCTCGGCGACCGGTCGTGGCGCGGCGAGTGGCGCTCGGTGGTGCTCTGGCGCGACGGCGTGGCGGAGCTGCGCGCGGCCGATCTGATGGACTATCTCGCACGCCTCGCCGCGCTGGCGCAGGCCCGGGCTCCCGACGCGGCGCGCGCCCTCGTGGCCCGTCACGGCGCGATCGCCGCCACGCGATCGTTGACCGCCGAAGGACCCCGCTCGGCGCAGGCGGCGCGCGCGGCGCGCTGAGCATCGCCGCTTGACGGCGGTCGGACGATGCGACAGGATGCGGCGCTCACTGGAGTCGCCGAGACCTACTACGAAGGAGATCGCATGTCCGCGTCGGCACCCACCAGCACCGGCCTCGAACAGAACGTCGCGGGTCTGCTGTCGTACGTGCTCGGCCCCTTCACCGGGGTGCTGTTCTTCGTGCTGGAGAAGGAGAATCGCTTCGTGCGCTTCCACGCGATGCAGTCGATCCTCGTCGGCGCCGCGTCCTTCGTCTTCTGGATGGCGTACTCGGTTCTCAGCACCGTCCTCGCCTTCATCCCCGTGCTGGGGTGGATCATCGTCGCGGCGGTGGGCTTCGTCGCCAGCGTGGGGCTCTTCGTGCTCTGGATCGTGCTGATGGTGCGCGCGTTCCAGGGACAGGAGTGGGAGCTCCCCATCGTCGGCAAGTACGCGCGGCAGTACTCGGCGCCCGCTCCGATCGGCTGACGGCGGGTCGGCGTGCGAAGGGCGCGGCGCCGGTGCGAACACCGGCGCCGCGCCCTTCATCCCTCGCCCACGTCGGCGGGGGTGCCGCCCTCCTCGTCGTGCTCGGGCTCGCGCGCGTCCCCTTCCACCGCGTGACGCGTGCGCGCGATGTCCTCGCCGAGCGAGCGCGTCGCGTCGCGCAGTGCCTGCACCCGGCTCGCGGCCGACTGAATCCGCTGATGAACGTCCGTGGGCAGCCCGTCCTGGTCGCGCATGGCGCCTCCTCGATGGCGGCTGGCGGCGGCACGCTCGACGCCGGCGCCGCCGCACGCTGGACGGAGGATCGTGGTGCAATGCGCCGACCGCGGCGCTGTGTCGCAGCGCACCAAGCTCGCGCGGCGCAGCGGATTCGTCAGCGCGCGCGGAGCAGCCGCCGCGCCGCGCGCTCGCCGCTCGAGATCGCTCCGTGCACCGTGCCGTTCTGTCCGTCGAGCGCGGTCGCCTCGCCGGCGACGTACAGGGTGCGCGCGATCGGCCGCGCCAGCGTGCGCGCGGCGTCCTCGCCGCCGACGAGCGGATAGCTGTACGCGCCGCGCGCGAACGGGTCGGCATTCCAGTCGTGGTGCCACGAATCCTGGAGCCGTCGCGCGAGGCGCGCGCGGGGAACGCCGAGCTGGCGGGCGAGCGACGCGAGGGCGCGCGCGAGCAGCGCCTCGTCGTCCGACCGCTCGAGCGGCTGCGCGGCCGGTCCGCCGGTCCAGCCGACGAGCAGCGCCGACGACAGGGGGAAGGTGGTCCACCAGATGGGAAAGTCGTCGCCGGTGCCGTGCAGGAAGGACAGCTGCGTGAGCGGCCCGCCGGCACGGCGGCGGATCGCCGCGTCGGTCTCCCAGAACGGCTCGTCGAACCGGAGCGTCACCCGCGAGACGTGCCCGATCGCGAGGTGCGCGAGCGCGCGTCGGAAGGCCGGCGGCTCCGGATCGAGGACGATCGCGCCGGTGGCCGGCGGGCGCGCCTGCAGCACGCCGATCGGCAGGGTGAGGAGGATCGCGCGCGCCTCGAGCGGATCGAGCGGCGCACCCGCGGGCGAGGTCGCGTGCACGCGCACCTGCCCCGGGCGCCACTCGACGCGCTGCACGACGTGCCCCAGCCGCAGGACGTCGTCGAGCCCGTGCGCGAGCACGCGCGCGACCGCGTCGTAGCCGCCGGGGAGCCGCCGCATCCGCCGCTCTTCCGGATCGTCGCCCGGCGTCCCGCCGTGCGCGAGGGAGCGGACGCCGATGCACGCGGGATCGGCGGCGTGGAACCCGGCGACGTACTGGCGCGCGAACGTGCGATCGCGCGCCAGCGCGCGACCCCCCGGTCGCGTCGCGAGGAACTCGGCGAAGGAGCGCTCGGGGCGACGCTCCGCGTCGATCCGCCGCATCACGCGATCGAGCCGCTCCCAGAGATCGGTGAGCGGCACGAGGCGCGATCCGCGAACCTCGCGACGCTCGCCGGTGATCTCGAGCGTCGCCAGCCGGTGCGCGCGCGCGAGGCGCACGACCTCGGACGCCGCGCCGTGCAGGAACTCCGCCCCCAGCTCCACCGCGATCGGCGAGGTCGCGGGGTGGAGCGAGTGGACGCGGCCGCCTACCCGCGTCCTCGCCTCGAGCAGGCGCACGCGCGCGCCGCCGTCGCGCAGGGCGCGGGTCGCGGCGAGCCCCGCCACCCCCGCGCCGACGACGATGCAGTCGAGCCGCGCGCCGCGGGCGCGTGTCGCCGCCATCAGCGCTCGTCGTCCTCCTCGACGCGCTCCGGCAGGTCGTCGCCGCCCGGCTCACCGCTCTGCGGGCCGCGCGTGGTCAGCCCGGGGCCGCCACGCTCGCCATAGTGTCCCGAACGGCCGTAGCCGCCGCCGTATCCCTGGCCCCACTCCCCCGCGATGTCGTGCTCCACTTCGGAGCGCTGCTCCTCCCGCTCGATCTCTCGCTTCGCCTCTCGCTTGCGGTCGTCGCGTGCCATCCCGTCCCTCCCGAGCCTCGGTGTCGTGACCGTGCGCCGTCGCGCGGCGCCGGCGCGCGAGCTTCCCTGGCGTTCGCGCGCCGGCGGCGATATCTCTCGGCGATCCGTTCCCCGTCGCCTTCCGTGCCCTCCGTCCCCTCCGATCCGCCCGCGCTCCAGTTCCTCGCGCGCGAGGTGTTCGCCCTCTTCCCGCGCTGCGTGCGCTGCGGGCAGCGCATCGACCGATTCGAGGATGCCGACGTGCGGATCTTCTCCTTCCGCGTGCTCCATCGCACGCGCTGCACTCCCGACGACCGGCCCGCGGACGGCTGACGGCGCGCGTCAGTCCGCCGACGCGGTCACCATCGCCGTCGTGTCCCCGGTGAGCCCGGCGATGAACGGGCGCGCGATGCACTCCTCGAACCCCTTGCCGCGGCAGAGCGCCTTCGCGTCGTTGCGCACGTAGCGCTCGATCTTGTCCGGATAGGTGTGACAGCGCGGCGTGTTCGTGCCGCGCACGCAGCCGTTGTACTTGAGGAGCCCCTTGCGGACCGAGGTGTACGTCGGCGTGGTCCCCTCCTTCGGCTTCAGGTACTCGGCGAGGATGAACGCGCCGTAGCGGAGGTTCGTCTCGTCCTCCTCGAGATTGCCGCCGAGGCGGCCGCGCAGCGCCTTGAGCCAGACCTTCGGGTAGATCTGCATCAGCCCGACCGCGCCGACGTTCGAGCGCGCCTTCGAGACGAACACGGCGTTCTCGGTCAGCATGACGCCGAGCATGAGGGCCGGGGGGATGCCGCGGCCGAGCGCCTCGCGCACGGCGAAGAAGGCGATCGAGTCGGCGCGCTCCTGCTTCATCCGCCCCGTCGCCACGAGGTCGGCCGCGAATCGCCGTCGCTCGTCCTCGGTCCTGGGATCCCGGAAGCGCAGCTCCCCCGTCCCTGCGAGCAGGGTGTCGGTGGGCGAGACCCCCTGCTTCGCCGCCGAATCCGCGGCGGCGATGACGCGCGAGGTGTAGCTCGCCCGGTTCGTGAAGATCGGGTTGGAGCTGCGCGTGGCGAAGAGGATCGTGGAGACGAGGGTGACGACCGCGAAGCTGTAGAAGCCGATCTGCTTGGCGAGCCGCATCCGCGGCGAGTCGGGGGGGCGGCGGCGCCCCACGTCGCTCGGGCCGTGGCGCCGATCCTCCGTCGTCCGCCGGTCGGCCGGCTCCGCGGTGTCGCCCGGAGTCGCGTGCGTCGGCGGTTCGGATGGGATGGGTTCGCTCATGATCCTGACTGCACATGGACAGGAGCTCCAAATGCAACCACTGCGCCGATCGGGGCCTCTCGGCGGCAGATGTTCCGAGCCGGACGCGCCGTTCAGCGGGAGGGAGCGAGGTCCGGGCGGTCGTCCAGGTGGCGGCGCACGGTGGCGAGGACCTCCCGTGGCTCGACCGGCTTCGTCAGGAAGCCGTCGCAGCCGACCTCGAGCGCGCGCGCGCGATGCTCGGGGAGGGTGTGCGCGGTGAGCGCGATCACCGGGATGTCGCGGGTGGATTCGTTGCTGCGCAGGCAGACGGTGGCCTCGAAGCCATCCATCCCCGGCAGCCCGATGTCCATGAGGATGAGCGCCGGCTGCGCCGTGCGCGCCAGCTCGAGGCCGGTTTCGCCGGAGTTCGCCTCGAGCACGGCGTAGCCCGAGTGGCGCAGAATGGTGCTGTAGACGATCCGATTGTCCTCGTTGTCCTCAACGAGAAGAATCGTCCGTGCCTGCTTCGGCATCCCGTTACCTCGCGTGGACCCGGTCGGAAGCGGCGAGAATCACGCCATCCATCCGAGTCGTGATCGACGGTCGGCCGTCGGCGGCCTCGTCACGTCGTCGCCCCGCGGCGCAGCCGGTCGCGGACCCCCGCCCAGCTCGGTTCGTCCGGTACACTCTCCACGACCACCAGCTCGCATCCGGCATCGTCGAGCTCGTGCAGCGCAGCGTAGAGCCGGCGCGCATAGCCGGCCGGCTCGGCGGGAAGCTCGACGACGACGTCGGCGCCGATGGCGAGCGCGGAATGCCGGATCAGCCCCGTCCGTGCTCCGCGGGCGCGTGCCTCGTGCACCCGGTCGCGAACGCGCGCCATCGCCGCCGCATCGCCGGGCTCGGCGAGCAGCATCGTGGCGCGCGGGGCGTAGTGGCGGTCGAGCATGCCGGGGGAGGGGCGCGAGTCGGTGGGCGCCGCGGACGTGGGAGGGAGCACGAGAGGGCCGAGCACGGCGGCCAGCGCCTGCTCGTCGAGCACGCCCGGGCGCAGCAGCACGGGCCGTGCCCCGCGCAGGTCCACGACGGTGGATTCGATCCCGACACTCGTCGGACCACCGTCGAGAATGAGCGCCACCCGATCGCCGAGCGCGCGCTCGACGTGCGACGCCCGCGTCGGCGAGAGGGCGGTGAAGCGATTGGCGCTCGGCGCCGCGATCGGGATGCGCGCCTCGCGCAGCAGCGCGAGCGCCACCGGGTGCGCCGGGACGCGCAGCGCCACCGACGGCAGCCCCGCCGTCACCTCGTCGGGGACCTCGGGACGCTTGGGGAGGACGAGCGTCAAGGGGCCGGGCCAGAAGTGCGCCGCCGCGCGTGCCGCCGCCTCCGGCCACGCCGTCACCAGCGCGCGCGCGGCATCGGCGTCGGCGACGTGCACGATGAGCGGGTTGTAGGACGGCCGCCCCTTCGCCTCGAAGATGCGCCGGACCGCCGCCGGATCCAGCGCGTGGGCGCCCAGCCCGTAGACCGTCTCGGTGGGAAAGGCGACCAGCTCCCCGGCGCGCAGCAACGCCGCCGCCCGGGCGACGGCCGCCGGATCGGGCGCCTGCGGATCGACGAGGATGGTGGGCATGGATGCAAAGTATCGAGGGACCCGCCGCCCACCGCCACGATTACCTTTCGTGAGTGATCAACCTCCTCTGCGCGTGGCTCGCGGCGCGCGGCACGAGCTGTCTCGAGCTCGTCGCCTTCCTCTTCGGCGCCGTGAGCGTCTACCTCAGCGTCCGACAGAAGATCTGGAGCTGGCCGACCGCGATCGTCAACGTGGGGCTCTACGCCT
>Ga0182741_1000797_pt1 | contig 44599 bp, 47 predicted proteins | sample eDN5th37CBELigOP_FD_128874 | JGI IMG/M metagenome (GOLD analysis project Ga0182741, IMG submission 128874) | Enriched Organic Plus compost microbial communities from Emeryville, California, USA - eDNA 5th pass 37_C BE-Lig OP (version 2) (version 2) ... | reverse complement strand
TCGAGCCAGCGGTCGGCGCCCGCCTTCTTGGGGGCCGCGTAGTCGCGCACGCGCTGCACGAGGATCTCGCCACCGCCGCCCGGGATCGAGTCGAGCCCCGCCTTCTGCAGCTCGCGGATGACGTCGATCGCCTCCATCCGGAAGAGCTTCGCGAAGAAGTCCACCTCCGACGGGCTGAAGCCGTGGATGTGGATCGGGTGGTTGCGCTTGATGTAGCGGAGCAGATCCAGATACCACTCGAAGGGGATGTACGGATTGTGCCCCCCCTGGATGAGGATCTGGACGCCGCCGAGGGCCTTGGTCTCCTCGATCTTCTGCCCGATCTGCTCGAAGGACAGCGTGTAGCCTTCGCCGTGCTTCGGGCGCCGGTAGAAGGCGCAGAAGCCGCAGTCGGCGACGCAGACGTTCGTGTAGTTGATGTTGCGATCCACGATGTACGTCACCACGCCCTCGGGATGCTTCTCGCGGCGGATGCGGTCCGCCTCGGCTCCCAGCTCGAGGAGTGGCGCGTTCGTGTAGAAGTCGAGCAGGTCCTTCATGGCTCTCGGCTCTCGGCGCAGGGCCGTGGAAGGTCAGGCAGCGGGAAGGAAACTGAGCGAACCGTCGGGCACCCGGCCGGCGGCGACCAGGCGTCGGAAGTACTCGGTCAGCCCGGCGAGGTGCTGGTAAGATAGCCCGTAGTCGAGCCCCGAGAGGTACTCCGCACACACGGCGCGCCCGACTCCCGTCGCCGCGGCAGCCTGCGCCGCGAGGGTGTCGAGGTGCTGCAGCCCCCAGTCGCGCGATGCGATGAGCCCCGCGTGGAGGGCGAGCGCCCGATCGACCGGCGTCGTGCGCTGCGCGACCCAGACGGCGAAGACGAACGGGAGGCCGGTCCACCCCTTCCACTCGGCGCCCAGATCGTAGGCGTGCGGGTAGCTGGCGGCATCGGGGGCGGCACGACGGCGCGCGTCGAGCACGAGCGCCGCGTCGCCGATGACGAGCCGCGCGTCGTGCGCCTCGTCCCCGAAGCGCTCGACGTCCGCCACCTCGGCGTCGGCCGGCACGAAGTGCGGGCGGACCTTCCACACGTGCTCGAAGAGGAGCTCGAGGAGCGCGACGCTCGTCATCGAGCTCCGGCTCACCAGCACACGGCGTCCGCCGAGCGCCGTCGCCGGGATGCGGGAGAAGAGCATGACGCTCCGCACCGGCCCGTCGCAGGAGATGGCGAGGTCGGGGAGGAGGAGGTAGCGCCGCGCATCCCGCGCGTACTCGACGGCGGAGATGACGGAGACGTCGAGCGTCCCCGCCGCCATCTGTCGGTTGAGCGCCGACGGGACGCCGTCCACGAGGTCGGCGTCGAGCGCGACGACGCCGCGGTCCACGGCGCCGTACACGGGATAGCAGTTGATGTACGGGATCCGGCCGAGGCGCAGGCGCCGCCGGGCGCCGTCGGCACCCATCTCAGGCCGCCTCGACGGCCGGGTCGTCCCCGCCGTCGAAGGTCCGGACGACGTTGTAGAACGAGTCGCGCTCCACGGGCTGCCGCCGGGCGCCGCGGATCAGGCGGAGGATGTCGTCGAGGGCCATCGCCTGCGCGGTGTGCGCTCCCGCCTCGTGGTAGATCTTCTCCCGGACGACGGTCCCCTCGAGATCGTCGACGCCGAAGGTGAGCGCCGTCTGCGAGACGGCGGGCGTCACCATGATCCAGTGCGTCTTGATGTGCGGGATGTTGTCCAGGAAGAGGCGGCCGACGGCGAGGTTCTTGAGGTCGTCGAACCCCGTCGTGGCGGTGCCGGTGCGGTGCAGCGTCTCGCCCAGCTCGTTGTTGTCCGGATGATAGGCGAGCGGGATGTAGGCGAGGAAGCCCGCCGTCTCGTCCTGGAGGGTGCGCAGCGCCGTCAGGTGCTCGATGCGATCCTCGAGCGTCTCGACGTGCCCGTACAGCATCGTGCAGTTGGTGCGGATCCCCAGCCCGTGCGCCGTGCGGTGCACGGCGAGCCACTCCTCCGCCGCCAGCTTGCGATCGGCGATGGTCGCGCGCACGCCCTTGCTGAACACCTCGGCGCCGCCGCCGGGCATCGTGTCGAGCCCCGCCTCGCGCAGCGCGACGAGCACCTCGGCGTACGACATCTTCTCGATGCGCGCGATGTGCGCGATCTCGACGGCGGTGAGCGCCTTGATGTGGACGTGCGGATGCGCCGCCTTGAGGGCGCGGAACATCTCCGCGTAGTAGGCGAGCCCCGCCTTCATGTCGAGTCCACCGACGATGTGGAACTCGCGCGTGAGCGTGCTGTTGGCGGTCGCCGCCTCGGCCAGCACCTGGTCGAGCGTGTACCGGTACGCGCCCTCCTCCTTGGGGAGCCGCGCGTACGAGCAGAAGACGCAGGTCTTCCGCAGCACGCACACGTTCGTGGGGTTGATGTGCTGGTTCGCGGCGAACGTCACGCGATCGCCGTGCAGGGCGCGGTTGCGCGCATCGGCGAGCGCACCAAGGCCGACGATGTCGTTCGTGCGGAAGAGCGTCAGCGCGTCGTCGCCGCTCAGCCGCTCGCCCGCCTCGAGGCGGTCCGCGATCGCGCGGAGCGCCGGATCCACGATCAGGCCGCGCTCGACGTGCACGGCGATGGGACCCACGGGGCGGTCGGCGAGCGGCGTGGCGGTCATTCGACGAATTGCTTGATGGCGAGAGTGACGTTGTGGCCGCCGAAGCCGGCGCTGTTGGAGAGCACGGCCCGGACCCGTCGCGCCTTGCACTCGTTCGGCGTGAAGTCGAGCGTCCCGCACTCCGGATCGGGGGTCACGAAGTTGATCGTCGGCGGCACGACCTGGTCGCGGATCGCGAGGATCCCCGCGATGAACTCCACGGCGCCCGCCGCGCCGAGCATGTGTCCGGTCATCGACTTCGTGGACGAGACGCTCACCGCGCCCGCCGCGTCCCCGAACACCTTCGCGATCGCCCGCGCCTCGTTGGAGTCGTTGAGCGGCGTCGAGGTGCCGTGCGCGTTGACGTAATCGATGTCGGCGGCCCCGAGTCCGGCGTCGGCCAGCGCGCCGCGCATGGCGCGCTGCAGCCCCTCGTGCTCGGGGAGCTGCCCCGTGAGATGATAGGCGTCGCCGGTGGCGCGGTAGCCGCCGACCTCGCCGTAGATCGTCGCGCCGCGCCGGAGCGCGTGCTCCAGCTCCTCGAGGATCACGACGCCCGAGCCCTCGCCCATCACGAAGCCGTCGCGCGTCGCATCGAAGGGGCGCGACGCCGTCTCGGGAGAGTCGTTCCGCTCGGACAGCGCGGTCATGTTGGCGAAGCCGCCGATCGCCATCGGCGTGACGGTCGCCTCGGACCCCCCGGTGATGATGACGTCGGCGTCGCCGTACTGGATCGTCCGGAACGCCTCACCGATCGCGTGCGCGCTCGTGGCGCACGCGGAGACGGTGGCGAAGTTCGGGCCGCGCGCGTTGAAGCGCATCGACACGACCCCCGCCGCGATGTCCGCGATGAACATCGGGATGAAGAACGGCGAGATCTTGCTCGGTCCCCGCTCCCGATACGTGTCGTGCTGCTCCTCGAAGCTCTTCAGCCCTCCGATTCCGCTGCCGAGGATGACGCCCGTCCGGTCCTTGTCGTGCGTGCCGTCGACGAGGCGCGCATCCGTCATCGCCTCGACCGCCGCCGCCACCGCGTACTGCGTGTAGAGGTCGGCGCGCTTCGCCTCCTTGCGATCCATGGTGCGCAGCGGATCGAACCCCTTCACCTCGCACGCGAAGCGCACGGGGAAGTTGGAGGCATCGAACTTGGTGATCGGCCCAGCGCCCGACGTTCCGGAGAGCATGGCGCGCCAGGTCGACGCCACGTCGTTCCCGACGGGGGTGACGCACCCGAGGCCGGTGACGACGACCCGACGCTTCATCAGGCGCCGACCTTCTGATCGAGATAGGCGACCGCGTCGCCGACCGTGCGGAGCTTCTCCGCATCCTCGTCGGGGATGTCGATGTTGAACTCCTTCTCGAACTCCATCACCAGCTCGACGATGTCGAGGCTGTCCGCACCGAGGTCCTCGATGAAGCTCGCGTCGTCCGTGAGCTTCTCGCGCTCGACGCCGAGCTCCTTCTCGATGATGTCACGAACCTTCGTCGCGTTGTCGGCCATGCCGGCGGTCCTCTCTAGGGGGGTGGGGTGAAATCGACGAAAAATCTAATCACATGACCATGCCGCCGTCGACCACGAACACCTGGCCCGTGATATACGACGCATGCTCCGACGCGAGGAAGGCGACCATGCTCGCGATGTCCTCCGGACGCCCGAGCCGCTCGAGCGGGATCTGCCCGAAGAGCGCCGTGCGCGCCTCGGCCGTCATCGCCGCCGTCATGTCGGTCTCGATGAAGCCGGGGGCGACGACGTTGGCGAGGATGTTCCGTGAGCCGAACTCCTTGGCGACCGTCTTGGTCAACCCGATCAGCCCCGCCTTGCTCGCCGCGTAGTTCGCCTGCCCCTTGTTGCCGGTGATGCCGACGACGCTCGCGATGTTCACGATGCGCCCCCAGCGCCGCTTCATCATCCCGCGCGACGCCGCGCGGATGGCCACGAAGGCGCCCTTGAGGTTCGTGTCGAGGACCGCATCCCAGTCCTCGTCCTTGAGGCGGAGGAGGATGTTGTCGCGCGTCAGCCCCGCGTTGTTCACGAGGATGTCGAGGGCGCCGAAGTGCTGCTCGACGTCGTCCACGAGCCGCGTCACCGAGGCGGGATCGGAGACGTCGCACGCGAACCCCTTCGCGCCGCCGCCAATGGCCGAGGCCGCTTCTTCGGCCCTCGCGAGGTCGCGTCCCACCACCGCGACGCGGGCGCCGCACCCGGTGAGCCGCTCCGCGATCGCGCGGCCGATGCCGCGCGTGCTTCCGGTGACCAGCGCGACCTTCCCAGTCAGATCGATCTGCATCAGGCGACGAGCTCCAGCAACTGTTCGACGTCGGCCGCGGTGCCGCAGGTCTGTGTGCGGAGCGCGGGTGCGATCTTCTTGACGAGGCCGACGAGCACGCTCCCCGGCCCCATCTCCACGTACAGCGCGTCGGGGTGGCGGGCGGCGATGGCGAGCACCTCGTCGGTCCACCGCACCGGGCTCGTGAGCTGCTCCAGGAGGAGCGCGGCGGCGCGCCCCGGCTCGGTCACCCCCTCCCCGGTCACGTTCGAGTAGACCGGGAACTGGGGCGTCGCAAGCGCATGCTGCGCCAGCGCCTGCGCCAATCCGTCGGCAGCCGTCTCCATCAGCGGCGAGTGAAAGGCGCCGCTCACGTTGAGGCGCATCGCGCGCTTGACCCCCGCCTCCTTGGCGAGCTGCATCGCGCGTTCGACCCCGGCCACCTCCCCGCTGATCACGAGCTGCCCGGGGCAGTTGTAGTTCGCGGGCACCGCCAGCCTCGCCTCCGCCGTCGCCTGCGCACAGATCTCCTCGATGGGGCGCGACAGGTCGCCGAGGAGCGCGGCCATCGCGCCGGGACGCTGCACTCCCGACTCGTACATCAGCTCACCGCGGCGGCGCACGAGCCGGACCGCGTCCGCGATCGGGAGCGCGCCCGCGGCGTGATAGGCGGTGAACTCGCCCAGGGAGTGGCCGGCGGCGGCGCGCACGACGGGGGCGACGCGATCCCGGACGACCGCCCACACGGCGGCGCCGTGGGCGAGGAGCGCCGGCTGCGCATTGTGCGTCAGCGTCAGCTCCTCCGCCGGCCCTTCGAACATCAGGGTCGTCAGCGACTGGCCGAGCGCGTCGTCGACCTGGCGGAGCGTCTCGCGCGCCTCGGGGAAGGCGTCGGCGAGATCGCGTCCCATCCCGGGCTTCTGCGAGCCCTGCCCGGGAAAGAGCAGTACGATGTCCATGTCGCGGGGTGCGTGGGTCCCCTCAGAACCGAACGACCATCGAGGCCCAGGTGAATCCAGCGCCGAAGGCCACGAGCAGCGCCGTCGTCCCCTCGGTCACCCGCCCCGCCTCCACGAGCTCGTCGAGGGCGATCGGGATGGACGCGGAGGAGGTGTTGCCGTAGCGGTCCACGTTCACGTAGACCTTGTCCATCGGGATGTTCGCGTGCTTCGCCGTCGCCTCGATGATGCGGACGTTGGCCTGGTGCGGGATCAGGATGTCGATGTCCTGCCCCGTCATCCGCGCGCCGTCGAGGGCGCGGTCGCAGGCCTCCGCCATCGAGCGCACCGCGTGCTTGAACACCTCGCGCCCCGCCATCTTCACGAAGTGCGTGCGGCCCGCGAGGACGTCGTCGTCGAACGGGGTGCGCGCCCCGCCCGCCGGGCGATAGAGCAGCTCCGCGAGGGTGCCGTCCGAGCGCATGAAGCTGCTCAGGATCCCCTTCCCCTTGTGCGAGCGCTTGAGGACCGCGGCCCCGGCGCCGTCGCCGAAGAGGACGCAGGTGTTGCGATCCTTCCAGTCGATGATGGAGCTCATCTTCTCCGCCCCGATCACGAGCGCCGTCTCGGCGCTCCCGGTGGCGATGAGCCCCTCGGCGACGGTGAGCGCGTAGAGCCAGCCGGAGCAGGCGGCCGAGACGTCGAAGGCGGCGGCGCGCGTGGCGCCCAGCTCCGCCTGCAGGTCGACCGCGGTCGCCGGGAGGAGGCGATCCTGCGTCGCCGTGCTCAGGACGATGACGTCGATGTCCCCGGCATGCACGCCGGCCCGCTGCATCGCGACGCGCGACGCCTCGGCCGCCATCGTCGCCGTCGAGGTGCCCGCCTCCGCGATGCGCCGCTCGACGATCCCCGTGCGCTCGACGATCCACTCGTGGCTCGTCTCGATGCCGAGGGCGGCGAAATCGTAGTTCGTCATGACTGTCGCCGGCACGCCACGTCCCGTGCCCGCGAGATATGCGACCGGTCGCTTCACGCCGCGTCCTCCGCCGACGCCGAGAGACGGCGGCCGATGTGATCGTTCATCTTCGACTCGACGGCCTGCACGGCCATGCGCAGCGCGTTCTTGATCGCGCGCGGCGACGACTTGCCGTGACAGATGATGCTCACGCCGCGGACGCCGAGGAGGGGCGCACCGCCGTGCGTCGAGTAGTCCAGCGGCTCGAGCGCGCGCTCGAGCTGTTCGGCCGAGACGCCGGCGGACCTGAGGAGCCCGACCATGAACGGCGCGACGGCCTCGTAGAACTTGAGGAGCACGTTCCCGGTGAAGCCGTCGCAGACGGTGACGTCGATGTCGCCGTGGTCGTTCCGGCCGCGCAGGATGTCCCGCCCCTCGACATTTCCCCGGAAGTTGACGCCGGCGTGCTGGAGGAGCTGGTAGGTCTCCTTGACGACGGCGTTCCCCTTCTCCGGCTCCTCGCCGATGTTGAGCAGCCCGACGGCGGGGTTCGGCCGTCCGAGCACGTCCTCGGCGTAGACGGCGCCGAGCCGCGCGAACTGCACGAGCTCCTCGGGGGAGCAGTCCACGTTGGCGCCGCTGTCGAGGACGACCACGGCGTGGCGCGCCGTCGGGAAGACGGTGGGGATGGCCGGGCGCTTGAGCCCATCGTGGAGCTTGAGGATCATCACCGAGCCGACCATCTGCGCTCCGGTGCTCCCGGCGGAGACGAAGCCGTCGGAGCGCCCCTCGGGCTGGAGCCGGAGCCCGACCATCATCGAGCTGTTCGGCTTCGTCCGGAGGACGGCGCTGGGCTTGTCGCTCATCTCCACGACGTCGGGCGCCTCGACGACGTCGAGGCGCGGCCGCACGTGGGCGAGCGCGGCCAGCTCACCGTCGAGGAGGACGGCGAGCTCGCGCTCGATGACGTCGGGCTGGCCGACGAGTTGGATCGTGTGCGTCGGTTCGAGTTCGGCGAGCGCCTGCACGGCGCCGGCCACGGCCGCCCGAGGAGCGAAGTCGCCCCCCATGGCGTCCAACGCGATCCGGGCCAAGGTCAGGCTTCCTTGGCTTCTACCCGCTGTTCGCCGGCGTAGAACCCGCACTCGGCGCACACCCGGTGCGAGCGCTTCGGCGACCCGCACTTCGGGCAAGCCTGGAGCGTGACGGCGGGAGCGACCTTGTGCGTGTTGCGGGCGCGCTTCTTCCGCTTGGAGGTACGGCGCTTCGGGACGGCCATGGAGGGAACTCTCGAACGTTGAATTCAGAAGGGTGCTACTCGGACTCGCCGGTTGCCTTGCGCAGCGCGTCCCAGCGCGAGTCGGTCTGCTGAGGGCACCCGCACGGGCCGGCGTTCAGATCGGCGCCGCAGGTCGGACAGAGCCCCTTGCAGTCGTCCCGGCAGAGCGGGTAGGCCGGGGCGTGCAGCAGCCAGAGCTCCCGCACCGCCGGCTTGAGGTCCAGCTCCCGCACTCCGGGGTCGAGCTCGAAGACGTCGGGGTCGTCCTCCCGGTCGCCGGCCTGCGAGAAGATGACGTGCGCCTCCTCGCTGACGGTGACCTTCGCGTCGGCCAGACAGCGCCGACACGGGAGCACGCTCTCTCCCTCGATCTGCCCGTGCCAGTAGAACCGGTCGGGCCCGGCGCTCGAGAGCCGGCCGCTCACGCGAACCGGGCTCGTCGGCCGGTCATCCCCCTCGCGCCATACCGGATCGTCCGGCGAGAGCTCGCCCGATACCGAGGCGGCCTTGGTGCGAAGGGACTGCAGGTCGAAGGACAGCATAGCCGCGTAAACTACTTGGGGCAGCGGGAGTTATCAAGTCGGCCACCGGCGCCCGGCCCCCGGCCCCCGGCCACCGACCGGGCCGATCGCCGAGGGCGCGTGACCGGTCGCGTCAGCGCGCGGCCAGCACGTCGGCGGTGCCGAAGAAGAACGCGGCCTCGATCGCGGCGTTCTCGTCGGAATCGGAGCCGTGGACGGCGTTCCGCTCCTTGGACTCCGCGAAGAGCTTGCGCACCGTCCCCTCGGCCGCCTCCGCCGGGTCCGTCGCCCCGATCGCCTGCCGGTAGGCCGCGACCGCCCCCTCCTTCTCGAGGATCATCGGCATGCACGGGCCGGAGGTCATGAAGCTCACGAGCGACGCGAAGAACGGGCGCTCGCGGTGCACGGCGTAGAACGCCTCGGCCTGGGGCTGCGTCAGATGCATCACGCGGGCGGCGCGGAGGCGGAAGCCCTGCTGCTCCAGGTGCGCCAGGATCTTACCGGCCTTGCCGGCGCCGAAGGCATCGGGCTTGACGATGGCGAGGGTGAAGTTGCCAGCCATGAAAGGATCTCGGTCGAAGAAGTGAATCGGAATCGGCGCGACCCGCGGGGTTACGCGCCGACGAGCTTGCGTACGATGTCGCCCCGGGTAAGGAAGCCAACCAGGCGCCCCTCGTCCACCACCGGCACTCGCTCGACGTCGCGATTGCTCATCAGCGACGCGACTTCGGCCAGCGGGGAGTCGGGGGCGACGGCGAGCACCTGTCGCGTCATGACGTCGCGCACGGTGCGCTCGGCCGGGGAGGCGAGGGCGCCGGGACGCCCGCCCTTCCCTTCGGCGAGCGGCACCGTCGCCACGAGGTCGCGGAGCAGCTCCCGCTCGCTCAGCATCCCCACCAGGCGGAACGAGGAGTCCACGACGGGGAGCGCCCCCAACCGGCCGCGGAGCAGCTGCCGGGCGGCGTCCACGAGCGCCGTCTCCGGCGTCGTCGTCCGCGGCTGCTCCGTCATCAGGTCGCGCACCGACAGCTGATCGGGGAGCGTGACGGCGAGCTCGCGGAGCGTGGCGAGCTCGGCGGCGCCGGGCGCCTCGAGCACCCGTTCCAGCACGGCGGGGTCACCGAGGAGCCGCGTGAAGCTCTTCACGAGCTGCAGGAGCCGGGGCGCCTGACGCGGGGGCGAGACGATCAGGAGGACGACGCGCGCCTCCTGCTTCTGGTCGTCGGACGTCCCGAGATCGCGGCGCACGGGCCGCTCGGCGCGCCCCAGCGCGACGCCCAGCGCGCGCGCCGCGTCGGTGCGGTAGTGGAGGACGAAGGCACGTCCGTCGAGCGCCACGATGTCCTCGGAGCGCTCCTCCGCGAGGCGCTGCCGCAGGCGGTCCGCGTCCAGCGCGTGCCCCGACGCGACGAGACGCTCGGCGAGCGCCTGGACGGCGGCGCCGAGCGTCTCGCCCTCGAGCGGAACGACCGTGCGTTCCGGCGCGAGATAATCCGTCAGTCGCAGAGGGCCCTCAGAGGCGCGCCTGCACGAGCTCCACGAAGTCGATCGGGCGCTTCGCGACGCCCATCCCCGCCGCCTCGAAGGCGGCGAGCTTCTCGGCGGCCGTCCCCGACGACCCCGAGATGATCGCCCCCGCGTGGCCCATGCGGCGTCCGGGCGGCGCCGTCTGGCCGGCGATGAAGCCGACGACCGGCTTCGTCATGTGCTGCTTGACGAAGTCCGCTGCCTCCTGCTCGTCGGTGCCGCCGATCTCGCCCATCATCGCCACGACCTTCGTCTCGGGGTCCGCCTCGAACGCCTTGAGGCAGTCGATGAAGTTCGTCCCGTTGATCGGATCGCCGCCGATGCCGACGCAGGTCGTCTGGCCGATGCCGGCGCGGGTGAGCTGGTACACGACCTCGTAGGTCAGCGTGCCGGAGCGGCTCACGACGCCCACCGGGCCGGGGGTGCAGATGCGGCCGGGGATGATGCCGACCTTGCTCTGTCCCGGCGTGATGAGCCCCGGGCAGTTGGGGCCGAGGAGGCGCGCGCCCTTCTCCTTCACGAACGGATAGACGCGCGTCATGTCGAGCACCGGCACGCCCTCGGTGATCGCGACGATGAACTTCACGCCGGCGTCGGCCGCTTCCATGATCGCGTCGGCCGCGAAGTTGGGCGGCACGTAGATCACGGAGGTGTTCGCCCCGGTCTCCTGCACCGCGTCGTGCACGGTGTTGAAGATCGGCACCTTCTCGTCGAACTTCTGGCCGCCCTTGCCGGGAGTGACGCCGCCGACGATGCGCGTGCCGTACTCGATCATCTGCCGCGTATGGAAGGAGCCGTCGCGGCCGGTGATCCCCTGCACGATCACCGTGGTGTTGCGGTCGATGAAGATGCTCACGCGGCCTGTCCTCCCTTGGCGAGGGCGACGGCCTGCTTCACCGCCTCGTCCATGTCGGACGACGCCGAGAAGCCGTTGTCGTGCAGGATCTGCATCGCGATCTCCTCGTTGGTGCCCGTGAGCCGGATGACGATCGGCACCTTGAGCGGGTTCTGCTTGGTCGCCGTCACGATGCCGTTCGCCACGTCGTCGGTGCGGGTGATCCCACCGAAGATGTTGAACAGGATCGCCTTGACGTTGGGGTCGGCGGTGATGATGCGCAGCGCGTTGACGACCTTCTCGGGGTTCGACGAGCCGCCGATGTCGAGGAAGTTGGCGGGCTCGCCGCCGTAGTACTTCACCAGATCCATCGTGGCCATCGCCAGGCCGGCGCCGTTGACGACGCAGCCGACGTCGCCGTCGAGCTTGATGAAGGTGAGGTTGGCTTTGCGCGCGGCCACCTCGCTGGGCGCCTCCGCGCTCTCGTCGCGCAGCGCCTCGAGCTCGGGATGGCGATCCAGCTCGTTGTCGTCGATCGAGATCTTCGCGTCCAGCGCGATCACCTCGTCCGCCGGGGTGACGACGAGCGGATTGATCTCGGCGAGCGAGCACCCGTTCTTCATGAACGCGGCGTACAGCTGCTGCATGATCTTCGCCGCCGCGCGCACCTTCTTCATGTCGTCGAACAGGAAGAAGCCGAGGCGGTTCGCCTGGTACGCGGTGAGCCCGAAGCGCGTGTCGATGGGGAGCTTGAGGATCTTCTCCGGTGTCTTCTCGGCGACTTCCTCGATGTCGATCCCCCCGGCGGGGCTCACCATGAAGACCGGCTTCTTCGTGGCGCGATCGAGGATGATGCCGACGTAGGCCTCGCTGGCGATGTCGGCGGCCGAGGTGACGAGCACCTTCTCGACCGTCAACCCCTTGATCTGCATGCCGAGGATCGCCTGCGCCTTCTCGCGCGCCTCCTCGGGGGTCTTGGCGAGCTTCACGCCCCCTGCCTTGCCGCGGCCGCCGGCGTGGACCTGCGCCTTGACGACGACCGCGCCGCCGAGCTGGCGGGCGATCGATTCCGCCTGCGCGGGCGAGGTCGCGACCTCCCCGGGCGGGATCGGCACGCCTTCGGCCCGGAGGAGCTCCTTGGCCTGATATTCGTGGATGTTCACGCGTTCTCCGCTGTGATTGTCGGTCTCGCGGCGACGAGAGGGGCACCGTCGAGGGGCCGTGAGTGCCGCCTGCCGCAGCGGCCGCGTCTCGACGGCGAGGCGCCGGAGGGCGCAATGCGTTCGCGCCCGCGGTGCGACGCGGGCGGGAGCCCGGCGCTGGGCGGGCGCAAGCTATCCGCTCGCGAATCGTGGTGCAAGCCGCGGCGGCTCACGGCGACGACCGGCCGATCGTGCGCCCCAGCGAGTCGAATGCGGCGCCGAAGCCGCCCAGATCGCCCCGTCGGAGCGCCGCGCGCATCGAGTCGTAGAGCGCGCGCACCTGCTCGCGCAGCGTCGACGCGCTGCCGGGGTGCGGTCCCGTGCCGTCCGCGGCGCCGAGCAGGGGGACGAGCGCGGGGCCGGCGCGCAGCGAATCGCCGGTCGCGACCACGACGCGGACGAGCGTGGGCGGACGGTCCTCGCGCCAGCTGTACGCCGACTGGAGCAGCATCGTGCCGCCGTCGATCGGAACGGCGCGCACGGGCCCGCGCACGATCGGGAGCCGCGACGCCGCGACCGCGCGCGACTCGGCCCGCAGGCGATCGACCATGAGCGGCCACTGGGGGCCGGGTGTCGCGAGCCGGAGCCAGCGGGTCGTGCGCGTCGGACCACCCGTCGTGACGACGAATCCGGTGATGCGCTCGTCCCCGTCGAGCACCGGGTGCACCACCGCGATCGTTCCATCGGAGAGGCGCATCGGCGTGACGTCGCCCACGAGCCGCGCATCGGCCCCGTCGCGCAGCGGAACACCCCGCTCGCGATCTCCCTCGGTGCGCGAGCCGTATCGCGCGAACGTCAGCGTCTGCACGAACGACTGCTCGATCGGCGGCGGCAGCGCGCGCGCCACGGCGGGCGCCAGCTCGCTCCGCGCGCGGAAGAGCCGCGGGAAGGCGCGCCGCCAGCTCTCGATGATCGGCTCCGGGGCACCGTCGAGCACGAGCATCGTGCGCCCCGTCTGTGCCTGGACGAGCGCGACCGCCACGCGTTGGAGATACGACCACTCCCGCCCGTTCACCAGCAGCGGATGGCTGAGCGGATAGAATCGCGAGGCGGCGTAGAGGTCGAGCTGCCAGTACAGCGTGTCGCCGAGCACGATCGGCGACACGCGCTGCCCCTGGGCGAGGAAGGGGGCGAGGGCGCGCACGCGCGCACGGACGTCCCGATGGAGAGTCAGCGTCGACGGGACGCGCGCCCCGTCGCCCGCGACGAGGCTCAGGTCCTGGAGCGCCCACGCGTAGAGAAGCCGATCACGACGCGACCGCACGGGCACGCCGACGACGCGCCCGCCGGCGTCGGCACGGAGCACGTGTCCGTCCTCGCCGGGGCGCACGATGAGCGCACTGCCGCGGTTTCCCGCGAGCGCCACCGCGCCGCCGACGCGCACCGGGTCCCCGGCGTCGTCGGCGATCGAGGCGTCGACGCGTACGATGCTCCACGCCGGGTTCTCGTCGTCACCCGAATCGGCGAGGACCGGCAGGACGGCAGTCAGCCCGTCGGCGCCCGACTGCCAGCCGAGCGACGCCTCGAGCTCGGACGACAGCCGAGGGTCGATGGCGGCGGCGAGCGCGCCCTCGTCCCAGGCGGAGATCGCGAGCGGCAGCTGCGCCGGCGTCGGCGCGACGGCGCGGCTGTCCGTGCGCTCGATCCGATCGACGCCGAAGGCGCGTCGCGAGTAGCCGGCCCGCGTGGCGAGATACGGTCGCTCGCGCAGCGCCGCCGCCGTGCCGCTGCCGCCCTCGCGTCCGACGACCGCCGGGGCGATCACACGCACGATCACCACCGCCAGCAGCACGCCGGACATCGCGAGGAACGCGAGCCGGGTCTGCCCCGTCCACCCCGCGAAGATCACGACGAGCGCCGCGCCGAGGCAGACGATCGACAGCAGCAGGCTCCCCGGGATGCCGACGCGATGATCGACGGAGGTGAAGAGCCCCGCCGGCCCCGAGCCGTCGAGCAGCAGATGGTAGTCGTCCAGCCGGTAGCTCCACGCGAGGAGGAGCAGCATCACCCCGCCGAGCATCACGAGATGCCGGCGCACGTAGCCCGAGACGTAGAGCGTGCGGCGATCCCACCGGAGACTCGGCGTGAGCGCGTACAGCAGCACGACGATCGTGACGACGACGGCGATCGTCACGAGCGCCCACTCGTAGAGCGCCGTCTCGAACGGCAGCCAGTACAGGTAGAACCCGAGGTCGCGCTGGAGGTACGGGTCGCTCTCGGCGAACGGACGTCCGTAGCGGGCGAGGAGCGCGCTCGTCCAGTCGTTCATGGGGAGCGCGAGGAGCACGCCGATCACCGACGCGAGGAGCGCCGCGGTCAGCACGAGCGACCGGCCCGGCACCTCCTCTCCGATCTCGATGTTGCCCACCCGCCGCGGCAGCACGAGCGAGACGACCGAGTGGCGCACCGCCAGCAGGTTGGCGAAGGCGAAGAGGGCCGCGGCCGCCGCGCAGGCGGTGCGCAGCGACACCGAGGTGAGCGTGCGCGCCCACCAGAGGTCGGCCGCGCCCATGGCCGTGAACCAGCGCAGCTCGAGCACCGCGAGCGCGGCCGCCCGGCCACCGAGCAGCACGAGGGCGGTCGCGAGTCCGATCCAGAGCCAGCGCCGCCGCCGCATGCTCAGACCCGTACGCCCTGTGCCCGCAGCCACCCCTCCAGCTCGTCCCGGATCTCGCGCTGTCGCGCGTCGTCCCGCGCTTCGTAGCGCGCGACGAGCGCCGGCTGCGTGTTCGAGGCGCGGATCAGCCCCCAGCCGTCGCCGAAGAGCACGCGGACGCCATCGACGTCGATCACGTCGTAGCGGTCGCGGAAATGCCGCACCGCACGCTCGACGATCGCGAACTTCTCCTCTTCCGCGACGTCGATCCGGATCTCGGGGGTCGAGACGAAGGCCGGCACGTCGGCGAGCAGCTCACGCACGGTGCGCCCCGAGTCGGCGACGATGCGCAGCAGCCGCGCCGCGCCGTACAGCGCGTCGTCGTGCCCGTAGAAGCCCTCGGTGAAGAACATGTGCCCCGACATCTCGCCGGCCAGCGGAGCGTGCAGCTCCTTCATCTTCTCCTTGATCAGCGAGTGTCCGGTCTTCCACATCACCGGCGTCCCCCCCGCCCGCTCGATCTCCGTCGGCAGCGCCTGCGAGCACTTGACGTCGAAGATGATCGGCTGCCCGGCACCGGTGCGCGCCAGGACGTCGCGGGCGTAGAGGATGAGGAGCCGGTCCCCCCAGACGATGTCGCCCTCCGCATCGACCACCCCGATGCGGTCGGCATCACCGTCGAAGGCGACGCCGATCTCGGCGCCGTCGGCGCGCACCGCCTCGACGAGCGCTTCGAGATTCTCCGGCACCGTCGGATCGGGGTGGTGGTTCGGGAAGCGTCCGTCGCTCTCGCAGAAGAGCCCGCGCCCCTCGAGGCCGATCGCCGCGAAGAGCTGATCCGCGACGAGCGCCCCCGCGCCGTTGCCGCAGTCCCACACGGCGCGCACGGGGCGCGAGAGCCGGCCCACGCGCGCGGCCACGTCGGCGACGTACCGGTCGATCACCGACTCGTTCCGCACCGTCCCCTTCCCCCTCGCCGCCACCGGACGCTCGGCGAGCGCGCGCAGCCGCTGGATCTCCTCGCCGTGGATCGAGCTCGTGCCGAGCGAGAGCTTGAATCCGTTGTACTCGGGCGGATTGTGCGAGCCCGTGATCTGGATCCCCCCCACCACGTCGAGGTGGTGGAGCGACCAGTAGGTGAGGGGGGTCGGGACCACGCCGAGGTCCACGACGTCCACGCCGCTCGCCACCAGCGCCCCCACGAGCGCGTCGCGCAGCCCGTCGCCGCTCGGCCGGTTGTCGCGCCCGACCGCGATCGCGCCACGGATGCCCCGCGCCGCCATCAGCGCGGCGTAGCCGGTGCCGATGGCCTGCGCTGCCTCCGCGGTGAGATCGCGGCCCACGATGCCGCGGATGTCGTACTGCCGGAAGATCGACGGGGAGACGGGCATGAATCTCGGAGATAGAGAACGGGGCCGCGTGGCGGCCCCGTCGTGTCAGCGCAGCGGACGCTCGGCTGCGGGAGGAGCGGCGGTCGCCATCGCCGGGGCGTTGCCCAGCCTTGGCGTCCCCTGCTCGGTCCAGCGCACCACCAGGTTCGGCCACACGCCCAGCACCAGCGTCGCGATCGCCGCCGTGACCATCACGGCGCGCGTCAGGCTGCCGGAGGGCAGCGTGGGCGCCGCGCCCTCCGGGCGGGGCTTCATGAACATCACCATCACCACGTAGAGATAGTACCCCGCGGCGACCACGCTCGTGAGCACGAGCCACACCGCGAGGGTGGTCTGCGGGATCGCCGCCTGCAGCACCGTCTTGATGACGTAGTACTTGGCGAGGAATCCCGCGCCGCCGAACAGGGGGAAGCCCAGGAGCGACAGCATGAAGACGACCATCGCCACCGCCATCGCCGGCCGCTCCCGCCACAGCCCCGAGATGTCGTCGGTCGTGACGGTGTAGGCGCCCGGGCGCGTGAGGGCGATGATGATCGCGAACGCGCCGTAGGTGGCCAGCGTGTACGCGAGGAGATAGAAGATCATCGCCGACGAGCTGTACACCGTCGGCGACGCGACGGCCACCAGCAGGTAGCCCGCGTGCCCGATGCTCGAGTAGGCGAGGAGCCGCTTGAGGTTCCGCTGCACGAGGCCGATCGCGTTGCCGATGAGCATCGTCGCGATCGCGAGCATCGCCACGGCGGGATACCACTTCTCGAACGCCGGGGGGAAGGCCTCGAGCCAGACGCGAAGGAAGGCGGCGAACGCGGCCGTCTTCGCCGTCGCCGCCATGTAGGCGGTGATCGCCGTCGGCGCGCCGTCGTAGACGTCGGGCGCCCACATGTGGAACGGGACGGCGGAGACCTTGAACCCGAAGCCCACGACGAGCAGCGCGATGCCGATGAGGAGGATCGCGTTCCCCGTCAGCCCGACGGCCTGGATGCGCTCCCCGATGACCGCGACGTTGGTCGCGCCGGTGGCCCCGTAGACGAGCGCGATCCCGTAGAGCAGGAAGGCGGTGGAGAAGGCGCCGAGCAGGAAGTACTTGAGCGCGCCCTCGGCGCCGCGCGGGCTGCGGCGGTTGATCCCCGCCAGCGCGTACACCGCGATGGACATCAGCTCGATGCCGAGGAACACGATCATCAGATCGCGAGCCGCCGCGAGCAGCATCATCCCCGACGAGGCGAGGAGGATGAGCACGTGCGTCTCGGCGATCGCGACGCCCTGCCGCTCGTTGTCCTCGATCGCGAGGGCGATGGCGGCGATGGTGCCGACGAGGATCACCGCGTCCACCAGCCAGCGGAAGTTGTCGACGGCGATCGGCCCGAGGGTCGCCGTCGTGCCGCGGCCCATGTACCAGACGACGGCGACGAGCGCGAGCGCGGCCACCCCGATCGAGGCGAGGCCGACGCTGCGCTGGTGCGCGAGGGAATCGGGGCGCCACGCGGCCCAGACGAGCAGCAGCATCGCCCCGACCATCAGGAGCAGGTCGGGGAGCAGCGCCGCCGAGAGCTGCGCCGGAATCGACAGGTCGAACATCAGCGCTCACCTCCCGGCAGCGACGCCACCGGACGGGCGGCGCGCTGCTCCACCTGGCGGACGAAGCGCTCGGCCGAGGGCTCCATCCGGCGCAGCACGGGGGCCGGATACACCCCCAGCCAGACGATCGCCGCGATGAGCGGCGCCATCAGTAGCAGCTCCCGACGATTGAGATCGGGCACGTGCGTGTTGACCGGCTTGTCGAGCGCGTTGAACAGGATGCGCTGGATCGCCCAGAGGAGGTACGCGGCCGCGAAGATCACGGCCGTCGTCGCGACCACCGTCAGCGCCGGATAGGTGCGGAAGGAGCCCAGCAGCACCAGGAACTCGCCGACGAACCCGTTGGTGCCGGGGACGCCGATGCTCGAGAAGGTCACGATGGTGAGCAGGAGCGCGAACATCGGGACGACGCGCGCGATGCCGCCGTAGTCCGCGATGAGGCGCGTGTGCCGCCGCTCGTAGAGCATGCCGATCAGGAAGAAGAGGGCGCCCGTCGAGACCCCGTGGTTGATCATCACCATGAGGGCGCCCTGCACGCTCTGCACGGTGAGCGCGAAGATCCCGAGCATCACGAAGCCCAGGTGGCTCACCGAGGAGTACGCGACGAGCTTCTTGAAGTCGGGCTGGACGAGCGACACGAGCGCGCCGTACACGATGCCGACGACGGCGAGCGAGAGGATGACCAGGCGCACCGTCGGGTGCATCGCCGCATCCGGGAAGAGCGGGACGGCGAGGCGGAGGAAGCCGTAGGTCCCGAGCTTCAGCATCACCCCCGCCAGGATCACCGAGCCGGCGGTCGGCGCCTCGACGTGGGCGTCGGGGAGCCAGGTGTGGAAGGGGAACATCGGCACCTTCACCGCGAAGGCGAGGAAGAAGGCGCCGAAGAGCCAGAGCGCCGTCGTGCCGCCCAGCTGCACGTTCGCGAGGATGTGCTCGTAGCCGAAGTTCGGGACGCCGGTGGTGGGATCCGCCGCCGCCAGCCCCAGGTAGACGATCGCCACCAGCATCAGCAGCGACCCGACCATCGTGTAGATGAAGAACTTGATGCTCGCGTAGATCCGCCGTGCCCCGCCCCAGATCCCGATGATGAAGTACATCGGGACGAGCATGATCTCCCACATCACGTAGAAGAGGAAGAGATCGAGGGCGACGAAGGCGCCGAGCATCCCCGTGGTGAGGACGAGCAGCAGCGCGTAGAACGCGGCGGTCTTCTGGCGGATGTAGGTCCAGCTGCCCACGACCGACAGCACCATCGTGAAGGTCGTGAGGAGGATCATCATCACCGACATGCCGTCGACGCCGACGTCGAAGCGGACCCCCCAGCTGGGGATCCACGGCACCGAGACGCGGGCGTGCCACTCGGGGTTCGCCGGGTCGTAGCTCCACCAGAGACCGAGCGAGAGCACCAGCTCGAGGGCGAAGACGGCGAGCGCGATCGCGCGGGGCGTGCGGACACGGCCGCTCAGCACCTCGTCCTCGGGCTCGGCCTGCGGATCACGAGGACGCGAGTCGCGCCCGGCGAGCCACACCGCCACCGCACCGAGGAGCGGCAGGACGAGCAGCACCGGCAGGATCCAGCGCTCGTATCCGATCGAAGTCAGGAAGGCGTGCATGCGCGAAGCGGCTTACCGAAGAGTGAAGGCCCCGAGGACGGCGAGCACGCCGATGACGAGCACCCAGGCGTAGGTGCCCGTCTGCCCCGACTGGAGCTGCGAGCCGGTCCAGCCGACGAACCGGGCGAGGAGCGAGCTCCCGTTGACCGCGAGCCCGTCGATCAGCCCCGCGTCGATGCCGCGCCAGAGCAGCCCCTTCGACACGGAGTAGGTCGGCTTCACGATCGCCTGGTCGTACAGCTCGTCCACGTAGTACTTGTCCGCGAGCACGCGCTCGAAGCCGTGCTCCTCCGGCGCCTGCGCCTTGGGGACCAGCCGCGCGGGCTTGAGCATCACGATCGCGGCGATGATTCCCGCCAGCCCGATCGCGATCGCCGTCCCGATCAGCGCGTACTCGGTCGCGTGCGAGGCGTGCGGCGCGTGCCCGTGCGTCACGCGCAGCGCCGCGTTGCCGACGACCGGCTCGAGCCAGTGCTCGAGGGAGAGCGCCGAGACGGCGCCGCCGAGGTTGAACGGCGCGATCGCCGGGAGGTTGAGCAGCCCGCCGAACACCGTGAGGACGCCGAGCACGACCAGCGGGCCGGTCATCACCCACGGGGCCTCGGCGAGATGTTCGCGCTCCTTCTCGCCGGTCCGGTTGGGCCCGTGGAAGGTGTAGAGCATCATGCGCGTCATGTAGATCGCGGTCATGAGCGCGGCCGCAAGCCCCATCACGTACACGATCGTGAGCACCGTCGAACCGGGGATCCCGAGCCAGCTCGCGTCGGCCAGCGTGCTGCCGTGGCGGCGCAGCCACACCGACGTCAGGATCTCGTCCTTCGAGTAGAAGCCCGAGAGGAAGGGGAAGCCGGCGATGGCCAGGGTGGCCGCCCACATGAGGATCCAGGTGACCTTCATGTAGGACTTGAGGCCGCCCATGTTGCGCATGTCCTGCGCGTCCTCGTGGCTGTGCGTCGCGTGGTAGGCCTGGTGCATCGCGTAGATGACCGAGCCCGATCCGAGGAAGAGCAGCGCCTTGAAGAAGGCGTGCGTCGCCAGGTGGAAGACGCCGGCCACGTACGACCCGACGCCCACGCCGACGAACATGTAGCCGAGCTGCGAGACGGTCGAATACGCCAGGACCTTCTTGATGTCCCACTGCTTGAGGCCGATCGACGCCGCGAAGAGCGCCGTCAGCGCTCCGATCACCGCCACGGTCAGCGACGCCACCGGCGACATCGCGAAGAGGAAGGAGCTGCGGGCGATGAGGTACACGCCCGCCGTCACCATCGTCGCGGCGTGGATGAGCGCCGAGACCGGCGTCGGGCCCGCCATCGCGTCCGGCAGCCAGACGTAGAGCGGGATCTGCGCGCTCTTGCCGGTGCAGCCGAGGAAGAGGAAGAGGCAGATCGCCGTCACCAGCGCCCCGCCGAACTGGAGCTGCGACGCGCGCGCCGCGACCTCGGTGAAGTCGAGCGAGCCGAGGTTCGCGAAGATCAGGAACATGGCGACCATGAAGCCGAAGTCGCCGATGCGGTTGACGATGAACGCCTTCTTGCCGGCGTCCGCATTCGCCTTCTCGCTGAACCAGAAGCCGATCAGCAGATACGAGCAGAGCCCCACCCCTTCCCAGCCGATGAACAGCATCGGGTAGCTCGCGCCGAGCACCAGCACGAGCATGAAGAAGACGAAGAGGTTGAGGTACGCGAAGTAGCGCGGGTACCCCGCGTCGTCCCGCATGTAGCCGACGCTGAAGATGTGGATCAGCGACCCGATCCCCGTGATGATCAGCACCATGAGCATCGACAGCTGGTCGAGCTGATAGGCCCAGCTCAGCTGCAGATCGCCGACCGGCATCCAGGAGAAGTAGCGGCGGACGAACGGCTCGTGGATCGCGCCGCCGCCGGCCTTCACCATCTGGAGGAAGATCGCGAAGGCGAGCCCGAACGAGAGCAGGAGGACCGCCGGCCCGATCAGGCTCACGAGGTTCGCGAATCGATGGCGGTGGACCGGGTGATGCTCCTCCTCGTCGGTCCCCTCCCCTTCGTGCGCGTGCGCCGAGTGGACCTCGACGTGCGCCCCATGATCGTCGTGATGCGCGGCCTGCGGGTCGGCCGGCCCCGCGCGATACGCGGCGACCAGCGCGAGCAGCCCGTTGATGAGGAAGCCGAGCAGCGGCAGGACGGGGACGAGCCAGATCCACTCGGCCACGGTCCCGTTCAGCGGATGCGCCCCACCCTGGGCCGCATGGCTCGCCGCCTCGGCGGCATGCTGGAGGAGCATCAGCCCTTGAGGAGGTTGACGTTCTCGAGATTCACCGTCTGCCGGTGGCGGAAGAGCGCGATGATGATCGCGAGCCCGACCGCCGCCTCGGCGGCGGCCACCGTCATGACGAAGAAGACGAAGACCTGCCCGGCCACCCCGTAGTGCTGCGCGAAGGCGACGAACGACAGGTTCACGGCGTTGAGCATCAGCTCGACGCACATGAAGATGATGATCGCGTTCCGGCGGGTGAGCACGCCCACGACGCCGATCGTGAACAGCACCGCGGAGAAGAAGAGGGCCTCAGCCAGCACGGGTCACCTCCTGGGGCGCCTTGTCCGCCGCGCGCTGCCGCCCGACGACGACGGCGCCCACGACCGCGGCGAGGAGCAGGATGCTCGTCACCTCGAACGCCAGCAGGTACTCCGTGAACAGCGGCACGGCGACCGGCTGGATCACCCCTTCCGTTTCCGCGGCCCGCGCCAGGGTGCCCGGCTTGAGCGCGAAGCGGTCGGGGACCGCCGTGCGGGAGAGCGCGAAGATCTGGGCGAGCAGCGCCAGGCCGGCGAATCCGGCGATGATCTTCCACCCCTTCCCACGCGCGTCCGCCACGTCTTCCGGCCGGCCGAGGTTCAGGAGCATGATCACGAAGAGGAAGACGACCATGATGGCGCCCGCGTAGACGAGCACCTGGATGATGCCGATGAAGTGCGCGTCCAGCATCACGTACATCGCCGCGAGGCTGAACATCGTGCTCACCAGCCACAGGGCCGCCGAGACGGGGCTCTTGCGCGTCACGAAGGCGAGCGCCGACGCGACGGCGAGGATGCCGAAGAGATAGAAGTGGAACGTGAAGAACAGCGGAATGCTGTCGGGCATCGGCTCACTCCCCCTTGGGATCGGCCGGGTCCCACATCTCGCAGACCGGATGCGACTGCGCCATCAGCCGCTCGAGGTCGTAGACGTGCCCCTCGCGGCTGAACTCGGAATTCTCGTAGTGCCGCCCCACGTGGATCGCCTCCTCCGGGCACACCTCCTGGCAGTAGCCGCAGAAGATGCAGCGGAACTCGTCGATCTCGAACACGAGCGGATAGCGGTTCCCCTTCTCGTCCTCCCCGGGGACCAGCTTGATGCAGTTCGCCGGGCAGATGCTCGGGCAGAGGCCGCAGGCGACGCACTTCGCCTTCCCGTCCTCGGTCGTGAGCATGCGGTGCGTCCCCCGCCAGCGCGGCGAGAGCGCTTCCTTCTGCTCCGGATACTGCGTCGTGACCTTGTGCGGATCGATCAGGTGCTTGAAGGTGCGCCCCATCCCCTGCAGGGTGGCGCGGATGTAGCTCGACTGCTCGATCGGGCGTTCGAGGACCTTGGTACCGATGGCCATCAGTCGCCGGCCTCCGTGGTGAGCGCAGGATGCTGCGAGAGCCGTTGGGCGGCCGCCGCGCGCAGGCGCGCCAGCTCCGCGCCGGTCACGCGCGAGGTCGCCGGGCTGATGACGCGCCCGCGATCCAGCCAGAAGAAGAGAACGATGCAGCAGACGACGTTGACCGCGAGCAGCGCCAGCCCGAACGGCGACAGGCCGATCGAGGAGCGCAGCGGGACGTCGAAGTGGTCGAGCGCCAGCACCACCGTCGCCACCACCACGATGTAGCCCAGCGCGAGCGGCAGCATGAACCGCCAGCCGAGCGACATGAGCTGATCGTAGCGGAACCGCGGCAGCGTCCAGCGGATCCACATGTACGTGAAGACGAAGAACTGCACCTTGAGGAAGAAGAACAGCCCCGTCAGCACCGTCTTCAGCCCCGTGTGCGGCGCGAGGTTGTCCCACAGCGTGAAGGGGATGTCCCACCCGCCGAAGAACAGCGTCGCCATCAGGGCGCTCGCCGTCATCATGTTGGCGTACTCGGCGATGAAGAACATCGAGAACTTCATCGAGCTGTACTCCGAGTGATACCCGGCGATCAGCTCCGACTCGGCTTCCGGCAGGTCGAACGGCAGCCGGTTCGTCTCGGCGAAGGCGGCGACGAGGAAGATGAAGAACGCCACCGTCAGGTTGAGGACGTTCCATCCGATCGTCGCCTGCTGCTGCACGATGTCGCTGAGCGCCACGTTCCCGGCGAGGATGAGCACCGGGATGGTGGACATCCCCATCGCGATCTCGTACGACACCATCTGCGCGCTCGAGCGCAGCCCGCCGAGGAGCGAGTACTTGTTGTTCGACGCCCACCCGGCGATCACGATGCCGTAGATGCCCAGCGACGCGATGGCGAGGATGTAGAGGAAGCCGATCGGGAGCGGCGCGAGCGCCATCTCGATCCGTCCCCACGGCGAATCCCAGGGAGCGCCCCACGGGATCACCGCCCACGTCATCATCGCCGGCACGAAGGCGATCACCGGCGCGAGGGTGAAGAGGAAGCCGGCCCCGAACGGCGGCGCCGTCTCCTCCTTCATGATGTTCTTGAGCCCGTCCGCCGCCGGCTGCAGGAGCCCGAGCTTCCCGCCGACCCGGTTGGGGCCGAGCCGCCCCTGGATCCACGCCGAGATCTTGCGCTCGGCGAGCGTGAGCAGCGCCACGACGACCATGTAGACCGTGAAGAGCACGATCATCTTCACGAGCGTCGCGACGAGGAAGACCACGAAGGACGGCTGGCGCGCCGGCCCCTCGACGGGGAGCGCGCTCGTGGCGAGCTGGATCTGGGCGAGGAGGGGGAGCGTCATGCCGGCACCCCCGCACGCGCGCTGGCCAGCTCGGCGCCCTTGAGGCCGAGCGATTCGTAGGACATCCCGGCGAACTCCGGATGCGAGCTGGCGATGGCGCCGAAGACCTCACTCGGCAGGAAGTAGTTCGACGACTCGCCGAGCGCGGCGAGCAGGTCGGAGAGGACGAACCAGCTGGGGCGCGCCAGCCCTTCCGTCGCACGGGCCTGGAGGAAGCGCTGCACCCGGCCGCGGAGGTTGGTGAACGTCCCTTCCTCCTCCGTGAAGTTCGTGATCGGGAGGACGACCGCCGCCGCGTGCCGCGCCCAGGCGGGGAGCGTCGTGCCGATCACGATGATCGCCGACGCCTTGGCCACCTCCGACGCGTCGGCACCGACGAGCTCCTCGTCCGCAACCACCAGCACGTCACCGGCCGAGAGCGCGGAGAGCGGCGCGTCGCCGCGCGCGAAGCCGAACAGCTCCGCGCCGCGCCCGTTCGGCGCCCGATCGGCGCGCAGCGCGAGATCCTCCACGCCGGGGAGCGGCGCCTCGGGGCCCTGGGGCACCCGCACCGCGCCCGTCCCCCCCGTCTTCTGCACGAGCCGCGAGAGGAGGAAGAGCGCCTCGTTCGAGAGCCGGGGCGAGGCGAGCACGTGCACCTTCCGCCCCGCCAGCAGCGTGGCGGTCTCCGCCAGCGCGACGTCCCAGTCCGCGGCGGCGAGCGCCGCGCCCTGCTTCACCATCGGGCGGGTGACGCGGTCCTGCCGGTTGATCCACCGGTAGTCCAGGCGCCCGTGGTCGCACATGAAGTACTGGTTGACGTCCTCGTTCGGCCGGGGACGCAGACGCACGACGACGTTGTCGCGCGTCTCGACGATCATGTTGCACCCCTGGCTGCATCCGGTGCAGATCGAGGCGGTGCGGTCGAGCTCCCAGGCGCGCGCCTTGTTGAGCGAGTCCTTCGACAGGAGGGCGCCGACCGGGCAGAGCTCGATCACGTTCCCGGCCCAGGGATGCGTGAGATCCTGCCCCTCGAACTTGCCGATGACGGCGCGATCGCCGCGCTCGCTCACGTTCAGCACCGGGTCCTGCACGACCGAATCCATGAAGCGCACGCACCGCGTGCAGAGGATGCAACGGTTGGTGACGTAGACGACGTCGCCGCCGAAGTCCTCCATCGGATTGAAGCGCTTGGGGTCGCGCAGACGCCCCTGGGCGCGCCCTTCCTGGTAGGTGTAGTCCTGCAGCTCGCACTCCCCGGCCTGGTCGCAGATCGGGCAGTCGAGCGGGTGGTTGATGAGCAGCATCTCGAGGACGCCCTTCCGCGCCTCGAGCGCCTTGTCGGAGTGCACGAGCACCACCTGCCCCTCGGCGACCGCCGTGGCGCAGGAGGGCGCGAGCTTCGGCATCTTCTCCACCTCGACGAGGCACATGCGGCACACGCCGGCCACCGGGAGCCCCGGGTGGTAGCAGTAGTGCGGGATGAGGATCCCGGCCGCCTTGGCCGCCTCGAGGATCGAGGTGCCCGCGGGGACGCTGACCTGCCGTCCCTCGATCGTCAGATTCACCAATGCTTGCTCGGCCATGTTCCTCTCAGGCCACCGCGGCCGGGACGTGGTGCACCGTCTTGCGCTTGATGAGCGCCTCGAAGTCGCCGCGGAACTTCTTGAGGCCGGAGACGACCGGCGTCGCGCACGAGTCGCTGAGCACGCAGATCGTCTTGCCGGTCATGTTCTCGGCGATCGACAGCAGGGTGTCGAGATCCTCGCTCGTCCCGTCGCCGGCGACGATGCGCTCGAGGATCTTCGTCGTCCACGCGGTGCCCTCGCGGCACTGCGTGCACTGCGCGCAGCTCTCGTGCGCGAAGAAGCGCGCCGCGCGCGCGATCTGCTTCACGAGGTTCTGCGCGTCGTCGATCACGATGCAGCCGGCCGATCCGAGCATCGTGCCGCCGGCGATCATCCCTTCGTAGTCCATGAGGGAGGCCTCGACCTCCTCCATGGTCTGGATCGGCACCGAGATCCCGCCGGGGATGACGGCGCGCAGCTGCCGCCCCGGCAGCGGGCCGCCGCAGACGTCGTACAGGAACTCCCGGAAGGGGAATCCCATGACCATCTCGTAGTTGCCGGGGAAGCGGATGTTGCCGCACACGGACCAGAGCTTGGTCCCCGTGCTCTTCGGGTTGTCCGGCCGGCCGAGCGCCTTGTACCAGTCGGCGCCCTTATTGATGATGTGGGGGACGGCGGCGAGCGTCTCGACGTTGTTGATCGTCGTCGGCTGCGCGAAGAGCCCCGCCACCGCCGGGAAGGGCGGCTTGATGCGCGGGTTGCCGCGGCGCCCCTCGATGGAGTTCATCAGCGCCGTCTCTTCCCCGCAGATGTAGGCGCCCGCGCCCCGATGGACCCACACGTCGATGCGCTTGCCGCTCCCCATCGCGTTCGGGCCGATCACGCCGGCCGCCCGCGCCTCGGCGAGCGCCTTCTCCATCCACGCGATCGGCTCGGTGAACTCGCCGCGGATGTAGATGTAGCAGGTCTCGGCCCCGATGGCGTAGGCGCCGATCGCGCACCCCTCGATGAGGGCGTGCGGCGTCCAGCGCATGATCTCGCGGTCCTTGAACGTCCCCGGCTCCGACTCGTCGGCGTTGCAGCACAGGTAGTGCGGCTTCCCGTCGCCGGGCTTCATGAACGACCACTTCACGCCCGTCGGGAAGCCGGCACCGCCGCGGCCGCGCAGCCCCGAGGCCTTCACGATGTCGACGATCTGCGCCGGCTCCATCGCCAGCGCCTGCTGGAGCGCCGTGTAGCCGCCGCGCTGCTTCCATCCGTCGAGCGTGCGCGCCTCGGGCTCCCCGAAGTGCTTGGAGAGCACCAGCGTCTCCCGCTCGTGCGGCTTGTGCGGGTATCCCATTATGGCAGCCGTGCGAGAACGTCGGGCACCGTCTCCGGCGTCACCGACTCGATGAACTCCTCGTTGATCATGATCGGCGTCGCGAAGCCGCAGGCGCCGAGGCACTCGACCTCGATCACCGTGTAGCGGCCATCGCTCGAGGTGAGGCCGAGCTCCCCGCACCCGGTGTGCTCGAGGAAGGACCTCACCACGTCCTCGGCCCCGCAGACGTTGCACGGGGAGGTCGTGCACACCTGGATGAAGTACTTCCCCACCGGGTGCTGGTGGTACATGGTGTAGAAGGTCACCACCCCCTTCACGTAGGCGGGGGTGAGCTCGAGGACCTGGGCCACCTCGGCCATCGCGTCCTCGCTCACCCAGCCACGCTCGCGCTGCACGATCCAGAGCGCCGGGAGGAGCGCTGCCATCTTCTGCGGATACCGCGCGACGATCGCGTCCAGCTCCGCGCGGGCGGCGCCCGTGAAGACCGGCGTGTAGGGGCCGTGGCCGTGCCCCCCCTCCCCATGCGACGCGTGCGCCGGCGCGTGCAGATCGCCCGCTTCCTTACCGACCATATCCGATCTCTCCATGGCCGAAGGCCGAAGGCCAAGGGCTGAAGGCTGAACTCATCGATCGATCTCTCCCATCACGATGTCGATCGACGCGTTGATCGCGATGACGTCGGAGAGGAGGTGGCCCTCGACCATCTTCGGGATGGCGGAGAGGTTCACGAACGACGGGGGGCGGATGCGCCAGCGCACCGGCTTGGAGGTGCCGTCGCTGACCAGGTAGTAGCCCTTCTCCCCCTTGGGGCTCTCGACGGCGACGTACGTCTCCCCGACCGGGGGGCGCGGCCCCTCCATCACCTGCTTGAAGTGGTGGATCATCGACTCCATGTCGCTCGTCGCCATGCTCTTCGGCGGGAGGATGAGACGATGATCGTCCACGTTCACCGGTCCGTCGGGGAGGCGCGCGATCGCCTGCTCGAGGATGCGCACCGACTGCCGCATCTCCTCCATCCGGACGAGATAGCGATCGTACACGTCGCCGTTGGTGCCGACGGGGACGTCGAAGTCGTACGTCTCGTAGTCGAGGTACGGGAAGTCCTTGCGCACGTCGTAGTCCACCCCCGACGCGCGCAGCATCGGACCGGAGAGGCCGTGGTTCATCGCCTCCTCCGCCGAGATCGCGCCGATGCCGATCGTGCGGCCGATCCAGACGCCGTTGCGCGTGAGCATGGCGTCGACCTCGTCGATCGTCCGCGGGAAGGTCTTCACGAATCCGCGCAGCCCGTCGAGCCAGCCGTCGGGGATGTCCGCGCCCATCCCGCCGACGCGCGTGAGCGAGGTCGTGAGGCGCGCGCCGATCCAGTTCTCGAGCAGGGCGTAGATGCGCTCGCGCTCCTGGAACATCCACAGGAAGGGCGTATACGCGCCCATGTCGATGCACGTCGTCCCCGCCCACACCAGGTGCGACATGATGCGCGACAGCTCCATCGCGATCACGCGCAGCACCTTGCACCGCTCCGTGATCTCGACGCCGAACAGCCGCTCGGCCCCGAGCGCGAAGGCGCAGTTGTTCCCCGGCGAGTTGAGGTAGTCCTCGCGGTCGGTCCAGGGGATGATCTGGTTGTAGGTGCGGTACTCGCCGATCTTCTCGAAGCCGCAGTGCAGGTAGCCGATGTGCGGGATGCACCGCACGACGGTCTCCCCGTCCAGCTCCAGCACGAGCCGCAGCACGCCGTGAGTCGCCGGGTGCTGCGGCCCGATGTTGATCAGCATGTGCTCCCCCTCGAGCTCCGGCTCGAGGGCGGGCGGAGCCTCGAGCGCCACCGGCGCCCCGTTCTCCGTCGCGACCAGCGGCACGCGCCGCGGCCGCCCCTGTGCATCCATCCCCGTGGTCGAGAGCTCGACCTCGACGGTCCGCTTCTTCGTGGCCATGTCGATCACTCCCCGACCGCTTCGCCGCCGCCGAGACGCTGCCGCATGTCGAGCGGCAGGTCCTCGAAGGCGTCCGCGATCGAGAGCTCCTCCTTGGAGTAGCGGGCTTCCGGATTGGCCGCGAGCGCCTGCCGGAGCTGCTCGGAGCGGCTGAACCGGCCGCGGAGCGGAAAATCCTTGCGCAGCGGATACCCTTCCCGGTACTGCTCCCACATGAGGAGCCGGCGCAGGTCGGGGTGACCGACGAACCGGACGCCGAACATGTCGAAGCACTCGCGCTCGAGCCAATCGGCGCCGCGATGGATGTGGTAGACGCTCGGGACCTCGAGGGTCGCCCCCGGCGCGAACAGGACCTTCAAGCGCAGGAACCGCCGGTAGGCGATCGAGCGCAGATGCCACACGACCTCGAGCGGGAGCCCGCGGTCGCGGAACTCGACCGCCGTGACGTCGGAGAGGTACTCGTACCGCTGCGACGGCTCGTCGCGGAGCCAGCGCACGATCTCGGCGAGCCGCGCCCCGTCGACGACGACGGTGGTCTCGCCCCAGACGACGTCGATCCGGTGCACGGCGGCGCCGAAGTGCGCCTGGAGCGCGGCGGCCGTCGGATTGGCGTCGCCGCCGCGATGCGGCACCCCCTGGGGGGTCGCCGGCGTGCGGTCGGGCGCGGCGCTGCCGGCGGTGTACGGACGGAAGGGGGCGCTCACAGGAACGACCGCGTCTGGTGGACCGAGTTGCCGAACGGCTCCGACACCTCGTCGATGACCGAGGGGGGGATGTACAGCTGGCTCTCGGGATCGGGCTCCATCTCGCGACGGATCGCCTCGTCGGACGACCGCTCCGCCATCACCTTCTTCTGGAGCATCATGATCCCGTAGATCAGCCCTTCGGGGCGCGGCGGGCAGCCGGGGACGTAGACGTCCACCGGGATGATGGAATCGATCCCCTGCACGACGGCGTAGTTGTCGAACATCCCCCCCGTCGAGGCGCAGGCGCCCATGGAGATGCACCACTTGGGCTGCGGCATCTGCTGCCAGATCCGCCGGAGCACCGGCGCGAGCTTGAACGGGACGCGGCCGGCGCAGATCAGCACGTCCGCCTGGCGCGGCGAGAAGCTCATGCGCTCCATGCCGAAGCGCGCGAGGTCGAACTTGGCGGCGGCGGTGGCCATGAACTCGATCGCGCAGCAGGCGGTGCCGAACGGCATCGGCCACAGCGAGTTGGCGCGCGACCAGTTGACCAGGAAGTCGAGCCGCGTCGTGATCCAGGGCTCGTCCCCCGCGGTCCGCACGACGGACGATTCCGGGCGCGGCGTCAGTCCCATTTCAGCGCTCCCTTCTTCCAGACGTAGATGAAGCCCACGAGCAGGATGGCGATGAAGACGAGCATCTCCCCCAGCCCGAAGAACGACGTCTGCCCCGTCGGACAGAGCCCGTCCACGAGCGGCACCGCGCAGGAGAGCTGCCGGAACTGCGCCCCCCACGGGATCATGAAGACCGTCTCGATGTCGAAGATGATGAAGAGCACCGCCACCAAGTAGAACTTCACGGAGAAGCGCTCGCGCGCGTCACCGAGGGGCGGGATGCCGGATTCGTACGGGGTGTCCTTGACCGGAGTCGGGCGGCGCCGGATGACCAGGTTCGACAGCCCGATCATCAACACCGCATTGGCCACGACGAAGCCGAGCAACAGCAGAACCGGCAGGTACCAGCGTTCCATGGCGGGAGGGGTGCTCCTGACTTCGTGAAAACTTTCACTAAGTACAGCGCCGGAAATTACCCGAAGCGAGACGACGGTGTCAACGGCAGCGCGCGGCAGCTAACGTGATGTCGCTGCGCGCGAAAAGCGCGTGCGCCGCGACGACGGCATCGCTTGGCGACGCACGCTCCCGCCGGTACATTCCGCGCCGATCGATCGCGACCGTGAGCGATGTCCGCACCACGGTGCGTCCCTCCCCGCCCGTCCCCCGCCCCGCACCCCCGCCCGTCCTATGTCTCTGATGGCCGACCGCTGGATCCGTCGCATGGCGACGGAGCACGGGATGATCGAACCCTTCGAGGATCGCCAGGTCCGCGCCGGCGTCATCTCCTACGGCGTCAGCTCATACGGCTACGACATGCGCGTCGCCGACGAGTTCCGCATCTTCACCAACGTGCTCAACTCGATCGTCGATCCGAAGAACTTCGACCCGAACTCCTTCGTCGAGTTCAAGGGCGACGTCTGCATCGTCCCCCCCAACTCGTTCGCGCTCGCCCGATCGGTCGAGTACTTCCGCATCCCCCGCGACGTCCTCACGGTCACGGTCGGCAAGTCCACCTACGCCCGGTGCGGGATCATCACGAACGTCACCCCCTTCGAGCCCGAGTGGGAGGGGTACGTGACGCTCGAGATCTCCAACACCACCCCGCTCCCGGCCAAGATCTACGCGAACGAGGGGATCGCCCAGGTGCTCTTCTTCAAGGGGGAGGAGGCGCCGGACATCTCCTACCGGGACAAGAACGGCAAGTACCAGGGGCAGCACGGGGTCACGCTCCCCCGCCTCTGAGCGTCGCGGCTCAGCGCGCCAGGAAGTAGACGAGCCCTCCGAGCAGCAGCAGGATCGCCGCCGCGGCCAGGCTCCGCAGGCTGGAGCGCGCGCCGCCGAGCACCGGCGCGGCCTCGCCCGGCTCCCGGCGCGCCTCGGGCTCCGTCCCGCGACCGAGCACGGCGCTCGTCTTCTCGGCGGCGTCGGCGCCGCCGGTCACCTCTCCCGGCGCCGTCGGATCGTTCGGGAAGGCGGATCCGGGCGCGTCGCTGGGTGTCGGCATCTCGGGCGTCTCCGGCAGAAGGGGCCGCCGCCCGTGCGATTGCACGGGGCGACGGCCCCTCGGCGGTGCAGCAAGCAGGCCAGCGAGCGGCGCTATCCCTCGCCGGCCGCCACCCGCTCCGGCCGCTTCGTGGCCGTCGCCTTCAGGTAGTCGCGGTTCATGCGCAGGATCGTGTCGATCGAGATCTGCTTCGGGCACGCGTCCTGGCACTCGCCGTAGAGGGTGCAGTGGCCGAAGTGCTCCGCGTCCATCTGCGCCACCATGCCGAGCACGCGCCGGGAGCGCTCCGGCTGCCCCTGCGGGAGGAGCCCCAGGTGGGTGACCTTCGCCGCCGTGAACAGCGAGGCCGAACCGTTCGGGCAGGCGGCCACGCAGGCGCCGCAGCCGATGCAGGCGGCGGCGTCCATGGCGGCGTCCGAGTCCGCCTTCGGGACGAGGATGCCGTTCGCGTCGCGGGTCCCCCCCGTCGGCGCCGAGATGAAGCCGCCGGCGGACACGATGCGGTCGAGCGCCGACCGGTCCACCACGAGATCCTTGATCACCGGGAAGGCGCGGGCGCGCCAGGGCTCGATGACGATCGTGTCCCCGTCGCGGAAGCTCCGCATGTGGACCTGGCAGGTCGCCGCCCCGGCCACCGGACCGTGCGCGACCCCGTTGATCATCAGGGCGCACGAGCCGCAGATCCCCTCGCGGCAGTCGTGCGAGAAGGCGATCGGCTCCTCGCCGCTCTCGATCAGTCGCTCGTTCACCACGTCGAGCATCTCGAGGAACGACGCATCCTCGGAGATGTCGTCGGCCGTGTAGGTGACGAATCGTCCCTCGGCGGTGGGCGTCGGCTGCCGCCAGACGTGCAGTGTCAGTCTCATTTATAGGACCTCTGCGCCAGCTTCACGTTCTCGAACGCGAGCGGCTCCTTGTGCAGCACCGGTTCCTGTCCCTCGCCGCGATATTCCCACGCGGCCACGTACGCGAACCGCTCGTCGTCGCGCAGCGCCTCGCCGTCCTCGGTCTGATACTCGGTCCGGAAGTGCCCGCCGCACGACTCCTCCCGGTGGAGCGCATCGCGACACATCAGCTCGCCCAGCTCGAGGAAGTCCGCGACCCGCCCCGCCGTCTCCAGCGCCTGATTGAAGTCGGCGTCCGTCCCCGGCACGGTCACGTTGCGCCAGAACTCCTCCCGGATCTCCGGGATCCGCTGCAGCGCCTCGGTGAGGCTGGCCCGGTCCCGCGCCATCCCGCACTTCTCCCACATCACCTGGCCGAGCTCCTTGTGGAAGGAGGTCGCCGTGCGCTTCCCCTTGATCGACACGAGCTGCTTCATGCGCGCGTCCACCTCGGCGTTCACCCGCTTGAACTCGGGATGGTCGAGCGACGGCTTGCTGTCCGCCTTCACGCCGGCCAGGTAGTTCCCGAGCGCGTAGGGGAGGATGAAGTAGCCGTCGGAGAGCCCCTGCATCAGCGCGCTCGCCCCGAGGCGGTTGGCGCCGTGGTCGGAGAAGTTCGCCTCGCCCCCGACGAACAGCCCGGGGATGGTGCTCTGGAGGTTGTAGTCCACCCACAGCCCGCCCATCGTGTAGTGGACGGCGGGGTAGATGCGCATCGGCACCTTGTACGGGTTCTCACCCGTGATGTTCTGGTACATGTCGAACAGGTTGCCGTAGCGCTCGCGGATCTTGTCCTCGCCGAGGCGCTTGATGGCGTCCGCGAAGTCGAGGTAGACGCCGAGCCCCCCGGGGCCGACGCCGCGTCCTTCGTCGCAGACGACCTTGGCCGCGCGCGACGCGATGTCGCGTGGCGCGAGGTTGCCGAAGCTCGGATACCGGCGCTCGAGGTAGTAGTCGCGATCCGCTTCCGGGATCTGCGACGGCGGCTTCCCGCGGTCCTCGGCGCGCTTGGGCACCCAGACGCGCCCGTCGTTGCGCAGCGACTCCGACATCAGCACCAGCTTCGACTGGTGCTCCCCGCTCTGCGGGATGCAGGTCGGATGGATCTGCGTGAAGCAGGGGTTCCCGAACGCCGCGCCACGCTTGTACGCCCGCCAGATCGCCGTGGCGTTCGAGAACTTGGCGTTGGTCGAGAGGTAGAAGACGTTGCCGTAGCCGCCCGTGCAGAGGACGACCGCGTGCGCCGCGTGGGAGCGGATCTCCCCCGTCTTCATGTCGCGGACGACGATCCCCTTCGCCGCGCCGTCGACGACGACCAGGTCGAGCATCTCGTGGAAGGGGTAGAGCGTGATCCCCCCGAGCCCGACCATGCGCATCATCTGGGAGTAGGCGCCGAGGAGCAGCTGCTGCCCCGTCTGGCCGCGCGCGTAGAAGGTGCGCGAGACCTGCGCGCCGCCGAACGAGCGGTTGGCCAGGAGGCCGCCGTACTCGCGGGCGAAGGGAACCCCCTGCGCGACCGCCTGGTCGATGATGTTGACCGAATTCTGGGCGAGGCGGTAGACGTTGGCCTCCCGCGCGCGGAAGTCGCCGCCCTTGACCGTGTCGTAGAACAGGCGGAAGACCGAGTCGCCGTCGTTCTGGTAGTTCTTGGCGGCGTTGATCCCCCCCTGCGCGGCGATCGAGTGGGCGCGCCGCGGCGAGTCGTGGTAGACGAAGCAGTGGACGTTGTAGCCCAGCTCCGCCAGCGTCGCCGCCGCCGACGCGCCGGCCAGTCCCGCGCCGACCACGATGATGTCGTATTTCCGCTTGTTCGCCGGATTGACCAGCTTGTATTCGAACCGGGCCCGATCCCACTTCTGCTCGATCGGGCCGGACGGGATGCGTGCGTTGAGTTCCATGTGATCGAGACCGCGGACGGGCGGCTTATCGCAGGATGCCGAAGAGCACGGCGAGCGGGATGCTCGCGAAGCCGCCGGCGACGAGGATCGCGAGCACGAGCGGGACGACGCGCTTGAGCGGATGCGCGCTCTGGCGCGCCGCGCCGATCGTGCGCATCGAGCTCCAGGCACCGTGGTACAGATGGAAACCGAGCGAGACCATGGCCACGATGTAGAAGAGCGCCACCGGCCAGCGCCGGAGCCCCGCGATCATGTTCTCGCCCGGCCGCAGATGGACGAAGTCGGGGTGGCCGATGCCCCAGGTCAGATCGGCGATGTGGAAGACGATGAAGGCCAGCAGCAGAAAGCCGCCGACCTTCATCGTCCGCGCCGCGAGCGTGGACACCTGCGGCTCCCGTTCGCGATAGTCCACCGGCCGCGCCGCGCGCGACCGCTGGATCAGCTGCACCGCCGCGACGACGTGCAGGATCACCGCGGCGATCAGCACGCCACGCGCCAGGTAGAGCAGCGGTCCGAAGCTGCGCAGGAGCACCGCGTAGTCGTTCACGTGCTTCGTCCCCGCGAACACGGTGACGTTGCTGACGACATGGCTGATGACGAAGCCGATGCCGATCAGCCCCGTCCCCGCCATCACGACTTTCTTGCCGATCGTCGACCGCCAGAATTCGCGTAGCATGCGCCGCGGGTCAGAGCTTGATGACCTTCATCGGGTCGCGCACGGCGTCGGCGCTCTTCTCCAGCGCCGCACGCTCGTCCGCCGTGAGCTCCACTTCGATGATGCGCTCGAGCCCCTTGCGTCCGAGCTTGCAGGGGACGCCGAGGAAGAGGCCGCGCATCCCGTACTCGCCCTCCAGCCACGCGGAGCACGGGAGGATGCGCTTGTTGTCCTTCACGATCGCTTCCGCCATCTCGACCGCCCCGGCGCTCGGCGCGTAGTAGGCCGACCCGGTCTTGAGGTGCTTGACGATCTCCGCGCCGCCATTGCGGGTGCGGTCCACGATCGCGTCGAGCTCGTCCTTCGCCAGCAGCTGGGTGACCGGGATGCCGCTCACCGTCGTGTACGAGATCAGCGGGACCATCGTATCGCCGTGGCCGCCGAGCACCATCGCCGAGATGTCACGCACCGAGACGTCGATCGCGTCGGCGAGGAAGGCGCGGTAGCGCGCCGTGTCGAGCACCCCGGCCATGCCGATGACGCGCTCGCGCGGGAAGCCGCTGACCTCCTTCGCGACGTAGCACATCACGTCGAGGGGGTTCGAGACGACGATGATGATCGCGTCCGGCGAGGTCTGCTTGATCTGCTCCGAGACCTGCTTCACGATCCCGGCGTTGGTGTTGAGCAGGTCGTCGCGCGACATCCCCGGCTTGCGGGCGATGCCGGCGGTGATGATCACCACCTCCGAGCCGGCCGTCTCGTCGTAGCCGTTCGTGCCGATCACGCGGGAATCGAAGCCCTCGATGGGCGCCGACTGCCACTGGTCGAGCCCCTTCCCCTGCGGAATGCCCTCGGCGATGTCCACGAGGACGACGGTCCGGGCCAGCTCCTTCTCAGCGACACGCTGCGCGGCCGTCGCGCCGACGTTGCCCGCGCCGACGACCGTAATCTTGTTGACCATTGTCAGTCTGATGGTGGGGGGAGGTGAGGTGAAGCACTGGGAAGCTACCCAGCGGCGCCGCGCGATTCAACGCTGCCGCGCGCTCGTCATCCCCCCACCTGCGACAATGCCCGGAGTCCCCCGACGCGCAGCTGCAGCAGTGCGTGCTCCTTCGGCTTCTCGGCGAGGGCACGACGCACGTGCGGCTCGAGCGGCTCGCCTGCGCGCAGCGGGGTGCGGAGGTCCACCTCGTGATCGCCGAACAGGCAGGTGCGCAGGCGGCCGTCGGCCGTCAGCCGCACGCGATTGCACCGGGCACAGTAGGTGTGCGACATCGGCGTGATCACGCCGACGGTGCCGGCGGCGTCGGCGAACCGATGATACGCCGCGGGGCCGTTCCCCCGCGCCGGCCCCGCATCGGGGCGCAGCGGGGCGATCCGTCCCAGTCGCGCGAGAATCTCGTCCGAGGGCACCACGTGCTCGAGGGAGAGGGCGCCCAGCTCGTTGGCGAGGTCGCCCACCGGCATCAGCTCGATGAACCGCACGTGCCAGGGGTGCTCGATGGTGAGTCGCGCGAAGTCCTCCAGCTCGTCGTCGTTGACGCCGCGGATGACGACCACGTTCACCTTCACCGGGTGCAGCCCCGCCTCCACCGCCGCCGACGCCGCCCGGCGCAGATCGAAGCCGAGATCGCGGCGGGCGATGGCGGCGACGCGCTCCGGACGGAGGCTGTCGGCGCTGATGTTGACCCGATCGAGCCCGGCAGCGCGGAGCGCGCTGGCCATCGCGGGGAGCCGCACCCCGTTGGTGGAGAGCGCGATGTCCTCGATCTCGGGGACGGCGCGGAGCATCGCCACCAGCCGCTCGAGGTCGGGGCGGATGGTCGGCTCGCCGCCGGTGAGCCGGATGCGGCGCAGGCCGAGGGGCGCGAGCTGCCGCACCACCGCCGCGATCTCCTCGTACGAGAGGATCCCCTCCTTGGGGAGCCAGGGGAGCCCGGCGGCGGGCATGCAGTAGACGCAGCGGAAGTTGCACCGGTCGGTGACCGAGATCCGCAGATACTCGATCGTGCGCCCGAACTGGTCGCGGAGCCCGCTCATGAGGCACCTCCGTGCCCGACCCATTCCCGCGTGCCGTCCACGTAGTGCTCGCGCTTCCAGATCGGCACGCGACGCTTCAGCTCCTCGATGACGAATCGCGACGCCTCGTAGGCCTGCGCGCGATGTGGGTGCGCCACCGCGACCACGACGCTGGCCTCGCCGAGGGCGAGCGAGCCGAGCCGATGCTCCACGACCAGATCGCGCGTGCCGAACCGCTCCGCCGCCTCCGTCGCGATCGCCGCGAGCTCACGCTCGGCCATCGCCTCGTAGGCACGATAGTCGATTCCCGTGACGGCGCGACCGTCGTTGACCTCGCGCACCGTGCCGACGAACAGCACCGCGGCGCCGTTCCGCGTGGCGGACACCTCGGCGAGGAGGGTCTCCGGCCGGAGCACGTCGGTCACGAGCGCGGTTCGCATCCTCACCCTCCCGCCACCGGCGGGATGAGCGCCACCTCGTCGCCCTCGCGCAGCTGCTGACCAGGGGTGGCGTACTCCTGATTCACGGCGATGAGGGCCCGTGGCAGCGGCGCCTCCGGGCGCAGCGCCCGCACGCTGCCGAGCAGCGCCTCGACGGTGGCTCCCTCGGGGAGCTCGACCCGGAGGGAGGTGGCGCCGAAGGCGTCGGCGTAGCTGGCGAACAGGAGAACGTCGAGCGTCATGCCGTCAGGATACCCTGTGCCGGCGCGGAAGTCAGGCGGTACGGAAAAGAAAAGCCCCGGCATGCGCCGGGGCGAGAGGGTGCCCGGTCCGGTCAGAGCTCGCTGTGCTCGTGCTCGCCTTCGGCTTCGATCTCCTCGACCGTGACGCCGGCGACCATGGCGCGGAGCTCCTTGGACGGCTTGAACACGGGGACGGGGCGCGCCGACACCTCGACCGGCGAGCCGGTGCGGGGGTTGCGGGCCATGCGGGTCTTGCGCTGACGGATCTTGAAGGTGCCGAAACCGCGGACCTCGATGTTCTTCTGTTCCTGCAGCGCTTCCTTGACGGCCTCGAGGAATGCGTCGACGACTCGGGCGCAGTCCTTCTTCGAGATCATCGGACCGGCCGTCTGCGAGATCGTAGCCGTGACTCGTTCGACCAGGTCGGCTTTCGTCATGATTCTGCCTCGGGTCACGCGCCGTGCGGGAGGCCCTTCGACAAGCTCAGGGCAAGTCCGGCGCCGAACGAACTTATCTTCGTTAACTGTTGTGTGTCAAGAGTTTGCCCGATTCAGCGACCGCGATTTCTGACGGTCTCGAGGAACTCCCCGAAGAGCGGACGGGCGTCGTGCGGACCGGGCGCGGCCTCCGGGTGATACTGCACGGCGAAGACGGGGAGCGCCCGGTGGCGGAGCCCCTCGACGGTGCCGTCGTTGAGATTGACGTGGGTCACCTCGAGCTCCGGCGCCCCGGGGATCCCGGCCTCGTCGCCGGCAACGGCGAATCCGTGGTTCTGCGAGGTGATGAGGATCCGTCCGGTCTCGAGCTCCTTGACCGGATGGTTCCCGCCCCGGTGCCCGTATGGCATCTTCGTCGTCTGCGCGCCGAAGGTCAGCCCGAGGATCTGATGCCCGAGGCAGATGCCGAAGATCGGCACCCCCTCCCCCGCGATGCGGCGCACCGCCTCGGGGGCGTACTCGACGGCGGCCGGGTCGCCGGGGCCGTTCGAGAGGAACACCCCGTCCGGCTGCATGGCGAGCACCTCCTCCGGCGGGGTCTGGGCCGGCATCACCGTCACGCGGCAACCGTTCTCGTCGAACAGGCGGAGGATGTTGCGCTTGATCCCGAAGTCGTACGCCACGATGTGATGCGGCGCCTGCGGGTTCCCGAACGTGTACGGCGCATTCGTCGAGACGCGGGTGGCGAGATCGAGCCCTTCCATCGACGGACAGGCGTCGAGGGCCGCGAGCGCCGCGGCGTCCGGCTCGTCGCCGGTCGCGAGGACGCCCCGCATCACCCCGACGGTCCGGAGGTGCCGCGTGAGCCGGCGGGTATCAACCTCCTCCAGCACCGGCACGCCGCCGCCGGCGAGCCAAGCATCGAGCCCTCCGGTCGCTCGCCAGTTGGAATGGGCGCGCGAGAGCTCGCGGACGACCACGCCGGCCACCTGCGGCTGTCCCGACTCCGGATCGGAGTCGTTGATGCCGTAGTTGCCGATCATCGGCGCCGTCATCACGACGATCTGGCCGCGGTAGGAGGGGTCGGTGAAGACCTCCTGGTACCCGCTCATGTTGGTCGTGAAGACGACCTCGGCGACGGTAGGCACCGTCCCCGCGGGAAGGACACCACGAAACAGGGTCCCATCCTCGAGGAGGAGGAACCCTGGAACGAATCCGGTCTGCGTCACGCGCTGATCAGGGCGTCTTGGTCGTCGGCGCTTCGGTCGCGGGCGCCGCTGTGCCGCCGGTCGCCGGAGCGGATCCGGTGGCGGGCTCGAGAGGCACGCCTGCCGCTGGCGTGCTCGGGGCGGGAGCGGTCCGCGTGGCCGGCGTGCCGGGCGCGAAGCTCTGGTCGAGGATGGACGTCGGCGTACGCGTACGCGACGACATCAGCGAGAGGGTGAACGCCAGGAACAGGAAGATCCCCCCACTCCACCAGCTCGCCTTCGTGAGCAGATTCCCCGCCTGGCGGGTCCCCATCAGCGAGTCCGCGGAGCTCGTCATCCCACCGAAGTTGGCGGCGAGGCCGCCACCCTTGCCGGACTGCAGCAGGACGGCTGCGAGCAGCACCACGCTGTCGATGACGAGCAGGACGAGCAGAAAGGTGTACATCGGAACGCTGGACGGAGGGTGGCTGGAGATAAGCCCAAAAACTATCGCGACTTAGGCCACGGAGTCAAGTGGCCGGCACGGGCGTCGTCGCGATCGCGGTCCAGCTCTCCGGATCGAGGCTCGCGCCGCCGACGAGAAGCCCGTTCACTCCTGGTGCCGCGAGCAGCGCGCCGGCGTTGGCCGCCGTGACGCTTCCCCCATAGAGCACGGGGATCGCATCCGTGCCGGCACGCTCGCGGAGAGCCGCGTGCAGCACCGCGTGAACCGTCGCCGCGTCGTCAGGGGTCGCCGTCCGTCCGGTCCCGATGGCCCATACCGGCTCGTAGGCGATCAGCACCCGGTCGAACGCCGACGCATCGACCACGGCGAGCCCCGCCCGCAGCTGGCGCAGGACGACCGCCTCCGTCTCCCCCCGCTCCCGCTGGTCGATCGTCTCACCGACGCAGAGCATCGGGCGCAGCCCGGCGCGCAGCGCGGCGGCGACCTTCCGCGCCGTGTCCTCGTCGCGCTCGCCGAAGATGTGCCGCCGTTCCGAATGCCCCACCAGCGCGAGCGAGGCCCCCGCGTCGGCGGCCATCGGCGCCGAGCTCTCGCCGGTGAAAGCGCCCTTGTCCTCGTAGTGGACGTTCTGGATCCCGAGCAGGATGTCGCGCCGGTCGGCGAGGGCGTCCCGGGTCGTGGCGAGGGAGAGCGCGGGCGGGACGAGGACGATCGTCCGGTCCGTTCGCGGGGTGTAGCGCGCCAGGAATGCCGCGACGAACGCGCGGGCCTGGGTCGGCCCGTGGTTCATCTTCCAGTTCGCGGCGAGGACCGGCGTGGCGAGCGCGGCGCTCATCACCGAGCCACGCGATCGAGCGCGGCGACCCCGGGGAGCTCCTTCCCCTCGAGGAGCTCGAGCGAAGCGCCGCCGCCGGTGGAGACGTGGCTCATCGCCTGCTCGAGCCCGAACGCCGCCACCGCGGCCGCGGAATCCCCGCCGCCGACGATCGTGGTCGTCCCCAGCTCCTTCGCCTCGGCCATCGCGTTCGCGACGGCGCGCGTCCCCGCGTCGAAGGGCGGCGTCTCGAAGACCCCCATCGGCCCGTTCCACACCACGGTGCGCGCGGAACGCACGACGTCGCCGAACAGCTGGCAGCTCTCCGGCCCGATGTCGAACATCGCCTCGTCGGAGGGGATGGCCGAGCGGGACACGCGGTGCGCCGACGCGGCGGCGTCGAGCGCGGGGGCGACGCAGGCATCGAGGGGGAGCACCAGCTTGTCGCCGGCACGGGCCAGCAGCTCCTTCGCCATCTCGACGCGGTCGGCCTCGACCAGCGACTTGCCGGTCTCCAGCCCCATCGCCTTGAAGAAGGTGCAGGCCATCGCGCCGCCGATCAGCATCCGGTCCACCTTGGGGAGCAGCTGCTCGATGACGTCGATCTTCCCGGAGATCTTGGCGCCGCCGAGGACGGCGACGAAGGGGCGATCGGGATGTTCGGTCGCGGTGCCGAGGTACTCGAGCTCCTTCTCCATGAGCAGCCCCGCCACCGCCGGCCGAAGAAAGCGTGTGACCCCCTCGGTCGACGCGTGCGCGCGATGCGCCGAGCCGAAGGCGTCGTTCACGTAGAGATCGCCGAGCTGCGCGAGGCGGCGTGACAGCGCCTCGTCATTGGACTCCTCGCCGGGGAGAAACCGCGTGTTCTCGAGGAGGAGCACCTCGCCCTCGCCCAGCGCGTGGGTCGCGGCGACGGCCGCGTCGTCGTCCGTGGAGCCGACGAAGCGCACCGTCCGATCGGGCATCAGCTCCTGGAGCCGCCGGGCGACCGGCGCGAGCGAGTACTTCGCCTCGGGCTTCCCCTTCGGCCGGCCGAGGTGGGAGAGGAGGACGGGGCGCGCGCCGGCGTTCAGCAGGAGCTCGAGCGTGGGAATCGCCGCGCGGATGCGCGTGTCGTCGCCGACGCGGCCGTCCTCGAGCGGGACGTTGAAGTCCACGCGCACGAGCGCGCGCCTGCCGCGCAGGGCGTCGGCCGGGAGATCACGTACGGTCTTGTAGTCCATGGTCCGCGAGTCGTCGCGTCCGGAGTGAATGGCGGATGGTGGCGGCCAGCATCGTCGCGATGCCGGCGAGCGTGACGCCGATGCCGACGTTCGACAGCTGCCGGAGCGCATGCCACCGATCGACGTTGGCCAGCGTCCCCGTCGCCGCCGAGCCTCCGATCGCGTCCGCGCCGGCCGCGATCCGGTTCATGCGTGCCAGGGCGAAGAGATACAGGGCGACCCCGGCGGCGACGAGGAGCAGCGCGATCGTGTTCAGCACGCGCTGCGCACGATCACGCCGCTCGCCGCCGCGGCCAGCGCCGCCGATCACAGACGCGCGCCGACGTACTGCAGCAGGTCCACGCACCGCGTCGAGTAGCCCCACTCGTTGTCGTACCACCCCGAGACCTTCACGAGGGTGCCGTCCACGACGTTGGTGCTCTTGGCGTCGAGGATGCACGAGTGCGGGTTGCCGATGTAGTCGGAGGAGACGAGCTCCTCCTCGGTGTAGGCGAGGATCCCCTTCATCGGCCCCTCGGCGGCGGCCTTGAAGGCCGCGTTGATCTCCTGCACCGTCACCGGCTTGTCGACCACGACCGCGAGATCGGTGAAGGAGACGTCCGGGGTCGGCACGCGCAGCGCGATCCCGTCGATCTTCCCCTTGAGCTCCGGGATCACGAGCGAGGTCGCCTTCGCCGCGCCGGTGGTCGTCGGGATGATCGACACCGCCGCCGCCCGCGCGCGCCGCAGGTCCTTGTGCGGGAGATCGAGGACGTTCTGGTCGTTGGTGTAGCTGTGCACGGTCACCATCGAGCCGCGCACGAAGCCGAAGTTGTCGCGCACCACCTTCACCATCGGCACGAGGCAGTTCGTCGTGCACGAGGCGTTGGAGATGATGTCGTGCGTCGCCGGGTCGTAGTTCTCGTGGTTCACGCCGAGGACGACGGTGATGTCCTCACCCTTCGCCGGCGCGGAGATGATGACCTTCTTCGCCCCGCCGGCGAGGTGCTTCTGCGCATCCTCGCGGTTCGTGAAGCGCCCGGTGGACTCGAGCACGACGTCCACGCCGAGGTCCTTCCACGGCAGCTTCGCCGGATCGCGCTCCGCGAGCACCTTGATCTCGTCGCCATCGATGGCGATCGCCCCATCGCGAGCCGAGACGTCGCCCTTGTACGTGCGGTGCACCGAATCGTACTTGAACAGGTGCGCGAGAGTCTTGGTGTCGGTGAGATCGTTGACGGCGACGAAATCGATGTCGGCGCCCGACATCTTGGCGGCGCGGATCACCTGCCGACCGATGCGGCCGAAACCGTTGATACCGACGCGAATGGGCATCTCTCGTGCTCTCCTTGATGTTTAACTGCGGTCACCCGGCGCCGGCGCCCGGGCGAAAGTCACCACGCTCACGATACGAGCGCCGCCAGCATGCAGCGCGGCGGCGCAGGCGACGAGCGTCGATGCGGTGGTCACCACGTCGTCCACGAGGACGAGGTGCGCGCCGCGCAGAGCGTCAGTCGACGCACGCGGCGTCACGCTGAAGGCGCCCGAAACGTTGCTCAGCCGCTCCCCCGGTGTCAATCGCGTTTGCGACGACGTCGCTCGCGTTCGCTGCAGGAGATCGTCCCACACCGGCAGCTGCCAGTGCGTCGCGAGCGCCGCCGCCAGCAGCGCGCTCTGATTGAAGCCGCGCTCGCGGAGACGCACCGGCGCGAGCGGCACCGGCACCAGCGCGGTGCGCTCCATTTGTACGTCCACCGGCCAATCGAGGCGTGCCATCCGCGCCGCCATCCCGTCGGCGACGCGCGACCATCCCTGGTACTTGAGCGCGTGGACGATCCCGCTCGCCGTCCCCTCGCCCGCCCACGCGACGGAGCGTGCCGCGCGCACGAACGGCGGCAGGAGCCCGCACCACCGGCAATCGCTGCGGCGGAGCGGATGCCCGCACCGCATGCAGCGCGGCGCGGGGAGAAGGCGCAGCCGCGTCCAGCATCGGCCGCACACGAGCCCCTCGTCGGCGTCGTTCACCAGCCCGGCGCACACCGCACAGGCGCGCGGGAGGAGGAGGTCGAGCAGCGCACCGGCGAGCGGTCGCAGCCGCCACGTCCCAGCCCGTTCGGGCGCCGTGCGGCTGCGGGGACGACGGTCAGCGGAGGGCGTCGCGCATCACCTCGCGGTCCGGCTCCACGCCGAACCACCGGCGAAAGGATTCCGCTCCCTGTTCGAGCAGCATCGTCGCCCCGTCGGCGGCGCGGAGCCCACGTGCCCGGGCGGCGTGCACCCACGGCGTCTCGCCGCGGCGGTATACGAGGTCGAGCACGGCGGCGGTCGGTGGGAGCAGCGCCACGTCGATCGGGTGCGCGTCGTCGCGCATCCCGACGGCGGTGGCGTTGACGACGAGCGTCGCGGACGCCGGCGCGGCGCGCGGCTCCGACACCACCGCGCGCACGACCGGAAACTCGC
>Ga0182741_1000796_pt1 | contig 44639 bp, 39 predicted proteins | sample eDN5th37CBELigOP_FD_128874 | JGI IMG/M metagenome (GOLD analysis project Ga0182741, IMG submission 128874) | Enriched Organic Plus compost microbial communities from Emeryville, California, USA - eDNA 5th pass 37_C BE-Lig OP (version 2) (version 2) ... | reverse complement strand
CCAGAACCGTCGACGACCTGTGGTCGGTCGTCGCCGACTGCCTCTCTGCATTCACGCCAGAGGAATGCCGACACTACTTCGAGGCCGCCGGATATGACCCGGATTAGGTCGAATCTGCTCTAGGCTCCGGGGCTCAGTTGTCCGCGGGGATGCGGCAGGGAGGCTGTGGTCAGAAGACCGAAACTTCGGCGGGTAAGTCGTTCTGCGCGCTCGCCAGCTTGCGGACCTTGAAGTCCGCCCCCCGCCCGGCTTCGCGCGCGATCATCACAAGGCACTCGCTGGACTCCGCACCCCACGTCTGACCGTGGCAGGCAGCCTCGATTGGGCCGGCCGGCAGGCGGTCCTGCTTCTGCGTGGAATTGACCTCGCCCGACTCGATCATGGGCTGGCCAAGACCAATGACGGCCGAACCCGACGCCGACGCGAACGCCATGCTCATCAGGGCCATGCCGCTGGCCAGCGCAAACATGACCATCGGATGGTCGCTGGAGCGCTGCCGCAAAGCCAGCTTCTCCAGGCAGAACATGCGCGGCTGGCGAGTACTCACAATCGGGTTGATGGTCGTCATCGTCGTCGTTCCGTCGCTTCGCTTCCCCTGTTAGCGAAGTCTTAACGCGGCAATGTTTCGGCCGAATGCCTGATTGGAATTGCTCCTGTAACAGGCAAGAAACAACACAACCGGGCAATCCGCCACCACAACGTGCACGACCGGGCAACCGGCGGTGGCTGACTCGCTGCGTCGAACGCACCGGATTTGCGGGCTCCGGCGTCATTCCCGACGCTCCGCGGCGGCACCCACTAAACCCTGGTTAAGCTTCGGATTTCCCGTGGAAATTTCGGGAAGCAGATGTATCGCAACCTATTTGAAAAGGTGTAACATATTGCAAAAAAATAGTTTTTGTGCTTTTATTGAATGATCATTCAACAAATAGAGGGGGCCGCCATGAATATCCATGCCCGTGACGTGACCGTTCCTGAGGAATGGGACCGCCGGGGTTTGCCCGGCTGGGCCTACCATAGCCCAGCACTGCTCGAGCTCGAGAAGGAACGAGTCTTCCGCACGCACTGGCAGATCATCGGCCATGTATCCGACGTGCCGAATCCGGGCGATTACATCACCATGGACGTCGTCGGCGAGCGGGCCCTGGTTGTGCGTGGCAAGGACGGTGTCGTGCGCGGCTTCCTGAATATGTGCCGCCACCGCGGCTCGCGGCTGGTGGCGGACGACAAGGGCACCTGCCGCAATGCGCTGGTCTGCCCGTTCCACGGCTGGGTCTACAATCTGGACGGGACGTTGCGCGGCGCAGCCCGCCCGCGCTCCTTCCCCGAATTGGACAAGGTGGAGTTCGGGCTGCGGCCAATCGAGCTCGACATCTGGATGGGGTTCATCTTCGTGCGCTTCCGCCCGGGCCCGCAGCCCTCGGTCGCAGAGCTCATGGCCGGCTTCGAGGCCGAAATCGCGCCCTACGAGACTGCCTCGATGGTCCCGGCCTATGGCACATGGACGATGGAAACCCCGGTGAACTGGAAGTCGGTACGCGATGTCGACAACGAGGGTTACCACGTGGCCATGGCGCATCCTGCGTTGCAGGATCTCTATGGCTCGACCTATTTCGACGAGCCCTTCGTCAACGGCGTTTCACGCTCCTTCGCCACCTACAACCCGCATGCCGGCCGGCGCTGGAGCGTGCGAAACTACGTGCGGATCTCGGAGGTCAATCCGCGCCTTCCGGAATCGCACCGCAGGGCATGGGTCTACTACGGCATCTTTCCGAACAACGTCATCACACTCACGCCCGAGACGGTACAGTTCTATCAGGAGTTCCCGCTCTCTACCGGCAGGACGCTGCTGCGCAGCGCCGTCTACCGCCACCGCGAGGAAACCCGCCGCCAGGCCGCCGCGCGCTACCTTGCCCAGCGGATCGACCGCGAAACGACGAGTGAGGACGTGCAGCTTTCTGTCTGGTCCAACGAATCGATGATGTCGGAGGCGTTCCCCGGCTTCTACCTGTCCGATCTCGAATATGGCGTGCGCAGCCACCACGACCATCTGCGCCGGCTGCTTCCGGTTCTGGAACTGGAGAAGGCGCCCGACGAGAAGGACCTTGTCGCGCTCAACGATGCACTTCTGTCGCGGATGTGACCGAACCGTCCACGGAAGCGAACGACCCGCCGGTGAAGTCCGGGCTATGCCCGACTTTGACGAGCAGCGTGGCAAAACGGGCATCGTCGCGGAGCCGGATGAAGGCCGGGTCGACCTTCATCGCCACCGTCTCCGGCTCGTTCGAGGCAACGGCCTGTTCGAGGTAGGCCATGGCCTCCTCGCGGCGGTCCAGCTTGGCCAGAGTCCGGGCAACCCTGTAGGCAGCGACCTTCCCCGCGCGGCAGAGCTCGATCTGCGCCGCCAGCATGCCTTCGAGCATGCCTTTCCCACCCTCGCGGTGGTAGCCCGCATGTGCCGCCTCGTAGACCCGCTGGAGGGCGCTGTCCTCGCTCAGACGCGCCGCCTCGATGCCGCGACGGATCGCATCATCGTAGCGGCCCTGCTCCAGATAGATGTCGGCCAGGTAGAAATGCGGCACCGCATATTCCGGTGCCGTGGTCGCGAACTGCGCCAGGAGGCGCGCCGCGCTCTTCAGCTCTCCTGCCCGGTAGAGGATCTGGCCCTTGCTCGACACGATCGCCCGCGAATCCGCATCGAGTTCCTGGGCCTTCGTTATCCAGGCCATGGCCTGGTTGAAGTCGCCGGTCAGAACCGTGGTACGCGCGAGCCAGTGCAGCGTTTCCGCGGACTGTGGGTCCAGCGCGAGCGCCCGCTCGAGCAGTCTCCTAGACGCCGCAAAATCGCGGTCGGCATGGAAAGCAATCAGCCCGAGTGCCGCATAGGCGCCCGCGTGGCGTGGATCGAGTTCGAGCGCCGCGCGCGCCGACGCCCGGGCGGCGGGGTATGCCTCGGCGGCGGGCAGGACCTTGTACTCCGCCAGCAGCGCGTAGGCCTTGGCCAGGCCCGCATGAGCAGCTGCAAACTGCGGATCCCGGGCGATCGCCACGCCGTAGAGCTGCGCCGCGTCGCGCAGGCCGGCCGGCGTCCGCAGGGAAAGCTCGTAGTTGGCGGCCAGGTAGGCCTCGCGCGCCGTCAGATCCTGAGACAGGACCTCGCCGACGGCAGGCGGATGCAACGCATCGAACCACCAGCGATAGGCCCACGGAGTAGCGAGAAGCAGTGCCGCCACCGCGAGGCCGAGGAAGAGAACGCGCCGTGACCGGAGCGTCGACGTTGCGGCGGGCGGCCGCTCCACCGATTCCGTCGGACTTTCCGCGTCCGGAGAACCTTCCGAAACGGGATCATCGGCAGTCGCGACCTCGTCAGCGTCCTTGCCCTGCCGCAGCCACTCTTCCAGTTCGGATGGGTAGGCAAAGACCGACGCGCGGTTTCCACCGGGCACGCGATGAATCGGCAGGCCGCGCGTCGCTTCCCATCGCTTGGCGGTCCGCTGGTCTTTCCCGAAGAAGGAGGCGATCTCCTTCCAGCCGTTCAGGGGTGCTTCTCGGGGCTCGTCCCGGGTCATTTTTCGATTTTTTCTGTCATGTCCCGATTTGTCCCCAGCAGGACCGAACTGACACCGCTATGACGACGCAATTGCACGGGCGATGTTTACACTCGTAAAAAGAGTCGGCGACACGCGTCAGCAGTTCACGATTTGGTGTCCGGCCCCATGGACACCTTGCCGCCGCGTTCGGCGTGCCCCGCACGGGCGGAGGCACCCAGCGCGGTGGCCTTTTTTTCCTGACCGCGCCTCCTCCCTGAGTCCGGCCCCGAGCCGTCAACCCCGCCACAGGCCTTCGCGGGCAAGATCGTCCATCGTCATGGAGATGCCGCGCCGCAGGATGTCCACCATCCTGTCGATCTGCTCGTGCGTGATGATGAGCGGAGGCGACATCACGCACATGTGGATGAGCGGACGGACGAGCAGGCCCATCTCGTGGCAGTGCGCGTCGATTCGCTTGCCGACTTCCAGGTCGAGCTTCAGCGGATTCTTGCTCTCCCTGTCGGCGACGCATTCCACGCACGCCATCAGGCCCAGCCCGCGCACTTCCCCGACCAACGGCAGTTCCTCCAGCGTCCGCAGCTGCTCCTGGAAATACGGAGCCACCTTCCGGGCGTGATCGAGGATCCCGCCTTCCAGCAGCCCAAGGTTCTTCAGCGCCACGGCGCAGCCGATAGGATGGCTGCTGTACGTCAGGCCGTGCGCGAACATCGCATCGGGATGGTTGGACCGACGCAGGTCCTCCAGCAGAGCATCCGACACCATCATGCCGCCCAGCGGGAAGTAGCCGGAGGTGACACCCTTGGCGAAGGTGATGATGTCTGGATCGATGCCGAACACTTCCTCCGAAGCGAAGATAGCCCCGAGGCGGCCAAAGCCGGTGACGACCTCGTCGGAGACGTAGAGGATGTCGTTCTCCCGGCAGATTTCGCGGATGCGCGACAGATAGCCGGGAGGCGGAACGATGACCCCGCCCGACGCCTGGATCGGCTCGGCGACGAACGCGCCGATTCGCTCCGCGCCGATCCGTTCCACCGTGTCGCGGAACTCCTCGATCAGGCTGTCGGCAAAGGCCTCGATCGTCATGCCGGCCGGCCGCCGGAAGGGATCCGGCGTCGAGAGCTTCACCACGAGCCCCTCGGCGACATCCATCCAGTCGCGGTCGCGCGGCCTGCCGTTGAGCGAGGCCGAGAGATAGGTCGATCCGTGATAGGCACCACCGCGCGACAGGATGACCTTCTTCTCGGCCTGTCCCCTGACATTGTTGCGGAACTGCATGAAGCGCAGCGCCGTCTCGACGGCGGACGACCCGCCCGTCGTGAAGAACGCATGGCCGAGGTCGCCGGGCGCATGGGCGGCGAGCCGCTCGGCGAGCAGCGCCGAGGGCGCGCTCATCGTATACCACGGCGTGTTGTAGGAGAGCTCCATCGCCTGGTCGTAGAGCGTGCGCGCCAGCTCCTCGCGGCGGTGACCGACATTCACGCACCACATGCCGGCCGGGCCATCGATCAGGGTGCGCCCTTCGCCATCGACGATGTAGATGCCGTCGCCGCTGCCGATAAAGCCGCGCGTCTCGTCACCCACCGTCTCGGCGACCGGCCAGGGCTGCAGGAGATGGCGGCGCGCGGCCTCGACCGCCGCAGCACCCCCGTCCCTCGCGCCAGCCGTTGAGCTCTTCAGGTCAATTGCCGCGGCCATGTCCACTCCCGCTGCTTCGGCAGGAAGGTCCGTCAGGACGATCAATGCCAACTATACGAAATCATCCATATATTGGCCACATATTGAATGTCCGTTCAATCAAAATTCGTAAAAATCTCGCTTGATTTCCGTCGCGTCCTGCGCACAAGATGGGCTATCCGGCGCGACGGAGGCCGGAAGACGCCCCACCGGCCGACCTGGGAGAGCCAGCCATGCGGATCCTGTCCGCAAAGCGTCGAGAACCACACCAATGACCGTGGCTGCGGAAGTGCCCTCCGCGTCAGCGAGCGTCCGCTCCAACGCCAGGCCGCTTCTGCAGTCCGAGGCCGCCCGAGGGCTCGCCCTGATCAGCCCGACTCTCGCCTACGCACTGGTTCTGCTGCTGGTGCCGATCATCGTGGTGATCGCCTATTCCTTCTGGACGCAGAATTATCTCACCATCGACCGCAGCTTCACGCTGGAGAACTACCGCGTCGCGCTGACGGAGCCGATCTATCGGGACCTGCTGATGCGCTCGCTCGGCATCTCGCTCGTCGTGAGCGTTGCCACCGTGCTCTTCGCCTATCCGATCGCCTACTACATCTCCTTCCACGGCGGACGGCACAAGAACCTCTGGCTGTTCCTGATCACCATCCCGTTCTGGTCGAGCTACCTGCTGCGGGTCATGTCCTGGAAGGTGATCCTCGGCTACAACGGCGTGCTGAATTCCGGGCTCATGGGGCTGGGTATCATCGACGAGCCCTCCACGGCCCTCCTCTACAACTCGACCGCCGTGGTGATCACGCTCACCCACGCCTGGGCGGTCTTCGCCATCCTGCCCATCTACGTATCCCTGGAGAAGGTCGACCGTACCCTCATCGAGGCTGCCAAGGATCTCGGTGACGGCCCGGTCCGCAGCTTTCTGCGGGTCACCCTGCCGCTCTCCATGCCCGGCGTGATCTCAGCGCTGCTGATCGTCATGATCCCGACCGTCGGTGATTTCGTCACGCCGCGCCTCGTCGGGGGCAAGGATGGGGTGATGATCGCCAACGCCATTCAGGCGCAGTTCGGCAAGGCCGCGAACTGGCCGCTTGGCGCCGCGCTTTCCGTGACGACCATGGTCGTGGTGACGGCGATGGCGGCTGCCTGCGTGCTCTTGCTGCGCGGCGCAATGAGGCTCGGACGATGAAGGCGCTCGCCCGCAAGTGGCTGCCCGCCTACGCGGGCCTCTACGTGATCTTCCTCTACCTGCCGATCCTGCTCTTGCCGATCTTCTCGGTGAACGCCTCGCCCATCCCGCAATTCCCGCTCACCGGCATCACGACGAAATGGTACCGGGACCTGCCGAAGACGCCCGCCCTGATCGACGCGGCCTGGAACAGCCTGATCGTCGGGGTCGCCGCCGCAGTCCTTTCCACGGTGCTCGGCATCTGCGCGGCGCGCGCCGTTACCCGCTACCGATTCCCCGGCCGCCGCCCCATCCAGGGCCTCATCATGGCGCCGCTGGTCCTGCCGGAGATCATCATCGCCATTTCGATGCTGCTGATCCTGCTCAGCCTCGGCCTGAGCCTGTCCCTGTTCACCGTCGTGCTGGGCCATGTGCTCATCTGCATCCCCTACTCCATCACCGTTCTGGTGTCCGGGTTCGAGGGGTTCGACCGCAGCCTCGAGGAAGCCTCGGCCGACCTCGGCGAGACTGCCTTCGGCACCTTCCGGCGCGTCACCCTGCCGATGGTCGCTCCGGCGATCATCTCCTCGCTGCTGGTGTCCTTCACGATCTCCCTCGACGAGTTCATCATGGCGTTTTTCCTCGCCGGCACCGAGACGACGCTGCCGATCTATATCTGGGGCCAGCTCCGGTTTGCCGCGAAGCTGCCCGGGGTGCTGGCGCTCGGCACGCTGATGCTCGCCGCCTCGATCCTCATGCTCACCTTCGCCGAAGTGCTGCGCCGGCGCGCCGAACGCCGCACCGCTGATGCAGGAGCCGCCCTTGCCTGACCGCACGATGATCGACATCCGCGGCGTCAGCCGAAGCTACGGAAGCTTCAAGGCCCTCGACGAGGCCAATCTTTCGATCCGCGAGGGCGAGTTCTTTTCGCTGCTCGGCCCGTCGGGCTGCGGCAAGACCACATTGCTCAGGATGATCGCCGGCTTCGACACGCCGACAACCGGCAAGATCGTTATAGACGGCCAGCCGATGGACGGCATTCCCGCGAACCGGCGGCCCACCAACATGGTGTTCCAGAGCTACGCCATCTTCCCGCATCTCAACGTCGAGCAGAACGTCGCCTACGGCCTGAAGCGCCTGCGGCTCGGCGCAGAGGAGGAAAAGCGGCGTGTCGAGGAGGCGCTCGCCATGGTCTCGCTGACCGGTCTCGGCAAACGTGGCGCCACGGAACTTTCCGGCGGACAGCGCCAGCGCGTCGCCCTCGCCCGCGCTCTCGTCATGCGCCCCAAGGTGCTGCTCCTCGACGAGCCGTTGTCCGCCCTCGATAAGAAGCTTCGCGAACAGATGCAGGTGGAGCTGCGCCGGTTGCAGAAGGCGGTCGGGATCACCTTCATCCTGGTCACGCATGACCAGTACGAGGCGCTCGCCATGTCCGACCGGATCGCCGTGATGTTCGGGGGGCGCATCTCCCAGGTCGCGGCTCCCAAGGAAATCTACCAGCGCCCGGTGAACCGGCAGGTCGCGGACTTCCTGGGCGGCATGAACTTCATCAGGGCCGAACTGGTCGAAGAGGCCGGCAACACCATCGTTGTCGACACGCTGGGCTTCGGCCGGGTCCGAACCGAAAGGCCACCCGCCTGGGAGGGCAATGGCCGCGCCGCAACGCTCGGCATCCGGCCGGAGCGCCTGCGCGTGCTATGGGATGACGCCAGGGCCGCGCATGAGGTGGCGGGCACCCTCATCGAACGTCACTATTTCGGCGAGATCACCCACCTCGTGGTCGACGTGCCGGGCATGGAAAAGCCGCTGTCGGTCACCGAAACCAACGATTTCGGAGCCGACGACCTGCCAGTCGGCGCCACGATCCGGCTCGCCTACGACCCCGATGCGCTGGTGGCGATGGCCGACTGACCGGTCAACCGGGCTGAGCCAGGGCGCGGTATCTCACGCCAGATTTTCTAACGCCGACAGCACCCGCGCGGCCGCCGCCCGCCCCGACACAATCGCGCCTTCGATGTAGCCCGGATAGGAGAGCGACAGTTCCGACGGCGCGAATGCGACGCGCGACAAGCCGCGGCGCAGCACGTCCTCGGCGTCGTAGGCGGCGAGATCGGCGATAGTGTCGCTGTAACCGCCGCCGCTCCAGGGGTCGTCGGTCCAGTCGCGCACGAGCACGCCGATCGGATTGCCGGCCTCGAGCCCAAGTGCGGTCGTCAGTTTCGCCAGGATCGCGGCCCGCAGCCCCTCGTCGCCGAGCGCCCGCCAGTCCACCGCGAGTTGCCCGCCGACAAAGACGACGAGCGCCGCGCGCTCGCCGCGGCTGGCGTCACAGGCATAAATCCCTGGCGGATCGAGGGAAAAGAGGGTGCCGCTCATTCCCTGTTCGCGCCAGAATGCCTTCTCATAGCGCAAGGACACCTTGATGACCGTGCCCGGCACCCAGACAGCGAGCGCCCGTGAAACGTCCGCCGGCAGTCGCGGCTCGAACGAGATCCGCCTCGCCATCGCCGGCGGCACCGCGACGATCGCCTGTTCGGCGCGCACTTCCCCGTCCGCCGTCACAGCTGTCACGCCAGCCTGGTCGTGCCCCAATGTCCGCACCGCTTGGCCGAGCCGCAGGCGCGCACCGAGCCTGCGCCCGAGATCTTCGGCAAGCGAATGCATGGTTTCGGCCAAGGAGTACTGGAGTTCCCCCACCTCGTTGGTGATCCGCCGGTCATTGCAGATGAGGTACCAGAGCGGCAGCGTGTCGGTCGGGCGACACCAGAGGCCCTCGATCGAACTCAGGAAACCCGCCTTCGCATCGGCCAAATCCGGCTGAGTCTCCACCCATGCCCGAACGGACAGTCCGGCGATCGCCGGGTCCGACGGGTCGATCGCGCTGGCGCGATCGCGGATCGCCATCACCCGCGGGTAGAGCTCATCGAGATCCGTCCCCGTCGCCCCCGGCGGCTGAATGACGGCGCGCCCCCGGTAGTCCCCGCGCACGAACGTCTTCCCGTGCGCCCGAGCCAGCGCCATGATCTCCGGCATGTCATCGCACAGATACTGCCCGCCGGTGTCTATGCGTTCACCGAGGCCGTTCACCTGGCTCTCGACGCGCCCGCCGACACGGTCGCGCGCCTCCAGCACCACGCAATCGACGCCCGCATCCAGCAAGGCGTTGGCTGCAGACAGCCCCGAGAAGCCTGCTCCGATGATGACGACACGTGTCCGCACGAACGGCGCGCTCAGCTCTCCCAGCCTCGGAAACCGACTTCATGCGAGCTTACATACCGCCTTCACCGGCGTCGATAGCGACAAGGCACGGTCCGAGCGTAGCGGCGCGCCGAAATCCGCGGAGCTTGCAGTCGATCGCGAAACCTCTCGATCTTGAAAGTCGCCCACCCATTCGATGCTCGGCGATCTCGGGGGCCTTCATTTTCCCGAACGTGACCATCATCGATCTTCCGCAGTGGCAGGGAAAGGCGCCGGCCGCCACGGAGCGCGTCTCCAAAAAGGAGGTTCGTCGCACCCCGAGGGAACCGAGGCCACGACGTGCGGGTTATCCGGTCGCGCGGGCGTTGTCCTGCTGCAGCCCTGGATCCAGGCAATGGAACGGCACTTCACACGCATCGCCAACTGGGTTGCCTTCCACGCGGGAAGGCCGCAAATCTTCCTGGCCTGTTGCCTGGTCATCGTCGTCTGGGCCGCCGCCGGACCGGTGTTCGGCTTCTCGGACACCTGGCAACTGATCATCGACACAAGCACCACCATCGTCACCTTCCTGATGGTGTTCCTGATTCAGAACACGCAGAATCGTGACGGCGCCGCGCTCCAGGCAAAGCTGGACGAACTCATCCGCGTTTCCGAAGCGCAGAACCGCTTCATCGGCATCGAGCACCTCACCGAGACGGAGCTCGAGGAAGTACGCGCCAAATGCGAGAAGGCCGCCCAAAAGGCGGCCTCCAGACTGGAAAGCTCCTGATGCTTGAGGCGGGGCGATCTGAACAGCGGAAACGCCAGGCGGGTGAAGGGGTCTCCGCCCCGCGTTAGTAGCCTGCCTTGATCTTCTCGAACTCGGCGATCATCCGTTGTTTCAGCTCAGCTGGAACCGGCGCCTGGAAAAGCGTCTTGTCGACAAACTTTTCGACGTTCGCGTAGCCCTTTTCCTCGAGCACCTTCGGATCGACCTCGGCCAGCGCCTTGGCATTCGCATGGCCGTAGCCCCAGTCGTTGACGAGGTAGTTGGCGACGCGAGGGTCGGTATTGACCGCCGACAGGAAATCATAGGCCTTGTCGACATTGCCCGGCGCGTCCTTGAGCAGCACATAGCCGCAGACCCAGGTCGAATTGCCTTCCTCGGTATCGCGCTTGATCTTGACCGGCACCTCCTGCTGGGCGAGCTGCGTGCCAGCGTCGTTCCAGGCCCAGGCAAGATCCACCTCGCCACCCCCCATCGCCTGCACGATCTCGGTGCTGTCGGTCCAGTAGAGTCGGACGTTCTTGTGAACGTCGCGCAGGAACTGCGACGCCTCGGCGAACTGCTCGTCGGTCATCTGCGTCCAGTCCTTGAGGCCGATCGCCAGCGCGGCAAGCGCATAGGCGTCGTCGACATTGTCGCCGATCGACACGCGTCCCTCGAACTTCGGATCGGCGAAGGCCTTCAGCGACTTCACGTCGTCCTCGCTCACCTTCTCGGTGTTGTAGGTGAGCGACGTGTTGCCCCAGTCCCAAGGCATGAACCAGGCCGTTCCGTCCGGCGTGGTAGCGAGGTCCTTCATTCCCATTATGCCGGGCAGGAGATCGTTCCAGCCCTCGATCCTGGACGTATCGAGCGGCTGCAGCAGCCCCGCCTCGCGCCACTTGACCACGCTCTGCGAGCAGGGGTGCGCCAAATCTGCCTTGAAGCCGGCCCTCAGCTTCTCGAACGCCTCATCCTCGTCGCCGAAGAAGGTGAAGGTCGGCGATTCCCCATACTTCTCCACGTAATTGGGATGGAAGCTCGGATCCTCGTAGCCCGACCAATCAAAGATCGTCAGCTCCGAATCCTCCGCAATGGCCCCCATGGTCGGCACGGCGACAAGGACCGTGGCCGCTGCGAGTAATCGCGTGAAACGTCGGGTAAGCGCAGTCATCGTTCCTCCTCCGTATTTCGTTGTCATGCGATCTTGCGTTTGAGCGGGGCCTCGCGGCGGAAGTGCCGGGGGAAGGCGGAGGCGAGAAAGTCCATCGCCGCATGCAGCGCGCTCTCGCGCGTCACGTCCTCGGCTCCCATCATCAGCCTCAGCCACAGTCCTTCCAGCATGGCGCAGATTGCCAGCGCCGTTGAATGCGCGTCGAAATCATAGCCGCCTTCCGCCTTCAGCCGTCGACACAATTCGATGAACACGCGCTGGTAGGCCTCGTCCCGCGCCCCGCAGAGCGCCTGGTAGGTCGGGCGCGACTTGGCCTCGCCCCAGAAGGCGCACCACGCCGCGAGCTTGCGCTTGTTGCAGATCGAACGGTCGAAATCCGCCTCCACCAGGGCAGCGAGCTGGCGCGCGGGATCGTCGCCCGCCGAGAGGAGTGCGGCGCGCCAGTGGGCCGAATACTCGTCGGCCATGTGCTGCAGCGTCGCGACGAGCAGCTTTTCCTTGCTCTCGAAATGGAAGTTCACGATGCCGCGCGACAGGCCGGCGCCGTCCGCCACGTCGGCCATGGTCGTCTCGGCGAAGCCGCGCCTGGCCAGCGAATCGATGGTCGCCTCGATGAGCTGCAGACGCCGCGTCTCCTTGGACGCCTTTCGTCCCTTGCGCTCTGCCTCCCCCTTGGCGCCCTTGTCGGTCGTTTTCATGGTGTTGACGATCGCTTTCATCTCACGGGGTTGGCTTGCGGGCGCGCAGATGAGTGGGCCGGTGCTCGCCGCTGTCAAGCACGGTCTGCATGGCCTCCCATGTGCGGATGTTCTTGCGCACATAGGCCTCACCGACGGCTTCGGCCACCTTCTCGAACAGCGGCCCCTTCAGCCGCTCCAATTCGCCGCGCGCGACCTCCCTGTACCACGGGTTGCGATCGACGACCTCGATGTCGATGAAGCCCGCGCGTTCCATCGCCTTCCGGTAGCGCGCGGGCGATGCCATGGAAAAGCTCAGCCCTTCGGCCTCGACGTAGGCCATCATCTCCGGCGACGGCTCTCCGTCGTGGCCGATCAGCCAGTCGCTGGCCGTGAAGACGCCGCCCGGCTTGAGCACCCGGTACATTTCGGCAAAAACCGAGTCCTTTTTCGGCACGTGCAGCAGGGCGTCCTTTGAGAACACCACGTCGAAGCTGGCGTCTAGGAACGGCAGCAGGCCCGGCGTGGACTGCACGAAGGAAACGCGATCCGAAAGACCCTTCACCTCGGCGCGGGCGCGCGCCTGCTCGATGACCGGACGCTCCACGTCGAAGCCGGTGACGTGGCCCGCGCCGTGACGTTCGACCAGATGCAGCGCGATCCCGCCCGCGCCGCAGCCGACGTCGAGCACGTCCAGCCCTGTCAGCGAAAGTCCCGCGACAATCCGGTCCACCTCGTCGGGCCCGCCCGGCGACAGGTAACCTTCGCCCCACAACGCCTCGAGGAATCGGATCGCGGTGTCGTCATATTCCGGCTCCTGAAGGCTCACTGCCGTCCCCCCACCGCAACTCCGCTCCCGATGCCCGCTCCCCGTCCGTACATTCTCGCGCCGGCAGCGGGTCCGTCCTTGTGACGGAGCCGAACCGTCCGAGGCATCCCGTCGAGCGCCACCCATCGCGCCCTGCCCTTCAACGAGTGACCCTGCCTCAGCCTGGGACCGCCACGACGCCCGTGACCACCGGCACCGGCTAACCCGGCACCCTGCCCGGCATCGCCTCGCCGGGCGGTCCGGGCCACAATTCCATCCACGTCAGCGGCCACCGGATGCAGGCCTTCTCCATGGCGTAAACTCTAGCTCATAAACCAGAAAGCGCAATGACTCTTGTTGAACATTCATTCAATATGGCTGGACATGCCGCCCGCTCGCGTGGCACATTGCCGGGCGTGGAGGGGTCAGGTCGGCATGAAGACATGGGACGCGATCGTCGTCGGCGCGGGCCATAACGGGCTGGTCAACGCCTGTTATCTCCAACGGGCAGGGCTCGACGTGCTCGTGGTCGAAAAAAACGACTGGATCGGCGGCGCCGCGGTGAGCCGCTCGCTCACGCCCGGCTTCCTCTATTCCAACTGCTCCTATGTCTGCTCGCTGTTCCGCCCCGAGATCATGCGCGATCTCGAGCTGCCGAAATACGGGCTTCAGGTCATTTCGTACGAGGGCGGCGCCGTGTTCACGCAGGACGGCGACTACCTCGCCAACTACCGCGACCACCACGCCCATCGCCGCGAGTTCGCGCGCTTCTCGAAGAAGGACGCAGAGGCCTACGACCGCTACGCCCGCGACGTGACGCGACAGTGCCGCTTCATCCAGCCGCTGCTGATGCGCACCGCGCCAGATCCGACCTCGTTCAAGCCGCGCGACATCGGCGAGCTCGTCTATCTCGGCCGCAAATTCGCCGGGCTCGGCGCCCGCGAGATGGCCGACACGCTGCGGTTCTGGACCATGTCGATCTCGGATTTCCTCGACGAGTATTTCGAGACGGACGTCATCAAGGCCAACTTCGCCCTGTCCGGCATCATCGGCACGGCGCTCGGCCCGATGTCGCCCGGCACGGCCTATGTGCTGCTCCACCACTACATGGGCGAGGTCGACGGCTCTGTCGGCGCCTGGGGCTATGCGCGCGGCGGCATGGGCGCGATCACCCGCGCCCTGGCCGACTCCTTCCGCGCCACGGGCGGCACCATCCGCACCGGGGCGGAGGTGGAGCAGATCCTCGTGCGCGGCGGGCGGACGGAAGGCATCGTTCTTACCGGCGGCGAGGAGATCCGGGCGCGGCTGGTGGTCTCCAACGCCGACGTCAAGCGCACCTTCCTGAAGCTCGTCGAGGAGAAGGAACTGCCGGATATCTTCCTGCGGCGCGTCCGCAACTTCCGCATGCGTGGCTCCTCCGGCAAGGTGAACATCGCGCTGGATTCGATGCCGGAGTTCCCGGCCCTGCCACCGGACTCGCCCTGCCTGCGTGCCGACCTGCACTTCACTGACTCGGTGGAGCGCATGGAGCGCGCCTACGACGACTGGAAGGCCGGCCGCTGGTCCGCCGATCCGTTCCTCGACGTGGTCATCCCGACCACGCTCGACCCGACCATGGCCCCGCCGGGCAAGCACTTCATGAGCTGCTTCGTGCAGTACTGCCCGCCGAAGGTGGAGGGCCGCGACTGGACTGACGCCGACCGCGACGCCTTCGGCGAGACGGTCATCTCCCAGATCGCCGACTATTCGCCGGGCTTCCGCGACCGCATCGTGCACATGGAGGTGCGCACCCCGCGCGAACTGGAGGCCGAGGTCGGGCTGACGGAGGGCAACATCTTCCAGGGCGAGCTGACCTTCGACCAGCTTCTCTTCAACCGGCCCGTGCCCGGCTACGCCCAGTACCGCTCGCCGGTCGGAGGCCTCTACATCTGCGGATCCTCCACCCATCCGGGAGGCGGCGTCATGGGCGCGCCCGGCCGCAACGCCGCAGCAGAAATCCTGCGCGACCTGAAGCGCGGCATCGAGCACATGAGCCCGGCCCATGACGTCATCTGATGTGATCGTCATTGGCGGCGGCCACAACGGCCTCGTCTGCGCCACCTTCCTCGCCAAGGCCGGACGCAAGGTCCTCGTGCTGGAGGCCGGGGACGAGGTCGGCGGCGCCGGTCGCACCCACGAATTCGCTCCCGGCTACCGGGTGTCGATGGCGCATCTCCTGAACCGGCTGCACCCGGAGGTGGTGAAGGGACTGGAGCTCGAAAGTCTCGGCCTGTCCTTCTCCCCGGCCAGGCAGGTACCTTCCATCGCTTTGTCCGAGCGCGGTGCGCCCCTCATCCTCACCGGCGCCTATGGCGAGACGCTGGAGGGCGCGGATCCCGCGGAACAGCGCGCCTGGGCGAATGTGCGCGCGCAACTCCTGCGCTACGCCGGCATCCTGAAGCCGCTGCTCGCCCGCCGCCCGCCCTCGCTCGACGCCATGGCGGTGGGCGAGGCGGCAGCACTCGCCATGACCGGCCTGGCGCTGAAGCGGCTCGGCCGCGAGGACATGCGCGACTTCCTGCGCGTGCTGCTGATGAACGTCGCCGACTTCCTGGACGAAGAGCTTTCGGACGACCGGCTGAAGGGCCTGCTCGCCTTCGACGCGGTGCTCGGAAGCCACCTCGGCCCGCGTTCACCGACATCGCTGCTCGGCCTCTACTACCGGCTGACAGGCGAAACGGGCGGCCTCACGGGAGGGCAGCTGCAACCCGCCGGCGGCATGGGCGCTGTCATGGCGGCGTTGCACGCGGCCGCCGAAAAGTCCGGCGTGACGATCCGTTCCAGCGCACCGGTCGCCCGGATTCTGGTCGAGGACGGCCGTGCCACGGGCGTCGCGCTCGAAAGCGGCGAGGAAATCCGCGCTGGAATCATCGTGTCGGCAGCCAACCCGCGCACCACCTTCCTTGATCTCGTCGGCCCGCGCCATCTCGACACCGGCTTCGTGCGGCGGGTCAGGAACATCCGGATGAACGGCGACGCCGCGAAACTGCACCTGGCGCTCGACCGCACACCGGAATTCACCGGCGTGCCCCTCGAACACCGCAACGCCCGCCTCGTCATCGCCCCGTCCACGGACCATGTCGAGCGCGCCTTCAATCCGGCAAAATACGGCGCGTTCTCGCCCGAACCCGTCACGGAGATCACGCTGCCGTCGATCGACAATCCCTCGCTGGCGCCGCGCGGCGGCTGCGTGCTCTCGGCCACGGTGCAGTATGCCCCCTATGCGTTGCGGGAGGGCTGGGAGATCGGCAGGCCGAAATTCCTCGCCGCGATCCTGGACGTTCTGGAGCGCCACGCGCCCGGCATTGGCGCCACGGTGCGCCACGCGGAGCTGCTCACGCCCGTCGACATCGAGGCGCGTTACCGCATGCCGGGCGGCCACTGGCATCACGGCGAACTGCAGGCCGACCAGATGTTGATGTCCCGCCCGGTCTTCGGCGCCGAGGGCTACGACACGCCGGTTGCGGGCCTGTTCCTCGCCGGCTCCGGATCGCATCCCGGCGGCGGCATTTCCGGCGTGCCCGGCATGAACGCGGCAAGGCGGATACTGGGGATGAAGGGAGGATGACGATGGCCATCGGGTTTCCGGCTACATCCTGGACGTTCGCACCCCTTCGCACCCCCCTCTGGCCTGCCGGCCATCTCCCCCACAAGGGGAGAGATGGCGCCGGACGCCTGGTTTTCGCCAATCGCCGACGTGGCAGAATGGGCGGGGAAAGTGGAACTGCTGATCTCCTACCTTGTGGGGGGGCCGAAGGACGGGCCGAGACCCGTGGCTCCGCCCAGGGAGTCCGACAGGACAGAGGCGGGCGCCACGGAGCACCGTCATGAACGACCTGACGCTAGCCTCGACTTCCCGCCGCTCCCTCCAGCCGCACTTCCGCCAGTTGCGGCTTGGGACCCCCTTCCAACCGCGCCTCGAGGCGCTGAACCTGCAGCAGAGCTGGTACGACTGGGGCGGCTACAAGGCGCCGCTGGTGCTGTGGGACGCCGAGCTGGAATACTTCGCCATCCGCAGCCAGGCCGCGGTGTTCGACATCTCGCCGATGGTCAAGTATCGGATCGAAGGCAGGGACGCCGAGACCTTCCTCAACCGCCTCACCCTGCGCGACGTGACGAAACTGAAGCCCGGCCGGGTCCACTACACCGCCTGGTGCGACGACGAAGGCCACGTGCTCGATGACGGGACGCTCTTCCGGCTGACGGCCACGCGCTTCCGTCTCTGCTGCCAGGAGCGCCATCTGCCCTGGCTGCTGGACAGCGCGATCGGCTTCGACGTCGAGATCGAGGAGGAGACGGAGAAGATCGCCGCCCTCGCCCTCCAGGGCCCGACGTCCTGGTCTGTGCTGGACGCGGCCGGCTTTTCCGGTTCCGAACGCCTCAAGCCCTTCGACATCGCGACCTTCCCGCATGAAGGAGGCGAGGTCACCATCTCCCGCACCGGCTTTACCGGCGACCTCGGCTACGAACTCTTCGTGGATGCGGAGCACGCCCTGTCGCTGTGGGACCGCCTGTTCGACGCGGGAAAGCTCTTCGGCATCCGCGCCATCGGCTACGCGGCGCTCAACGAGGCTCGGATCGAGGCGGGCCTCATCGTCGCGAACGCCGACTTCGTCACCGCCGAACACGCCATCCGCGCCGACCGGGTCCGCATGCCCGACGAGATCGGGCTCGGCTTCATGGTCGACCTGAAGAAGGGCCACTTCAACGGCCGCAACGCCATCATCCGTTCACGCAACGCCGGCGGGCCGCCGCATGTCCTTGTCGGGCTGGAGATCGAAGGCAATGTTCCCGCCGAGCATGCGCTGGTCTATCATCGCAAGACGAAGGAGGTAGGGCTCGTGTCCGGGGCGATCTGGTCGCCGATGGCCAAGCGCAACATTGCGATTGCCAGCGTGAGGCGCGCCTACGGCGACATCGGCCGCGACGATCTCTGGGTGGAAATCTATGCCATGCGCGAGTTGCAGTACCAGAAGCTGATGAAGCGGGCGAAGGTGGTGCAGCGCCCCTTCATCAAGCTCGACCGCCGCACCGCGACGCCGCCGGGGCGCTTCTGATGGGCAACCCTGCCGACGAGGCCGAGGTCGCCGAGCAACTCCGGCTGGTGAAGACCCCGCTGGGAGAGCCGTGGTCCGGACGAACGCGCTACGCGGCAGCGATGTTCTTTCACAAGCGCGGCGAGCTGGGCGCGGAGACGCTCGAGGTCTACCGCATCTGCTCGCGGCTCGACCATGAGGATCCCTTGGCGATCCTGCGCCAGCGCGGCATCGGCAAGGCGTGGCTCGAGCGGATCGGCGCCGAAGCGCCGACGGAATAGCGTTCGCCGTCGGCGCAGTTGGCCTGTCACCCCACCAGCGCCGCGATCAGATCATCCGCGGTCGCCATCATGGCCACTCCGAGCACCATGGCGACAATACCGATCAGGATTCGACGACCGGACCAGCGATGGCGCGGCACCCTTCCGGCACGCTCGAAGACCGCCACCACCACCATGCGCAGGCCGAGCATCAGCAGCCCGACACCGATCGAAAGGTAGATGACGAAGACGAGCATCGGCCACTTCATTGCCAATCATAGCACGGCGCAGCCGGCGCGCCCCGGTGAACGGAAATGCGCAATTGTCTGTAGCCGTCCCGGCACAAAAAAGACCCGCGCCGACTAACCGGATCGCGGGTCTGTCTTGGTCGTCTGTATCGCCCGGGCCGAAAGCCCGTCGCGCGTCACGCGGCCGGCTGCACCTCGATGGTGCGCAGCGCCTGGGCCTGCCGCTTCGCGGCGGCCTTGACGGCATCCTGCACCTTCTCGAACGCACGCACCTCGATCTGCCGCACGCGTTCGCGCGAAATGCCGAACTCGGCCGACAGGTCTTCCAGCGTCAACGGATCGTCGGACAGGCGGCGCGCCTCGAAGATGCGCCGCTCGCGGTCGTTGAGCACCGACATGGCGTCGGTGAGCAACTGGCGCCGGTTTTCCAGTTCGTCCTGCTCGATCAGCATCTCTTCCTGGCTGTCGTGGTCGTCCACGAGCCAGTCCTGCCATTCGCCGGACTCACCCTCCGTCGCCCGGATCGGCGCGTTGAGCGAGGCGTCGCCAGAAAGGCGGCGGTTCATCGAAACCACCTCCTCCTCGCTGACGTTCAGTCGGGTGGCGATCTCCTTGACCTGATCGGGCCTGAGATCGCCCTCGTCCAGCGCCTGGATACGGCTCTTGGCCTTGCGCAGGTTGAAGAACAGCCGCTTCTGGTTCGCCGTGGTGCCCATCTTCACGAGGCTCCACGACCGCAGGATGTACTCCTGGATCGCCGCCTTGATCCACCACATGGCATAGGTGGCGAGGCGGAAACCGCGATCCGGCTCGAACTTCTTGACCGCCTGCATGAGGCCGACATTGCCTTCGGAGATCACCTCTCCGATCGGCAGGCCATAGCCGCGATAGCCCATGGCGATCTTCGCCACGAGGCGCAGATGGCTCGTCACCAGCTTGTGGGCGGCTTTGGTGTCATCACGCTCAAGATACCGCTTGGCGAGCATGTACTCTTCCTGCGGCTCGAGCATGGGAAAGCGACGGATTTCTTCCAGGTAGCGGGCCAAGCCGCCTTCACCCGAAACGATACTGGGCAGTGTCTGGGCCATAAAAGCACCCTCCTCTCACGTATTTGCCCCCTGAACACGGCGGGCATATGGCGCAGCCGCCTTCCTGCACGGCCGCGCCAACTCCTACATATAGGAACAAAATGTGAAATTACACGACTTGTTCCTCATGGGATGCCGCAATCACGCAAAGGTGAATGACGGTAAGCAGGTTACCGTTAGATACCTCGAAGGGCATCCAGGAGTCCAGAAAAATCGGCAGGCGGCGGGGCCTCGAACCGCATCGGCACCCCGCTGACCGGGTGGCGGAAGCCGAGCAGCCAGGCGTGCAGAGCCTGTCGCTGGAAGGTCTCGGCGGCGCTGCGCGCCGGTTCGTGAAGCGCGCGGGCCTTGCTGAGGAAGCCTGCGCCATAGTCGCGGTCGCCAACCAGCGGATGGCCGATATGGGCCATGTGCACGCGGATTTGGTGCGTGCGCCCGGTCTCCAGCCGGCATTCGAGCAGCGCCGCGACCGGCCCGCCGCGGAGCTGGTCGCCGAAGGTCTCGCGGGTTTCGTAGTGGGTCACCGCATGGCGCGCGTCGCTGCGATCGTCAGGCACGACGGCCCGGCGCACGCGGTCGGCCGCGCGACCGAGCGCCGCCTCCACCGTTCCGCTGCGCCGCTGCGGCGCCCCCCAGACGAGCGCGACATAGGCCCGCTCGAGATCGCCGGTGCGACCATGGTCGGCGAAGGCCTCCGCCAGCCCCTTGTGGGCGCGGTCGGTCTTGGCCACCACCATCACGCCGCTGGTGTCCTTGTCGAGCCGGTGGACGATGCCCGGCCTGCGCACCCCGCCGATACCGGACAGGCTGTCCCCGCAATGATGGATCAGCGCATTGACCAGGGTGCCGGTCCAGTTGCCGGCGGCTGGATGCACCACCAGGCCGGCGGGCTTGTTGACGACGATGATGTCGTCATCCTCGTGGAGAATATCAAGCGGGATGTCCTCGCCCCGCGGCGCCGCGGCCTCCGGATCGGGCACCGTCATCGCCACCTGATCGCCGGCCCGGACCTTGTGGCGGGGTTCCGTCACGGGCTTTCCGCCCAGCGAAACGGCGCCCTGGCGGATGAGATCCTGCAGCCGGCTGCGCGACAGTTCGCCTCCCAGCGAAGACGCCAGCCACTGGTCGAGACGCGCCCCGGCCGACTCGGGCGGCACTGTCAGCACTTTCCATACCGGCTCGCCTTCGCTATCAGCGTCGCCAACCGAAAATCCGGAACTGCCCATGATGCGGCCCGCATTCGACGAAGAAGAAGAAGAAAAGCCGCTCGATCCGGCGGTGGAGAAGGTGCGCCGCAAGTTGATGCGCTTTGTCGCGATCAATCTCGGCATCCTGTTCGTCGCGCTTATCGCCGTGGTGTCGGCTCTTGTCTACAAGAACCTCAACAAGGCCGGTCCGAAAGCCCCGGAAGTCATCGCCGAAATCCCCGTCGCACCGGGAACGGTGCTGGAGGGCGAGATCGCGATTCCCGCCGGAGCCCGGCTCGTCTCGCAGGCCCTGTCAGGCAGCCGCCTGTCGCTCGAGCTCGAACTCGCCGACGGCAGCCGCGCCATCCACCTCTACGACCTCGCCGAGCGTCGCACCATCGGCCGTTTCGCCATCGTCGCGCGGTAGGCGCGGCGTACCACCGCACCGAGCGAACGATCCCGTGACCATCTCCGCGGCCCGCCGCGGAGATCTCTTGGCCCCGCGCGAACCAGCGTGCATTCCCCAGGCCACGCGATGAAGTCTGCCCCCTTCCAAAACCGGGTTGCAATTTCGTCCGCGTCCGCATAAGTAGCGCCTCACTGGTCAGCGCCCATCGTCTAGCGGTCAGGACGGCGCCCTCTCACGGCGCAAACAGGGGTTCGATTCCCCTTGGGCGTACCAGTCTTCCTCACTTCGACATGATGAACCGACACTGCCGCTGAGCGGAACTGCTTTGCACGTCAGCCCCAGACGAGGCTGTCCCACAACCGGCAACTCGAATCACCTCCGATCAACTGAACTTCGACCGGCTGCAATCACCTACGCCCCCAGTCGCGCCTGCGCGAGTCTCAGGGGCGGCCCATCGAGCCAGTAGTGGCCAGTCCGATGGATCGCATCGTTTAGGGTCCGGACGCAGAATCGGTTCGAGGGACGCCAAGCCAGCACCTGGCGGCTGAAAAAGTCCAGGCCGCCGGCGCCAAGCTAGCTATGGAACTCTGTAACCCTGCAGGAACTGGAGCATCGCACGCGTCGCGCGTGGCCAACTGTAAGAACCTGATTTTGCCCAGCTAGTCGTTTCGAGCGCACCCGTGTGTTTCCGTGCCCAATGAACGAGATGGTCGTGGGGCAACACATACCGGGTTCCGTCCATCTCAATGGCGAGCGACACACCCTTTCCTTCGAGGTCCCGCCAAATTATGGGGCGCTTCGTGCGACGAATCCCATTGTCTCCCGTCCGTTGCCGCGTGTCCTGTTTTGCCACGATTGGAGCCTTGTCGAACGTAGCTTCTTCTGCTCCGCCATATCGGTAGATTGGGTCTTCCACCGGCCCGCTGAGCAATGCGTCCCCCCGAACGCTGTCCGCAAGAAACCTCTCCATGGTCGAACCGTAGCGTCGGAGGTATGCGTTCGTGACCCAAGCGATGATGTCCGGGCGACCGCCGCTTCGCATCCACTCGCACTTGGCTACCAGGAACAGGTTGCATGGATGAATGTTCACCAGCATACGACGCGCGAGTTCGGCCCTCGTCCACATCTGCCAATCAACGTCGCCGTTCTTCGCCGATAGGATATGCGCCGCGTGGTATCCGGCTTGATTGAGCGTCGCTAGCCGCACCACTTGGAAGAAGTGGTGCGGCATTGCCTCGAAGAGATCGGAAGAATTTTCTGGCAACGTGCCACCGGAATGCAAATGGGCATGAGTCCACCAGACTGGAGCGTTGTCCGTCGGAAGCATCCTGAGTGCTTGCTTCGTCCGATAGATGGTGCCCCGTGTGTGCCCCTTGACGTAGCGTACAAGATAAACTGGATCCTCGCTCGCGAGATGTCGTCGTAACAACGAATCGAAGGCCTGAACCATCTCTACGGAGGGCAGGTTGGGCTCGACATAGCGCCGGTAGAATTCTGAATACCTGCCATTGTAGCGAAGAGGGGGTGGTGAAAGTACAGTCATTCTCGCGATCTCTGCCGAGTAGGGTCGCTGAGTGGCCTCGCGATCTGATTTGGCCCAAGCCGTCTTGCGAGATACCTTACACAGGAGGCCGTCGGGGGAGGGCACGAACCAATCTTACATGCGTCGCACATCTGCTCCCGAGCCTGCCCCCGGGATTGCTATATCGATCAGCGCGCGCGTCCGTGATCTCGGATCGGCGATAAACGCGCGGTCGCAACTTAAACTGCTTCTATTGTGCGTTCGAAATCTTCGGACAAGTTTAATGCAGCGGCTCGAATTCGATGCGCTTAAGACGGCGAACTCCATCCAAAGAAGAGCTCCCCCGGCACAGCCGCCCACCAAGATGCACGGTATCCTAACGCCCCGACTTCACTCTCGTCGATTCCGCACCGTGGCAGCCCGCGCGTAACCTCGACTGCCACGCCAATTGCGAACTGCAATCTCATCCACGCAGAAAACACAAAAGCCGCGGAATTCCGCGGCTTTGAAGTGCTTGAGATTTTGGAGCGGGCGAAGGGATTCGAACCCTCGACCCCAACCTTGGCAAGGTTGTGCTCTACCCCTGAGCTACACCCGCTCACGCGGCGTCGGCGCCGCAAGTGGCGCCTATATGGCCGAACTCCTTTTCGAATGCAACACCCAATCTCATTGTCGATGAAGGTCCCGGATTCCGGCGGCTCTTGTCCACAGGCCGCCCCCGCGAACCGTGATCGCATCTGCGAGAATCCCGGGAATCCGGCGTTTCCGTTGCCGATTGCGAATCGTGCGGCCGCGCGCTGCAGGAGATGGAGAGGGGCTCGTCGCGCCCCTGACCCGAAGCGCGACCTTACGTCGCCGTGCGGTCCAGATGACTCAGACGAGCATCCGCCGCGATTCCAGCGGCGACGGCCGCAGGAAGAGAACCTCCTCGCCGGCGACCCACTTCGTGTAGTCGGCGACGAAGGCCTGCCACTTCGGATCCTTCGCTCGCGCGGCGAACTCCGCATGCGCGTCGGCCTCGCTGGCAAAGGCCTCGTAGCGGCGCACCCGATGCAGCGGCCCGATAAGCGTGAACAGCTCGGCCATCAGGTTGCGGCGGGCCGGCGCACCGTCACCCAGCCGATGGCCTTCGCAGGCCTTCCAGTAGGCAGGCAGCCCGCCGGGGAAGAAGGCGAGCGTCGTCTCGACCACGCAATAGTCGCCACTCGCGGCGCGTCCCTCCAGTCCGGCGGGCAGGCGCGGCGGATTGCTGGTCCACCCTGCCGCCAACTCGCCGAGCGGGGCGGGCGAGAGGAAGTTGTTCTCCTGCGCCAGCATCCAGGAACGCACCAGCGCGAAATAGTCCGGGTTCTGCGCCGCATAGTAGCGCGCATAGGTCGTGTGCCACTCGTCGAGCGAGGCAAATCCGTAGAGGTGGACCACCTGGTTCTGCGGTCCGCTCGTCGTGCTGAAATAGGAGATGACGTGCTTGCGAATCGGCCCGAACACGGCCTCGGTGTTCCATTCCAGCTGGGCATCCCAGAATGGCTGAACGTTTCCGGGCCGGAACGTATAGGCGCGCCGCTCGAAGATCATCGACCAATGTCCTCCTGTCGATCACCGGGCGCCTCACCCGCCCGTAGTCAGGTGGCGCTTGTAACGGCTGCGGCCTCCGAACTGCAAGCGCCGCCGCGCGCCCGACAGGGCTGATTCGCCCCTTCAACCGCGCCGCATCTTTCCGGGCGGCTGGCTGAACTGACGCGAGAAGGCGCGCGAGAACGCAGCAGAGCCCGAAAAGCCGGTGCGGTCGGCGATGTCGGCCATGGCGAGCCGCGTATCGAGGACGAGACGTCGCGCCGCGTTCAGGCGCAGACGCAGGTAATAGGCCCCCGGCGTCTCGCCCAGGGCGCGACGAAAAATGCTCTCCAGCGTGCGTGCGGTCACGCCGCAACGATGGGCGATCGCGGCGATCGTCAGCGGCCGGTCGACATGCGCCTCCATCAGCCGCACCGCCTGCGCCAGCCGCGGGTCGTATCCGTCGAGTCGCCCGAGCGACACCAGCGGCTGCGCGTCGGTCGCGGGGCGGGTCTGGTCATAGATGAACACCGACGCGACATCGAGCGCCACCGCCATGCCGAGTCGCGCCTGCACGAGGTGCAGCATCAGGTCGAAGGTCGGCGAGGCGCCCCCGGAGGTGAAGGCCGGCCCGTCGATCACGTAGCGGTCCGGACGCACGTCGATGCCCGGAAAGGCGGCGGTGAAATCCTCCATGTCCTCCCAATGGGTCGTCGCGGCCCGCCCTTCGAGCAGCCCCGCGCGGGCAATCAGCCAGGACCCGGCCTCGATGCCGCCATAGGCGCGCGCGGTCCGCGCCGCCGTCCGCAGCCCGGAAAGCAGACGCGTCCCCGGATGGTCGCGAGCACCGAATCCCCCGATCACCGCCAGCATGTCGGTCGGCTCGCGCGGGTCGAAGCGGCCGGAGACGGCGATGGGCAGGCCCGAAGTTGTCACCGCCGGCAGACCGTCCATCGAAACGACCTTCCAGTCGAACACGGTGGAGCCCTGCACCCGGTTCGCCGCCCGCAGCGGATCGATGGCCGAAGCCGCGCACATCAGCGACGATCCGGACATGACGATGAAGGTCACCCTGAGCGGCGAGCGCTCGGGTTGGAAGACGCCGGCGACTTCGCTCTTCGTCATGCATATTTCGTAAAATGCAAATCGTGTTTCGACAAGGTGGGGGAAGGTCCGGGCATCGGATGCTCCATGCGCTCTGCGCCTTGCCACAGCCGCGTGGAGCGTCACCGGGAGGAGAATACGACATGCCGCTCGCGATGAATCGGGAGGTCTTCATCACCTGCGCCGTCACGGGATCGGGCGGTACGCAGGACCGCAGCCCGCACGTGCCGCGTTCGCCGAAGCAGATTGCCGATTCGGCCATCGAGGCCGCGAAGGCGGGAGCCGCCGTCGTCCACTGCCATGTCCGCGACCCGGAGACCGGCAAGCCGCGGCGCGACGTGCATCTCTACCGCGAGGTCACCGAGCGGATCCGCGAGGCCAATGTCGACGTGGTGCTGAACCTCACCGCCGGCATGGGCGGCGACATGGTGTTCGGCGACGTGGAGAACCCGCTGCCGCTCAAGGTGCCGGGCACCGACATGGGCGGCGCGTCGAACCGGGTGGAGCACGTGCGCCAGTGCCTGCCCGAAATCTGCACGCTCGACTGCGGCACCATGAATTTCAACGAAGCCGACTATGTCATGACCAACACGCCCGGCATGCTGCGGGCCATGGGCGGCATGATGACGGAAATGGGCGTGAAGCCGGAGATCGAAGCCTTCGACACCGGCCACCTGTGGTTCGCCAAGCAACTCGTCGCGGAAGGCGTGCTCAAACCCGACGCGCTGGTGCAGCTCTGCATGGGCGTGCCCTGGGGCGCCCCGGACGACCTCAACACCTTCATGGCGATGGTCAACAACGTGCCCAAGGAGTGGACCTTCTCGGCCTTCTCGCTCGGCCGCAACCAGATGGCCTACGTGGCGGCGGCCGTGCTTGCCGGCGGTAACGTCCGGGTCGGGCTCGAGGACAATCTTTGGCTCGACAAGGGCGTTCTGGCGACCAACGCCCAGCTCGTCGACCGCGCCGTCGGGATCATCGAACGGCTCGGCGCGCGGGTGATCGGCCCGGAAGAAGTTCGAAGGAAGCTCAATCTCACCAAGCGCGCGCCCGCCCTATGAGCTTTTCGCTCAAGAACGTAAGCAGCATCGAAGACTTCACGAGGGTGCGGCTCTCGCGCACGTTCTTCGTGCGCGATTTCCTCTACAGCACGATCGCTGCGCACCACGGCCTTTCGAACCTTCCATCCGATCCCGAGACTTTCATCGCGGCCGGCCGACAGTTCTGCGAGAGGATCCTGGAGCCGCTTCAGGATCGGTTTGGCCGCATCGCCATTCGCTCGGCCTATCGATCCGAAGAGGTCAACAGGCTTGGGCAGGAAAAGTACGGAAGTTGTGCCTCGAACGAGGCCAACTACGCGGCCCACATCTGGGACCGACGCTCGCATGCCGGCAACTATCTCGGCGCGTCTGCAACCATAGTCATCCCCGCGTATCTGCCACACTATGAGCTGACAGGAGAATGGAAGCCGCTCGCTTGGTGGCTGCACGACAACGTCGACTACCATGAGATGTGCTTCTTCAAGAAGCTCTGCGCCTTCAACATCGGTTGGCGAGAAAACCCTGAACGCCGGATCACCAACTGGATCGACAAGACGCGGCTGCTGACCAAGCCCGACATGGCAAATCACGCCGGCACGCATCTCGAGCAGTATTCCCATGTGCCGATTCTGGTGACGTAGGAGAGCATGATGACGATCGAAAAGGCAGCCTGCATCGGCGGCGGGGTGATCGGCGCGGGCTGGGTGGCGCGGCTGCTGCTCAACGGCATTGACGTCGCGATCTACGACCCGGATCCGGAAGCGGAACGCAAGGTCAGCGAAGTCATGAAGGGCGCGCGCCGCGCCTATCGCCGCATGGCCACCGGCGGTCTGCCGAAGGAGGGCAGGCTCACCTTCGCCAAGTCCATCGCAGAGGCCGTCGCGGACGCCGACCTCGTCCAGGAAAGCGTGCCGGAACGCCTCGACCTGAAGCACAAGGTGCTGGCGGAGATCGACGCGCATGCACCCGCCAATGCGCTGATCGGCTCGTCGACCTCCGGCATCAAGCCGTCCGACATGGCCACGGCGATGCAGCGGCCGGAGCGGCTGGTGGTCGCCCACCCCTTCAACCCGGTCTACCTCCTCCCTGTCGTAGAGATCGTCGGGGGAGAGAAGACGGAGCCCGAAGCCATCGCCATGGCGCGCGAGTACTATGCCGCCATCGGCATGAAACCGGTCGTGATCCGCAAGGAGATCGAGGCCTTCGTCGGCGATCGGCTGCTCGAGGCGGCATGGCGCGAGGCGCTGTGGCTGATCAAGGACGGCATCTGCTCGGTCGAGGAGCTGGACGACATCATGCGCTACGGCTTCGGCCTGCGCTGGGCCCAGATGGGCATGTTCCAGGTCTACCGTATCGCCGGCGGCGAGGCGGGCATGCGCCACTTCATGGCACAGTTCGGCCCCTGCCTGTCGTGGCCGTGGACCAAGCTTATGGACGTGCCGGAGTTCAATGACGAGCTGGTCGACCTCATAGCCGCACAGTCCGACGAGCAGTCCGAGAAATGGTCGATCCGCGAGCTGGAGCGCATTCGCGACGACAATCTCGTCGCCATCATGGAAGCGCTCGGCAAGGCCGAGAAGGGCAAGGGCTGGGGTGCCGGCGCGCTACACAACGATTATGTCCGGCAGCTCGGCAAGCTCGCGGCAAAGCCGAAGGTCTCGAAGGCTGCGCAGAAGGCCGTCGCGACCAAGCCGAGGAAGGCTGCGCCGGCCAAGACGAAAAGGAAGTAGGGGCGATGCGGACGCGCCCCCACTCCGTCTGCCCGCGGCAGCCACCCCTCCCCCTGCTCGGGGGAGAGGTGGCGCGCGAAGCGTGACGAAGTGGGGGTCGATCGCGCGCCTGGTCTGCTGGAGACATTCCCATGAATTTCGGTCTCACCGAAGAACAGAAGCTCATCGTCGAGACGACGCGCAGCTTCGTCGAGAACGAGCTCTATCCGCACGAACAGCTGGTGGAGCGGACCGGCCATCTGCCGATGGAGCTCGTCAGGGAGATCCAGAAGAAGGCGATCGAGGCCGGACTCTATGCGGCCAACATGCCGGCCGAGGTGGGCGGCGCCGGCCTCGATACGCTGACCTGGCTGCTCTACGAAAAGGAGCTCGGCAAGGCCAACTACGCGCTGCACTGGACCTGCGTGGCGCGGCCCTCCAACATCCTGCTTGCCGGCACGGAGGAGCAGAAGGAGAAGTATCTCTACCCCTGCATCCGCGGCGAAACCTGGGACTGCCTCGCCATGACCGAGCCCGGTGCCGGCTCCGACCTGCGCGGCATGAAGGCCACCGCCGTGCAGAAGGGCGGCGACTGGGTGCTCAACGGGACCAAGCATTTCATCAGCCACGCCGACATCGCCGGCTTCGCCATCGTATTCATGGCATCGGGCGAAGAAGACACGCCGCGCGGAAAGCGCAAGAAGATCACCGCCTTCTTCGTCGACAAGGGCACCCCGGGTTTTGTCGTGCGCGACGGCTACCGCAACGTCTCGCATCGCGGCTACACCAACGCGATCCTCGAGTTCGACGACTGCCGCATTCCGGCCGAACAGGTCCTCGGCGAGGTCCACAAGGGCTTCGAGGTCGCCAATTCCTGGCTGGGCGCCACGCGCCTGCAGGTCGCCTCGACCTGCCTGGGTCGGGCCGAGCGGGCTCTGCAGCACGCGATCGAATACGCCGCTCAGCGCCAGCAGTTCGGGCAGCAGATCGGCAAGTTCCAAGGCGTGTCCTTCAAGCTCGCCGACATGGCGACGGAGCTGAAGGCCGCCGAGCTTCTGACGCGCGAGGCCGGCTGGAAATACGACCAGGGCACGGTCACCGACGAGGACATGGCCATGGCCAAGCTGAAGGCGACCGAGGTGCTCGCCTTCATCGCCGACGAGGCCATCCAGATCCACGGCGGCATGGGCCTGATGGACGACCTGCCGCTTGAGCGCATCTGGCGCGACGCGCGCGTCGAGCGCATCTGGGAGGGCACCTCCGAGATCCAGCGTCACATCATCTCGCGCGCGCTGCTGAGGCCCTTGGGGGGCTGATTCCTGATGTCCATCCGCCTCGACCGCCTGCTCCGGCCAAAGTCCATTGCCGTCATAGGGGGCGGGTTCTTCGCACCGAACGTCATCAAGCAGAGCCTCAAGATGGGCTTTGCCGGCGACATCTGGGCGGTGCACCCCTCGAAGGATGAGGTCGCCGGGGTGCGGGCCTACAAATCGCTCGCCGAGCTGCCCGGCGCGCCTGACGCCAGCTTCATAGGCGTCAACCGCAAGCTCACCATCGAGGTCGTGCGCGAACTGCGCGAACGCGGCGCCGGGGGCGCGATCTGCTTCGCGGCCGGCTTCAGCGAGACCAGCAGCTACGATGCCGATGGCGCGCGGCTGCAGGCGGAGCTGATCGAGGCGGCCGGCGACATGGCGGTGATCGGTCCCAACTGCTACGGCCTGATCAACTACGCCGACGGCGCGCTGCTGTGGCCCGACCAGCATGGCGGGCGCCGGCTAAGCGCAGGCGAGAAGGGCGCCGCGATCATCACCCAGTCGTCCAACATCGCCTGCAACCTCACCATGCAGACGCGCGGTCTGCCCATCGCCTTCCTGATGACGGCCGGCAACCAGGCGCAGACCGGACTGTCCGAGATGGCGCTGGGGTTGATCGAGGATTCGCGCGTGTCGTGCCTCGGCCTGCACATCGAGGGCTTCGACTCGGTCGCGGGCTTCGAACGCCTCGCGGCACGGGCGCGCGAACTGAGGAAGCCGATCGTCGCCATGAAGGTCGGCCGTTCGGAGGCGGCGCGCGCCGCCACCATCTCGCACACCGCGTCGCTGGCCGGCTCCGACGCCGCCTCCAGCGCTTTCCTGAAGCGCCTGGGCATTCCCCGCGTCGACACCATCCCCTCCTTCCTGGAGACGCTGAAGCTCTTCCACGGCGTCGGTCCGCTGCCGGGCGCCACGCTTTCGTCGATGAGCTGCTCGGGCGGCGAGGCATCGGTGATGGCCGATACCGCCGAGGGACGGACCGTCCGTTTCCCGGCCCTCAACACGGAACACAAGGCGCGCGTGCAGGGCGAGCTCGGCCCCCTCGTGGCCGTCGCCAACCCGCTCGACTACAACACTTACATCTGGGGAAAGCAGGACCAGCTCACCGCAACCTTCTCGGCGATGGTGTCGGGAGGCTTCGACCTCAACATGCTGGTGCTGGACTTCCCGCGCACCGACCGCTGCTCCGACGCTGACTGGTGGCCGACGGTGAACGCCTTCGAAGCGGCGCTGAAGGAAAATGCCGCGCGGGGTGCGATCGTCGCGTCCATGGGCGAGAACCTGCCGGAAGGCCACGCGGAAGAGTTGTTCGGGCGTGGCATCGTGCCGATTTGCGGCATCGCCGAGGCTTTCGATGCGGCGGAGGCTGCCGCGTTTGTCGGGGAGGCGTGGAGCAACGCGGGTCGACCCCCACTCCGGTCTGCTTCGCAGACCACCTCTCCCCCGATCGACGGGGGAGAGGAAGTGCCCGCGCCGCCGCGTCTTTCCTCGCCCCCCGCAGGGGGGAGAGGTGGCATTCGCAGCATGGCGGAGTGGGGGCATTCTGGCCCGATCGACGAAGCTGCCAACAAGGCCATGCTCGCCTCGGTCGGCCTTTCCGTCCCGCCCGGCCGCCGCGCCGCGACGCCCGAGGAAGCCGTGGCCGCCGCCGAGGCCCTCGGCTACCCGGTCGCGATGAAGGCGCTGGGCGTCGCCCACAAGTCGGAGGCCGGCGCGGTGAAGCTGGGCCTGGGCGACGCTGACGCCGTCCGCGCCGTCGCCTGCTCCATGGAGGGGCTCGGCACCGGCCTTTACATCGAGCGGATGGTGCAGGGCGGGATTGCGGAACTCATCGTCGGCATCACGCGCGATCCGCTGTTCGGACCGGTCATGACGGTCGGAACGGGCGGCGTGCTGGTCGAACTCCTGAAGGACTCCGCGACGGTACTCCTCCCCGCTTCCCGCGCCGAGGTCGAGACGGCCTTGCGCGGGCTGAAGATGTTCCCGCTTCTCGACGGCTACCGCGGCCGTCCCAGGGCCGACATCGCCGCAGCGGTCGATGCGATCCTCGGCATCGCCGATTTTGCGCTCGCCAACGCCGACCGCCTGGGGGAACTCGACGTGAACCCCCTGATCGTCTGCGCCGAGGGCCAGGGCGCCTGGGTGGCCGACGCCTTGATGGTGGTCGCGCCGTCCGCCCATGACTGACGACAAGCACGCCCATCGCCCAACCCGCGCCCATCCAAGCATGCACGGAGACCGCTCATGACCGACGTCATCACCACCCGCCGCGAGGGCGCGATCCTTGAAGTCACGCTCGACCGGCCAAAGGCCAACGCCATCGACCTGAAGACCTCGCGCCTGATGGGCGAGACCTTCAAGGCCTTCCGCGACGATCCGGAGCTGCGCGTCGCCATCATGAAGACCGCGGGCGACAAGTTCTTCTGTGCCGGCTGGGACCTCAAGGCCGCCGCAGCCGGCGACGCTGTAGACGGCGACTACGGCGTCGGCGGTTTTGCCGGCATCCAGGAACTGCGCGACCTCAATAAGCCGGTCATCGCCTGCGTCAACGGCATGGCGGTGGGCGGGGGCTTCGAGCTGGCACTGTCCTGCGACCTCATCTACGCCTCCGAACACTCCTCCTTCGCCCTGCCCGAGATCAGGGCCGGCACCTTGGCAGATGCGGCCACCATCAAGCTGCCGAAACGCATCCCCTATCACGTCGCCATGGACCTGCTGCTCACCGGCCGCTGGATGGATGCGCAGGAGGCGCATCGCTGGGGCCTGGTCAACGAGGTGCTGCCCAAGGAGAAGCTGGAGGACCGGGTCTGGGAGATCGCGCGGCTTCTGGCCTCCGGCCCGCCACTGGTCTTCGCGGCCATCAAGGAGGTCGCGCGCGAGGCCGAGGGCTCGAAGTTCCAGGACACCATGAACCGGGTGACGAAGCGACAGCTACGCACCGTCGACATCCTGTATGGCTCGGAGGACAATCTGGAAGGCTTCAAGGCCTTTGCCGAGAAGCGCGATCCCGTCTGGAAGGGACGGTGAGCGTTCCGGCGCGCCGGATCCTGTCTCCTCCCTGCCGTGAAGGCGCGGGGGCTTCCGCGGAAGCCCCGGAGGTCTGCCGGGTGCTGCAATCGTAGGCGGAATGCCGCCCGAATAGCGATATTTTTGCAACGATGCGCAGATGAAACCCTCCGTTAGCTATAGGCGGTTGAAATTCCGCCCGATTGCCGCTTCACCAGAAATGCCGGATTCGGTTGGGCGGCGCGGCGGAACTCGCTGCAGGAGGTTTTCTCGATGATCACTTCAACGCGTGGCGTGACACTGGCCGCGATCTTGACTGTCCTCCTGGCTGGCTGCCAGAGCTCGCGCGTGGGTTCGCTGGAAAGCCGACCCGCGCCGCTCCCGGCCGCCCCGTCCGGAACCGTTTCGTCCGGAACGCTTCCGCCGCCCGCGACCCCTGCCCCGCCTCCCACAGCGGACGCCGGCCTCGACCAGGTAGCTGCCGCGCCCGCGGCCCCGCCACCGAACGCGCCTGACCTGACCCCTGGCACCATCGGGGGTGTCTGGACAGTCTCGGTTTCCGGCCAGAGCTGCAAGATCGCGACCTCGCAGACCAAGTACGGCGCAGGCTTCCGCGCCGGTCCGTTGCGTTGTCCGGAACCCGTCAGCAACATCAAGTCCTGGAACGTCTCGGGCAAGCAGCTCTCGCTTTACGACGAGAACGGGTCAGTGATGGCGCGGCTCTATTCGTCCGGTCCGGAGAAGTTCGACGGCCAGACGGAGTCGGGAGTGCCGATCTCCTTCAGCCGCTGACGGCCTGGTCCTGAAATCCGCTCGAGAAGGGGCTCTGCAGCACCCATGCATCTGCGCGACGGTTTGACGCCGCATGCCACGGTGGCGTCGCGCTACGACCATCTCGTCGAAATCGGTGCGATCCAGCGCGACCCGGCGCAGGCTGCCGTTGTGGCGGCGCTGGACCGCCTGCTCGTCGATCTGATCGCCCACCGGCCGGCGCGCAAGTCGAGCGCGCTGGGTTGGCTGTTCGCCCGCAAGCCCTCCGCGCCGCCCGCGCGCGGCCTCTACGTCTATGGTGGTGTGGGGCGTGGCAAGACGATGCTGATGGACCTGTTCTTCAGCCTCGTCCCTCATCGCCGCAAGCGCCGGGCGCACTTCAACGACTTCATGGCCGACGTCCAGGATCGTATCCAGAAGCAGCGCAAGGCGCGCTCGGAAGGCCGGGCGCAGGGCGACGATCCCATCCCGCCGGTCGCCGCCGCGCTGGCGGAGGAAGCAAAACTCCTCTGCTTCGACGAGTTCACCGTGACGGACATTGCCGACGCGATGATCCTGTCGCGCCTGTTCTCGGCGCTGTTCGACCATGGGGTCATTCTGGTCGCCACGTCCAACGTGGCGCCCGACGACCTCTACCCGGATGGCCTGAATCGCGCGCTGTTCCTGCCCTTCGTGGACATCCTCAAGCGCCATGCCGACATCCTGGCGCTGGATTCGCCGACCGACCACCGGATGGAAAAGCTGGCGCGGATGCCGGTCTACCTCACGCCGCTCGGGCCGGAGACCGATCGCAAGATCGAGGAAACATGGGCGGCGATGACTCACGGCCACCGCAGCCAGCCGGACCGGATCGAGCTGATGGGACGCTCGATCGCCGTTCCGATGGCGGCCGGGACTGCCGCCCGGTTCTCTTTTGCGGACCTGTGCGAGAAGCCGCTCGGCGCGCGCGATTACCTCGCCATCACCGAGCGCTATGCGACCGTCTTCGTCGAAAACATCCCCGTCCTCGACCAGCCGCGCCGCAACGAGGCCAAGCGGCTGATCCTGTTGGTCGACACGCTCTACGACCGGCATGTCAGGCTGGTCGCCAGCGCGGCCGCAGAGCCCGATGGTCTCTATGTCGGGACGTCAGGAACCGAGCGCTTCGAGTTTGCCCGCACCGCCTCGCGCCTGACAGAGATGCGCAGCCGCGACTGGCTGGAGGAATGGGCAAGGCGGCAATCCGCGCCGCCAGCCGAAGCGCCCGCCGCGTCCTTGGCGGCGAAATAGGCCGCTCCTTCCGGCGGCGACGCCGCCATTGACGATGTTGCGGCGCAGCATTAGGTCACTTTCCACGGCTCCGGGCGGAGCCGCTTGACCGGATCGGAGGCGATTTCCCGCCTTGCTGCTTCAGGAAGCGACCAGCTACGACGAACTCTACCGCGGTTTCCGCTGGTCGGTTCCGCCGCGCTTCAACATCGGCACCGCCGTCGCCGACCGCTGGGCCTCGATTGAGCCCGACCGCGTGGCGCTGCTCGAATATCATCCCGACCGCGAGCCCTCCTCCCTGAGCTACGGCGAACTGGCGCGCCGGTCGAGCGCGCTCGCCGACTCGCTCGCGAAACTGGGCATCCGGCGCGGGGACCGCGTGGCGCTGCTCCTGCCCCAGAGCTTCGAGACGGTGGTGGCCCACTGCGCCGCCTACAAGCTGGGCGCGATCGTGGTTCCGCTGGCGCTGCTCTTCGGCGTGGAAGCGCTGGAGTATCGACTCCAGACCGCCAGCGTGCGGGCGGTGATCACCAACGCGTCCGGCTGCGCGAAGCTCGCGCCGATCACCCGCCGCCTCCCCTTCCTCGAATTCGTCGTCTCGGTCGACGGCGCCGACCGCACGGTGCTGGATTACGCCCGCCTCGTCGCGGCAGGCGATCCGTCGCGGCCGCCGGCAGACACCACGCCCAACGACCCCGCGCTGATGATCTTCACCTCGGGCACGACCGGGCCGCCCAAGGGCGCCGTGCACGGCCACCGCGTGCTTGCCGGCCATCTGCCCGGCGTCCAGTTCGCCCACGAATTCTTCCCGAAGGCCGGCGACCGCGCGTGGACTCCCGCCGACTGGGCATGGGCCGGCGGCCTCCTGAACATGCTGATGCCTTCGCTCTACCTGGGTGTATCCGTCGTGTTCGGACGGTTCGAGCGCTTCGATCCCGAGGCGGCCCTCGGCCTGATGGAAAGCACCGGCGTGCGCAACGCGTTCATCCCGCCCACGGCGCTGCGCATGCTGAAATCCGTTTCCGGCATCCGTCGCCGGTTCCGCCTGAACCTGCGCTCGATCGGATCGGCGGGAGAATCGCTCGGCCGGGAGACTTACGAATGGGCGAGGGATGAACTCGGCCTGACCGTCAACGAGTTCTACGGCCAGACCGAATGCAACATCGTGCTCGCCTCCTGCGCGGCCCTCGGCGTCTCGCGCGCCGGTGCGATCGGCAAGCCGTCGCCGGGCCACGAGGTCGCCATCATAGATCCGCAGGGGCGCGTGCTGCCGGCCTGCGAAGTAGGCCAGATCGCCGTGCGGCGGCCCGACCCGGTAATGTTCCTCGGCTACTGGGAAAACGAGGCGGCGACGCGCGAGAAATTTATCGGCGACTGGATGACCACCGGCGACCAGGGCGTCGCCGACCGCGACGGCTACGTCGCCTTCTTTGGGCGCGACGACGATGTCATCACCTCGGCCGGCTTCCGCATTGGCCCCGCAGAGATCGAGGACTGCCTGACGGGTCACCCGGCGGTGGCACTGGCCGCAGCCGTTGGCAAGCCCGACCCGCTGCGCACCGAGATCGTCAAGGCGTATGTCGTGCTGAAGCCGGGCTACGACGCGGGCGAGGCTCTGGCCGACGAGATCAAGACATGGGTGCGGCAACGGCTTTCCGCGCACGAATATCCGCGCGAGGTGGCATTCGTCGATTCCATGCCGCTGACGACCACCGGCAAGGTGATCCGCCGCATTTTCCGGGATCGCGCCAGACGCGAAGCCTTGGGCGGATCGGCGGCTGCCGGCAGCGGCGTCCCTGGGGAAGGAACCGACGCGGCGTCGTGAGCGCCGCAGCAGGCGGGATTTTGATCTCCGGCGAAATGGCGGCAGGTATCCCGGATATGACCCGCCGTATCGCACTCCGCGGGAATTCGCTGAAGGTCTTCGACCGTCCGGTAGCGGTACGCGTGCCCGCGCCGCGTTGAGGAACTTGCCCTGCTTCACATTGATGCCGGATTTGTCGCTCCCTCTCCCGGCAATGGACAGAGGAGGACAGATGTCGCGGATTGATCGACAAGGACGATGGCGGCTGGCCCTGGCGACGCTGGCCTGTTTGACGGCCGGCGCGGCCGACCTGCGCGCCGAGACCTTCGCGGGCGAGTATGTGGTCAGCTATCTCGGCCTGCCGATCGCGCGCTCGACCTTCAGCACCACGATCGAGGGCAACCGCTATTCCGTGGAAGGCAGCGTCTCGAGCGCCGGCATTGCCTCGATCATCTCGAGCGTGAAGGGCAGATCGACAGCGTCCGGGACCTTTACCCATGACGCCGTGCGGCCACGCGCCTTTCGCATGGAGTACAGCGAGGGCAAGCGACGCCAGATGACCGCCATCCGCTTCCGCGACGACCGGGTGGTGAGCACCGAGAACGACCCGCCGCTCAAGAAGCGCGGCAAGGACTGGGTCAAGCTCCGGCCCGAGGACCTTGTTGGCGCCACTGATCCCCTGTCGGCAGGCCTGGTGCGCGCGTCCTCGCCCGACGAGGTCTGCGGGCGCACCCTGAAACTCTACGATGGCGAGTTCCGCCTCGATGTGCGGCTGCAACCCGTGTCTGACCCACCCCAGGTAGAAGGTTATGGCGACGTCGTGCTGTGCAGGGCAAAGCCGAAACCGGTCGCCGGCTATCGCAAGGGACGCCGGGCGCTGGACTATCTGGAGAACAAGAGCAGGATCATGATCGCTTTCGCGCCGCTCGCTACGACCGGCTTCTACGCGCCGGTCTATGCGACGGTTGGCACCCAGATCGGCACTGTCACGGTGAGGGCGACGCACATGGCCAGGCCGGGCTGATCCGGCCCGAGACGACCGGGGGTTCGGAATGGCGCGGGCAACGCTGATCGGTTTTTCAGCCGTGGCAATGTGGGCATTGCTGGCCTTGCTTACCGACGCCTCAGGCCACGTCCCCCCTTTCCTGCTGTCGGCGATCACCTTCGCCATAGGCACGGCGGTCGGCCTCGTCCTGAGGCCGCTGGCACCGCGCGTCAGGGCCGAGCCCACTCCGTGGCCCGTCTGGATCATCGGCATCGGAGGGCTGTTCGGCTACCACTTCTTCTATTTCACCGCGCTGCGGAATGCGCCGGCGGTGGAGGCCAGCCTGATCGCCTATCTGTGGCCGCTCCTCATCGTCGTGGGCTCCGCCCTGATGCCGGGAGAGCGCCTGCGCTGGAACCATATTGCCGGTGCGCTGCTCGGCCTTGCCGGCACGATACTGATTGTCACCAAGGGAAGCGGCTTTTCCTTCGAAAGCCGCTATACGCTCGGCTATCTCTCGGCCTGCGCCTGTGCCCTGCTGTGGTCGAGCTACTCGCTCCTGTCGCGGCGCTACGCCGAGGTGCCGACGACGACCGTGACCTGGTTTTGCGCGGCGACGTCGGTGCTTTCGCTGCTCTGTCACCTGGTGCTGGAGGACACGGTTCTTCCGGACAACGCCAGCCAATGGCTGGCTGTCGCGGCCCTCGGCCTGATGCCGGTGGGCGCCGCGTTCTATGCCTGGGACTACGGCGTCAAGCGCGGCAACATCCAGGTCCTTGGCGCCGCAAGCTATGCGGCGCCACTTCTGTCGACGCTGGCCCTGATCGCCTTCGGCTTCGCCGAGCCGACGCCGTCGATCCTGCTCGCCTGCCTGCTGATCACAGGCGGCGCGGTGCTGGCCGCGAAATCGATGCTCTTCTCGCGCAGGCCCGAGCCGGTGTCGCAGCGGACCTGTGCCTCACGCCGGCTCCCAGCCCGGCGCGGCCAGTTCGAAGGCGGAGAACTCGAAGCCGGGCGCGACCGTGCACCCGACGAGCGTCCAGTCGCCGAGGCTCCGCGCTGACTGCCAGACATCGGCCGGAACGACCGCCTGCGGCTGCTGGCCTGCCTTGAGATCGATGCCCAGCAGGTGTGTCGTCCGCCCCGAGGGCCCGGCGATCGTCAGCTCCAGCGGCGCGCCGGCGTAGTAGTGCCAAACCTCCGCTGCATCCCGGACGCGGTGCCACCTCGACACCTGCCCGTGTTCGAGCAGGAAGTAGATCGCCGTGGAATGCCCCCGCCCGCCGGACGGGGCGTCGCGGAAGGTCTCCACGTACCAGCCCCCTTCGGGATGCGGGCGCATCCCGAGCTGGGCGACGATCTCGGCAGCGGACGGCATGGCGCTCAGAAATTGTCCTTGCGCTTGCGGATCTCGGCGAAGACGGCCTCGTCGGAAGCGCCTTCCATCCCGAGAAGCCGGCGGATCGCCGGGTCGTGCGGACGCAGGAACGGGTTGGTCTCCAGTTCGCGCCCGATCGTGGTCGGCAGCGTCGGCTTGCCTTCGGCGCGCAAGGCGTCGATCTCGGCCGCGCGGTCCTTCAGCTTCTCGTTGTCCGGATCGACCGACAGTGCGAAGCGCGCGTTGGACTGGGTGTACTCGTGCCCGCAATAGACCGTGGTATCAGCGGGTAGCGCCGAAAGCCGCTTCAGCGAGGCCCACATCTGCGCCGGCGTGCCTTCCAATAGCCGGCCGCATCCGAGCGCGAACAGCGTGTCGGCGGCGAACAGCAGCTTCGCCTCGGGCAGGTGGAAGGAGACGTGGCCAAGCGTGTGTCCGGGCGTGTGGTAGACCAGCACTTCCTGGCCGCCGAACTTCAGCACCGAACCCTCCTCGACCGTCTCGTCGATGCCGGGAATGTTCGCCGCTTCCGACTTGGGGCCGATGATCTTCAGGCCGAACCGCTCCTTCAGCGCCAGGTTGGCCTCGACATGGTCGGGATGGTGATGGGTGGTAAGGATCACCGTCGGCGTCCAGCCGGTGCGCTCGATAGCCGCCAGAATCGGCTTCTCTTCCGGCGCATCGATGAGCGCCGTCTCGCCGGTGCGACTGTCGCGCATCAACACGCCGAAATTGTCGCTGCGGCACATGAACTGGTCGATTTCGATCGGCATTGCGAACTCCTGATGTTGCGGGCGACAATAGGGAGGCTTGGCCGCGATGTCACCCATCGGCCGCCACGCAAGGCGCAACGGGACGTGGACGAGGGCAGGGATGGATGCGCGCCCATGTTGTGCCCGCGCGGCGCAGTCACTACCTTCCGCGGCGATGAATTGCGACATCGTTGATCTGCGGGCTTTCTACGCCTCGCCACTCGGGCAGATGGCCGAACGGTCGATCACCTTGGGGCTGTCGTCGATCTGGGCGCACCTGCCGAACGAGCGCCTCGTCGGCCTGGGCTATGCCTTGCCGTGGCTAGACCGCTTCGGCGGCGATGCCGAGCGCGTATTCGCCTTCATGCCGGCCACGCAAGGCGCCGTCCGCTGGCCACGCGACAAGCCCTCCTCCACGGTGCTGGTGTTCGACGAGGAACTGCCGCTACCCGACGCCTCGATCGACCGTATGCTGGTGATCCACGCGCTGGAACACGCCGAAAGCCCGCGTGAGACGCTGAAGGAGATTTGGCGGGTGCTGTCGCCGGCCGGGCGCGTCATCATCGTGACGCCAAACCGTCGCGGCGTCTGGGCGCGCTTCGAACACACGCCGTTCGGAACCGGCCGCCCCTTCTCGCGCGGTCAGCTCGATACGCTGCTGCGCGACGCCAATTTCACGCCATCGGCCTGGTCCGAAGCGCTCTCGTTTCCGCCATCCAAGCGACACTTCATGCTTCGCTTCCATCCGCTTCTGGAGCAGGTGGGGAAGCGCTGCTGGCCGATCTTCTCCGGGGTGATTGCGGTAGAGGCGCAGAAGCGCCTCTACCAGGGCGTTCCCGTGGCACGACGGGCGTCACGACGGGTCTTCGTGCCCGTGCTCAACCCGCAAGGCGCGGCGCCGGCCTGAGCCGCACCGCGCCGACTACGCGGCAGGCGTTACTGCTGGTCCTTTTCGATCTCTTCCACCGCAGCCTTCAGCGTCGGGTCCTTGACCTCGACGTCGCCATCGGCGCGAAGTTGCTTGACCAGCGCGAAATACTTGTCGCGCAGCAGGCCCGCACGGAACTGCTCCTTCAACTGCTCAAAGGCCGGCGGGGCCTTCTCGCGCTTCTCCTCCACCAGGATCACGTGCCAGCCGAACTGGCTCTGCACCGGCTCCTTGCTGTAGCTGCCCGGCTCCAATGCGAACGCGGCGTTCTCGAACTCCGGCACCATCTGGCCAGGACCGAACCATCCCAGGTCGCCGCCGCTGTCCTTGCCGGACGGGTCGTCGGTCTTTTCGCTGGCGATCTTCTGGAAGTCGCCGCCGGCATCAAGGTCCTTGATGATGGCTTCCGCATCTTCCTTGGTCTTCACCAGAATGTGACGGGCGTGCACCTCGTTGACCGGCGTGGCCCCGGCGACCTGCTTGTCATAGGCGGCGCGCAGCTCATCGTCGGTGATCTTGTCGACGATCTCCTTTTCGATCGTTTCGCCGTGCAGCGCGCGCAGCTGGAGGAAGGCGAGGCGACGCTGGAAGTCGGCGTCCTTGTCCAGCCCCTTGGCCTGGGCCTCGTTGGCCATCAGCCGAATTTCAATGATCGCGGAAAGTGCTGCAGCGCGCCGCTGCGCCTCGGGCAGGCGCGCGAACTGCTGGTCAAGGTCCGCCATGGCGACGGCCAGATCCGCCTCGGTGATAGGCGCGCCCGCGACCGTCGCGATGACGGTGTCCGGCGAATTGGCGGCCGTGGTTTCCTGCGCCGCGGCGACGCCTGCCGAAAGGCTGATGAAGAGCGCGGCTAGGCCGGCCCGCAGCAGCTTCGGACGGTTGGTGGAAAAGGTCATGAGGAGTTTCTCCCAAAGGAATGGCGACGGGCGCGGTGCGCCGGTGTGGCGGGCCATTTCCACCGCAATTGCGGCGTTGCCAAGGACGGCGGGCGACGTTGACATGAAGGTGACCCCCTCTTATCTCTCCCTCGACTTGGCGTCCAGATGATTTCCGGGCGCCATTTCGTGCTGCGAATTTTTCTGGAATGCCTCCGGGAAGACGGCGTGGCGAGGCCGGCATCCCGCCGGGCGACAGGGTTTCGAAAGGACCACCCGTATGGTCAGTCTCGGCGGTATCGCCAGGAAGATCTTTGGTTCGGCAAACGACCGCCGCGTCAAGGCAACGCGCCCCCGTGTCGAGGCCATCAACGGCCTCGAGAACGAGATGCGGGCGCTTTCGGACGAACAGCTCCGGGCGCGCACCGCTCAGTTCCGTCAGGATCTGGCCAACGGCGCGGACCTCGACGACCTGCTCGTTCCTGCTTTCGCGACGGTCCGCGAGGCGGCGCGCCGGGTGCTCGGCCTGCGCCCGTTCGACGTCCAGCTCATCGGCGGCATGGTCCTGCACAAGGGCGGCATCGCCGAGATGCGCACCGGCGAAGGCAAGACGCTGGTCGCGACCCTTCCGGTCTATCTCAATGCGCTGACCGGCAAGGGCGTGCATGTGGTCACGGTCAACGACTACCTGGCTCGCCGCGACGCCGAATGGATGGGCCGCGTCTACGGCTTCCTCGGCCTCACTACCGGCGTGATCGTCCACGGCCTGTCGGACGAGGAGCGCCGCGCCGCCTATGCCTGCGACGTGACTTACGCCACCAACAACGAACTGGGCTTCGACTATCTCCGCGACAACATGAAGTACGAGCGGGCCCAGATGGTGCAGCGCGGTCACAACTACGCGATCGTCGACGAGGTCGACTCGATCCTGATCGATGAGGCGCGCACGCCGCTCATCATCTCCGGCCCGCTCGAGGATCGCTCGGAGATGTACAACACGATCGACGCCTTCATGCTGAAGCTGCAGCCCGCCGACTACGAAGTGGACGAGAAGCAGCGCACCGCGATCTTCACCGAGGAAGGCACGGAAAAGCTGGAGGGCATGCTCCGGGCAGCCGGCCATCTGAAGGGCGAGTCACTCTACGACGTCGAGAACGTCGCGATCGTGCACCACGTCAACAACGCGCTGAAGGCGCACCGCCTGTTCCAGCGCGACAAGGACTACATCGTCCGCAACGGCGAGATCGTCATCATCGACGAATTCACCGGCCGCATGATGCCCGGCCGTCGCTATTCCGAGGGCCTGCACCAGGCGCTGGAAGCGAAGGAACACGTGGCGATCCAGCCCGAGAACCAGACGCTGGCCTCGATCACCTTCCAGAACTACTTCCGCATGTACAAGAAGCTGGCCGGCATGACCGGTACGGCGCTGACCGAGGCGGAAGAGTTCGGCAACATCTATGGTCTGGAAGTCACCGAGATCCCGACCAACAGGCCGGTCAAGCGCATCGACGAGCACGATGAGGTCTACCGCACGGTCGAGGAGAAGTACAAGGCGATCATCCGCGACATTCGCGAGGCGCATGCGAAGGGCCAGCCGGTCCTGGTCGGCACGACCTCGATCGAGAAGTCGGAGTTGTTGGCCGAGCGCCTGCGCAAGGAAGGCATCACCAATTTCGAGGTGCTGAACGCGCGCCACCACGAGCGCGAGGCCGCCATCGTCGCCCAGGCGGGCAAGCCGGGCGCCATCACCATTGCCACCAACATGGCCGGCCGCGGCACCGACATCCAGCTCGGCGGCAACGCCGAGATGCGTATTGCCGAGGAGCTGCGCGACGTGCCGCCCGGCGCCGAGCGCGAGGCGCGCGAAAAGGCGATCCGCGAGGATGTGGAGCGCCTCAAGCAGAAGGCGCTCGAGGCCGGCGGCCTCTACGTCCTCGCCACCGAACGCCATGAATCCCGCCGCATCGACAACCAGCTACGCGGCCGTTCCGGTCGTCAGGGCGATCCTGGCCGGTCGAAGTTCTACCTGTCCATCCAGGACGATCTGATGCGCATCTTCGGCTCCGACCGCATGGACGGGATGCTGCAGAAGCTCGGCCTCAAGGAAGACGAGGCCATTACCCACCCCTGGATCAACAAGGCGCTGGAGAAGGCCCAGAAGAAGGTCGAGGCGCGCAACTTCGACATCCGCAAGAACCTGCTGAAATACGACGACGTCGCCAACGACCAGCGCAAGGTGGTGTTCGAGCAGCGTCTGGCTCTGATGGACGGCGAGAACCTCTCCGAGACCGTCGCCGAGATGCGCCAGGACGTGATCGACGATCTCGTCGCCAAGCACATCCCCGAGACGGCCTATGCCGAGCAATGGGACGCCGCCGGCCTGCGCGAGGCCTGCCAGCAGTACCTCAACCTCGATCTCCCGATCGAGGACTGGGTGAAGGAAGAGGGCATCGACGAGGAAGCGATCCGCAACCGCATCACCGAGGCGGCAAATGCGGCTGCGAACGACCGGCTCCAGCGTTTTGGGCCCGAGGTCATGGCCTATGTCGAGCGCTCGATCGTGCTGCAGACGCTGGACCACCTGTGGCGCGAGCACCTGGTCAATCTCGACCATCTCCGCTCGGTCGTCGGTTTCCGCGGCTATGCGCAGCGCGACCCGCTGAACGAATACAAGTCGGAAGCCTTCGAACTCTTCCAGGCGATGCTGGCGAACCTGCGCCAGGCTGTGACCGCACAGCTGATGCGGGTGGAGCTGGTGCGGCAGGCGGCCGATGCGCCGCCGCCGGAGGCGCCCGAAACTCATGGCCACCACCTTGACGCGTCCAGCGGCCAGGACGAATTCGACGACGGCAACTACGGCGATGCGGCCCTGATGACCCGCGTCTCGGTGGACCACGTCGTTCCCGCCGAGCAGCGCGATCCGAACGACCCCTCGACATGGGGCAAGGTCGGCCGCAACGAAGCCTGCCCCTGCGGGTCGGGCAAGAAGTACAAGCACTGCCACGGCGCCTTCGCCTGAGACGGACGCTGATTGGAGCGGGCCGCGGATCGCGGCCCGGACCCGGTTGAACGCGACGCGCTGGTGATCGGCCCTCAGCTCCGGGAAATGCCCTGACGGTTGCCGCATTTGGCTGAGGATCAGCGGCCCGGCGGCGGCCTCACGACCGCCGGCTCGTCATTTCAGACTGCTCGGGCCGTTTCGACGCCGCGCCACGGCGCACCGTGCAACGCAGTCGATCTCAAGACTTTCTGGCGAAGCCTGTCCGCTAGAGCAGATTCGACCTAATCCGGGTCATATCCGGCGGCCTCGAAGTAGTGTCGGCATTCCTCTGGCGTGAATGCAGAGAGGCAGTCGGCGACGACCGACCACAGGTCGTCGACGGTTCTG
>Ga0182741_1000793_pt1 | contig 44687 bp, 38 predicted proteins | sample eDN5th37CBELigOP_FD_128874 | JGI IMG/M metagenome (GOLD analysis project Ga0182741, IMG submission 128874) | Enriched Organic Plus compost microbial communities from Emeryville, California, USA - eDNA 5th pass 37_C BE-Lig OP (version 2) (version 2) ... | reverse complement strand
TGGAGCAGATCGACCTGGCCATTGAACAGGGTTCGAGCCTCGCCGTGCTTGGACGCAACGGCGTGGGCAAGACGACGTTGCTGCGGACCTTGCTGGGCGCCGCCCGCCAGACGGGCGGCGACATACGCTGGCTGGGAAAAAGCCTGCGCGGCCTCGATGCGGTACAACGCGCGCGCTTGGGCATGGGCTGGGTCCCGCAGGAGCGGGCGGTCTTCCGCTCCTTGACGGTCGAGGAGAACCTAGACGTCGTGGCCCGCCCGGGACCATGGAACAAGCAGGCTGTCTGGTCACTTTTCCCCCGCCTCCAGGAGCGACGAGGGCATTATGGTGACCAGCTCTCCGGTGGAGAGCAGCAAATGCTGGCCATCGGCCGCGCGCTGATGACGAATCCCGCGCTGCTCTTGCTGGATGAGCCGCTGGAGGGGCTCGCACCCATCGTGGCGCAAGAGGTGGCCCAGTCCGTCCGGCAGATGATGCAGCAGGGCGGGATCACTGCCGTGGTGGTTGAGCAGCATCCCATCGTGGCCTTGCAAATGACGACGCAGGCCATTGTCTTGGAACGCGGGCGGATCTGCCTGCGCGCAGCCAGCGACGAACTGGCGCGTGACCCGAGTCGGCTGGAGTCGCTGCTGGGGGTGGTTTGAAAGTCGGTCGCGCTGTGCAGGAAGCGCCTTGCAACGGTGCAGCACGCTTTGCCACGCGATTTCCACGCAACGCCGTAGCCCATCTCCCCTCTCGCACGTCCGTGCGAAATCGTTTTTTCGCAAATTTGGAAGAATTTCCCGCTGAAAATCAGCAATACTGATGGCGTCGTTACCGGCAGAACGAAGCATACAGGGGCACCGGAATGGATCGACTTCAGGCGATGCAGGTTTTCACGCGCGTCGTCGAGGCGCACAGCTTTGGCAAGGCGGCTGAGAGCCTAGGCATGCCCGCTTCGTCGGTCACGCGAATAGTCAAGGAGCTGGAAACCTACCTAGGAGTCAGGCTGCTGCAGCGGACCACGCGGCATTTGAGCCTCACGCCGGATGGCACCCTCTATTACGACCATTGCCGTCGCTTGTTGTCGGATATCGAAATGGTCGAGGCCTCGTTTCCCGGCAGCGCGGGGAGGCCCCGGGGCAAGTTGCGCGTGGATACGACGTCCTCGATAGCGCGCTTGTTCGTGTTACCAGCCATCAAGCGTTTCCAGGAGACGTATCCCGATGTCGAACTGATCCTGACATCTGGGGATAAGACGATCGACCTTGTCCAGGAGGGGGTAGATTGCGTGATTCGCGCGGGCGTTCCCCAGGATTCGGCCACCCTCGTCGCGCGCCGCGTTGCTGGGTTTGAGTGGGTGACGTGTGCCTCGCCGGCTTATCTCGCGGCATATGGCGAACCCCGGTCGCTGGACGATTTGAAGAATCACCATGCAGTGGGGTTCATATCTAGTCGGAGCGGACGAAGCATGCACTGGACGTTCGTCGTCGATGGCGAGGAGCGTGCTATACGCGTCCCAGAGCGTATTACTGTTAACGACACGGACGCTTATGTCTGCAGCGGCCTGGAGGGTTTGGGGTTGATACGGGCGGCCAGTTACATGGTCATTCCCCATCTGCGTAGTGGCGCGCTGCGCCAGGTGTTGCCAGAGTTGAAGGCGCCGACCGTTCCCCTATCGGTGATGTATCCGAAGAACCGCCAGCTTTCTCCCACCGTTCGTGCATTCACGGATTGGTTTGGCCAATTGATGCAGGCGCTGGAGCCTCAGTGGGCGCTTTCTCGTCCGGCAATGGCTGCCGCGGCTCATGCGCCGTCCAAGAAACGGGTCTCGTCGGCGTAGCTGCCTCGAGATGGGGCAGCGCGTTCTCGCCGAACCTCGCCTTTGCACCCGCTTGGTACCCGGCGCGCATCGACCCAGTGCGCCATGTCCCGGTTTCGTGCGATCGAAATGGGGCAGGCTATCTATCTGGAAATCCGAAAAATCCACAAATACGAATGGTTTGTTGGAATAGGTGGTCGTCTCTAGGATGAGGGGCGTCGAGTCATGGCGAGATGTCACCCTTCTGGAGGCTGCAATGAAATTGATGGCTTGGAAGCTATCGCGGCGCGCCGCGGTTGCATGGCGGGCGTCATTGTCCAGCGCGCTCATCGCGACCGCGCTTCCCTGCACGGTGTCGGCCGATGAGGCTGCCGATTATCCGAACAAACCGGTCCGCCTCGTGCTGCCGTTTGCCGCGGGCGGCGTGTCGGATGTGATCTTCCGCGCGTTGGCCAATGAGCTGTCGCAGCAGCTGGGGCAACCGTTCGTGGTCGAAATCCGGGCGGGTGGGGGTGGCACGGTCGGTGCCGGCTATGCGGCCGGGGCGGCGCCGGACGGTTATACGTTGCTGCAGTCCAACCCGACGATGATCGCCGTCGCACCCCGGTTGGTCAAAGGGCTTTCCTACGATCCGGAACGCAGCTTTACGCCGATCGCCACCGTAGTGACGACGCCCAACATCATGCTGGCCAATAAGAATGTGCCGGTCAAGACGCTGCAAGACTTGCCCGCCTTCGTCAAGAAGGGCGGGCAGGGAAAAGTCAGTTTCGCCACGGCGGGGATAGGCAGCACCGGCCATACCTCCGGTCACATTCTCCAGCAGGCGCTGGGCATCGAGATGGGCCACATCCCGTACAAAGGGGCGGGGCAGGCGGTTCCCGATCTATTGGCGGGACGCGTGGCGTTTCTCTTTGATTCGGTGCCCTCGGCGATCGGCCATATCCGGGCGTCGAGCATGACACCCGTCGTCGTGTTTTCCCGCACGCGTTCCAGCGTGCTGCCGGACGTGCAAACCGTTGCAGAGGCGGGGTATCCGCAAGCGACCCTGGATTTCTGGATGGGGCTCGAGGGGCCCGCGAACATGCCCAAGCCCATCGTCGACAAACTCAACCAAGCGGTGAAACGGGCCCTCGAGAGTCCGGCCATGAAACAGCAACTGGCGTCCGTGGGTGCAGACCCATTCCATTCTTCTCCCGATGAGTTCGCGCAACTGCGTAGCCGAGACATTCGCCGGCTGGGGGAGGTGGTCGAGACGATGAAACTGACGGATTGATCACGGCCCAGGCTTCTCGTCCGGGATCTGTCGGCGTGTTGCCGCCAGGTCGTCAACCCGCCTTCGGGCAACTCATGGAGGAGCGCGGGTCGCCGTTGAAGACGAGATCGATTTGCGGCTTGCCGCCGCGCTTGATGGAGAATCTGCCCGTGGCGTTCGACATGGTGCCGGTGAATCGCATGCCCCCGTCCTGCGAAAGCGTGTAGTTGCCGCCTTTGTTGCCGACCGAGTAGCGTCCTCCCTGCAAGATTTGAACGTCGGTATAGGTGTAGTTCAGCTGTCCGTTGTCGAAGGTATAGCAGCTGTACTTGCCAGGTGGCACTGCATTCGGGGCCGATGCGGCCCCGGTGGCGTTCGGGGTGGCCTGCGGAGGCGAAGCCGGGGGGGCCTGCCGCATGTCTACGCCCGTCTCGTTCTGCACGACCCGGTACCACATGTTCTCCAGCTCCTCGAGTGTGGCGTTGACTTTCTGCCGGACGTCGCCGGGGCAAGCCTGATTGGAAAATTTTTCCGCCGCCTGCGATCGCGCCTCTTGGCGACGCGCCTCGATGGCCGTGCGGATCTGCCGCGCGTCTTTCTCATCGAGCTTGAAATGCGCGTAGCTGCGCGACATGAGATCGACCAGGGTTTGGGAATTGCCGCCGCAGTAATCCGCGGCCCCCATTACCGTGGCAAGATTGACACCGATCTCTTCAAGCTTGGAACGGAGTTTTTCGTCGGCACCCGCGGCGGTGCCGCAGACCGACAGCAGAAGGGCCCCGGCCAGGGCAGTGCGTCGAAACATGGTGGAGTTGTCTCCGGTGAGTGGGAGTCTGCGTGGATTTTATGTAGACCCCACATTTCATGGCCGAGCAGCGTTGGTTGGGGCTTTCCTGAGTTGACGGCACTTGGGCCTTGCGCTTGGCGCTTTCGGGCAAGGCCGCGGCGCCCGCGCCGAAGGCGGGCGCGGGAGGTACTAGCGCGCTTCCACCATGAACCGGGCGAAGAAATTCGCCAGTTCTTCGTGGGCGTCGAGCGGCAATACATGCGCGATGTATTGGTCGGGCCGCACGATTACCATGCACCCGCGTTCCCGGTCGACACCGCGCATGTCGAAGATATCTTGACCGCTCTTGAGGTCGGGGCAGAACATCTTTTCATAGTCGATCAGGCCGTAGCGTCCTTTGCGCGGGAGCAGGAAAGACGGCATGGCGTCGAGCGCCAGCGTGCGATGCCCTTGCTGGAAGATTGCGCGCACGTCGATCACGGCGTCGATGTCCATGTCCGCCGGCGTGTACTTCTTGACCGGCGATCGTGGCGAGTCGGCAAGGAATTCGCAAAGCGCCCGGATGCGCGCCGAGGGCTGCATCGGGTCTTCGCGGTCGGCGAACGCAAACACGCGCCAGCGTCCGTCGGCCTTGACCGTGTGGCCCAAGTGCATGGGCTTGGCGTCGGCCAGGCGGATGACCGGCGCAGAATGGAAGCGCATGCCGACCACGAAACCTGTGGCCAGTTCCTGGTGCACGGGTTCGGCACTGATGAGGGACGGATGGTAGTGCGTGGCGGTGCCGGCCGTGAAGCGGCCTTGCATGATGAAATAACGCTGGAACTCCGCGGGATCGACGCCCTCGCTATCTTCCTTGGTAGGATCCTTGGGCGCTGCGCTGAACATCTTGGCGAATTCGCGATCGAAGTCGATCAACTCCTTGGCGACCGCCTGGCGTTCCTTGGAATACGTATGCAGGACTTCGGGGATGCAGCGGCCGCGCAGAACCGCGGCAAGTTTCCATCCAAGGTTAAAGCCGTCCTGCATGGAGACGTTCATGCCCTGGCCGGCCTTGGGGCTGTGCGTGTGGCAGGCATCTCCGGCGATGAACACGCGCGGGAATTGCTCGTGCTCCAATTCTGCCGGGACGTCGTCGAACTTCTCGCACAGCCGCTGTCCGATCTCGTAGACCGACCACCAGGCGATCTCCTTCACGTCGAGCGTGTAAGGGTGCAGGATGCGCTGGGCAGCCGCGATTAGGCGATCGGTTGTGATCTGGCGGTTGGATACGCGCTCGTTCTCGTTGAGCTTGTCAAGCTCGATGTAGAGGCGTACCAGGTAGCCGCCTTCGCGCGGGATGATCAGGACGCTGCCTTCATTTGCCGAGTGGATGGCCGACTTGATGCGGATGTCGGGGAAGTCAGTGACCGCCAGCACGTCCATGACGCCCCAGGCCTGGTTGGCAGATTCGCCATGCAGCGCGCGGCCCAGCGACTTGCGCACGGTGCTATGGGCGCCGTCGCAGCCGACCGCATAGCGAGCCTTGACGACCTCGACCCGCCCTTGGTGTTCGGGGTCGACGCGCTCGAAGCGGGCCGTGACCGGGTGGCTATCGTTTCCAGACCGGTCGACCTTGAGCTCCAGCAGGCGGCGGGAATAGGCGGGCTCCAGGCGCGATGGCGAGTTGCGCATCACGTCCAAGTAGAAGTCGTGGACCCGGGCCTGGTTCAGGATGACGTGCGGAAACTCGGAGAGGCCGTCCTCGGTGTCCTGGATGCGGCCGCCGCGGACGATGTGGGATCTTTGGTTGTCGTCGGGTTTCCAAAACGAGGTCTCGTTGACCCAGTAGGCTTCCCTCAGCACCCGGTGGCTGAATCCGAAGGCCTCGAACATTTCCACCGTGCGGCAGGCGATGCCGTCGGCCTGGCCCAACTGCAGCGGGCCCGGCTTTTGATCAACGATGCACGTCTTGATGTCGGGGAACGCGGCCAGTTGCGCGGCCAAGGTCAGGCCGGTGGGCCCGCTGCCCACGATCAGCACGTCGACTTCTTGGGGGAGGACATCGGCACGAGCGCCCACGGCATGAGGGGCGGGCTCGGAGATGGCGGGATCGCCGGTCTTGAATCCGTTCAGGTGGAATTGCATGGCACGTCAGATGGAAAGGTGGACACGTCACGACTTGGCAGACGTGTCATTATCTCAGGCACGACTGGCTTCGTCTCTGCGCAAGCTCAGGAGAATCCCTAGGCGCGACTTTGGCGGCCTGCCGGACGCGGCGGGCCACCGGAACGGGCCGGCAGCCGCACCCTGGTTACAGCTTGCGTCGTAGCACGACGGGCTTGCCGCCGTAGGTGCGCTTGCTCATCCATGCGGCGAGCGCAGCGTCCAGGTAGTCGGCGTGTCCCGGGAACCACTGGAAAAGATGCAGGGCGAAATCGTGGATGAGGGCAACATCCGCCTTGCCCGCCAAGAACAACTCCCGGACCTCCCGCGTGGACTTCATGACTGCCTCGTGTTCCTGGAAGTGGCAGTCCGAAGGCGGGAAATCGGTGCTGCGCATCCACTCCTCTTCCTGGCCGAAGTGCTCCTTCAGGTGTTCTTCGAACGCGTCGAGCGCGGCGGCCGCGGAGTTCTCGGTGCAGGTCAGCAACCGGAAAGCGACGTCGTAGAACTCTTTGTGCGACTCGTCCATCGGGTTGAAGCCGAGGAGGCGGGCGTCGGACCACAGAAAGCTGGTGTCGCTTTCTGGGATGGGCGCCTGGTCGTCACGTAACGTGGGTTCTTGCTTCATGGGATTCTTGGCTTAAGCGAGGTCAGGTCATACACCTGCCGGGAGGGAAGCTCCCGCATCGTTGCAAGTATATGAGTTTTGGGCCTCGCCCCGCTTCGCCAAGGCCGCCGGGGGCAGGAATCCACCCCCTGGCGTTCGCCGCCCAGCCCACTGATCAGGCGGCCACCGTCCCCATGAGTTCTTCCTTGCGGGCTGCCATCATCTCGGCAGCTTCCCGCAGGTCGATTTTCTTGCTTACGACCTTGGGAAACATTTCCTCTTCTTCTTCTTTGACGTGATGGGTGACGTATTCGCAGAGCACGGTCACTTTGGCGTCGTACATCTCGTCGCTTGGCCGCATGGATTGGACCTGGGCGATGAGGTCCTTGGCGCTGGCGTGCTCGACGACCGCTTCGTCCAGCAGGTCGGCGAAGGCCTTGCCCCCCTCGCGGCGGACCAAGGGATAGAAGATTTCCTCTTCCAACGTGGCGTGGACGGTCAACTCCTTACAGACGGTTTGGGCGATTTCTTCCTTCTCGGCGTCCGATTCGGCTTCCTTGAATTGCTTGAACAGCTTCTTCGCGTTGCGATGGTCGTCGAGCAGCATGCCCAGAGCGGCTTTTTGCAGGGCCGGGATGGTCGATTTGTTCATGGAACTCTCCAAAGTATCCTCTCAGCGAGGTCGGTTCCATTCAGCAAGCGCCGTGCCCAACCTCCCGGAGTGTTCCGGCGACGCGTTCGAACAGCGCGGCCAGGTGGGCGGCGGCGGGCGTGAGGGGCACGCCGGCGCGCGAGATGAAAACGATGTCCGGGGCATCGATTTCGTCCAGCAAGGGAATGGGTTCTATCACGCCTGCGAATAGCCTGGAGTGGAACCATTGCTTGGGCAACATCGCGAGCGCATCGGTCGAGCACAGCAGCGCCGCTACGCCGACCATGGACTCGGCTTGGGTCATCGGGACAGGGGGCGGCAGCCCGTGTCGTGCGAATGCGTCTTCGAACTCCGCCTCCCGGCGTTCTTGCACGCCGGTGAGAATCCACTCTTGGTCGACTAGCTCCGCGAGCCGCTTGGCATGCCGCTTCGGGTGATCTTTGCGCCCTACCACCACGCGCTGGTTCTGGAACAGGAGCTCCACTTTGTAGCTGTCCCCAACCGGCCGCGCGGGGCGGGGGCCGATGAAGAAGTCGAGCGTGCCGTCCTGCAATCGGCCTTCGAGCGTGGAAAAGAACCCCTCGACCATGCGCAGGCGGACGCCAGGGTAAGCGCGCCGAAAGGCCACGTGGACCTCGGCAGCCATGGACAGCCAGACGGCGCTGGACAGCCCTATGGTGACGGAACCGCAGGGCGTGCCCAAGAGCTGCGCGACTTCGTCACGGCCGCGGCGGATCTCGGCCATCGCAGCGTGCGCGCGTCGATAAAAGGCCTCGCCGATGGGAGTCAGGACGACGCCTCTGGCATGGCGTTCGAGCAGCGGCGTGGCTAGTTCGTTTTCCAGTTCCCGCAGGCTGCGCGTGAGGGCAGGCTGGGCAAGCCCGAGCGCGCGGGCTGCGCCCCGCACGCTGCGTGCGTCCGCGATGGCGATGAAATCCCGCAAATGATGCAGTTTCATGGCGATAACGCCCAGGTATCGACGGGAGAATTTTGCCATCTTTCTGTTAGCGTCGGGCGTCTCTAGACTTCGCGCAAGACATGCCAATATCTAGGAGACGGACGATGGCTTTATTCAAGCGGATACCTAGGGTGGCGCCCGCGCTATCCGATTGAAGGAGCTGCGCATGGAAACGATGCAAACCGAAATCGCCATCGTGGGCGGCGGGCCGGCGGGGCTGATGTTGGCGATCGAATTGGGATGCCGGGACGTTCCGTGCGTCCTGCTGGAGGAAGATGCCGACCCGCCCGCTTTTCCCAAGGCCAACGCGACGTCCGCGCGGACGATGGAGCATTACCGCCGGCGCGGATTCTCGGACGAGGTGCGGGCTCTCGGGTTGCCGCCAGACTATCCGCAGGACGTGGTTTATTGCACGCAGCTGGCAGACCACGAACTTGCCCGGTTCCGGATTCCGTCGCGTAGCGAGGCAGCGCGGCGCAGCGCATTGGGCGATCTCTCCACGGTCGATGCGGGCGACTACGGGCGCGAAGCCTGGCCCACGCCCGAGCTGCCCCATCGCGTCCAGCAGATGCTGATCGAGCCGGTATTGCGTGCGCGCGCGGCGGCCTATGCGAGCGTCAGGTTGTGCCTGGGCCAGAGGGCCATTTCATTGGAGCAGGACGACCACGGCGTGACCCTCCTTGTCGAGCCTTCGAATGGCGGTGCGCCGTGGCGCCTGCGCGCGCGCTATGTCGTGGGCTGCGACGGTCCGAGGAGCATGGTGCGCAAGGCCATGGGCGTCGGATACACAGGCGAGAGCGGCGTGCAGCGCGATTTTTTCGGCGGGCAGATGCTGTCGATTTATTTTCGGTCGAGGACGCTTTATGGCGTGATCGGCAAGCCGCCGGCTTGGCAGTATTGGGCGGTCAACGCGCGACAGCGCGGCCTGCTGATCGCCATCGACGGTGTGCAGACGTTCTTGCTGGCCGTGCAGCTTGCGCCGGGGCAAGGCCCGGCGGACATCGACCCGCGGGCCGTGGCGCATGCCGTCGTCGGCCGCGAATTCGATTTCGAACTCATCGACCGCATGCCCTGGGTTGCCGGCTACATGCTGGTGGCCGAGAACATGGCGGCCGGTCGCGTGTTCCTGGCGGGCGACGCAGCGCATCTATTCACGCCGACGGGCGGCATGGGCTACAACACGTCGATCGACGATGCGGTGAACCTGGGCTGGAAGCTGGCGGCAGTGGTCCAAGGGGGCGCGCCGCCGGCGTTGCTGGAAAGTTACGATAGCGAGCGCCGTCCGATCGCATTGCGCAACACGGCGTTCGCGCGTCGCATGGCTGACAGCATAGGCAATATGCGTCCGGACTCGACCCTCGACGAGCCGGGCGAACCTGGGCAGCGGGCAAGGGCGGAGCTGGGCCGGCGGCTGGCGGCGCACGTGGCGAGCGAATTCAACATCCCCGGACTGCAACTGGGGGTCCGTTACCTCGGTAGCCCCATCGTGGCGAAGGAACCCGGCCCTGTTCCCCCGGACGATCCGAACCACTACGAACCGGTCGCGGTGCCCGGCTCGCGCGCGCCTCATGCCGTCGTGGAAGGCAAAGTGCTATTCGATCTTTTCGGCCGCGATTTCACTTTGTTGGCTTTCTCGCGCATGGGGGAGGCCGAGAAGGCGTCGTGGCGCGCTGCAGCGCACGGGTACGGCATCCGCCTGGATCTGCTCGAGGTTGGCGACCGCTCGGCGCATGCGCTATATGGCGCTGACAGAGTATTGATACGGCCCGACCACCACGTTGCATGGCGCGGCGGCCCGCAGGCCGATGCGGGTGCCCTGCTGGCGCTGGCGACGGGGCGCGCCATGGGCTAGTGCGGCGGCTGCGGCCGCGGTAGTGCTGGAAGATGCACAGGGCGGCCGCCGGCGGAGCACGGCCTGCGGCCGAGGAAGCGAGCCGCCCGCCGCTCAGGCCTCCGTATTCTGGATGAACTCCGGCGGCACGTCGGGCCCCCACTGATAGAGACTGTCTTCCGGCTCGAAGTCTCCTGCGGGCCACTCGTAACCGGCGGAGATGTAATCGATGTCTGCCGAGTACTCGCAGTAGGAGCCCCAGGGATCGCGCACGTAATGGAAAAAGTTCGACCCTAGCACGTGCCGGCCAGTGCCCCAGCCCTGCCTATAGCCGGCCGCCGCCATTTGCGCGGCGCCTTGTCCGACTTCGTCGATGCTGGCGACGTCCCAGGCGGCATGGTGCCAGCCGCGGGCCGTGCTGCGCGCGAAAGCCACCAGGTGGTGGTCGCATCCATGCGGCGCATGGGTGAAGGCAATATTCTCGCCGGAGCGGTCCGAGAGCCGCAGGCCCAGGGTCTTGACATAGAAATCGAGCGTGCGCGAGACGTCGGGCGTGAACAGCAATACGTGCGAGAGACGCCGGGGCCGGACCTGCGCGACCTGCTTGCGCAGGCTGGCGCCGCGCCTATCGGCGGGCACGTGGATGTCACGCAGAGGCGGCTTTGCGTCGGGCATGGTCTTGGGGCCGCTCTTCACCTGGATGAGGTTGCCGTCGACGTCGCGGAACCAGATTCCTTCGCGCGTGGCACGGGGGGCATCGCCCGCGGCCGCCACTCCCGCCTCGTCCAATTGGCGGTGCATGCCAGGCAGGTCTTCTTCAAAGCAATTAAAGCTCAGGTAAGCCAACGCCTTGCGCTCGCCTTCGTAAATCCTCGCCCATACGTGGCCGTCTTGCGCGCGCAGGGCGAGCCCCCCGTTTTCGTGCGCGACTTCGAGGCCGAATGCAGTGTAAAAATGCCCGGCCAAGTCGAGATCGGGGACGGTGAGCGCATAGTGATCGATGGAATGCACCGCAGCCTTGCGGCAGGCTTGGTCAAGGGTGGTCGCTGTGGTCATCGCTCTCCTCCTTTTTTCTTGGCTGCGGCGCGTTCAGGCTTCGTCTTCGATCGGGTTGCGCAGCGGCGCAAAGCCCGTGACGGACACTTCGCATATATCGCCGGGACGCATCAGCAGTTTCGGTTCGCGGGCCCAGCCTATGCCTGCGGGCGTGCCGGTGACGATCACGTCGCTAGGCTCGAGGGAAATCGCCTCGCTGATGATGCTGATCAGGGTGGGAATGTCGAAGATCATTTCGTCCGTGCTGGCGGACTGCACGACCTCGCCGTTGAGGCGGGTTTCGAGCCGTAGACCGCGCGCGGCTGGCGGGACTTCGCTTGCCGTGACCAGTTCAGGGCCGAACGCTCCCGTGGCGTCGAAATTCTTGCCCACCGTCCATTGCGGGGACAGGAACTGGTACTCGCGCACCGAACCGTCATTGAACAATGCATAGCCGGCGACGCAGCCAAGCGCCTCTTCTTTCTTGATATGCCTCCCGCCGCGCTTGAGCACCACGGCCAATTCGCCTTCGTAGTCCAGGGAATCGGAAACGCGCGGTCGGACGATGGGCTGGCCGTGGCCCACGAGGCTCGTGTGGTAGCGGGGGAAGATGGTCGGATAGGAAGGCTGCTCGTACGGGCTTTCCTTGGTGTGGTCTGCGTAGTTCAAGCCAATGCAGAAAATCTTGGCCGGGCGCTCCAGGATGGGAAGAAATGTCACGTCGGCTTCGCTCACCAGCGTGCCGCCGGTGCGGGTCTTTGCATACGTCTCGAGGTCGACACCGGCAGCCAGCAAGGACTCGAGGGAGTCTTCCCCGAGGATCCGGATGTCGTCTCCGTCCCGGGCTCCCAGGTACTTGGTGCCTTGGTGGATGAAGCGGATATAGCGCATGGGGCATTCCTCTCGGGTTGGGGGGCGAGGCGGGAAGTCGCTTATCGCGGCACGGGCGGCATGCGTCGGGCGCGCATTGGCCGCCGTCCGATCCGGAAGCGTAAAAGCTGGGGCGAGGATTGGGAAGATGGCCGATTTGCCCTACCGATACCCCTTGGGTATCGGTAGCAGGAGAGGCTCGGCGAGGGCTTCGCGCGCCGCCGGCACGTCAGTGCGCGGGGCCGCTTCGGAAGATGGCTTTGGCGGATTTATGCGCGATGCGCCAGCCTTCGTCGGTCAGCACGAGGGAGTCCCGTACCAATTGGACGACGCGGATGGGAGGCGTGGGCACGGGCAGGGCGGGGGCTTCGTCACTTTCGTGGCGCAGCACCGCCACGTACATCGATGCTTCGGCCGAGTACGCGTCCTTGCGGTCGACCACGAGGTCTTGCACGAGATGGGCGGTGACTACGCCGGCGCCCCGTTTGGAGATGGCCTCCCGCACGGCGGCACGGCCCCGGAGGACCTTGCCTTGCCGTTCCCACACGCCGTCCGGCGTCATTTGTGCCACGAGCGCTTCGTAATCGCACGCATCGAGGGCGCGGTAGAAACGGTGGATCACGTCCATGCATTCCGCCGTCAGGTTGCCTTGCGTATGATGGCTCATCATTCGTCCTCCACCGTGTTGGCCAGGATGCCGATGTCCGTGATTTCAACCTCGATCCGATCGCCTTTTTTCATCCACACTTGCGGGTCGCGACGATGGCCGACACCCGCTGGCGTGCCCGTGGCGATGACATCGCCGGGGACGAGCGTGGTGATTTCCGACAGGTAGGAGACGATGAGCGGGACGGAATAGATCAACAGGTCCGTGCCCGAGCGCTGCATTTCCAGGCCATTCAGGCGCGACGTCAGCGTCAGGCGCGTCGGGTCCGGGATGTCGTCGGACGTCACGATCCAGGGGCCGTAGGCGCCGCTGCGATCGAAGTTCTTGCCGGCGGTGACCGAGAATTTCTGGTAGTCGCGCACGCTGCCATCCATGAAGCAGCTGTAGCCTCCCACATACTCCAGGGCGTCCTGTTCGGAAACGAGGTGGGCGCGCCGGCCGATGACGGCCGCCAATTCTCCTTCGAAGTCGAAGCGGGAGGAGGCTTTGGGGCGGATGACGGGCGCGCCGTGCGGCACGATGCTCTCGTGCGTGCGCGTAAATACGGAAGGCCGGGGAGAGACTTCGCGGCCGGTTTCTTCGGCATGGGACTTGTAGTTCACGCCTACCGCGAATATGCGGTTGATCCGCTCGAGCGGCGCGAGCAGGCGGACCTGGTCGAGCCGGTAGTCGGCAGTGGCGCCTTGCACCAGCCGCGCCACTTCCTCTCGGGCGCCGAGCATGGCGTCGATGGCCGCCAGGTCCGGCGCGCGGCGCCCGACGTCGACGACTGCATCGCCGACGACGACGCCCGTGCTAGTGCGGCCCTCGGCCGAGAATCTGATCAGTTTCATCGTTTGTCCTCAAACTGCATCGGGAAATCGAACGCCTCCGCCGGGCGGAGGCGGGTATCGATGGGGCCGATCAATCGGCCGTGGCGCCGGAGGCCTTGACCACTTCGCCCCATTTTTTCACTTCGGCGTCGAGGTAGCGCTTCGTTTCCTGCGGCGTGGTTCCGACGGAGACCGCTCCGAGTTCCTCCAGGCGCTTTTGTATGCCGGGGTCGCGCATGGCCTCCCGCGTCTTTTCCGACAGCAGCTCGATGACCTGCTGGGGCGTGCCACGCGGTGCGACCAGGGCGAAGAATGAGGTCGATTCGGCGCGGGGGAAACCTTCTTCGGCTAGCGTGGGGACGTCAGGCAATTGCGGGATGCGCTCGCGCGACGTGGCAGCAAGGGCACGTAGCTTGCCTGAGCGGATCAGGGGCAGCACGTTCGGCGTATTGTCGAACATTACCTGGATCTGGCCTCCGATCAAATCGGTGATGGCGGGAGCATTGCCGCGGTACGGGACGTGGAGCATGGTGGTGCCCGCCTGGCTGTTGAACAGCTCGCCGGAAAGGTGGAAGGGGGAGCCGCTGCCCGGCGAGCCGTATGCCACTCCTTTGGGATGGGCCTTGGCGTAAGCGATGAACTCTTTGAGCGTGCGCGCGGGCACCGACGGGTTGACGACCATCACGCTGGGCGATTCCGCAAGGATGGAAATGGGGGCGAAGCCGTTTACGGGGTCGTAGTCCAGCTTGCGGAACAGGGTGGGGTGGATGGCGAGCGTACTGGTGTTGCCGAGCAGCAGCGTATAGCCGTCCGGCGCGGCGCGCGCCACGTGGCCCGCGCCTATCGTGCCATTGCCCCCCGTACGGTTCTCGACCACGAAAGGTTGTTTGGTGAGTTCCGTCAGTTTCTGTGCAAGTGTGCGGGCGACGATGTCGTTGGTGGCGCCAGCCGCCAAGGTGACCACGATCGTGACCGGGCGCGACGGATAGGCGGGCTGCGCCTGGGCGAGCACCGGCCCGAGCAGCGCGCAGGCTGCGATGGAAATGCCGAATAAGGGTTTCATCCTGGAGTCTCCTCTTTTGAGTTGGTGTCGTGCGGCCTGCTAGATCAGGCCGCGGCCGTGCGTTCCCAGCCGAGCATGCGCATGAGCGGCCTGTCTGAAACGCGCAGGAGCGTCGCGTTGCTGGCGGCGTCCATGCTGTGGTCGTGCCAGCTCGGGATGGCGATCATGTCACCCCGGTTCCATTCGAACGTGTGGTCGCCTGACCGGGTAGTGCCCGAGCCCTCGATGACCACGTATATTTGGTTGACCGTAGTGCGGGGCAGCGTCCACTGCGCGCCGGCGCTCATGCGTACGATCACGCGGTCGAAAGTAATGAGGCGAGGCGGGCCGAGCTCCAGGCATTGGACGCCGGGGACGGTGTCTTGTACGGCGGCCACGCGGGTGCTGTACTCGCTATAGGCAAAGCGCATGGGTGACAGCGGCGCGGTATCGCCGGCGCGCTCTAGTACCTCGGGATGGACTTCGAAAAAAATCGGCCCCAGATATTCGGCCAATGGCACGTCGAGAAAATCGATCCAATATGCGTCCTGGCTGCTTTGGTTGTCGTGGCCGTGGTAGCACCAGTTCGGGGTGAGCAGTACGTCGCCGGGCAGCATGGGGATGCGCTGCCCGTCCACGACGGTGTAGGCGTCGGGCGCGCCTTCGAGGATGACGCGCATGGCGTTGGGCGTATGGCGGTGGCTGCGCGCATATTCGCCCGCCTTGACCATTTGATAGGCGCCCACGATGGTGCGCGTGGTCCCGTAGTCATTCCCCGGAACGGGGTTGGCCATGATCAGGTTACGGCGTTCCGCACGGTCGGTACCCACGAGCCGGCCCGCGGCATGCAGCGCAGCGCGGGCGTCCACGTAGCGCCAGTGGGCGGGAATGAACGGTCGCTTGGGTTCTGGGTACAGCGATGGGGTCGGCTTGGCCCATCCGTTTTTCATCCGGACGGTATCCAGCATGGCGTGCAGCTGGTCGAGGCTTTGCGCGCTGTCGAAATCGATCGCCGGTTTCAAGGAATCGCTCATGTTTGAACTCCCTCATTCATTGCACGTCGAGGGTCATTTCCCCGACGTGATCGATGGCGATGCGCACGCGGTCGCCGCGCTGGACGGGGCCTACGCCTTCGGGCGTACCGGTGGCGATGATGTCGCCCGGGTAGAGCGTGGCCACGCGAGAGGCGATTTCAATCATCTCCGGGATGTCGACGATGAGATCGCGCGTATTGGCGTTCTGGCGCAACTCGTCGTTTACCCATAGGCGGGCTTGCAGGTTGGCAGGGTCCGGCACTTCGTCCGCCGTGACGATCCACGGGCCGAACGGGCAAAAAGTGTCGTAGGACTTGCGCATGACACGCTCTTCGTTGCCGCGCACCACCATGTCGATGAGGCAGGCGTAACCGAAGACGTGGTCGTATGCGTCGGCGCGTGAGATGTTTTTTCCTCCTTTGCCGATCACGATGCCCAGTTCGCATTCGTGGTGAATCTCGCGCCCGGGCAGGTCGGGTAGCACGATGGGGTCGTTGGGGCCCGACAGCGAGGAGTTCGCCTTCAGGAAAAAGCCGTTGAGGTCGGCCCGGTTCTTCGACTTCATTTCCAGCCCGTGCTTGACGTAGTTCACGGGGTAGGCCAGCAATTTGTTGGGCCATGCGATGGGCACTTCCAACCTGACCTGGGCGAGATCGATGGGGCGCGTCTTGGCATGCTTTTCGATAGACGGGATGCGGTGGTCGAAGTCCGCGATCAATTGCACCGTCTGCACAGGCGGCCAGGCGTTGATGTCGATGCCGAGCGCATCGGTGATGTCGAAGGCGCTGCCATCGCGTTCGATGCCTATTCTTCCGCCGTCGAATCGGAATAGTTTCATGGGTTGGCTCTCCTTTGATGTCCGGTGACGATGGCGAGGAGTTCGCTCACGTTTCCAGGAATGCGGTCGTCCCGCCACGCGACGTGGCCGTCCGGCCTGACTAGTACGAACTTTTTCTCATAGAGCGCTACCACATCCGGCTGTCCGAGGCGGACGTGCTCGACAGGGATCCCGGCTGTGCGGGCGGCATTCATGAATCGCAGGGTTTCCGGCTCCGGCCCGCCGAAGTCGAGCAGGACAAAGTGCCGACCGAACAGGTCCAGCGTCGAGCGTCCGGGCGCGAGCCAGGCGTGCGGCGCGCGGCACCCCGGGCGGGAAGTCGGGCGATAGTTGATCGCGTCGTTGTATTCGGCCTCCTGCGCCTCGGGCGACTCCGGCTCCGAATAAACGATGACGGGCGAGTCGGTGTAGCGGTTGCCCAGGTGGATGTTCATGGAGAACCATTCCTGGCGCAGCCCCTCGGCGAGCGCCCGGCCGGCGAGTTCGCGGGCGCGCGCCCCTTCGGCGCTGTCTTCGAAGAGCTTTTCGCTGGTGGGGACCCGCTTCATCGTCTGGAGGTTGGCCGTGGAAAAGGCCGTGATGCGTTTGGCGATGGGGCGCCGCTCGGCGTCGTAGGCGTCGAACAGGAGGGGGCCTCCCCAACCCTCCAGGTGGGCCGCGAGTTTCCACGACAGCGTGACGGCATCGCCTATGCCCGTGTTCATGCCCAATCCGCCGGTCGGAGAGGTCAGGTGGCAGGCGTCGCCACAAATGAACACCCGCCCTTCGTGGTAGCGATCGGCGACCAGTTCCATGCGCGCCCAGCGCAGCACCGAGAGAATTTCCAAGTTGAACGGCTTGCCCATCGCCCGATACGCGAATGCTTTGATCTGCTCGTCGGTGTACTCGGGGCGCTCCTGCGCATTGCCGATGATGGACATGCGCCACTGGTCATGGCCATTGATCGCGACGATGGTCGCCCACACGCCGTTGGGGCCCAGGAACATGTAGCGATAGCCCGGCTTCTTGTCATGCAGGCTGTTGAAGTCGGGGCACCGGAATATCACGTTGGTCGTGTTGGTGAGCAATCCCCGCCCTTGCATTCCTATGCCCAGTTGGGTGCGAACCGTGCTGCGGGCACCGTCGCATCCGACAAGGAACCGGGCACGCACGGTTTTTTTCTCGCCCGTGGCGTGGTCCACGATGTGAGCCGTGACGCCCTCGTCATCCTGCTCGAAGGTCACGAGCTCGTGCCGGTAGAGCAGGGTGACGGTGGGCTGCGAGCGCGCGAATTTGCACAGAATGGGGTCGAACATATTCTGTGGGCAGCGCTCCCGATGCTGGGGGCTTTCTGGGGGCGGCCGCTCGTCGTTCATGGAGGGCATGGGTTGCCGCTCCAGCTCGTACCCGTTGAGGGCGGTCAAGTACACGTTGTCCTGCGGGTAGTCGCGGTTGTACGGACTCGCCTCGACCTCTCCGACCAGGCCCCAGCGACGGCAGTATTCCATGGTGCGGATGCCGACCAAGTCCATGCGCGGCTGGCCGATGATGCCGTCGCCTCGCTCGATGATGATGCACTGCCTTCCTCTCCATCCCAGGTCTCCGGCAAGCGAGAGCCCTACTGGGCCTGCGCCGACGACCAGAACCTCCGTCTCTAGGTGCATGTGATCTCTTCGTTCCATAGGGTGATTCATGGCGTGTTCGGATGTGCGTATTCCGCCGTGCATTCAGGGCATTGGGCGGTTTCGCCTTCGGGATGCAGGATTTCCCAAAGCGCCGCCGCCGTGGCCGGCATGGGGATTTCTTCCGTCGTCACCTCGCGCAAGGCCTCGGCCAAAGCATTGAAAATGGCCGCGGTCGCGGGGGTGATGCCGCTTTCGCCGCCGCCCTTGACGCCGAGCGGATTGCCGTGCGTGCGGTCCTCGGTCATGGCGATGGTCAGGGCAGGCACGGCGCCGGCCCGCGGCACGCCGTAGTCCATGTAGGAGCCGGACAGTACCTGCCCGCTCTCGCGGTCGACGTAATACGCTTCGGACAGGGCTTGCCCTATGCCCTGCGCGAGGCCGCCGTGGACCTGCCCCTCCACCACGAGCGGATTGATGGGGCGCCCCACGTCGTCGACGGACGTGTAATTCAGGAGCTGGATGGAGCCGGTCTCGGGATCGATCTCGAGCTCGCATACCGCGGCACCGGTAGGGTATGCGGGCAGGCGCCCGGTGAAGTCGCCCACTGCCGAGAGCTTTCTCACGTTCCGGTCGGCGGGAATGCCGTGCTGGCCGACGTGCGCGGCGACTTCGAACAGCGTGGCGCATCGGCCGCCATCGGCGGTCACATAACGGCCGTTCTCGAAACGCACTTCGGCAGCCGCCAGCAGTTCGCGCGCGGCGTGTTCGGCGCTGTCGAGCAGTTGTGCGCAGGCTTGGACGAGCAGGGTGCCTACCAGCCGCATCGAGCGGTCGGAGTGCGTGCCGCCGCCTGCGGAAACGAAGTCTGTGTCGCCTGTGCGCAATCGCACCGATTCCATTGGCACGCCCAGTTGCGAGGCCAGTACCTGGGCGAAGGTCGTGGCGTGGCCCTGGCCCTGGCTCTGCGTACCGGCGACCAGGTCGATGATGCCTTCGGGCAGCACGGTGACCTCGACGCGCTCCCTGGCCGCGCCCACCGGCGACTCGATGTAGTTGGCGAGCCCGATGCCGCGCAGCTTGCCTCGTGCCTGCGATTCGCGCCGCCGTATCTCGAAGCCGTGCCAATCGGACAATTCCACGGCCCGCTCCATGTTGCCGGCGAAGTCGCCGCTGTCATAGGTCAGCCCCATGGGGTTTCGATAGGGCAGCTGCTCGCTCCGGATGAGGTTCCTGCGGCGGATGTCGAGGCGGTCTATCCCGAGTTCCCTGGCGGCAATGTCGAGCATGCGTTCGATGACGTGCATGGCTTCCGGCCGGCCGGCGCCGCGGTAAGGGGCCGTGGGAACGGTATTCGTGAGGACGGCGGTCACCAGCACCGAAGTGGCCGGGATGTCGTAGACGGAGGAGACGATGCGCGAACCGTTTCCCATGGAGACGAATGCGACGGTGTGTGCGCCGAGGTTGCCGATCCAGTCGTAATCGAGCGCGAGCACGCGCCCGTCACGGGACAGTCCCATGGTTGCGCGGATCAGCTGATCCCGCCCCTGGTAGTCGGAAACGAAGGCTTCGCTGCGATCGCATGTCCATTTCACAGGGCGGCCGATGCGGCGCGCGGCCCAAGCCACGGCAACCTGTTCGACATAGATTGCCGTGCGCGGGCCGAATCCACCGCCGACGTCCGGACACACTACGCGCACTTTGGACGGCGCGACGTCGAGCGCGGCGGCGAGGCTCAGGCGCAGCCGCACCACGCCCTGGCTCCCGGAAATCAGCGTGTAGCGGTCGGATGACTCCTCATAGAGCCCCAAGGCAGAGCGGGGCTCCATCTGGCAATTCACCACCCGGCTGATGCGGAACTCGCGCGTGATCCGGTGCTCCGCTCGGGCGATGATGGCGCGGGCGCGTTGCCGGTCGCCACACTGCTCGCGGAAAGCGACGTTGCCCGGTGCTTCGTCCCATAGTTGAGGAGCACCGTCGCGCAGGGCGTCGTCGGCCCGGACGACTGCGTCCAGCACGGCATAGTCCACCTCGACGAGCTCCGCAGCATCGCGTGCTTGGGCTGGGCTTTCCGCGATGACCATGGCCACGGCTTCGCCCACGTGGCGCACTTTGTCGTGCGCGAGCGGCATGTGCCCGTTCTGGAACAGGAAACCGTCCAGGGTATTGTGGAACCAGGGCAAGGAGACGTCGTTCGCGTCGGGCGGATTCGCCGCATGGCGGATAGGCTTGCACCCGTCGGCGAGATAGTCTTCCGCGGTCAGCACCGCCAGGACGCCTGGCGCAGCGCGGGCCGCCTTCGTGTTGATGGCAGTGATGCGCGCATGGGCATGGGGTGAACGCAGGAACACGGCGTACGCCTGTCCGGGCAAGTCGATGTCGTCTGTATAGAGACCCTGGCCGAGGACCAGCCTGCGATCTTCCAGGCGGGCAATGGGGTGTCCGATCATGCGCCCTCTCCAGCCAGGGCGGCGAAGTGCCCCCATTCACGCGGGTACATGGCGGCGGCTGCACGGCGGACAGCGGCAATGATGTTCACGTAGCCGGTGCAGCGGCAGATGTTGCCCTCCAGCGCGTGGTGGATGGCCTCGTCGTCGAGCGAGGCCGGGCAGGAGCGGAGGAAATGCTCGACTGCCATCATCATGCCCGGCGTGCAGAAGCCGCACTGGAGCCCGTGGCATTGCACGAAGGCTTCTTGTACCGGATGCAATGTGTTCCCTTGCGCCAGGCCTTCCACGGTAGTGACCGAGCCGCCCGAGGCCTGGGCCGCGAGAACGGTGCACGACTTGACCGCCGCGCCGTCGAGCTTGACAGTGCAAGCCCCGCACTGGCTGGTGTCGCATCCCACGTGCGTGCCCGTCAGGCCGCAATGATGGCGTAGAAATTCCGCCAGCAAGATACGGTCGTCAACCTCGCGCCGGACGGTGCGTCCGTTGATGTGCAGCTCGATGTTCATGCCGGGCCTCCGCCGCGCGTGGTTGGGGCGCCGCCTTCCGCACCGGGCGTCATCTGTGCGACCAGGCGCCGGGTGAGTACCTCGGCCAGGTTGGCTCGGTAACGCGGCGAGGCGTGTGGATCTCCCTGCATGCCCGCGCAATCCAGGTGCAGGTTGCGCAGCGCACCGACCGAGAAGTCGTCCCGCAGTCTTGCTTCGGCTTCTTTCCAACGGAACACGCCGGGGCCTGCCCCCGTGATCGCCACGCGTACGTCGCTGCCGCTGCAGGCGATGAATACGCCGGCCATGGCATAACCGGATGCGGGGTGGCGGTACTTGAGATAGCCGGCGCTATGCGCGATGGGGAACTCGACTGCGACGATCAGCTCGCCCGGTCGCAACGCGGTTTCGAACATGCCGACGAAATAGTCATCCGCGGCGATGGAGCGTTCGGAGGTATGCACCGTGGCGCCGAGAGCCAGCACTGCGGCGGGATAGTCGGCGGCAGGATCGTTGTTCGCCAAAGAGCCCCCCAGTGTCCCGCGATTGCGAACCTGCGGATCGGCGATCTGGCCGGCCAGGTGAGACAATGCGGGCACCGTTTGCGCCACGACGGGAGAATGTGCCACTTCGGCGTGCCGAGCCCCTGCGCCGATCTTGAGTACAGCTTCCGAAGCCGAAATGCCCTGCAATTCGTCCAGCCGCCAGATGTCGACCAGGTGCGAGGGCGCTGCCAGACGCTGCTTGAGCGTGGGGATGAGCGTCATGCCACCTGAAAGCGGGCGGGCCTCAGGATGCGTTTTCAGCAGGGCGACGGCGTCGTCCAGCGTAGCGGGGCGCACATATTGAGTGGCGTACACGGTAATGTCTCGGATTTATCGATTGCAGCCGGAGCAAGGAAACCGAATGAGCCTGAATCCATGCTAGGATTAATTCGCATATCGAATTGATTATCTGCTTTGCGAAAATTTAGCCCAGCCAGGAGTGGGTGTCAATGTTTGCGCCACACGGCGCATGCACGCCCGCACGTCATGCGAGGAAGGAAGCCAGCTACATGAAGACAATGCCTGCGCAAACCGAAGAAGAACTGCTTGAAGGAGATGGGAAAGGAAAGGATCGCCAATTCGTCACGGCGCTGGCGCGCGGCCTGCAGATCCTGCGCTGTTTCACGCGGGCCCAGCCGGCCTTGCGAATTTCGGAACTTGCGCGGATGACCGGTCTTCCCCAACCGACTGTCTGGCGCCTCTGCTACACCCTGATCCGGGAGGGTTACCTGGTCCACGTCGATGGGGGGGACAAGCTGCGGCCCAACTATCCCGTGCTGGCGCTCGGTTATGCGGCGATCTCCGGCGCTCCCGTCGCGGAACTTGCTCGTCCGGAAATGGAAGAGCTCGCCGACCGCTACCAGGGAGCGATTTCGCTCGGCGTGCGCGACGGGATGCACATCATGTATTTGGCGCGTAGCCAGCGCTCCGACATCTTGATACGCGACGCCGATGTCGGGTCCCGCGTGCCGCTGATTTCCGCGCCGGTGGCCTGGGGCTATATTGCGGGCCTGGACGAAGAGGGGCGCAAGGAAGTGCTCAAGGAGCTCGCCGGTTCGGGGGACGCGCGCTGGCCAGAATTGCGGCCCAAGCTCCAGAAGGCCTTGGCTGATTACGAAAAACTCGGCTACGTGATCAGCCAGGGCATCATGCACGATCAGATCAATGCGGTCGCCGTACCCGTCTTTGCTGAGGACGGCAAGGTGGCCATGGCGCTGAGCTATGGGGGCTTGGCGCCTTTGTTTCCCGAGGAAAGGTTGGCGACCATAGGCCAGGATTTGAAGGCGCTGGCCATGCGCTTGCGGTCGGCGATCAAGTCCGCGCGTTAAGCGTTAGTCGAGCAACGGGATTCGTCATTTTTCCATTCTGCCGCGAGGCGTTTATTTTTGGAGGAGGAGCATGAGCAAAGAACTGTTAGTGCAGCAAGACGGCGCGATCTTGCGCGTGACGATCAACCGCCCGGAACATGGCAATGGCATGAGCGACGCCATGGCGCGCGAGCTCACCGAGCTATTGCGCCGGGCGCACGAGTCGTCTGAGATGGTGCTGCTGCGTGGCGCCGGCGAGGATTTCTGCATTGGTCGCGCCCGCGACCCCAATGCCCCCAAGCCGTCGCCGGACGCCTATGAGCGTCGCGACGAGTACGACGTGATTTTCGATTGCTATCGCGCGATCCGTCAGTGCGTGGTGCCCGTGATCGGCGTCGTCCAGGGCCGGGCGATGGGTTTCGGCACCGCCGTTGCGGCGCTTTGCGACGTGTCGTTCGCGAGTACGAAGGCGACCTTCAACATACCGGAGATGGGGCACGGCATCATGCCGACGATGGTGATGTCCGCGCTTTTCGACCGGATGAACCGCAACGCCATTCTATGGATGACCTATTCCCGCGAGTTCATCGATGCGCAACGCGCGCTGGCCTATGGCTTGGTCAGCACGGTGGTGCCGGCCGAGCGGCTCGAGCAGGAGGTGGAGGACTTCTGCGCCAAACTGGCTGCCAGCCCCCGGCCCGCCATCCGCGGACTCAAGGAATACCTGCGCGCCGCTCCGGACATGTGTGAACATGGAGCCATCGACTATGCACGCAGCCTGCATGCGCTGGTCAATGCGGCCGGTGCCATGAAGCGTCCCCCCGCGCAAGCCTGATTCCCCTGCTTTTCCCATCGCCCGCGGACCGCGGGCGACACTGCTTCCCTCCTCCCACCTTCCTCCAAGTTTTCCCGCAGTTCTGCATGGCGGCTGTTGACCGGCCGCAGGATCCGCTGCTATGTTGGTATTCGCAATGCAATAAATTTATTCGCATTGCAAATAATCAATTATTGCGCGGAGACATGTCATGAAAACCAGGAGATCGTGGATGGCTGCTTGCCTGGCGGCGGCCATGTGCTCGGCGGCCGGCGCCGCCGTTGCGCAGGAGAGTTATCCGGCGCGCCCGGTGAAAATCGTCGTGGCCATCGGGCCGGGATCGGCGACCGACTCGTTCGCCCGGCTGCTCGCAGAAGGGTTGCGATCCGAATTGAAGGGCGACTTCATCGTGGAGAACAAGCCCGGCGCAGGCGGCGTGATCGGCGGAAATTTCATCGCGCGCGCGGCCCCCGACGGCTATACCATCGGCGTGCTGCATTCCTCGGTCGTCACGTCCATCACCGCGATCCAGACCAGTGTTCAATACGATCCGCGCAAGGACTTCACGTATCTCGGCAACACCGTCTCGAATCCCGTGGTGCTGGTGGTCCCCAATGCTTCGCCGTTCAAGAAGCTCGAAGATCTCGTGGACGCCGCGAAAAAAGATCCGGGCAAGTACAGCACCGGCATCATCGGCATGGGCTCGCATAGCCATTTCAACCTGGAGCTGCTCAAGCTGTCTTCGGGCGCAGGGTTGACGCGCGTACCGTATAGCGGCGGCACCAGCCAAATCGTTGCCGACCTGCTGGGCAACCAGGTGGCGAGTGCTTCGCTCGTCTGGGCGGGGCTGAGCGAGTTCGTCAAAGACGGAAAAATTCGCGCGCTCGCCTCGACCAGCACGTTGAAGGACTTCCCGGAGGTCCCGACTTTCGAGAGCAAAGGGTATCCCAAGGTTCACCTCGAAGTGTTTCTTTCCGTCGTCGCGCCCGCCGGTTTGCCCAAGGGCATCCAGGACAAGCTGGTTCCGGCCATAGAACGGATCGTCAAGAAACCCGAGACCGAGCAGATGATGAGTCGCCTGGGTTATCGCGTCAACTACGAACCCCCGGCCCAGGCATGGAAGACCGTCAGCGACGAGCTGGACTTCATCGTCCCGCTTGCCAAGCAGCTCGGACTGACTGCCAGGGAATGACGAGCGCTCACGTTGCCACGCATCGCCGTCGAGCCCGTTTCATTCCGAAAGAGCCTGCCAAATGAATAAAAACCTGCTCAACCTGGACCGCTTCCGCCTGAAGACATTCTTGGATAGCCTGCGTGCGCGTCCCGACGCTGACGACGAAATCGAGGTGCGGCCAGATCCCGTCCGCCTCGCCGACGTCGCGGCGATTCTTCACGACAACCCGCGCGCCGTGCTGTTCGAGCGGGCAGGCGCCGCCGGCTATCCCTTGACGGGCAATGCCTTGGCGAGCCGGACGCGCATGGCGCACGCATTCGGGACCACCCCGCGCGGCCTCTTGCCGGAAATCCTCAAGCGTTTGCGCAGCAAGCCCGAGATCGTCGAGATCCCGCGCGAGTTGGCGCCGGTGCAAGAAATCGTCGCCACGGGAGACGAGGTCGACCTGACCGAGCTGCCGATCAACCTGCAGCACGGATTGGACGGGGGCCCATATATTTCCGCCGCCATCGACTTCGCGTTCGATCCGTCCTCCGGCTGGACCAACGTCGGCTTGCGGCGGCTGATGATTCGGGGGCGCAGGGAAACGGGCATCGATTTGGTGGCGCCGTCCGATTTGCGTGTGATATTGCTGGAGAGCCTCGCGAAGAAAGAGCACTTGCCGCTTTCGATCGTGGTCGGCAGCCATCCCATTGACTATCTTGCCGCGACGATGCGGCTGCCGGTCGACGAGCTGGGATTGATGGCGCAACTGCGCGGCGCGCCTCTGCCCGTCGTGAAATGTGTCACCAATGACCTGAAGGTGCCGGCGGACGCGGAGTGGGTGATCGAGGGTTATCTCGATGCAGCGGGTTACGTCGAACCGGAAGGCCCATACGGCGAGTTCCTGGGGTACTACGGCGGGGTCAAGATCAATCCGGTGTTTCGCGTCACAGCAATCACGCGCCGCAAGGATGCCGTGTTCCAGACGCTGACCATAGGCGGCAATGCCATGGGACGGACCGATACGGCGCAGCTGTGCGCGTTGCGGACCGAAGTCCTGGCGTGGCGGGCGCTGGAGTCGGCGGTTCGGGAAGTCCGGGCGATTTACGCGCCGCCCGCTACCGGAGGCGTCTACAACCTGCGCGTGGCATTGCAGCAGCGGGTGCCGGGGGAGGCCCGCAACGCGATTGCCGCAATATTTGCTTCGGTGGCGAACGTGAAGAACGTGTTCGTCGTCGACCCGGACATCGATATTTTTTCCGATGAACAGATCGAATGGGCGCTGGGTACCCGATTCCAACCCGAACGCGATCTGGTGGTGCAAGGCGGGTTCCGCACTTTGCCGCTGGATCCTTCACTGGACGAGGGGGCGGCCACCGGCTCCAAGGCGGGCTTTGACCTGACCTGGACTTTCGGGTCGGGCAATCGGATGGAAGCCACGACGCCGGTTCCGCCCAAGTTCGAGGGACGGCGCTTCGAATCGGTGAAGGCGGCACTTGCCGACGGCCCGAAGTTCTTCGAGGAGCTGATGGCAGCCGTGGGCAGCGACGACGGTGGCGACGTCGTGCGTGCCTTGGAGGAGCTGCGCGCAGAGGGCGTATTGGCCCGCGAGACGGAACGCGGGCGGTACTTGCTACGCGAGCAGGCGATGCCTGCTCCTTAGTGCATCAGGGATTCACTCCTGGACGGGGACGAACAACTCGTCTACGTCCAGGACGTCCCGGATCAGCCCCTGTTCTTTCATGTAGCGCATCAGCGTCTCGAGGGTGTGGCGGTTGGCTTCCACTCCGTAGGTCCAAGGGTCGAGGCCGAAAACATCTTCCAGCTCGTCCAGGTCGTCCGTCAGCCAAGGCAGCATGTAGCGCAATGCCGCCAGGTTGCGCATGTGGCGATAGGCCACTTCTTTTGATTCGAGGCATGCACGGTATAGCGACGAGGCGATGAAGGGGTGGCGTTCGTACACCTCTTTCCGGATGGCGACGAGGTGCATGATCGGGAAGATGCCAGTCCGCTTGTAATAGTCCTTCTCGACCTCCCGGAAGTCGGGAAATAGGCGTTGGATGTCCGGATTGTGCCGCCGGGATTCGGGCAGCGTCGTGCCGAAGATGGCGTCGATTTTTCCTTCATCCAGCAACTGGCTCAGCGACTTGCCGTCATGGAAGCCGCGCTCAATGGGAATTTCCCGTACCAGCGGCATTAGGGTCGGCGTTCCGTGGCTTGTCGCGCTGTTGATCGACCCCTCGACCCACTGCACGGACGAAAAATCCACGCCGAAATCATCCTGCAGGTGGCCGCGCATCCATACTGCCGCCGTCATGGTGTAAAGCGGCACGCCGATGCGCTTTCCCTCGAGGTCCTTGGGCGTGCGGATGCCCGAGCGCCGGTTCACCGTGATGAAGCTGTGCCGGAAGGTGCGGGATGGGAATACGGGAATGGCGACGAAAGAGTCGTCGCCCGCGCTCTTGCGAGTGATGAATTCGGATACCGAGAGTTCGGAGGCGTCGAAGGCCTGTTCACCCGCCATGCGGTCGAAGATCTTGCGCGGTGCATCGATGCGGACGAACTCCAGGTCGATGCCCTCCGGCGCCACCTCGCCGGTGTAAAGCGCCTGCATGCGGTCATACAGGCCGCAGGCGAAGCGTAGCGGCACGCGGGAGGACGAAGGGGTGGACGGCATAGGGGTCTCCTCTGGAAAATACTGCTCGACGTTCATTCGTAATGCGAGTTATAAATCTGATATGCGAATTAGCATAACAGAGCACCCTAACGTGTCAATGACGGAGTGAGGAGACATCCATGCACCTGCCTCGTGTGTTTACCCGTACCCTGGGGGCGGCCTTGGGCGGCTTGATGCTGTCCGTGCCCCTGCAAGCTGCCCACGCACAGTCCAAACCCGAAGACTATCCATCGCGGCCCGTCCGCATCATCGCGCCCTACGCACCAGGCGGCACGGTAGATTCGCTGGCCCGGGCAATGGGAGCCGCCTTGAGCTCCATGCTCGACAAGACATTCTTTGTCGAGAACCGCCCCGGGGCCGGTGGCAACGTCGGCCTGACGGCGCTCGCAAAGGCCGCACCGGACGGCTATACGCTCGGGCTCGCCGCGGCCAACATGCTGGCGACGAATCGCGCCTTATATCGCTCGCTGCCCTTCGATACCATCAAAGATTTCGCGCCGGTGGGGTTCATCGGCAAAGTGCCATACGTGTTGGTGGTCCATCCTTCGGTGCCTGCCAAGACGCTTGCCGAACTGATCGCCGAGCTGAAGGCTCACCCTGATAAGTACAGCTATGGTTCGTCCGGCCAAGGCAATACCGCACACCTCTTTGGTGAGCTGTTCAAAGTGCGCACGGGGACGAAAATGGTGCACGTGCCGTACAAGTCCAGCGGCGAGTCGCTGCAGGACTTGCTGGCGGGCCGCATCCAATTGCAGTTCTTTACGCCGGTAGACCTGATGCCGCACATCGAACGCGGGGCGCTGCGCCCCATCGCCGTAGCCTCCGGCAAGCGGCTCGCGAGCCTGCCTGCCGTGCCCACCTTGGCCGAGCTGAACATCGAGGGGTTCGAGTCCCCGACCTGGTTCGGTTTGGTCGCGCCCGCCGGGACGCCGCCCGCCATCATCAATTATCTGCACGCCCAGATCGAGCGTGCGAAAGCGGATCCGGAAGTCGCCCAGCGGCTTGCGAGGGCGGGCGTGGAAAGCGAGAGCCTGACGCCGGAACAATTTGCCGCCTTCATCCGCAAGGAAGTGGATCACTGGGCGGCGGTCGTCAAAGAGTCCGGCACGGCCATCGAGTAAGCGGCTGCACGAGATTGTCCAGGCGCGCGGCGCCTGGCGCAGCTTCATCTATTCTCAGGGAGCTCCCATGCTTACCGATCTCATCCGCGATCTGGTGACTGCCAATCGCATCCTCGCACATCAGGGCGTGGTCGATGCCTACGGTCATGTCAGCGTCCGCCATCCGGACAATCCGGAGTGGTACTTGCTGTCGCGTTCGCGCAGCCCCGAGCTCGTCGAGCCCGCAGACATCAAGGTTTATCGCCTGGACGGGACGCCGGTCGAAGACGACGGCCACCAACCTTATCTGGAACGTTTCATCCATGGCGCGATATATGAGGCCAGGCCGGACATCCGTGCCGTCATTCACAGTCATGCCGGATCTGTGCTGCCTTTCACCGTATGCGACGCGCCGCTGGTGCCGGTCATCCATACCGCGAGCGACATGGGGCATCGTGTGCCGCTATGGGACATTCATGCAAAGTTCGGCGACACGAACCTGTTGGTCACCTGCATGGAGCATGGCCGCGACATGGCGTGCTGCCTGGGGCAGAACAAGTCTGTGCTAATGCGCGGGCACGGCTTTACTACCACTGGCCGCTCGCTCGTGGAAGCCGTGAAGGCGGCGATTTACTTGCCGGAGAACGCCCGAGTGCTGATGCAGGCTATGCAGATGGGCAAGGTGATTCCGCTCACGCAAGGCGAAGTGGAGATACGCAGCCGGGTGGACCCGGATTCGCCGCAAATGCAGCGTGCCTGGGAGTATTGGAGCCGGCGGGCGGGGATGGCGACCGGCGGGTAGCGCTTGGCCTTCCATGGAGGCGGGATGTCCGCCAGCCATGGAATACGCCGCCCCTGCGTTACAGGCCGCGCGCCTTCAGTTGCGCGTCCAGTCGCGGATAGACGCGCCGCGCGTTCAGCTCGAACACTTTGCGGCGGTCTTCTTCGGAGAGGTCCAGCGCATCGATGTAGCGCTTGGTGTCGTCGAAATAGTGACCGGTTTCCGGGTCGATTCCGCGCACGGCGCCGACCATCTCCGAGCCGAACAGGATGTTATCGATGTCGATGACGCGGAACAGCAGGTCGATCCCGGGCTGGTGGTAGACGCAGGTGTCGAAGAAGATGTTCTTCATCACGTGTTCGGCCAGCGGCGGGCGCTTGAGCATGTCGGCCAGGCCGCGGTAGCGGCCCCAGTGGTAGGGCACCGCGCCGCCTCCGTGCGGAATGATGAATCGCAGGGTGGGAAAGTCCCGGAACAAGTCCCCTTCGATGAACTGCATGAAGGCGATCGTGTCCGCCGCCAGGTAGTAGGCGCCGGTGGCGTGCATGGCGCAGTTGCACGAGCCTGAGACGTGGATCATCGCCGGCACGTCGAGCTCGACCATTTTCTCGAAGAATGGGTACCAGGAGCGGTCGGTCAGTGGGGGCGCGCTGAAGCTACCGCCGGACGGGTCGGGATTGAGGTTGCAGCCCACGAAACCCAGTTCGTTGACACAGCGTTCGAGCTCGGCGATGGCGTTCTTGATGGACGTACCCGGGGTCTGCGGGAGCTGGCAGACGCCGACGAAGGTGTCGGGGTAGAGGTCCACCACGCGCTTGATGAGGTCGTTGGAGCGGCGGGCCCAGATTTCATTGACGCGCGCATCGCCGACGTGTGGTTCCATGGCCGAGGCGCGGGGCGAAAAGATCGTCATGTCTGCGCCGCGCTCGCGCAGCAGCCGCAGTTGGTTCTTTTCTATCGTTTCCCGGATCTCGTCGTCGGAGATGTTGGGATAGGCCGGGTCGATGTCGCCACCGGCCTTGAAGTTGGCTTTTTGTTTTTCCCGCCACTCCGTATGAGCGGCCGGCGCAGTGGTGTAATGACCGTGACAATCGATGATCATGCTGACGATTCCTGTTTGACGAAGATGGCGTCGAGCCGGGCCGGAAGGCCTGTCGGGCCGGGGCGGAATGGCCGCTCGTGCAACTGAGCATTGTAGCCCCGGGCGTCAGGCGAATACCTCTGTTTTCCGCATTTCTGCTTTTCGAATTTGCATGGTCAACATGGCGGGCAGCGTGCGATGGGCGCAGGCCGCTTCAGGGACGTGAGACGAGGGCCTTGCGCAGGCGCTCGCGCTCGTCGGGCTCCGCCTCGACCAGGTACCGGATATCTCCGGCTACGGCGGCGGCCGCAGGCAGGCCGTCCCGGTACAGTACGCGGTTGTTGGTCAGCGCCGGGATTTTTTCGCCTGGCAACAGGGTGCCCGTCAAGTTGAGCGGATCGGCGGCCGAGACACATGCCAGCTCGCCGGCGGGCTCCCGCCGCCGCACGGCGCGCAGCAGGGGGATGGCCTCGGGCAGCGCGAATTGTTCGCCGGCCAGGCCTGCGACGAATCGTCCGCCACGGATGTCTCCGCGCGCTTCCAGCCGGTGGAGCACGGGCAACAGTTCGCGCCAGGGCGGCAGCCAGCGTGCCTCGCGTTCGAGCACGCGCCAAAAAATCACGCCGTAGCGGCGCAGCAGCGCGAGGGCGACGTGTTCCAGCGATAGCGGGTCGATGCGGCGGCGCTCCCGCGGGCTGGCATCGGCCGCAGGACGACGCCATAGCGCCCAGCGGCCGGCATGGTCCATGAGATGCCACGGTGCGCCCTGACGCGCGCGGCGGCGCTCGCGGGCCGTGCGCTGGGACGGGGGAACCAGCAGCGCGCGCAGGCCGGCGAAACTGTCGGAGTGTGCCGCCCCGGCGGCCACTAACTCGCCCAGCGCCGCTTCTAGTTCGTTCGGAAGCAGCCTGGATTGCTCGAGCAGTTCTTCGAAGAACATCGCGCCGTGTTGCGCCAGCGCCTCGTACACGCGCCGCGCCCGTGCGGAAAAATCGGGTTGCCAGTCCGGCGGCACCATCGCCTGCCATTTCGCCAGATGACGCCGCGGCAGCAGCACCATGGGCGTGGACCGAACGGGAGTGGCCGCGGCGCGTCCTGAAGCCACCAGCCGCATCCAGGTCACTTTGCCGGCCCGGCCCAGCTCATCCAGCCAGTCGGGGCTGTAGCCTTCGATCCGTGTGGGTAGCAGCTCTGCCTCCCAGGCTCCCGCTGCAGTTTCGTAGCCTTCCAATTGCTCGATGATGGGCAGGAGCGCGTCGGGGCCACGCAGCCGGGAGTCGGGTGCGACATGCTGCCATTCGAGGAGGAACCGCATGAAGTGCTGCAGTTCGACCGGCTCGATCTCGCGGCGCAAACGGCTGATCGTGTAGCGGTGGATGCGTGCCAGCAGGTGCCGTTCGCACCATTCCTCCTCTCTTGCGCGGGGATGGAAGCGGCCCCGCATGACGTAGCCTTCCGTCTCGAGCTTGGCGAGCGCCGAGGCGACCATTGCCTCAGGCAGGAGGAGGTCGGCGGCGATGCGCCGCAACGCAAGGGGACCGAACCCCGTCAACCGCGCGCGCAGGACTTCGACGGCAGCCTCTTCGGCGTCCCAAGCTTCGTCGCAGCCCGGAGGCGGCGCGACCGGAGGATGGCAATCGGCGGACGGATACAGTGCCTGCATGCAGGTCAGGCGTTCCGCCGGCGTCCAGAGGCCGCCGCGCCGCAGCAGGAGCCGGGTCGCACGCCCGGTTTGCGCAAGCTCTTCGAGCCAGTCCGGCCAGCCGGGGTTGGATGCCGCTTCCGCCTCCGTCAGGCATGCGAGGCTCATCAGGGCCTCATGCATTTCATCGGCGCTGCGTACTTGCGGCCAGGCCTCTGCTGCGACGGCTTCGATGGCGCCGGCATCGAGCGCCCCAAGCTCGTCGGTCGACGCCGGGGCCGCCCAGCGGCGCGCCATCACCGCCTGCGTCCTGCGTTCTTCGAGCGGAGCATCGTCCAGGAAGGCATAGGGGCGCGCGCTAAGGATCTCCATGGCGAGCGGAGAAGGGCTCGGCAGGTCGCACGCCACGAGCTCGATTTCACCGCGCTCGATCCGGCGCAACAGCGCCAGCCAGCTATCCGCATCCATGGCGTCGTGCAGGCAGTCGTCGATGGTCTGGGCAACCAGCGGGTGGTCGGGAATCTCCCGTTCCCCCACAATGTTCTCCAGGCACGCAGCCTGGTCGGGAAACACCGCCGCCAGGAGGTCGTCGCTTTTCATGCGCTGCAATGGCGGCGCCACTTTGCGGCCGCCCACGTAGCGCGGCAAGGCGAGGGCAATCGTAGCGTTCCAGCGCCACCTCACAGTGAACATTGGGGCGTCGAGCAAGGCCTGGATCAGCAGTCGTTCTGCCGTGGACGATCGCAGGTAGCGCCAGACTTCATCCAAGGGAAAGCTGTGACCCGTCGACAATGACAGCACGATGGCGTCTTCCGTGGCGGCCGCCTGGAGTTCGAAATTAAAGCTGCGGCAGAAACGCTTGCGTAGGGCCAGCCCCCAGGCGCGATTGAGCCGGCTGCCGAACGGCGAATGGATCACCAGCTGCATGCCGCCCGACTCATCGAAGAATCGCTCCATCACCAGCGCATCCTGGGTGGGTAGCCGGCCCAGCGCCGCGCGGGCATGCGCCAGGTATTCGATGACCTGCCGGGCCGCGGCTTCATTCAGTCCAATGCGTTCCATGAGGGCGCGGGTCGCACCTTCGAGGCCGGGCATGTCGCCACGTTGGCCGAGCAGGCGTTCGACGTCGGCGCGCAGCCTCGATACGCCCGCCGACAACTCATCGCTGCGTCCGGGCGCCTCGCCGAGCCAGAAGGGAATGCTGGGCGCTGCGCCGTGTGCATCCTCGACGCGCACGCGTCCGGTTTCCACGCGGAGGATGCGATATGACGCATTGCCGAGCTGGAACACGTCGCCGGCGAGGCTTTCCACCGCGAAATCTTCGTTCACCGTGCCTATCATCAAGCCCTGGGGCTCGAGAAGTACCGTGTAGTCGGCATTGTCCGGAATGGTTCCGCCGGAGGTGACGGCGGTGAGGCGGGCGCCACGTCGGCCCCGCACGGTGCCGGTTACCCGGTCGCGGTGAAGATACGCGGCGCGTACGCCGCGGCTGCTGCCGTATCCCTCGGCCAGCATGCGAAGCACGGCGTCGAATGCCGGGCGTTCCAGGTCCGCGTACGGTTCGGCGCCGCGAGCCATCTCGTACAGCGCGTCCTCGCTCCATTCCCGGGATGCGACCTCGGCGACCAATTGTTGTGCGAGCACGTCGAGCGGCGCTTTCGGAAGCCGCAGCGCGTCGAGCTCGCCCCGGCGTACGCAATCCAGCAGTGCCGCGCATTCGACCAGGTCGTCGCGGGAGGTCGGGAACAGGCGCCCCTTGGGAACCCCGCCTACATGGTGTCCCGAGCGGCCCACGCGCTGCAGGAGGGCCGAGATGCTGCGCGGCGATCCGACCTGGCAGACGAGGTCCACCTCGCCGATGTCTATGCCCAACTCCAGCGAGGCGGTCGCGACCAGCACACGCAGCCTGCCTTGCTTGAGCCGTTGCTCGGCTTCGAGCCGATGCTCTTTCGACAGGCTACCGTGATGTGCCGCGACGGCGTCCGGGCCCAGGCGTTCGGCCAGGTGCCGGGCAGCCCGTTCGGCCATGCGGCGCGTATTGACGAAGATCAGCGTGGTCCGGTGCTGCGACGCCAATTCCGCCATCCGGTCGTAGACCCGCTCCCAGACGTCGTTGGCCATGACCGGCTCCAGCGGAACGGGGGGCAGCTCGATGTCGAGGTCACGACGCTTGCCATGGCCGATGTCCACCACCTCGCACTCGCCTGCGCGGGCACGCCCGACCGGGAAGCGAGCGACCACCTCTAGTGGTCTCTGGGTAGCCGAGAGCCCGATCCGCGTGGGCCGCCGGCTGCACAGCGCGTCGAGCCTTTCCAGGCTCAGCGCGAGATGACAGCCGCGCTTGTTCCCCGCCAGCGCATGGATTTCGTCCACGATCACGGTTCGGACGCCCGTCAGCATGTTCCGCCCGCCCTCCGAGCCCAACAGGACGTACAGCGATTCGGGCGTGGTCACGAGGATGTGGGGCGGGCGCTTGCGCATGGCCTGCCTGGCCTGGGGCGCCGTATCGCCGGTGCGCACCGCCGTGCGGATGACCGGTGCCGGGCACCCCAGTCGTTCCAGTTCGCGGGTGATGCCTTCGAGCGGTGCCTCCAGGTTGGTGCGGATGTCGTTGGAGAGCGCTTTCAGCGGCGAGACATACACCACCATCGTCGCGTCGGGCAGTGCGCCACCGGCATCCACGCCCATGCGCACCAACTCGTCGATGGCGGCCAGGAAGGCGGTGAGCGTCTTGCCTGAACCGGTCGGTGCCGCCACGAGCGTGGGCCGGCCGGCCCGGATGGACGGCCAGGCAAGGCGCTGGGCGGGCGTTGCAGCCTCGAATGCGCGGCGGAACCAGGTAGCGACCGCCGGGTGAAAGCCCTGCAACGGGTCGGGGGAGGTGGGCGCGCGAAGCATGCTTGACTATATGAGGGCAAGGCGTGGCGCCGCAACTGCAGGGAGGGGCGTCGCTGCGTACGCCTCTTGCAGCCCGCCCCGGCATCGACACGGAGCCTTGAAACCGAGGCGTTCGCCCGCACCTTCCTTGGGACACATTTGTTAGCAAATCGTCCATCCCGTGCTGCCTCGCCCAAGCCGACGCGGGCGGCGAACGCATCGTCGCCCCTATTGCCAGACGCGGGCGGCCGCCTTAACTTGGAGGCATGGGGCGAGGCTCGTGCAAGGACTAGGACCATGATTTATCGCAAACCGTCCAACACCATGTGGATCGATGCGGTCAAACTGCTGGAGCAGGCCGACAACCTCCACCGGCAGTTTTTCCGCCTGAGCCAGGGCAGTGCGAGCGGGCCGACCTGGGAACCTCCGATCGATATTTTCGAGACCGGGCGGGCCTTGTCCGTGGTGGTCGCGTTGCCCGGTGTGTCCGCCGACCAGGTGCAGGTCTTGATCGAAGGCGCCACACTGTCGGTGGTGGGCGAGCGCGTCTTGCCAGCGCCTTCCGAGGCGCACATCCGCCGGATCGAGATTCCCTACGGGCGCTTCGAGCGCCGCATCACGTTGCCGCCCGGCGCGTTCGAGATCCGCGAATCCCGTCTGGTAGACGGTTGCTTGGTGCTGACCTTGCTCAAGCTGGGATAGCTGTAACGTGAACCGGGACAGGTGAAAGCCATGGAAAACGAATTTCGGGATCGTCAGCCGGAACAGGAAGCGCCTGCGCAGTCCGCAGGCGCCCCGGCCTCCGCGTCGAGCGGGGCGGCGACCATCGAGCTTCCCAGCGATGCCCTTGCGCTCATCCCCGTGCGCAACCTCGTGCTCTTCCCGGGGTTGGTGGCGCCGATAGCGGTCGGCCTTGAAGGGTCGGTGCGCGCTGCGCAGAATGCTGCCCGGACCAACCGCCAGGTCGGCGTCATCCTGCAGCGCAGTCCAGACGTCGAAGAGCCCCAGGGCAGCGACCTGCACGAATTCGGAACGGTCGCGAACATCCTTCGCTATGTCACGACGCCGGACGGCGCCCATCATGTGATCTGCCAGGGCGTGCAGCGCTTTCGCATCATCGAGCTGCTCGAGGGGTTCCCGTTCCTCGTTGCGCGCGTGCAGCGTTTCGAGGATCCCGAGATCACGACCTCCGAGATCGAGGCACGCCTGATCCAGCTCAAGACGAAATCGCAGGAAGTGTTGCAGCTGCTTCCTCAGGCGCCTGCGGAGCTGTCGGCGTCGATTCAAAACATGACGTCGACCCCGGTGTTGTCCGACTTCATCGCAGGGCTGATGGAGATCAAGCCGCAGGAAAAGCAGGAGGTGCTCGAGACCGTGGACGTCATCGCGCGGGCGGACAAAGTGCTCGCGCTATTGGCGCACCAGATCGAGGTCCTGCGCATCAGCCGCGACATCGATCAGCAAACGAAGGCGCGCTTTGAGGACCGCCAGCGCGAAGTCATGCTGCGCGAGCAGCTCAAGACCATCCAGCAAGAACTGGGTGAAGTGGACGGCAACAGCGCTGAATTGGCGGAACTGAGCGAGCGGATCACCAAAGCGCAGATGCCCGAAGAGGCGGAGAAACAGGCGCGCAAGGAGCTCAAGCGCCTGGAGCGCATCCCGGAGGCTTCCACCGAGTACTCGATGATCCGGACGTATCTCGATTGGCTGATCGAATTGCCGTGGTCGGTGTCCACGGAAGACAGGATAGACATTGCAGAGGCGCGCCGCATCCTAGACGAAGACCATTACGGCCTTGAGAAGATCAAGCGCCGCATCCTGGAATATCTGGCGGTGCGCAAGCTCAATCCGAACGGCAAGAGCCCGGTCCTGTGTTTTGCCGGTCCGCCGGGGGTGGGCAAGACCTCGCTCGGGCAGAGCATCGCCAAAGCCACGGGACGCAAATTCGTGCGCCTGAGCCTGGGCGGCGTGCACGACGAGGCAGAGATCCGCGGCCACCGCCGCACCTATATCGGCGCCTTGCCGGGCAACGTGATCCAGGCGCTTCACAAGGCCGGCGCCAACAATTGCGTGATGATGCTGGACGAAGTCGACAAGCTCGGCGCCAGTGTGCAGGGCGACCCGGCCGCGGCCTTGCTCGAGGTGCTCGACCCCGAGCAGAACAACACTTTCCGCGACAACTACCTTGGTGTGCCGTTCGACCTCTCGCGGGTGTTGTTCATCGCGACGGCCAACGTGCTCGATTCGATCCCGGGGCCTTTGCGCGATCGCATGGAGGTCATCTCGCTGCCAGGCTATACCGAGGAGGAAAAAGCGCAGATCGCGCGTCGCTACCTGGTGCCCAGGCAGCTGGAGGCAAACGGCTTGCGGGCGGAACAGTGCGAGATCACGGATGCCGCGATCCGGGAAGTGATCAACGGCTATACGCGCGAGGCGGGCGTTCGCAACCTGGAGCGGGAGATCGGCAGCGCCTTCCGCCATGCCGCCATGAGCATCGCGGAGGGGACGGCGGAACACGTGCGCATCGACGTCGCCGATCTTCATACCGTGTTGGGGCCCAGGCGTTACGAGAGCGAGATCGCCATGCGTACCGGCTTGCCGGGCGTCGCGACCGGGCTCGCCTGGACGCCAGTGGGCGGCGACATTCTCTTCATCGAGGCGAGCCGGACGCCGGGCAGTGGCAAGCTGATCCTGACGGGGCAGTTAGGCGAGGTCATGCGCGAGAGCGCGCAGGCGGCGCTCACCCTGCTGAAGGCGCGCGCGGCGTCCCTCAACATCGATGCCTCGCTATTCGAGCGCAACGACATCCATGTCCACGTGCCGGCAGGCGCCATTCCCAAAGATGGCCCGAGCGCGGGGGTAGCCATGTTCATCGCGCTCTCTTCCTTGATGACGGACACCCCAGTGCCGCCCGACCGCGCCATGACCGGAGAGATCAGCCTGCGCGGGCTGGTGCTGCCGGTGGGGGGCATCAAAGAGAAGGTGTTGGCGGCCCTGCGCGCCGGCATCAAGACCGTCATGCTGCCGGCCCGCAACCGCAAGGACGTGGACGATATTCCTGAGGATTCGCGCAAGCAGCTGCAGTTCATTTTCCTCGAGACCGTCGAGGATGCGCTGCGCGCGGTGGCTACCACCGAAGCGAAAGGGGAGGCGTTGGTCGAGTGACGCGCAGCCCTGGCGTACCGTGTAGGTCAAGAACGCGGAAGTCTTGGCAAAATTGGCGCAATGCGTCCCACGTATTTGCTCGCCCATATTGATTTCCACGCTCCTGCCCCGGAAGTGGCCCGCCAGCTGATCGGCGTGACCGTATTGGTCGACGGCGTAGGCGGACGGATCGTCGAGGCCGAAGCCTACGATCGGGAAGATCCCGCCTCGCACAGCTTTTCCGGGCCGACTCCCCGCAACGCGTCGATGTTCGGTACGCCTGGACGGGCCTACGTGTATCGCTCGTACGGCATCCATTGGTGCCTCAACTTCGTGTGCCGGGAAGCCGGCCACGGGGCGGGCGTGTTGATTCGCGCCCTCGAGCCCACCCACGGGATAGCGCGCATGAAGGCCCGTCGCGGCGTGGAGGACGTGCGGCTGCTGTGTTCGGGGCCCGGCCGGGTAGGACAGGCGCTTGGCATAGACCGGGGGTTCGACGGCCTGGCGCTGGATAGTCCGCCATTCGTATTGCATCCCCGTGAGGAGGAGCCTCCCATCGTCACGGGGCCGCGGATAGGCATCACCAAGGCGCGGGACGTACCGTGGCGTTTCGGCTTGGCCGGCTCGCGTTTCTTGAGCCGGCCTTTTCCCAAGGCGTAGCGTACCCTGTGCGGCCCGGTTTGCTTAGGCGGCCTGCATGGGCAGCTTGAGCTTGGCCATCAGCGTCTTGGCATTGCGCGGGGCTTGCACCTTGACGTCATTGTCAAAGTAGCAGAATACGTCGCGGCCGGTGCTTCGCCGGGCTTTGCCATCCATGCGGATGGCGTCCCGGGGCTCCGAGCCGCGCGCCGCAGCCTCGGGCCAGCGCACGGGCTTGATTCGTGGCGCGCGGCAAGGCCTCGAAGAAGGACGCAAATCGGTCCGGATCGAAGCGCATGCTGGGCGGAAACTGCCACAGGATGGGGCCGAGCTTTTCCCTGAGTTCGAGCAGGCCGGAGGCAAGGAAGTTGGCGAGCGGCTCCTGCACGGCTTTGAGCCGCAGCATGTGCGTGAGCAGGCGAGGCCCCTTGACGCTGAACAGGAAACCGCGCGGCGTATCCGCGTACCAGCGAGCATATCGCTCGGGCGTTTGCAGGGCGTAGAACGAGCCGTTTACCGTTTAGCTCGATGGTGGAGAATTCGCGCGAAGCATAGGCAAGCTCCTGTTTCTGCGGGAGATCCTTGGGGTAGAAGATCCCTCGCCAAGGCGCGTAGCGCCAACCGGAGATGCCTATGCGAATGTCGCTCATGCCGGATGTGGCAGGGTGCGGTCGCCTTCGCCAAGCGGGCGCTGCATCAGGACGGAGTCGACCCAGCGGCCGTGCTTGTAGCCGACGCTGCGGAGTATGCCTTTGTGCTCGAAGCCCAGTTTGCGGTGCAGGGCGATGGATGCGGCGTTGCCACTGTCGCCGATCACGGCGATCATCTGGCGCCAGGGGCCCGTTTCACAACGGGCGATGAGGGCCCTCATCAACGCAAAGCCAATGCCGCGTCTACCGGAATCGCTGGCAACATAGACTGAGTTCTCGACGGTGTAGCGATAGGCCGGGCGGGTGCGATAACTGCCGGCGTAGCTGTAGCCGACGACGGCCCCGTCCTGTTCGGCGACGAGATAGGGCAAACCCATGCCGAGCACGGTCTCGCGTCGCCGGCACATTTCCTCCACGGAGGGGGGGATTTCTTCGAAGCTCGCGTCACCGTGCAGCACGTGGAAGGCGTAGATGGCCTGGACGGCTGGCATGTCGGCTTCGGTAGCGTCGCGCACGATGAGCGTCGACGCGGCAGCGGGGGCTGATTGGGACATGGCAACGTTGTTGACGGGCAGCAAGGAACCCGTAATTTACCCAAGAAGACCGCTGCTGAGGCAGGTTTGACCGCGCGTGCACGAAAAAGCCGGCGGGCACCCGGCATGGGCGCCCGCCGGCTCGCGCATGGTTGCGGCGCGGCGCGCGTGTGCCCGGTCAGCCCTTGACCGCGTAGAGGTAAATCTCGGTGCGCCGGTTCGCCGCGCGACCCTCCACCGTGTCGTTGCTAGCGATGGGGTCATGCGGTCCGCGTCCTTCGGTCGTCACCCGCGAGGCGGCTACACCCTTGCCGATCAGGTAATTGGCGACGGCCTGGGCCCGGTTGCGCGAAAGCGTTTCGTTCAGCGACAGCTGGCCGGTGTTGTCGGTATGGCCGACGGCTTTCACGCGCAATTCAGGATGCTCATTCAGCGTCTTGGCCACGCTGTCCAGCACGGGCAACAGGTCCGGTTTCAGCGCGTAGCTGCCGGTGTCGAACGACACGCTGCTGGGCACGTTGACCTTGAGCGAGCCGTCGGGCTGCTCTGTCATGTCGATGCCCAGTTCCTTGGATCCGGACTGCTCGACATTCTGCTTGACCTTCGACCAGTTGTAGCCGATCAGGCCGCCAGCAACCGCGCCCAGGCCCGCTCCGATGGCCGCCCCGCGGGTGTTGCCGATCAGCGCGCCCAGGCCGGCTCCGACAGCCGCTCCGCCGCCCGCGCCGATCGCCGTATTGGTTTGCTGCTGGGTAGCGCAGCCGGCGACGAAGGCGCCGAGCACCGCTACCAGGGCAACTTTCGGGAGAGTGCTTGTTTTCATATTTACCTCCTGGTGTAACCGATATCAGGCGTCGTTGTGCAGTGAACATTCTAGTTATGCATCGACAACGCTTACGCTAGGCGATCTTAGCCCCGACAAGGGCAGCCTAACGGCAACATTTTGTACGTTTTGTCCATTGTTTACGTTTGGCGGGCCGTGCGGCGCCGTAAAAATGGCAGGGTCATCGCGTCGCTGCGATATTCGCGCAAATGGGTCTTGTCTTCGCCCATGCGGGTGCCGGGCAGGGGGGTGTGGCGGATAAGACGAAGGGTTGGCGCATTGTTCCCGTTTCGCCGCTTATGCGGCAGAATCGTAACGCTTGCCGCAGCCTTCCGCACGCCGCTCGACGGCAGGACCACCCAAGGAGACAGCACATGAAACGTCGTCAGTTCGTCTACGCCGGTTTGGCCGGGAGCTTGCTCGCTGCGGCGGGGTGCACGACTACGGACCCCCAGAAAGGCGACGGCTCGCCTGCCGCCAAACGAGCCCGCATCGACGCCGGGGTCGACGAAGCGCTCAACCGGCTCTACAGCACGGTGCAGGGTTCGCGTGAACTCGGAAACAAGGCGCGCGGCATCCTGGTGTTTCCCAATGTGGTCGCGGCAGGATTCATCGTGGGCGGCGAGTACGGCGAGGGCGCGCTGCGCGAGGGCGGGCGCACCACCGGCTATTACAGTACCGCCAGCGGCTCCTTCGGCTTCCAGGCCGGCGCGCAGTCCAAGGCGCTCATCTTCATGTTCATGAACCAGGCCGAGCTCGATCGCTTCAAGTCCGGCAGCGGCTGGACCGCAGGCGTGGACGGATCGGTTGCCGTGGTGAAGGCCGGCATCAACGCGTCCATCGACACCAACACCGCGCGTGCTCCCGTCGTGGCGTTCGCAATCACCAACGCGGGGCTCATGGCCAATCTTTCGGTGGAAGGCACCAAGATCAGCAAGCTCGATCTTTAGGAGAAAGAAACGATGGGCGGGCGGCGCGGCTGCCGCCGGTGACCGCGCGCCCTTTCTCCCACTTGCGGGGATGACATCTCTGTCCGTCACGGGATCCTCGCATTGCGGGGGCGGGGCCCTCCCGGAAAACTGACGGGACGTTCCGCGGACGGCCGGGCAGGTGCCCGGCGCGCGGGGCGGGAGCCTCGTCATGCCTGTCCATTCCCGTTCGAGTTTCCGCATCCGTCAGCGCGGCCAATCGATGGTGGAATACGTCATCATCGTCGCTTTGGTGGCCGTCGCAGCAATCGCCGTCTATCAATTGTTTGGCCAGGTGGTGCGCTCGCAGACCGCGGCCATGGCCCGCGAGATCGCGGGCGAGGACGGCTCTGCCGAGTCCCGGGCCGCGCAGAGCGCCGCCAAGAGCGCTAGGTCTCAAACGGCCGCGCGCTCGCTCAAGTCGTTCACCGGTAACGCGGCGCAGGCAGGCGCGCATTGAGTCGACGCCATGGCGCGCGTGCAATCCGGACAATCGTTGGCCCTGGCCCTCGTGTTGCTCGCCGCGGTGGCTGCCGGGCTGGTCCAATCGTTCAACGGCGGCCAACTGCTGCGAGAAAAAGTGCGGTTGTCGAGCGCGCTGGATGCCGCGGCATACAGCGGGGCATTGGTCCAGGCACGAGGCCTCAATTTCCTCGCCTACACCAACCGCGCACTCGTCGCCCACCAGATTGCGATGGCGCATGCCGTCACCTTGGCTTCATGGGCAAAGTTCGGCGACGCCCAGGCGCGACAGCTGGCGCGTGCCAATCCTCCGGCCTCGTTGATCGGTGGGTTGTTCGGTCCGTCCCACGGCCAGGCCTATCGCAGCGCGGCAGCGGCAGCCGGCGCCGGCACGCACGCTGCTTGGCCGGACGGCGCATTGGCAAGAGCTTTTGCCGAACATGACCGCATCGTGCACGACGTGCTGGTTCGCGCGCAAGCCACGGTGCAGAAGACACTCGCCGCGTCGCGCATGCAAGCAATGCGCGAAGTATTCGCGGCGCACTTCCCCGGTGCGGAGGCCGAACTCGACAGCTCCTTATTGGCCGATACCTTGCCGGGGTTCGTCGTCCGTTACGGGGGGCAGGCCAGAGGACGCCTCAAGGGCATGGTCGAAGATGCCGCTTTCCGCCATGGGTTCCTGGCTCCGCGCAATGCGACGCGTCGCGCCTTGTTGCCGTCGGAGTGGCGCTGCCCATGGTTGCAGCATGAGCTGCGGCGGCGGGGGGCAACCTCGCTGCTGGACCTGGGCGTATGGCGGTCCGTCGATACCGAGTCGTTTCACGCATTGCGCTCGAATCGGTGGATAGGGTGCTACTACCGCGAGTACCCCATGGGTTGGGGGGCCGCGAAGGGCGATCCACAGCAGCCCGACGATGACCTCCCCCATGTCGAGGATCCCCCCGCCGATTTTGCAGATGAGGATTTCTGGCGTTGGGTACGCAGGCATACGAATTGGGACCTGCTCGACGGCGATGCCAACCCGCTCGCGAATTCCCATGCGATGTCGGAGTCGGTCGCATGGCCCGGACGGGGGTTGCCCTCGTTTGCCGAGATTGCGCAGGCCGGAAGGCCTGAGGATGGCGAGGTGGCCTTGCGGTTCGCCGTCCGTGCCGTCAAGCCTGCCGCAACGATGGCGACCACTGATGGCAAAGGTCCGCGTGCCGGCGCAGGAAGGCTGTGGTTCGGCACCCAGTTTCCCGGAAATGCCATGGCGGCGGTCGCAGCGGCGGAAACCTATTTTCGGCGGCCCCATCCTCGCAGCGACAGGCGCGAGGAAAGGCCCAGTCTTTTCATGCCGTACTGGCAAGCGCGCCTGAGTCTGGTCGACCCGCCTGAGCGCGCCAAAGCGTGGCACCGGCAGGGAGCGGGGAAGTGAAGGCGGCGGCCCGATCGCGTCATGACGGCCAAGCGGCGGTGGAAGCCGTGTTGGCCCTGGGCGCCGTCGCATTGATATGGCTCTTGGGGACTCTCGTGGGCCACTTGCAGGACCTTGCCCTGCAAACGGAGTTTGCCGGTCGGCACATGGCATTCGTCGCGGCCCAAGAGTCACCGCCGGTCGAACGCGCGAGGGCGCCGGCGTATTTTTTCAGCGCGCATGCGCGCCAATGGCGCAATCACGACGGGGCCCCGCTGTTGGGTTCGGGCGGTGAAGGCCAATGGATGCGGGCGGCTTTTTCGAGGAAGGATCTCTCCGAGAGCGCGCAAGTGGGCGGGGCGTCTCTAACCGTTTTGCGAACAGAACTGTTGCACGATTACCCGGGCATCGTATCCGGGGAGGTGTCGACGGAGCCTCGGCTCTCTACTGCTGCTCGCAACTTTTCTTTACCCGGGCGCGGGGTATTGTCGAGCCGGTTTGCCATCCTCGCCGGTGCGGGGCATGCCGACAGCGACCCCGACGCCCAAGCGCGCATCGATGCGTCGCCTCACGCTTGGGGCAGGGCCGCGCAAGCTACTGCGCGCGCGGGGAAGCGGGTGGAGTCGGCCACGGGAAGGGTGGATGCTGCCTGGAATCGGCCCCTGCCGCAATACGACTGGCTCTCCGCATGGTCCGGCCTGGTGCCGGCGGATCGCCTGGATGAGGTTCGGTGATGTACCCGTATCGCCTGGCACTCATCCGGTGGGCGCGCTTGGCGTCGGGCTGCGTCGTCGCGCTGTTCGTTGGCGCGGCCGTGCCCAGCCGTGCGCATGCTGCTGCGCCATCCCTGCCGCCGGGTGCGAAGGACCTGGGGTGGGGCGGCCGGATGCGGATCAACGGCGCCGACATGAATGTTCGCCTGTTTCGTGCCCCGGGTTCTCCGCTTGCCGTGGGCGCTGCCATGGCGCGGCAAGTCGGCCGGAGCGCGTGGCTGTTGCCCATGCCGGACGGCGTCATGTTGACCGGCGCTGATGGCGTTCGCCCCTGGCTGGTGCAGTTGCGCCAGGCAGGGCCACAGGTTTCGGCAGGGGTGGTCGCGATCGCACAAAGCACCCGTCCGTTTGCTCCAGTGCGCGCGCCGTGGCTGCCGGAAGGCGGCGAGCTGTGGCTAGACGTCGAGTCCGTGGAAGACGGGGTCAAGGTCGTGCAGCAGGTTTGTGGCTACCCG